>Ga0268299_1000740_pt1 | contig 84504 bp, 61 predicted proteins | sample NOBtaG_FD_193484 | JGI IMG/M metagenome (GOLD analysis project Ga0268299, IMG submission 193484) | Activated sludge microbial communities from bioreactor in Nijmegen, Gelderland, Netherland - NOB reactor | ecosystem: Engineered > Bioreactor > Aerobic > Activated sludge | place: Netherlands... | reverse complement strand
GTAGTTCAGTCCGCGGTCGTCGTCGCCGATCATCTGGTATTCATCCACGACCAGCAGTGCCGGGCCTTCGCCTCGCATCAGCCGCTGCTTCTGCGTCTCGAGCGTCGCCACCAGAACCGGGGCGTCGAGGTTCTCCGCCAGGTCCCCGGTGGCGATGCCGACGTCCCATCCGCGCGCCCGCCATTCCGCGAGTTTGTCATTGGCCAGCGCCCGCGTCGGCACCGTGTAGATGGCCTGACCGCGGGGCTTGCCCTGGTTCGACCACAGCTCGAAGACCAGCGTCTTGCCGGCGCCGGTCGGCGCGTGGAGGACCACGTCCTGTCCCTCCCGCAGGGCGCTCACCGCCTCCTGCTGCCACAGATCAGGCAGCGTCACCCGGCCCCAGGCCGGATCCGGCTCCGCCCCTCCCCTGCCCTCACCGCGTCCCTGCACCTGCGGACGATAGCCCGGAGTTTCTTGCAGACGAAACGGCGAAGAAAACCCAGACAACCCGCCTGGCACCCTATCGTCGTCAAACAAAGTGCCAGGTCATCTATCGTTAGAAATCGCTATCGTTAACGCATAACGCAGTTCCTTTCTGAAAAGCACCAGGAGCCCTGTCGCTGTCGTCGTCCTCTTGGCGTGAGGCCCCCAACTGGGGTTCACGCAATGGACGCGGAGAACGCAAAGGGGATAAACAAAGGGCCAGGTCATCAGTATCAGTGTCAGTATGGCCCTCGGATTGATTCAGTGTCTTTCCGCCGTTTCTCGTCCCCCGCGGGATGCGTAGGGTCCCCCTCTCCAATCACGGGTTCCGAAACCGGTCCTGCCCCTTCTCCTCCGCCGATTCCGGCGATAGCCTCCGACCATGGCGGCCGGCCTCGTCGTCAATGAGATCTATTTGAGCGTTCAGGGGGAGAGCACCTTTGCGGGACTTCCCTGTGTCTTCGTCCGGCTCACCGGCTGCAACCTGCGCTGCTCCTACTGCGACACGGCGTACGCGTTCACCGAGGGATCACGACGTTCCCTCCATGAGATCCGGGCGGAAGTGGACCGCTTGGCCGGGCCCTATGGCGCTCAGGCAGTCGCCGGTCACCGGATCCCCCTGGTCGAATTCACGGGTGGGGAACCCCTCTTGCAACGCGACGCCCCGGCCCTGATGAAGGATCTCTGCGACGCCGGATTCACCGTATTGGTCGAAACCAGCGGCGCCCACGACATCCGCGCGCTCGATCCGCGTGTCCGCCGGATCATGGATCTCAAGACCCCCAGCAGCGGTGAATCCGCGCGCAATCGCTGGGAAAACGTGCCGCTGCTGCGTCCGACCGACGAGGTGAAGTTCGTGATCGGCACCCGGGAGGACTACGATTGGACGCGCCGGGTCATTGCCGAGCACACGCTGGCCGCCCGGTGCCCGCTCCTCGTCTCCTGGGTGGCCCCGCTGTTGCCACACCAACAGGACCGCTCCCTGAAATCCGTGCCGACCAGCATGACCCCCCTCAGCCGCCAGGAATTGGTCGAGTCACTGGTGGCCGACCGGCTCCCGGTCCGTTTCCAACTCCAGATGCATAAGTTCATCTGGCCGCCTGACCAAAAGGGGGTCTGAAACGACGCACGATGACCACCCGGGACACCCTGCGAGACCTCGCCCGCTACGAATCGCCGAATGTCACCTTCGTCGCCGCCGGCGGATCCTGGCCCATCGTGTGGGAACGCGCGCGGGGCTGCGCGGTTTGGGATCCGGAGGGACGCCGCTATCTGGACCTGACCGCCGCCTTTGGCGTCGCGGCCGCGGGTCATTCCAACCCCCGGGTGGTCCGCGCGGCCACGCGCCAGATGTCCCGGTTGCTCCACGCCATGGGCGACGTGCATCCGCATCCCCTCAAGGCGCGTCTGGCACGGGCGTTGAGCGACCTGACATTCCGGCGATGGAGCCGGGGACAAAGCCGGGGACGAACTCTTTTCACCAACTCCGGCTTCGAGGCGGTCGAAGCGGCGCTGAAGACCGCACGGCTCGCCACCGGACGCCGCGGCGTGATCACCTTCGAAGGCGCCTATCACGGCCTCGGATACGGCGCACTGAACGCCACCCATCGCGGACATTTCCGGGATCCCTTCACGGACCAGCTCGGACAATTCGCCACCTTCGTTCCCTGGCCCGCCGGCAGCTCGGACGCCGGCGCATCCTGCGAAGCCCGCCTGCGCCAGGATCTGTCGGGAATCGAAGCCGTGATCCGAAAGGCCTTCGCCGCCCAAGCCGTCGGCGCGATTCTCGTGGAGCCGATGCAGGCGCGCGGAGGGATTCGGATTCCCCCCCCCGGCTTCCTTCCCTTGCTTCGCCGGCTCGCGGACGAACACGGGGCGCTGCTGATTGCCGACGAAATCTACACCGGATTTGGCCGCACCGGGCGCTGGTTCGCCTGTGAGCACTTTGGAGTCCAGCCCGACCTCCTCGCGGTCGGCAAGGCCCTGACCGGCGGCTTTCCCCTGAGCGCCTGTGTCGGAAGGGCGGACCTGATGGAAGCGGCATGGCCGCGATCCGATGGAGAGGCGATCCATACCAGCACCTTTCTGGGGCATCCGGTGGGCTGCGCCATGGCCCTCGCGCAAATCGCCGAGATCCGGACGCGGCGCCTGGTTCCGCGCACGCGCTCCCTGGGACGCCATCTGCTGGCGCGCCTGCGGGAACTGCCCCCCCGCCTGGGACGCCTCCGGATTGCGGCGCGGGCCCGGGGCCTCATGGCCGGAGTCGAGCTGACACATCCCGACGGTTCTCCGGCAGGGTCCGAAAGCCTTGAAGTTGTCCAACGCCTTCTTCATCGGGGGTTCGTGCTGCTTCCCGAAGGCGCCCACGGCGAGGTCGTGAGCCTGACGCCGCCCTTGACCATCGCCCGGCGGGATCTCGATCGCGCCGTCCGAGTCCTGGCGGAAGTCCTGGCGGAGGTGGCGTCATGACCCTCGGCGAAATGCGTCGCTGGCTCGAGGTTCGCGGCATTCGACTCACCAAGTCTCTCGGACAGAATTTTCTTCACGATGACAATCAATTGCGCCGCATCGTGGCCGCCGCCGGATTAAAGCCCGGGGACCGGGTGCTGGAGATTGGTCCGGGCCTCGGCCCTCTCACCGAACGGCTGCTGAAGGAGGCTGGCCAGGTAACCGCAGTGGAGGTGGACGAACGACTGGTGGCCATTCTTCGCGAACGCTTCGCGGGAAATCCGCGGCTCGAATTGATTCATGCGGACGCCCTCGCCTGGCTTCGGACCTCGCCTCGGCCGTGGTCCGAGACCAAGCTGGTGGCCAATCTGCCCTACTCGGTGGGCTCGCCCATTCTCGTCGAACTCGCCCTGACGCCGGCGCCGCCTGAGCGGCTGGTAGTCACGCTTCAATGGGAGGTCATCCAACGCCTGCTGGCGGCCGCCGGTTCGGAACATTACGGAATTCTCTCGCTGCTGGTTGCGGCTCAGTTTGAGGCCGGCGACTGGTTCCGCATTCCTTCCTCCTGTTTCCATCCCGCTCCGGAGGTGGACTCCGCCTGCCTGGTCTTGCGGCGGCGGCAGGACGCCCTGATTTCAACCGAGGTCCTGCCCACCTACGTTCGGGCGGTGAAGCAATCGTTCAGCCAGCGCCGCAAAATGATGCGCAAGCTGCTCACCACGGTCTGGCCGGCGCCCCGGTTGGACGCCGCGCTGCAAGCGGCCGGAATCCCGCCCGAGGCCCGGGCGGAAACCGTCACGCCCGCCCAATTCGCCATCCTGGCAACCTCTCTTTCTCTTGCCCGGCAGGAGCCGACTCCACGCGAGACCTAATGATGCTCTCGTGAGGTGATCATCCTCCTGCAGAGGGCGCCAAGGATGCAGGGAGAGCCGGCCTTCGCGTCCTTGGCGTGAGCCTCACACGGAGCACTCCAGGTGAAAGGAAAGGTCCAGGTCTCCTCGAGATGGGTGAATCCCCCAGCAACGCGACCGAATGCAACAATACTTTTTCGAACCAAGGCTTGACCCGCACCCTCCAGCCCTTGCGAAATGTCGGGATTCCATCAAGGGAATGCTTTCTGAATTTTCGGACGAATGATACAACGATTCCTGACCTTTCCCTCCTTCAAGTCAGCCCGGCGGGATGTTCCTGCGGGCATCGTGGTCTTCCTCGTGGCGCTGCCGCTCTGCCTCGGCATCGCCCTCGCTTCCGGCGCTCCGCTCTTCTCCGGAATCATCGGCGGAGTCGTCGGTGGGGTGATCGTCTCGCTGTTATCCGGCTCCGAACTCAGCGTCAGCGGTCCCGCCGCAGGGCTGACCGTGATCGTTTCCGCCGCGATCATCAAATTGGGCGGATTCCAGGCGTTCACCGCGGCCGTCATGCTGTCGGGCGTTCTCCAGATCGCGTTTGGCCTCCTCCGGGCCGGTGTGATCGGCGACTACATCCCCAACAGCGTCATCAAGGGTATGCTCGCCGCGATCGGGATCGTCATCATCCTGAAGCAGATCCCTCATGCGCTGGGCGATGACCGGGACTTCCTCGGGGACGAGGCGTTTCAGCAGGCGGACCGGGACAACACGTTCACCGAGATGTTGACCTCGTTGATCTCGCCGAGTCCCGGCGCGGTGCTGATCACCCTCACCTCGATCGCGCTGCTCATCTTGTGGGAGCGCCCGGCCCTCAAAAAGCAGTCCTGGACCACCTGGCTGCCCGGCCCGCTGGTGTGCGTCGTTGTCGGGACCCTGCTCAACGACGCCTTCGGCCGTTGGATGCCCTCCTGGGAACTCACCGCGGCCCGGCAGCACGTCGTCCAACTGCCGGTGGCCGGGTCCATCCGAGAGTTCTTTGGAATGTTCACGCTGCCGCAGTTCGGCCGGCTGTTGCACGTGGACACCTGGATCATCGCGGCGACCATCGCCCTGGTGGGCAGCATTGAGACCCTGCTGTGCATCGAGGCCACCGACAAACTGGATCCCGAGAAGCGGCTGTCGGACAGCAATCGCGAACTTCGGGCTCAGGGCGTCGGCAACTTCATCTCCGGATTCCTCGGCGGACTGCCCATCACTTCGGTGATCGTCCGGAGCTCGGCCAACATCTATGCCGGCGGCCGCAGCCGCCTTTCGTGCTTCGTTCACGGCATGGTGCTGCTGATCGCAGCCGCCTTCTTCGCCTCGCAGCTCAACCGGGTGCCCCTGGCCGCGCTGGCTTCGGTGCTGTTGGTGGTGGGCTACAAGCTGTCGTCGCGAAAGATCATTCTCGAGATGTGGGCCAAGGGGCGGACCCAATTCATTCCCTTCATCGTCACGCTCGTCGCCATCGTATTGACCGACCTGCTGAAGGGCATCGGCATCGGCCTCCTGGCCAGTGTGTTCTTCGTCATCCGGTCCAATCACCACGCGGCCATCACCCTGGTCAGCCAGGACAACAACTGGTTGCTGCGTTTCAACAAGGACATTTCCTTCGTCAACAAGTCCGAACTGAAACGGCGGCTGCGCCAGGTGCCCGACGGTTCCCTGATGATCGTGGACGGCACCAAGGCGCTCTACGTGGACGGCGACATTTACGAAACCCTCAAGGAGTTCGAAACCGCCGCCTCATTCCGCAAAATCCACGTGGAGTATCACAACTTCTTCAACAAACAAATCGCCCTCCAAACTCATTAAACCGATGGAAGCCTACAAGCGGCTCCTCCTGAACAATCAGGCTTGGGTCCAGGACAAGCTCGCCCTCCGGCCGGACTTTTTCACCGCCACCTCGGGAACCCAGCGGCCGGCGTTTCTGTGGATCGGATGTTCCGACAGCCGCGTCCCCGCGGAGGAGGTTACCGGAGTCGAACCCGGCGAACTGTTCGTCCACCGCAACATCGCCAATCTGGTGGTCCACACCGATTTCAACATGCTGAGCGTGGTGCAGTACGCGGTGGAGGTGCTCGAGGTGAAGCACATCATCGTTTGCGGCCACTATGGCTGTGGCGGCGTCCGGGCCGCCCTGTCGCGGCATGACCTGGGCCTGATCAACAAGTGGCTGCGCCATATCAAGGACATCTACCGGCTGCACGCCACGGAACTCGACGCCATTCCGGACGAGAACCAGCGCTACAACCGCCTCATCGAACTCAACGTTTTCGAACAGGTGCATCACCTTGCCGAGCTGTCGTTCGTCCAGCGGGCGTGGAAACGCCATCAGCGTCCCACCCTGCACGGCTGGATCTACGATCTGGGCACCGGATACCTGAAGCAGATTGCCAAGGTGGATCCCGGCCATCTGCCCCACGACATTTTCGTTTACGATTTCCCGGAGACGAAACCTTGATCCACGGCTCGGGCCGGAGGACCCTTGAACCGTATGCACTACGGGGAGCCGCAGAGGCGGTCCGTCCGGCGGTCTTCGCCCTCGCGCCGCGCGTCCATCCCGAACCGGCCTTCGGGGAAGAGGTGACCCATGCGTTGCGGATCGCAGAGACTGCCGGAGACGATCCTGGCGGAAGGCCGTCCCGGAGCCGGAGCCGTTCTGCGGGCGTTGCGGGCATTTACGCTGATCGAATTGCTGGTGGTCATCGCCATCATCGCACTGCTGGCCGGGATGCTGATGCCCGCTTTGGGGAGTGCCCGGGAGCGGGCGCGATCCCTCCAATGCCTGAACCAGCTTCGGCAACTGGGCTTGGCGACCACCCTGTATGTGGATGAGCATCGGGGGCAGTTCCCCGAGCGCCGGAACGATCGCCGCTGGCCCACCCAGTTGCAGCCGGGCTACCGGCAGTTGTCCATCCTTCTTTGCCCCAATGACCGCCGGCGCATCTCCGCGGGCCTGGCGTCCGCGGCCCGGCGCGATCCCGATCAGGCCTTGCGGAGCTACATTTTCAACGGCTTCAACGACTACTTTCGCGTGCGCCTGGGATACAATAGCGCCGAACAGGCCCTCAACAAAGCTGTGCCCGAATCGGCGCTCACCGAACCCACGCTCACCATCGTGTTCGGGGAAAAGCTGACCAACTCGGATCACTTCTACATGGATTTTCTGGAGAACAACGACCGCGACCAGATTCATCGCAACGCCCACTCCGGGGGGACGCGACGAAACAAGGCCGGGGGCTCCAACTACACCTTCGCGGACGGCCACGCCGAGTTTCTCAAATACCGCGGCGTCCTGTTCCCGCTCAACCTTTGGGCGGTGACCGAAACGTTTCGGACCAACCGCGCGTTGGCCAACTGACTCCGCCCTACCCGCGCGGCGGCAGTTTCCGCTCCACTCGGTTCCGCTCCAGGGTCACGTATTGCGGCAGCCCGTTCACCATCGGCGGCTTCACCTCGCCATGCACCAGGGGCGCCGCGTACTCGACAAACTTCTCGTTGGGCATCATGCCATCCTCGCTGATCCAATCTCGCGGGACGAAATGCTCGACATTGGCAATGTTGGCGAGGTCCTCCAACTCGATCGTCCACTTGTAGGGTTGGTTGCCGAGCCGGACGATCTTGGGCATGAAACCTGACTTGCCCTCGACCGCCGAGCGCACGGCGGTCGCGCCGCAGGCAAAGGCCTCGTCGGCGTCGGTCTGGCTCGCAAAATGGGCCGCCGCCCGCTGCGCATAGCCCAGCTTGATCGTCCGGGTCTTGAGGTTGAGCTTCCCTTGCACAATGGACGCAAGCGCATCCGCCGCGCCGGAAAGCACGGGATGCCCGAAGGCGTCGAGGCGCGACTGGTCCGCCCCGATCTCCTCGCCGGCGGCATTCTTGAGTCCCTCGCCGACCACCACCACGCAGAACTGATGCTCCGCGACGACGGCCTTGACCTTGTTCAGGAAGGCGTCCTCGTCGAGGGCGATCTCGGGCAGCAGGATGATATGCGGCGCTTTGGCGGGATCCCCCTGCTTGGCCAGCACGGTGCCCGCCGCGATCCATCCGGCGGCGCGTCCCATCACCTCGAGAATGCAACAGGAGCCGTCGTCGGTGGCCATGGAGCCGACATCCAGGCCCACCTCGAGGACGGTGGTCGCGTTGTACTTGATGACCGAACCGTATCCCGGGCAGTGGTCCGTGTGCGGCAGGTCGTTGTCAATGGTCTTGGGCACCCCCATTACCCGCAACTCGTAGCCGCGCTTGGCCGCCTCCAGATGGATTTTGTGGGCCGTATCCTGCGAGTCGTTGCCCCCCGCGTAGAAGAAGTAGCGGATATTGTGCGCCGCCAGCACTTCGAACAACCGGTCCATGTCCCGGGCCGCCTGCTCCGGCTTCTTGTCGAAATTGATCTTGTACCGGCAGGTCCCCAGCGCCGCCGCCGGCGTGTAGCGGAGACCGTCAATCGTCTTGGCCCGTTCGTCTCCCAGGATGATCAAATCCTCGTTCAGAATGCCCAAAATACCGTTCAATCCCCCATAAATCTCCTCGATCATCTCGTGCCGTCCTGCCTCGGCGACCACCCCGGCGACACTGGCGTTGATGACACAGGTCGGTCCCCCGGACTGGGCCACCAGCAGATTTCCTTGAAGTTCAGCCATATCAGCGTGCGTTGAAACGCAAGGACCTTGCCTGCGCGCCGAAGCGACAGGCAAGCGGCGAATGCGTTCGGTTGAGATGCACCCAGCATCCGCCGAAGTCGCGACATTCCTCTACGGCTGGCCACAATAGAAACGCCGGGCGTTTTCACCGAGGAACGCGCTCCGCTCGGCCGCGTTCCAGCCCGTCTCCCGCTCCAGAAGGTCCATCGCCAGCGCGAAGACCTGACCGTACTCCGCCGCCAGCAGGCAGACCGGCCAGTCCGAGCCGAACATCAGGCGGCCGATGCCGAAGGCGCCGACGACCACCTCCAGATAGGGGCGGAAGTCTTCAGGCTTCCAACCGGGATGCCGGGCTTCGGTGACCATTCCGGACACCTTGCAATAGACGTTCGGACAACGCGCCAATTCCCGAATCTGCTCCCGCCACGGATCCAGAACCCCATCCCGAATCAGGGGCTTGGCGAGGTGATCGAGCACGAACGGCTGCTCCGGAAACCGCCGCGCCACCTCCAGGGCTGCCGGAAGCTGCCGGGGATACACCAGCAGATCGTAAGTGAGCCCAAACTCACGCAGGCGCCCCAGTCCGCGCAGGAAGGCCGGACGCAGGAGGAAGCGGTCGTCAGGCTCGTCCTGCACCACATGCCGGACCCCCGCCAGCTTGGGATGCGCCGCCAACACGGCGAGATCCCGTTCGACTTCCTCCGATTGCAAGTCCACCCATCCCACCACGCCGAGGATCCTGGGGTCGGCGTCCGCCAACCCCAGGAGCCAGTGCGACTCCGCCAGGGATTGGCGCGCCTGAACCGCGATCGAACCCTGCAACCCCAGGGGCGCCTGAAGAACGGCGAGATCCGCCGGAAGCCAGTCGCGCTGCAAGGGCGTCCCCTCGGGAATCCAGGGGTACTGCCGCGGATCGTAGCGCCAGAAGTGCTGGTGGGCGTCGAGCGTCACGGGCGGGGTCATGAATTGTCTCCGTCGAGCATCCGGCCCAGGCCGCCCAGGAGGGAGCCCTCGCCCTTGCCGCCGCGGGAGGCGCGCACGATGCGGTCGGCCATACGGCTGAACGGCAGGGATTGCAGCCAGACACGTCCGGGCCCGCGCAGCGTGGCGAAGAAAAACCCCTCGCCGCCGAAAAGCGCGGATTTCACCCCGCCCACAAACTGGATGTTGAAATCCACGGTCCGCTGGAATCCGACGACGCATCCGGTGTCCACCCGCAACACCTCCCCCGGCTGCAGGTCCCGTGTCATCAGGGTGCCGCCGGCGTGGATGAACGCCCAGCCGTCGCCGGTAAGCCGGGTCATGATGAACCCCTCACCGCCAAAAAATCCCGTGCCGATCCGCCGGTTGAACGCGATCCCGATGCTCACCCCTTTGGCGGCGCAGAGGAAGGCGTCCTTCTGCGCAATGAGTTCGCCGCCGATTTCCGCAAGGTGCACCGGCACGATCTTGCCCGGGTGCGGCGCGCCGAACGCGACCTTGCGCTTCCCCTGGCCTCGGTTCTGGAAGACCGTCATGAACAGGGACTCCCCGGTGAAGACCCGGCGTCCCGCGCTCAGCAGCGATCCCAGGATTCCCCCGCCCTGCCCCGAGCCGTCCCCGAAGATCGTTTCCATCTCAATCCCGGGATCCATGTACATCATGCCGCCGGCCTCGGCGACGGCGGCTTCCATCGGATCGAGGATCACCTCGATGAACTGCATGTCGTGGCCGTGGATTTCAAACTCAACTTCGTGCATCGCGGGCATGGAACTTCCTTTCGTTAAATTCAATCCCGGGCATCACCCGGGGAAGTCCCGGAAGGTTGCAGGATTCCTCCGACGCTGTCGCGCCGGATCCGTGCTCTCCGCTGGCGGGCCGGCGGCCGGCCGCGAGGCCCGTCACGCCGTCGGCTCCTCCAGCGAGATCGGAACCGGGGCGACGTTCCAAATATCCCGGCAATACTCGCGAATGGTGCGGTCGGAGGAGAAATGCCCGCTGCGCGCCACGTTCAGAATGGACATCCGCGCCCACGTCCGCGTGTCGAGATAGGCCTGACCCACCCGGTCCTGGCAGGCCACATAGGACGCGTAGTCGGCGAGGACGAGGTAGGAATCGTGTTGAAGCAGGGAGTCCACCAGCGGATGAAACACGTCCGGCTGGCCGGGCGAAAAGAATCCCGACCGGATCTGGTCCAAGGCCTCCTTCAACTCCGGCTGCTGCTCGTAGTCGCTTCGCGGATGATATCCCCGGTTCCAAAGCTCCTGGATCTCGGGAACCGTGAGTCCGAAGAGAAAGAAGTTTTCGGGCCCCACCTCGCTGCGAATCTCCACATTGGCGCCGTCCAGGGTGCCGATGGTCAACGCGCCATTCATCGCGAACTTCATGTTGCCGGTGCCCGACGCCTCCTTGCCGGCGGTGGAAATCTGTTCCGAGAGATCGGCCGCCGGATACACGCGCTGCCCCTGCTTGACGTTGAAATTGGGCAGGAACACGACGCGCAGGCGGTCGCCCACCGCGGGATCGGCGTTGACGGTCTGGGCCACGGCGGTGATCAGCTTGATGATGCGCTTGGCCATGAAGTAACCCGGAGCCGCCTTTCCGCCGAACAGGAAGGTCCGTGGCGGCACGGCGAGGTGGGGATCCCGGCGCAGGCGGTTGTAGAGCGTGATGATATGAAGGATGTTCAGGTGCTGACGTTTGTATTCGTGGATGCGCTTGACCTGAACGTCGAAGAGGGAATCCGGATTCAGCGAGATGCCCAGATCCTTGCGGACTTGCCCGGCAAGGGTGTCCTTGGCGGCCCGCTTCACCGCCAGCCATTCGTCCTGGAATCCGGGATCCTCGGCCAGCGCCTCCAACTGCCGCAGATTGCCAGACTCCTTGATCCAACTGTCCCCGATCCGCCCCGTAATAAGGGCCGCAAGGCGCGGATTGCTCAGCACGACGAAGCGCCGCGGCGTGACGCCGTTGGTCTTGTTGCCGAACTTGTCCGGAGAAAATTCATAAAAATCCCGGAGCACGCCGGTCTTGAGCAACTCGGAGTGCAGTTGGGCGACGCCGTTGACCGAATGGCTTCCCACACAGGCCAGGTGCGCCATGCGCACCGAACGCTCCCCGGCTTCGTCAATCAGCGACATGCGGCGGATGCGGTCGTCGTCGCCCGGGAAGCGGGCCCGCACCTCGTCGAGAAAGCGCCGGTTGATCTCATAGAGGATCTCCAGATGACGGGGCAGCGTCGCGCCGAAGAGCGCCACGGACCAACGCTCCAACGCCTCCGGCAGGAGGGTGTGGTTGGTGTAGCCGAAGGTGCGGACCGTGATGTCCCAGGCGGTGTCCCAGGGCAGGTCATGCACATCCACGAGCAATCGCATCAGCTCGGCAATCGCGATGGTCGGGTGGGTGTCGTTGAGCTGCACCGCAAAGTGGTCCGCAAAGTCCCCCGGGCCGGCGCCGCATTGCGCCTGCAGGCGCAGCATGTCCTGGAGAGCGCAGGAGGCGAAAAAGAACTGCTGCTGCAACCGGAGGGCCTTGCCCTGCGGCGAGTCGTCGTTCGGATACAACACCTTGGTGATGTTTTCCGAGACCATCTTCTGCATCACCGCGCCGTAGTAGTCTCCCGAGTTGAAGGCCTGAAAGTCGAAGGACTCCGTGGCCTCGGCCTTCCAGAGCCGCAGCAGATTGACCGTATTCACGCGGTAGCCGACGACCGGCGTGTCGTAGGCGGTCCCCCGCACCACCCGGTCGGGAATCCAGCGCACCCGGTAGCGGCCCTGGGCGTCGGTAGAGGCCTCGGTGCGGCCCCCCAGCGGCACGTCGAAGGTGATCTCGGGCCGGGGGATCTCCCAGGGATTGCCCAGCCGCAACCACTTGTCGGTGCGCTCCACCTGCCAGCCGTCGCGGATCGCCTGATCGAAGATTCCGAACTCATACCGAATTCCATAGCCCATCGAAGGGATCTCCAATGTGGCGAGGGAATCGAGGAAACAGGCCGCCAGCCGGCCCAGGCCTCCGTTGCCCAAACCCGGCTCCGCCTCCTCCTCGAGCAGGTCGTCCAGCCGGAGCCCCATGCCGCCGAGCGCGGCAGCGACCTGCTCCTGGATGCCGAGGTTGACGAGATTGTTTCCCAGTTGAGGGCCCATCAGGAATTCCGCCGAGAGGTAACAAACCGTCCGGCTGCGGCATTGCAGGTAGGTCTCGGCGGTGCGCACCCAGCGTTGGAGCAAGCGGTCGCGCACCGTGTACGCGAGCGCCATGTAGTCGTCATGCCGGGTGGCGATCTTGGCGAACCGGGCCTGGGAGTAAATCAGGTGATCCTGAAACGCCCGCTCCAACGTGGCGGGGTCCAGGGCGGTCCGGATGGTATCCGGCGCCGCGGGACGCACGATTTCGGCGGGTTTCCGTTTCGGGGCCGCATTTTTTGGAGGCATCGGAGGAAAGAGTTCGAGGCCGACGTTCTGCCAAAAGGAACGCGGTTGGAAATGACATTCTCGGAAGCGGGTTGATCCGGGGAAAGAGAACAGAGTGCCAGGTCCTCAGTCGGCCCCTCAGTTTTCGGCGATGGGATGCGCCAAAAGCTCCAGACGAACCTCCTCTTGGCTGCGGCACCGCGATAGGCTCCGCCTGTGGATCCGTTTGCCGAACACCTGGCAGCGCGACTGCGGCAGCATGCCTTGCTGCCCGCCGATGGCCGTGTCCTGGTCGCCGTGTCAGGCGGGCTGGATTCCATGGTGCTGCTCCACGCCCTGCACCGGCTGTCCCAACCCCTGGGGCTCCATCTCACCGTCGCGCACGCCGACCATGGGTTGCGGGGCCGGTCCTCGGATGCGGATGCCCGATGGGTGGCTCGCCGCGCCGGGGCGCTCGGCGTGGCCTGCGTGCAGGGCAAGCTGCCGGTGGCCTCGGTCCGGGCCATGGACGGCGAGTCCCTTGAAATGACAGCACGCCGGCTCCGGCACCAGTTTCTGGCCGAGGCCGCCGTGTCACACCGAATCTCCGCCCTCGCCCTCGCCCACCACGCCGACGACCAGGCGGAACTCGTGTTGCTCCGGCTGCTGCGGGGGACCGGATCGGACGGCCTGGGCGGAATGGCTTGGTGCAGCCCGTCCCCAGCCTGCGGACAAGTGCAATTGATCCGGCCTTTGCTGGACCAAACCAAGGCCGACCTGCGCGCCATCGCGGCGGAATGGAAGGTCGCCTACCGGGAGGATGCCTCCAATCAGGACGACGCCATTCTCCGTAACCGAATCCGCCTTTCGCTGCTTCCGGAAATCGAACGGCGCTATTCGCCTGCGATCCGCCGTCTGCTGGCGCGGACGGCCGAAAGGGTCGGCGCGGACGCCTCCTTCGTGCAATCCCATGCGGAGTGCTGGCTGGCGTCGCATTCTGTACCCTACGACACCCTTCCCCTGGCCCTTCAGCGGGCCGTCCTGCGACTTCAGATGCGCCGGTTGGGACACGAGCCGGACTTCGATCGAATCGAACGCTTGCGCACGACGGAAGATGTCCAAGAGGTGGCGGCCGGCGTGCGGATGCGACGGAACGCTTCCGGACTCCTGGAAATCACGCCCGATCCCACCACCCGCCCCTTCCTCATGTCGTCGCGCCTGGTGGTCCTCCAACCCTCTGGCGGATCACTGTCCGCCGGGGAAACGCGGATCCGCCACCGAGTCGTCCGTCGCCGTCCGGTCTTCAAGCCCGGACAGGACGGCGCAGGCGCGGAGTATTTCGACGCCGACGCGGTGGGGGACCGGATCCACCTTCGGCACTGGCAACCGGGAGACCGCTTCCAGCCCCTGGGATTCGCCCGTCCATCGAAACTTCAGAATCTTCTGGTCAACCGGAAAGTCCCAGCGGAGCGGCGGCGGCGCCTCCTGGTGGCGGCCACGGCCTCCGGAACGATTTTCTGGGTGGAATCGCTGCCTCCGGGGGAGCGGTTCAAGGTGCGCCCGGCGTCCCGGCGGTTCCTGATTTGGAAGTGGCGTTCCCAGGGCTGATTGCGCGGGAAACGCGGCTTGCGCCATCCGGACGCACTGGTAACTTTGAAGCCAGTTCGTCATGGCCGACCACAACGACAGCCGCGGTTCTTCTTCCAACGGAGGCTCCAGTTTCACCGCCCGCACCTGGCTGGTGTGGATCGCTGTGCTGGCACTCATTCCTCTGCTGCTCTTTTTCCAGAAGACCAGCCAGCAGCGCTATCAGCCTATTTCCCAGAAGAGGCTGTTCGAATTGGTGGCCTCCAATCTGGTGGAAAGCGGCGAGATCTATTTTTCCCCACAGTCCCAATTGCGTCTGGTCCGGGGGCGCTACCGCGCCCTGGATGACGCCCGCACGAATCAATCGCCGGTTCCCTTTACCCTGGAGGCCGCCTTGTCGCCCTCCCGCATTGATGCCCTGATGGACACCGGCGTGTTCCGTCCGGTGGAAAACAACAACGCCTTCCTTCAAGTGATCCTGGGCATCATGCCCATCCTGATCATCGGCCTGCTGATCTGGTTTTTCTTCATTCGCCAGATCAAGGCGGCGGGGCGGGGCGCCCTGAGTTTCGGCAAGTCCAAGGCGCGCCTCCTGAGCAAGGAGAAGAACAAGACCACCTTCAAGGATGTGGCGGGCGTCGAGGAGGCCAAGGAGGAGGTGGCTGAACTGGTCGAGTTCCTCAAAGACCCCAAAAAATTTCAGAAGCTGGGCGGGCGAATCCCCAAGGGGGTGCTGATGGTCGGGCCTCCCGGCACGGGAAAAACCCTGCTCGCCAAGGCAATCGCCGGCGAGGCCGACGCGGCTTTTTTCAGCATCAGCGGATCCGATTTTGTGGAAATGTTCGTCGGCGTCGGCGCCAGCCGCGTTCGCGACATGTTCGAGCAGGCCCGCAAGAGCACGCCCTGCCTGATCTTCATTGACGAAATTGACGCTGTGGGACGCGCCCGCGGGCACGGCATGGGCGGCGGCAACGACGAGCGGGAGCAGACGCTGAATGCCTTGCTGGTCGAGATGGACGGCTTCGATACCACCGAGGGCATCATCATCATCGCCGCCACCAACCGTCCGGATGTCCTCGATCCCGCCCTGCTCCGTCCGGGCCGGTTCGACCGCCAGGTCACCGTAAACCTTCCTGATGTCCGTGGCCGCGAGGCGATCCTCAAGGTGCATGCCAAAAACGTGAAGCTGGAGAGCACCGTGGATCTCTCGGTCATCGCCCGGGGCACGCCCGGCTTCTCTGGCGCCGAGCTGGCCAACCTGCTCAACGAGGCGGCCCTCATCGCCGCCAGGGCGGGTCGCAAGGCGATCGGCATGCACGAGCTGGAAGAGGCGCGGGACAAGGTCCGCTGGGGACGCGAACGCCGGAGCCTCGCGATGTCCGAGGAGGAGAAGCGCGCCACCGCATGGCACGAAGCCGGTCATGCCCTGGTCAATGTCCTGCTGCAGCACACGCATCCGCTGCACAAAGTGACCATCATCCCCCGTGGACGGGCCTTGGGAGTGACGATGTACCTGCCCAAGGAAGACGTCCTCAACATGCGCCGCAAGCAGGCCGTGGATTTGATTGCCACGACCATGGCGGGCCGGATCGCCGAGGAGATCTTCATTGACGATATTTCGAGCGGCGCGGCGAGTGACATCCAGCAGGCCACGTCCATCGCCAAGTCCATGGTGATGCACTGGGGCATGAGCGAGAAACTCGGGCACGTGCTCTACGGAGAGTCGCAGGAGTATGTGTTCCTCGGGCGCGACATGATGCGGTCCAAAGACTACAGCAACGAGACGGCGGAATTGATTGACGCCGAAGTGAAGCGCTTTGTTGAAGACGGCTACAATACCGCGCGGCGCCTCATTGACGAGAACCGGGACAAGCTCGAGATGATCGCCAAGGCCTTGCTGGAGTATGAGACGCTCGACGGTTCCCAAGTGGAGGAGATCGTGAAGACCGGCAAGTTCACGCCTCCGCCGGTGGATCCTAGCAAGGTGGATCCTCCCACCGGCGCTCAGGCGGCCACCCCGCTTCCAGAAGTCATCAAGCCGGTGCCGCCGAAGCTTCCGGGATTCGGATCGCCCGCCCCTGCGGCCGCGTAGGCCGAGGCGGTGCTGAGCCGGCTCAACGGCTCAGGGCACAATGACGGCATGCCACTGATTGACCGCCGGCGACTCGACCCTGCTGTCCTGTTTTCCAGCGCCCCAATGAATTCGGGCCCGGAGCGGCCGGGCTCCGCCCAACCCGAAGTGGACCGCAGCCGGAGATTGTGACCGGAAGCCGTCCCCAGTGACTCGCCATCGGGTGAGAGACCCGTCAGGCAATTCAAGGGTCACACGGGTCCCGGATGGCGCGGCGCCTGCAAATCGAAAGCCGATCCAGTCGCCCCGCGGCTTGAGGAGGTTTCGATACACCAGCAGCCGCTGACGGGGCCTCGGCCATCCCTCCTGGGTGGTCATCGCCAGGTCCAGACGTCCGTCGAGGTCCAGGTCGGCGGCGATCAGATTCCGGCAGTCCATCGGAACCGCCAGCCCCAGCAGCCAGGCCACCTCGACGAACTCCCCGGCATCCAGCTGCAGCAGAAACTGATTGTCCTGCCATCCGCCGTAGCTGGCTCCCGCGGCCTGGCGCCGGCCCGCGGCCGTTTGGAAATACAGTTTCGCCGCCGGATTGGGATCCGATCCCCCCACAAATCGGTCATGCAGCCAGAACTGGCGCTCATAGTCCGCCGCACTGGCCCGGGTTTCATGCCCATTGGCCACGGCGAGATCAGGACGGCCATCCAGATCGAAATCCTCCCAGGCCGCGCCCCAGGTCCATCCAGTGAGCGTCAGAGGCCCACCTTGCCGCCCGGAATCCGGAATCAATGGCGGCTGGCCGAGACCCGAACGGCCGAAATACAGGCGATTGCCACGGATCATCGCCGGAACAACCCCGGGAGGTTCGCCAGAAGTCGTGCGGCGAAGGCCAAACATCTCCAATCGTTCTGCCACCGTTGAATCCATGCCCAGCATCAGCAGATCGGGCAACCCATCCCCATTGGCATCGTGAATGGCATGCGCCATTCCGAAGGCGTGTCGTGCATCCCCCAGGGCATCCGTGACGTCCTGAAATCGGCCCCGGCCGTCGTTGCGAAAGACATCCAGCCCGGCGAAGTCGCTCACGTTCACCAGATCGAGATCCTGATCATCGTCCAAATCCACAAACGACGCACTGTAGCTGCGCCGGTGCCGCACCGGATTCAGCCCGGCCGCACTGGTGCCGTCGGAGAACCGGCCGGTCCCGTCGTTCAGGAGCAAATACGACGAGAATCCATCGCGGGCATCATACCAAGGCGTGGGAAACTGGCCCTGCTGGTAGGGAAGCTTGTACTGAATCACCCAGAGGTCGGTGTCTCCATCTCCATCAATGTCACCGGCGGCGATTGCCTGGGGATGTTTCAACGACTCCGGCGCCAGCCATCCGGGGTGCACCGGGGCGGATCCCCTGCCGTCCGCGCTTGGAAGCCAACGCACTCCGTTCTGCCCTGCCACCACCAGATCCTCGATTCCATCCCCGTCCACATCGGCCAGGACCGCTGCCTGGATGCGTTCCCGCGGAATGGCGGGCAGCGGTTCCCTCGCAAACGGCGGATCCGCGTCCGGGACACCGGTCCGATTCCGCCAGAACGTTCCGGCCCCGACCAGCAGCAGGTCTGGACGCCCGTCGCCGTCCAAATCCCGGACCATCAGCGGATCGTTGAACATGTCGGACCCCGACGCGAGATCCACCTCCGCCCACGGCAGGAACGGCGGGGCGCCGGACCGGTTTAGGATCTCAACATGGTCCACCGCCACATCCTCCGCTCCGGAAAGGTCGGGACGCCACCCGATCGTCACCCGTCCCCGGATCATGACCCGCTCCCTCGGAGCTTCCTTCTCCAGGCGCACAGTCGTCCGGACCACCGAGCGCGCCGGCCGGCCGGCAGACGCGGGTTCGTGTCCGGTCAGAGCCCATTGGGATCCGCGCCATTGCCATCCGGCCTGAGCCCACGCCGCCAGGCGCCGCGTCCATTCGCCGGCCCCGATCACCTCGGCGTTGCCCGACCGTCCCATTCTACGAGTGATGTCGTGGGGCAGGACTTGGACAGTCCCCAAAGCAGGCCACGCGATCCGCGCCGCTGGGAATTGCCCAAGGATCGCCCAGGCGTTCGTAGCCGCGTTCAGCCCATTCCACAGCCGGATGATTTCGTCCTCGTGCCGTTGAGCCTCCAGCTCATCCGCCCAAAACTCCCGGGCGGCGGACTGCTCCCTCTCTTCGATTGCCAGATACTGGCGCAAAATGGCCTCGGCGGCAGAATCCTTCGGTAGTTCCCAACCGGGTCGCACCCGCGCGCGTTCCCGCAGATATCCTCCCAGCACCATGGCCAGGCCAAGCGCGGCCAGGAGTCCTGCAAGCCGGCGGTTCATGCGGAAGGGAGCGTCGAGACGCTACACCTTCCGAACCATCTGTGCCATCTCCAACGCGGTTCGCGCCCCTTCGATGCCGCGATTGGTCGCCGGATCGAGGCATCGGGCCGCCGCCTGCGCTTCGGTGCTGACCGTGAGCACTTGGTGAATCATCGGGACGCGGGTCTCCACTGCGAGCCGCATGAGCGCGTCACTCACGGCATCCCCGATATGGCTGGCGTGCAGGGTTTCGCCCTGCCAGATCACTCCGAAGCAAAGAATGGCGTCGGGACGTCCCCGCTCCCGCCGCGCGAGGGTCGCGGCCACTACGGGAATCTCCCAAGCCCCCGGGACCCGGAATAGTTCCGGGTCAGCGGCGCCAGCCCGTTCCAGGACGGCGAGGGCCGCATTCACGAGTCCATCCACATAGCGCTCATTGTATCGCGAGGCCACCACCGCGAAGTGCAGGCCGGCGCCGGGGGGAAGCGGGGAGTTGGAGTCCGGGGTGAGCATGGGGGGCGAAGCAAAAGATCCAGGGTCCGTCGTTTCGGCTAAAGCAAATGTCCCATGCGCTCCCGCTTGGTCTTGAGATAGCCCGCATTGTGCGGGTTGGGTGGGACGCGGATCGGGAGTTGCTCGACGATCTCCAGTCCATAGCCCTGAAGCCCCACGACTTTCTTGGGATTATTGGTCAGCAGCCGGATGGTCTTCAGGCCCAGGTCACAAAGCATCTGGGCGCCCACGCCGTAGTCGCGGAGGTCCATGGGAAACCCCAGCCTGAGGTTGGCCTCCACGGTGTCCAGCCCCTGCTCCTGCAAACGATAGGCGCGCAGCTTTGCGGGAAGCCCGATCCCGCGGCCCTCCTGGCGCATGTAAAGTACCACGCCGCGTCCTTCGGCCTCGATCTGCTGCATGGCGGCGTGCAGTTGTGGACCGCAGTCGCAGCGGCGGGAGCCGAAGACATCACCTGTGAGGCATTCGCTGTGAACCCGTACCAGGACCCCCGGCTTCCCCCGCACCTCGCCCTTCACGAGCGCCAAGTGGTGCAACCCGTCAATGGTCGAACGATAGAGATGCAATTGAAACTCTCCGTAATCGGTGGGCATGCGCACCTTTTCCACCAGTTGGACCAGGCGATCCGAGGCGCGCCGAAACTCGATCAATTGCTCGATCGAGATAATCCGCAGCCCGTGCCGCTTCGCCACCCGGCGCAATTCCGGCAGCCGCGCCATGGAACCATTGTCGCTCATGATCTCGCAGATCACCCCGACCGGACGGCACCCCGCCAGCCGCGCCAGGTCCACGGCCGCCTCGGTATGCCCTGCCCGCTGCAGCACTCCGCCCGGCTTGGCCCGGAGCGGGAAAATGTGCCCGGGCTTCTTGAGATCCTCGCCGATCGCGCGGGGGTCGGCCATCACGCGGATCGTCCGGGCCCGGTCGGCGGCGCTGATGCCGGTGGTGATACCCTCGGCGGCATCCACGCTCACCTGAAAGGCGGTCTGAAACGACTCGCGGTTCTGGGACACCATTTCCTCCACCCCGAGCTGCCGCAGCCGGTCCTCGCTTGCGGGAACGCAAATGAGCCCCCGGCCGAATTTGGTCATGAAGTTCACCGCGGCGGCGGTCACCTTCTCCGCGGCCATGACCAGGTCCCCTTCGTTTTCGCGATCCTCGTCATCCACCACGATGACCATCTTTCCCCGGCGAATGTCGGCCAGCACCGCGGTGATGTCGTCAAACGAACCCTTCTTCACGTCGGGGGCCAGCATAGGGACGGAGCCGGTTTTTGACACGCGGCAATCCTCCGCATTTCCAGCCACAACCATGCCGACAGAAGTCCCGAGCCACACACCAGGGGGCGCAGTGGACGCGAAGCACGGAGGCACGGGTCCTCTATCTCGCCCTCCCGGCCATCAGAGTGCCAGGTTATCAATGCGTCCTCCCCACGCCATGGGCGCACAGGAAGCAAAGGTCTTGGGAGAAAATGCTACGATCAGTTGAGGCCCTGGGCTTCGCCCCTCGTTCTCCGGCCCATCGCGTTCCGCTGCACGGGCCTCACGCAATGGCCGCAAAGGGAGTTATGGAAGGGGACCTTCCTCCCTGCGTCCGGGGAGTCCTTGAAGAGAGAATGGCATCGCTTTGACTCCAATGCGCGGAGTGCTGAGGCTATCGGATCTGCAGCCAAACCGTCTTCAGATAGGCCGGCTCTCCCCGGGTCACTGGAAAATCCGGCGGCTGGGGAACGTAATGCTCGTGGAGAATCGTTCGGCCCGAACTCCGGATCGCCCGATGCACCGACTCCAGGAAGCTGGACGGCGCCCAGCGTGCCGCATTGGTGGAGGCCAGCAGCACGCCGTCCGTCGCCAACAGCGGCAGGGCCCGGGAAACCAGGCTCCCATAACCGGAGTCGGCGCGGAAATCGCCATGCTCGCGCGACCGCGAGAAGGTGGGGGGATCCAGGATCACCACTTCGAACCGGCGTTCCTTCCGACGCAGGCGGTCCAACCATTCGAACACATCGCCCTGGATGAACTCGTGCTGGGAAGGATCGAGCCGGTTGAGTTCGAAGTTGCGACGCCCCCAGTCGAGATACTTCCGGGACAGGTCCAGGCTGGTGGTACGGAATCCGCGCCGCGCGGCGCACACGCTGAAGCCGCAGGTATAGGCGAAGCAGTTCAACAGGGCGCCGCCGGAAGGTAGGTCGGCAAATCCGGCGGCGACATGCCCGGTCAGCAACCGGCGGCGGTTGTCACGCTGGTCAAGAAACAACCCGGTGGAATACCCCTCGGAAAAGCTGGCTTCGAAGGCGATCCCATTCTCCCGGACGATGAATCGCGCCGGCGCCGGCGCCCCCGCCAGAAGGCGCGGCGACGCCTCGACCAACGCGGTCTGGCGCACCTTCCGGCGTAGCGCCTTGAAGTAGATCCGGGAAGCCCCTCCGGCTTTGCCCCCCGCCCATCGGGAAATCCATTCCCGAAGATGGGATTCATCGGTTCCGGCCGGCAGCTCTGCCCCTTCGATCAGCAGGGAGTCTGCCCATTGCTCGGCATAGACGCCCGGGCATTCGTCGGATGCCCCATGTGCGACCCGCCACGCGGAGGTCTCCTCCGGCCGCAGAATCGCCGACCGCAGCGAAGCCGTCGGATTTCGATCGAACTCTGGAGAAACCTCCCAGGTCATGACGCGACCATCGCGGGGATGGCCCACGGTCAGCCGCGCCGCGTGCAGGTGGAGCCGCGGCGCCGGCGTGCCGCCGTACAGGCGGTCGCCCAGAAGCGGCAACCCTTGGGAGGCGGCATGCACCCGGATCTGATGGGTGCGCCCCGTCACCGGCTCGGCCGCCAGCCAGGTCCGCCCTCCCTCGCGCCGCAACAGACGAAACCGGGTTTCCGCCCGCTCGCCGCTGCCCTCAGGCGCGACTGCATAGCGATCCCCAATGCGCGCCAGTCCGCCCCGCACGGTGAATGCTTCGCGGAGGACCGGGCGATCAGTGACGCAATGGTATTCCTTGCGGACTTCCCGGCGGGCGAACTGTCCTGTCAGGGAGCGGTTGGCCTCGGGCGATTTTCCAAAGACCAGCAATCCGCTCGTGTCCTTGTCGAGGCGATGCACGATGGCCAGCCGCGACCAGCGAGGTTCCCGATGTTTCAGCCATTCGTGGATGCCCTCCCCGGCAAAGGGCGCCGGCGCATGGGTATTCCAGCCGGAAGGCTTGTGGACAACCAGCAGGTCGTCGTCCTCGAACACGATGCACGGAGGCAGGCCCGTCGGGGGTCCCTCCCCGTGCGGCGCTTCCGCGATTCCAGAGAAATCGCTCATGGAGTCACCAAAACTGCCAGGCAGGCTTCCAGACCACCCAGAGGCCGAGGAGCAGGTTGGTGATGGCGTGGGCAGTCATCGCATCGCCGAGGCGATTCTTGCGAAGCACCAGGCCTTGATAGGCCATGCCGCACAGGATCCCTGGCAGCCATTCCCTGTGAACGAGCCCAAAGGCGACCGAAGTCACCGTAAACCCCAAGAAGCTCCAGTGGCGGAGCGGCAAGGCTTGCCAGTCCTTGTCGGCGATGAAGCGGTAGGCGAAGGATCGGTAAAAGGTTTCCTCCAATGGCGGCACCACCAGCGTGGAGCCTGCGAGACGCGTGAAGACGAAAATCCAGGCCAGCACAGAGCCGGAGCCGAACTGGGCGTGCGGATTCCACGGTGCCGCCGGCGGTACGGAGGCGTCTCCGATCCCCAGCCGGGCAGCGAGCGATCCGAGCGACGGATACCGTCCGTCGAGCCCCACCCACAGCCCGAAAACTCCGACGCCCACCGCCACCGCTTCCCAACTGAAGGCCCACCGGCATTCGGTAATCCGGTCACGGAACACCCAGATCATCCAGGCTCCGAGCAGCGTTTTGGCGAGATAGAGCCAGTAGCGGGACGCCTCGCCAAACTGTCCTTGGAACGACGTCAGGATCAGAAAGATCGCGAAGGGCGCGACCCGAACAGCCATGGGGTTGCGCCCGATGGACTGAAGAAGCGAAGCGGACACCCCCGCAGCTTCCGAATCGTGAAGCGCCCGGCGCAAGAGGGAATTCGACCCGAACCTTGCAATTCCTGGCGCGGAACGGCATCGTCCCGCGCCTTTGCATTATCCAAGTTTCGCCACGAGTGCGAAGCCTTTCCATCCATGAGTGAACCCCTCGATCTGTCCCTCGACCTCGAAAAGGCCTTCCTCCCTGCGTGGGCCCAGCAGCCTGCGTCCGATTCCTCCAGATATGCCAAGTATGAGGGCACCGAGGAATCCGGCCGCGGTCCCCGCCGAGAGGGCGGCCGCGAATTCGGTCGCGGCCCCCGGAGAGAGGGCGGTTCCGGACGCCCAGGCTTTGGCGGGCGCGCGGGGTCCGGTCCCGGCGGTGGCCGCGGGCCGCGTCCCGGGTTTGGCGCGCGGCCGGGCGGTCCCGCTGCCGCCGGCGCACCGGGCCTGCGGTGGGATCCCACCCAGGGGTCGCCACGCGGCGAACGCGGGGATCGTGGCCCGCGCCGTGATTTCCGCCGCGAGGCGCCGCCCGAGCCGATGATTCCTGTGGAGGTGGAACTCCGTCCGGATCCGGCCGGGGTCGCCTCCCTCGGACGCCAGATCAAATTGAGCGGACGGGCCTATCCCTTGATGGAGGTTGCGGGTTTGGTGGTGCAGAAGCCCGACCGTTACGAGGTCACCTTCAAGGTGCAGCGCGGATCCGACGGGAAGCCGGCCCAACCGCTGTTCGTCTGCTCTCTCGATGACAGCGTTTGGCTGAGCGAAGGCGATGCGCGCCGGCACGCATTGAAGGCGCATTTCGACACCTTTTATCAGACCCACAAGCAGCCTTGCGATCCACCAAAGGGAGTCTGGACGCTGGTGGCCGCGTTCGACGATCTGGTGCTGGGGCCGCCCAATTACCACGGGTATCAGGAGAAGCTGCGGCAACTGCACGCCGAACGCGCTCCGCGAATGCCGTTCGAAGCTTTCAAAAGCCGTGTGCGGATCGTGAAGGACGAAGCCGCGGTGAAACAATGGCTGGAGTCTCAAAGCCATCGCCTGGAATACACCACGCTGAACGTTCCCGAGCCGAAGACGCTTTCCACGATGGTGGAGGTGGAGTCTCACTTCATGGAGATCCATGCCGCCGGTCTGGTCAAAGAAGTGGCCTCCTGGAACCTGCGCCGGGAGCCCAACGCACCGCGCCTTCCCGAACCCCTTCTGCGCGTGCTTCGGGTGACTCTGGACCGAGAACGTCGTTTCCCCATCCGGACCATGACCGCGCTCAGCGGGGCATTTGCCCAAGCCGGCCTCCAGTTCTTCAAGCGCGACAAGACGGTGGTGCATGTCGCCGTGGCGCGCCCCCACTATCTGGATCTCGAGACAAGTGCGGTTCAACCGGGCGTCCGTCGGATCATCGAGTGGATCAACGCCAATCCGAAAACCACCCGAAAGAAGCTGATCGAGGCTCTGGCTCCAACCCCTCCCGCACCGGCATCATCGGCACCCGAAGCGCCTCCGGCGGAGGGAACGTCCTCACCCAACCCGCCCGCTCCTGCGGCCGAACCGGGATCCGCAGACGCAACGGCGACCGCGGCGACCACGGTGGCCCCCGCACCGCCCGTCCCCTCGACGGAGCCCACCCCCGAGCAGCAGGCGGTTCTGAGCGATTTGCATTGGCTGGTTCATCAAGGCCATGTGATCGAGTTTGCCTCCGGCACCCTGGAAACCGCCAAGAAGCCACTGCCACAGCCCCGTCCCGAACCGCCGGCGGCAGTTGAGAAGCCGGCGAAACCCGAGCGCAAGGATCGGTATCCGAAACGCATCGGACGCTACGTCTGGGACAATCAGGGGCTCCTCCCCTTGCCGGCGGCGCAACCGGCGCTGATCGGCTGAACGCAGATGCAGAAAGGACGTTTCCAGAGACGGCAGGGCTCGTGCCGGGCGGATCCGGAAATCGGACCGGCCACGGAAGGTGGGACGAGGCGTGCCGGCATCTCCAGGGGCTCCTTGGCGGTCTCCGTTCTCCTTGTCCTGTTGAGCGGTTGCGGTCGTCCGCCTCCGGATCCCGGCGCTGCCTCCGGAGAATCCATCACCAATTACGACGTGCGCGGCGTCGTGCTGTCGCTCACGCCGGAGGAAAAGAGCGTGGTGGTCCGGCATGAAGAAATTCCCGGGTACATGATCGCCATGACCATGCCGCTCGAGGTGCGGGATACCAACGAATTGGCCGGCCTTCATCCCGGCGACGGAATCCGCTTCCGCATGCGCGTGACCGAAACCGACGGCTGGATTGATCAGATCCAGGTCGTCAGCAACGCGATGGTTACCACCGCGCCGACCAATGCCGCGCTGCCCGGATTTCGGATTCTGCCCAATGTCCCCGACCTGAAGCCGGGGGATATGGTTCCCAATTACGTATTTACCAATCAGTTTGGAAAGCGGTTCGACCTGGATAGTCTCCGCGGCCAGGCCCTGGCAGTGACCTTCGTGTTCACCCGGTGTCCGTACCCGGTCTTCTGCCCGCGGATGACCGATTATTTTGGGCAGGTCCAGCGGAGGATGCTCGAGGCAACGTCGGGACCCACCAACTGGCAACTGCTCACCCTGACGTTCGATCCTGACTATGACACCCCGGCCATGATGCGCGCCTATGGGGCGCGGTGGAAGGCGGACCCTGCCCACTGGACGCTGGCGACGGGATCCATGGATCAAATCGAACCGCTGGCAGTGAGCTCCGGGCTCTATTTCTCACGCAATGTCCCGGTGGGCGAAGTGAACCACAATCTGCGGACGCTGGTCATCGCCCCAGACGGACGGCTCGTGAAGGTCTATCCGGGGAACGAATGGACTCCAGCCGAATTGGCTGCCGATCTGACCCACGCGGCGGCCGGCCCATAGTCGGTACATCATGCCTTCCACTCCATCAGCCGAGAGCGGGGCCTCCACGCAAATCCTGATCGTGGACGATGCGCCCGAGAATGTGGATGTGCTGGCAGCCATTCTCCGCGGCCATTTCCAGGTCAAGGTGGCCCTCAATGGCGCCAAGGCTCTCAAAATCGCGCAGGGCGACTCCCCGCCGGACCTGATCCTGCTCGACGTCATGATGCCCGAAATGGACGGGTACGAGGTCTGCCGGCAATTGGCCGCCGAACCCGGCACGCGGGACATTCCCGTGATCTTTTGCACGGCCAAAACCGAGGTGGATGACGAAGCGCGGGGATTTGAATTGGGGGCGGTGGACTATCTTGCCAAGCCGGTCAGTCCGCCGATCGTCCTCGCCCGGGTCCGCACTCATCTGGCGCTGCGCCGGTCCCGCAGGCGCCTCCAGACCTTGTCGGAAAAGCTGTCCCGCTATCTGTCGCCGCAGGTGTATCTCTCGATTTTTGAAGGCCGGCAGGACGCCCGGATCGGGAGCAGCCGGAAAAAACTGACCGTCTTCTTCTCGGACATCGTCGGATTCACCCCGCAGACCGAAGGGATGGAGCCCGAGGATCTGGCGTTCATCCTGAACGGATACCTGAATCGGATGGCCCAGATCGTCCTGAAGCATGGCGGGACCCTGGACAAGTTCATGGGGGATGCCGTGTTGGTGTTCTTCGGGGATCCGGAGAGCCTCGGTGTGGCGGAGGATGCCCGCGCCGCGGTTCAGATGGCCCTGGAAATGCGGGATTCGCTGAGCGAACTTGGCGCCGAGTGGGCGGATCGAGGCATCCCCCGCGCCTTTCATGTGCGCATGGGGATCACCACCGGCTTCTGCACCGTGGGCAACTTCGGCAGCGAGGAGCGCATGGCCTACACGATCATCGGGAACCAGGTGAACCTCGCCAGCCGCCTCCAGGCGGCCGCGCAACCGGGAGAAATCCTGATCGTCCACGAGACCTGGTTGCTGGTGAAGGACGACTTCGAATGCCTTCCCAAGGAGCCCATCTTTGTGAAGGGATTCGAACACCCGATCCAGACTTACTCGGTCGTCGGCCCCCGCGGCGCCGAGACAGCCCTGCAGCGGATTGACGATTCGCGCAAAGGCTTCTCCCTGGTGCTAGATCCGGCACAGATTGAGGCCCAGGATCGTGCGGCGGTGATCGAACAATTGAAGTCGGCCCTCGCCAGGCTGCAATGAATCCGGGGATGGCGGAGAACCGCCCGTTTCACCGTAGGCGGACGCCCATCTCCTCAAGCGCCTCGCCGATCGCCACGACCACGGCGCGCATGTCGTTTTCGAACAGGCGCCCGATGTTCCCGATCCGGAAGGTGTCCGCCTCGCTGATCTTTCCCGGATAGAGGATGAAACCCCTTTCGGCCACTCGGCGGTAGAATTCGGGAAATGTGAACCGGGGATCCGCGGGAAACAGGAAGCTGGTGATGATGTGGCTTTGGACCTCGGGACGAAGATAGCTCCGGAAGCCGAGCCGCCTCATGCCGTCGAGCAGCACCTCGTGGTTCCGCCCGTAGCGGGCGGCACGCCCGGCGACACCCCCTTCCAGATCGAGCTCATTCAGCGCCTGCTCGAAGGCAAGCAAGGAATGAGTGGGTGGAGTGTAGCGAAACTGACCGTTCTTCTCGAAGCCCTTCAATTGATCGAGCAGGTTCATGCTCAGCGACCGGGCGCGTCCGTCGCATTCCAGCAGGCGCGACCGGCGGCAGATGACGAAGCTGAATCCCGGGACGCCCTCGATGCACTTATTGGCGGAGGAGATTAGGAAGTCCGGACCGTCGTCGTCGAAGGCGACCGGATAGGCCCCGAAGCTGCTCATGGCGTCCACCACGTAAATGCGGCGATGCTTCCGGACCACGGCGCCCACGGCGGCAATGTCGTTGAGGATCCCGGTGGTCGTCTCGCAGTGGACCACGGCCACGTGGGTGATGGAGGGATCGGCGGCGAGCGCCGCGTCGAGGGCGGTCGCGTCGCTAGGGGTATCCTCCGCGGTGCGCAGCGCCGTATGGGAAATGCGCGCATGCTGGAGCATGAGCAGCATGCGCTCGCCGTAGGCACCATTGGAGAGCACCGCGACCTTGCCGTCATGCGGCACGCAGGTCTGGAAGACGGCTTCCACTCCGAAGGTGCCGCTTCCCTGGAGCAGCACCACCTCCCAGCCGTCGGTCTGGCGAAGTCCCGCCAAGCCGAGCAACCGCTCGCGAATGCTCCGGACCTTGTCATTGAACTCCCAATGCCACGAACCGGCATCGTGAAGCATCGCCTGCTTGACGGACAGCGAGGTCGTCAGCGGACCGGGGGTGAACAGGAGGGCATCGCGAGCGGGTGGGAGAATGTTGAGAGAACGTCGGGACGAATTCATGGCGCTGACCCAAATGGGAGGGCGCCGGGGTGACACACGGATCTTCACCGCCGGCGCCCGCCGGTATCCCCTCCACTCGGAGGGAAAGGGGGCTCCGACCGCCGCAACCACTGCGGGATCGGAGGAGGAAGGCGCGCCCGGAGGAGCGCCGGATCAAGACCCGTCCCGGACTCCTCGAATCCGGGCCGGGGCTGCGCTTCCCGTCAGTTCGCCGAGCGGAAGAAGCTTGCCGCAGGCCCTTCGGACAGCTTGACCGTGTGCGGACTGGCGGCTCCCTGGACCGGGGCAAACTGGCCCCCGAGGGTGGCGGAGGACTGGAGGACCCCGGTGTAGGTGATAATCAAGTCGCCACTGGCGTTGGTGGAGTACGACAGGGTGGGTGAGGTAGCCGGGGTGGTCAGGAAACCTTCGCCGCGAGCTCCGGACTGGTACACCGCCGCGGCTTCCTGGATGTCGAGGAGGCGTCCCCAAATGGCTACTTCGTCGAACTCGGCGCTGATATCGGAGCCATAGTCACCATAGCCGTCCTGGCCAATATTCAGCACGGCGCCTTCCTCAGCGAACAGTGTACCCACCGGACCGATGGTGGCGGAGCCCGCGGCATTGCCGTCCACATAGATCACCGAAGCTCCATCCCGGTCATAGGTAACCAAGACATGGTGCCATTCCGGAGTCCCCAGGACGTTGCCACCGCGGAAGTCGCGACGTTCAATGTCCTTCGAGCGGTAATTGGCGCGAACGGCCGCGCCATCCGCGAAGATTACGAAACCGGCGTTGCTGCCGCTGTCCCAGTCCTTGTTTGCAATCAGGGCCGGATCCCCGCTGGAACTGATCTTCCGCACCCAAAACGCCACCGTGAAGTCCGTGGTGGCATCCAGGGGCACCTTGGCGCCCAGCGATGCGTAATTGAATACCCCGTTGTCGGAGTCCGTGAGGACCCCCAGTGCTCCAGTTCCCACCTTGCCGGTCGCAAACGTGGGCGAGCCCACCGCATCGGCATCGCGGCCATTGCCGGAAGCATCGGTGTAGTTGCCGTCGAACGGCAGATAGGCCCACAGAGCGTTGGTGAGCACCGCGTGGTCCGGAAGGTTGGGAAGCACGGTCAACGCGGCCTCCCGGCTCGTGACCGAACCGCCGGAGTTCGAAACCACCACCGAATAGGCACCGGCCTGATCCGCACGAACGTTCGACAAGGTCAACGTCGAAGACGTCTGCCCCGCGAGGTCCTGGGTGCCCAACTTCCACTGATACGTGATGTCCAAGCCCGTGGCGACCACCGACAGGCTCACAGTCTGGCCGAGGACGGCGGAGAGATCGGTCGGCTGGGAGGTGATGGTCGGCTTCTCCACCTGGTTGATGCTGTAGAAGCCCACGTTGTCCACTCCGAAATACCAACTGGCCGTGCCGGCCTGGGCGAAGCGCAATCGCACCTTGGCCTGATTGTCGGCCTGCGGCAGGCGGAAGAGTTCAATGCGCTTGGACTCTTGCGAGTCATCGTTCACGCGCCCGCTGATGAACGGCGCAAGATCCTGGGAAATGGTTGCTCCGATGAAGGCGCCATAGGTTCCGCCCAGTTGTTCCCCGGAAACAGGGTCCACATAGGTCGCGGTGTCGCCACGGGGCTCCTCCAAGGTCCGGACCGCATCCACCTCGCCGGACTCGGCGTAAAGGATGTCATCCCGATCCACCATATACACGACGGGCAGCCACGTCTTGCCTTCGTCAATCGAGTATTCCACCGACGCAATGTTGTCCTGATTCTGCTCGTAAATGCTGTGGTACGAGAGATAGATGTTGGTCTTCCCGGACAGGTTGTAGTCTGGGGAGAAGAGGTATTGTACCTGGCTGCCGCTCCGCTGATCGGACTCGGCATAGGCAAACTGTCCGTCCACCAGGGACGGAACCAGAACGCTGTTGACATAGAGTTCCGGCGTATAGAGACGGCGGGCGGAATCCCAGCCGACGGCCGTCACCCGCTCTCGCGAGATGACCACCCAGCCCATGTAGGAATCGCTATTGGCATCGTTCAGGTCCTCCACGCCGCTGTCTCCGGCGGAGAAGTTGACGGCCGTCCAACCGGCCGGGAAGGTTCCCTCGGCAACCCCGTCGAAGGTCTCGATCACAATGGGGTCGGGCAGGGTGAGGTTGCCGGACGCCGATGTGGAGAACGTGTACTCCGCGGTATTGGTGACTGCCGGCGATCCCGCGGCATAAACCAGCTTGACCGTATGGGTGGAATCCGGATCGAGAAGCCCGGGCGGGTCGTAGTCGAGGGTAGTGGCGGTACCGGTCTTGGCCACTGTGGCGGCGACCTTGACGCCGTCGAAGTGGACCTCCACCGAGGCCGGATCCACGACCGCGGACGAGCCGTCAATCAGGCGGCCCGAAACCGTGATCCCCACCGAGACGTTTTCTGTGTCTGGCAACGGTGAGAGAGCGACGAAATAGGGCGGCGTCCCCGCAGTGATAGTGCGATAGGAGGCGACGCCGCCGCTGGCCGTGTCGTTCAGGAGCACCTTGTTGGAGACGTCGGTTCCGGGAACGAGGTACCAGCTCACGTTCGCACCGCTGCCCCCCTCGTACCAAAGCAACCGGAAGTTGTAGAGTCCGGCCTCGGTCACGGAGAAACTGAAGGTGGAGTCGGAGGCTCCGCGGCCTCCCTCGTACTGGCCGACGATGATGGCCGTGGCCTTGTCCGCCGCAAACTTGCCGGCATACACCCGGAATCCGTCGTCACTGTTGACGACCATCGTGTAGGTCCCCGGGGTGAGTTCAGCCCAGGTGAGCGCCTCCAACGCGATGTTGTCGGTGCCGGACTCCGTTCCCGGGATTCCCGGGATGTAGCCGCCCGTGGACGCACCGCCGCTAACCGACGAACCGCCCTGCTCGTAGTCAATCACGGCGGGCTCCGTGTAGGAACCGTCCGCGTTGAACGTGTAGGTGACGGTGTCAATTAGATTTTCATAGGGCTGACCGGTCGCAGGGTCCGGCAGGAGGCCGGCCAATTGCGCCTCAGCACGCGCACCGGTGGTGGGCAACGTGCCCCCGCCCGTGGTGGCCTGATGGACGCGCACCTGGAAGCCCCGTCCATCCGCCGGCTTGGCCGAAAGAGGATATGCCCACTCCGCTGGCAGGGCGACCGGAGTCTGCGCCTGCGCGGCGACGCCCGCGACGAATCCCAGAAGGGTCAGCGCGGAGGGCAAAAATGCCCGGCGCTGGTTTCTTAGTGTGTGTTTCATGGTATTGCTTATGATCTACTGACTACTGACGGAAAATCGTTTGTTCAAGTGCGGTCCCGCGGGCGCTGCCGGAAAACACGGCACATCTACTTCCTGGCCCGATGGGTCTCCATGGCCTCCGCGGCCCGTGTATCCCCCGCCTCGGCCGCCTCGGTGAGCTTGATCATCACTGCGGCCTGCGACTGAGCCAGCGCCTGGCGCTGCTCCGGGGTCAATTCGGGATTGGCCCCCAAGTCCTGGAGGCGGCCGAGCGACCCCACGTAGTCGCCCCCGGCGATACCTTCCGCCGCAGCCTCCGCCTCCTGGCGAATTCCGGCCGACGCTCCGGCAAATGCCGAACGTACACCCGTCGGCGCTTCACTCAGGGGGATGGTCGCCGGCGGCTCCGAGGTCCGGCCGCAACCGGCGCAAAGGGTCACCAGCATCATCCCCCCGGCGGACAGCAGGAGGTGCAACAAGCGAGGGACGAACATGAAATTCAAAACGTGGGAGCACTCAGCGGCGTATCTCCAGTGTACCACCGGTAGTCCACACCCACTTTAGTGTACTTGATGGAACTGACATTTCCCGGCGCCCATAGCGTGGCGCACTGGCGATTGTGCCGAAACCATTCGAACTCCATCTTTTTTCCAGGATAGTACGCAGCGAGGTCGTATTTCCACTGCGTGAGGCACTCGCGTGCCCCAGGGAACAAGCCGAGGCTGTCCGATTCCCCCTCCATTTTCTGCTCGGCGGCGTCCTGCGCGAAAATGGTGGTCTGCGGACTCTGGAGGGCCGAGAGCCGCTGCGCGCGTCCCACTTGGTACTTCAGAATCGCATACTGGTTGATCCCATAGCTGGAGTTCAGCCAGAAGTCCGCCGGATAGCGCAAGCCCGTCTCGCGCCATTCATCCACATTCTTCGCGGTGGGGCAACGCCACGTCCGCTTGGTGCCTCCGAAGTAGGTGATGTACGGAACCCCCCAGTAGGCCAGCGACCTCTGGTTCGGATTGTTCAAGTCCAGCAAGGTCTCGGTGCGCGGGTTCAGGGTCCACTGGCCGTTGTTCAGGACTTCATCCGAATTGCCCTTGTAGTAATGGAAGAAATCCTGGTTGTCCTGCACGTAGAGGGTGGTGCCGATCCCCACTTGGCGCAGATTGCTGATGCACGCGGCATGCTGGCCTTTGGCCTTTGCCTTTGACAGGGCCGGCAGCAGCATGCCCGCCAAAATGGCGATGATAGCGATAACCACCAGGAGCTCGATCAGCGTGAAGCCGCCACGATCCCGGGCTGGGTGGAGTCTGTGAATGCGTCGGTTTCTCATCCCGTGCTCCGAGAGCCATATCCGACGTGAGCGGGTAATGAAAGACATCGGTGTCACGATTTGGTAAAGTCTTGCTGGCCGCCGGTGACGGGCCTCACCACATGGATAGTTTGCCAACACGGACCACGGATCAGCAATACCCCAAGTCGGGCAGCGAGAGGCCCCTGGGCATCACCCGCCGCAAGTACGCGGCCGGGCTTCGCGATTTGGGGGACCGGGAATGGTCGGCTCCGATGGGCGAGCCGCCCCAGCGCTGGTTTGTTCCCTTGGGAACCGCTGACGAGATCAAAGCTGTGCGGGTCGCGGAGGAAATCAAGGGCGACCTTGCGACCCGGGGGTGGAATCGCGTCGCGTCGCGGATGCCGTACGAATTCGCGCTCGGCATCTTCTGGCTTGAGGCCCCGATGGCGGTCACCTACGTCACGCTATTCACGCATCCCAAGCCGCGCCCCGCGCCAGTCGCGCCATCCCCGCCCCTGGCCGCGGCGTTTCGCCTGCGAGTCGCCATCATCGAATCTGACCCGGTATTGCGGGGGGCCTTGGTCCACTGGCTGGGGACGATTCCGGGCTGCACCTGCATGGCCTGGGAATCGGAGTCGGCCTGGTTCCAACAGCCGCGGCGCCGCCCGGATCTCGATCTCCTGTTGGTGAACCGTCTCGGAGCCTCCTTCGTGGCCGGACGTTTCCGTCCCAACCGGCGCGCCCCCGAACTGCCGCTGGTCTTTGGCTACGGCATCTACCCCACCAGTGATGACATTTTTGCCGCGGTCTCAGGCGTCGAGGCGGGATACTATCTGCGCCGGCGCCAGCTGACGAATCTCATGGAGCCCCTTGGAGCCGCGTTCCAAGACGGACGGCTGCATCCCGAGGGGGTGAGCCGGACTCTGCGCCGGTATTTTCAGAATTTATTCACACTCGAGACGGAACAGGATTCCGTGGTTGGCGGGCTGACCAGCCGCGAGCGGCAGATCCTGGCCTGCATTCAGCGCGGTCTTCGCGACAAGGAAATCGCCACGACGCTGGGCATCAGCCCCCTCACCGTCCACACGCACCTGAAGCACATTTTCCACAAGCTCGGTGCCCACACGCGGACCGAGGCCGTTGTGAAGTTTCTCGAGAAGTGAATTCTTCGGTCTGGTAACGAATCGCATCCGCTTCGATGGCTCACTCCCTCCCCTCCTCCACCCGCGTGGTCATCATTGGCGGCGGCATCGTCGGCGCCAGCGTGGCCTATCACCTCACCCAATTGGGATGGCGCGATGTCCTGCTCCTGGAGCAGCAGGCGCTGGCCGGCGGGACGACCTGGCACGCGGCGGGGTTGGTCGGGCGCCTCCGCACCTCGACCAGTCTCACCACCATCAACAAATACAGCGCCGAACTGTACCAGCGCCTCGAAGCCGAAACCGGCCACCCGATCGGATGGAAGCAGGTGGGCAGCCTGATTCTCGGACGAAGCGAGGACCGCATGACCCAACTGCGACGGACCTGCGCCATGGCGGAGTATTTCGGAGTCGAATCCCACTTGATGGACCCCAGGGCCGCCTTCGAGAAGTGGCCGTTGATCCGCTATGACGACATCCTCGGCGCCGCCTGGCTGCCCCACGATGGCAAGGTGATCCCCAAGGAGGTGGTGCTGGCACTGGCCAAAGGAGCGCGCTCCCGGGGCGCCACTGTCGCGGAGGGGGTGCGGGTGCTGGACATTCTGCACCAGGACGGACGCGCCACCGGTGTGCGCGTCTCCGCCGCCGGCGCCGGAGGCGAGGGAGGCGTCCCCGAGATTCGGACTATCCAAGCGGAATTCGTAGTGCTCACCGGAGGCATGTGGGCGCGTGAACTGGGACTTCGCTGCGGCGTCTCGCTGCCCTTGCATCCGGTGGAACACCATTACGTTGTGTCGCGCCCCATCGAAGGGGCCTTCGACGAGTTGCCCGTGGGCCGGGACCCGGACCTCTGCCTCTACTTCCGGGGTGAAGGCCAGTCGGTGATGCTCGGCGCCTTCCAGGCGGCGTCGAAACCGTGGATGGCCAATCCGATTCCACCTGATTTTTCGTTCCAGTTGCTGGAACCGGACTGGGAGAAGTTCTCCGTCCCGCTGGCGAACGGGAAGCATCGGATTCCGGCCCTGCAAACCAGCGGATTCGACCGGTTCGTCAACGGCCCTGAGAGCTTCACGCCTGACAATCAGTTTCTGATGGGGGAAACGCCCGAGCTTCGAAACCTCTTCGTGGCTTGCGGGTTCAACTCGGTCGGCATCGCCAGCGCCGGAGGCGCCGGAAAATACCTCGCCGAATGGATGCTGGAGGGCCAGCCGGGAATGGATCTGTGGAGTGTGGATGTCCGGCGCTTTGGAAACTGGGCGAACAACCGGACGTACCTGCAATCCCGGGTCGTCGAAGTCCTGGGCCTGCACTACCAGATGGCCTGGCCCAATCGGGAACCTGACACGGCGCGCGACGTGCGCCTGAGTCCCCTGCATGACCGCCTCGCCACCCACGGGGCTTGCTTTGGCGTCAAGGGCGGATGGGAACGTCCCAACTGGTTTGCGCAATCCGGCGCCGGGGCCTCCGAGCCTCGGATGGAGTATGCCTGGAGCCGCCAGAACTGGTTTGAGAACCACCACGCAGAACATCGGGCGGCCCGGGAGTCCGTGGCCCTCTTCGACCAAAGCGGGTTCGGAAAGCTGCGCGTCTGGGGACCCGATGCCGCCGCCTTGCTCCAGCGTTTGTGCGGCAACTCCGTGGAAGTCACCCCGGGGCGACTCGTGTACACGGGCCTGTTCAATGCCCGGGGCGGATTCGAAAGCGACCTCACAGTGGTCCGCCTGGGCCGTGAGGAATTCTACCTGGTCACCGGCACCACCCAGCCGCGACGGGATCTCGATTGGTTGCGGCGCAACCGGCGCTCCGACGAACGGGTGGAACTGGCCGACGTTTCGGCCGCCCACGGCGTGATCAGCGTGATGGGCCCCCGCGCGAGAACCCTCCTCTCCCGGGTGACCGACGCGGACTTTTGCACCGATGCCTTCCCGTTCGGCACGGCGCGACAGATCGGTGTGGGCTCCGCGACCGCCTGGGCGCTGCGCGTCACCTACGTCGGCGAACTGGGCTGGGAACTGCATGTGCCGGTGGAGCAAACCCTGGCGGCCTACGACGCGCTTTGGAAAGCCGGGCAGGACCTGGGGGTTGCGGATGCCGGCCATTACGCCATCAACTCGTTGCGAATCGAGAAGGGGTACCGGGCCTTTGGGGCCGAACTGTCCCCCGACGAAACCCCACTGGAAGCCGGGTTGGGATTCGCCGTGGCCTGGGACAAGCCGGGAGGGTTCCTGGGACGCGAGGCGCTCATTCGACAGCGGGCGGAGGGCGTCCGCAAGCGCCTGGCCCTCTTCGCGCTGGACGACCGCGACGCCCAACTCTGGGGCAGCGAGCCGATCCTCCGCGATGGCATCACCGTGGGCTATACGACGAGCGGCGCCTATGGCCACACCGTCGGCGCATCCGTCGCCATGGGGTACGTGCGGGAACCGACCGGCGGCGTGGTGTCCTCCGAGTGGCTGCTGGCGGGACGCTATGAAATCCTGCTTAACGGAAGCCGGATACCGGCGCGCGTCTCGCTGAAGCCCCTGTACGATCCGGAACGGCGGTCCATCCTGGCGTAGCCCCCAAGGGCCGCGACTATTCTGCCAACCGGACGATATAGCCTCCGGATTTCGGATCCGACTCCAGTACGAGGAGGTTCCGCTTCTGGCAATCGAGGAGCAGATCGTTGAACGACTTGAACCCGTAGGCCCGCTCATTGAAGCCCGGATTCCGCCGTTTGATGGCCTGCTTGATCATGGATCCCCAGATCGGGTCATCGCCCTCCCGGGCCTCGCTCAGAGCCTCAATGGTCACCACCACCTGCTCCAGCGCGTCAATCAAGGGCGGCCCTTTGGGTTCCTCCGGTGCGGGACGCACGGCCCCGGGTTCCGGCGCTCCGGCGCCGCCGCCGCCCGCAGCAGCACTCCGCTGCCGAGCCCGGGCGGTGTCCTTCCGCACCAGATCATCGTAGTAGATGAACTCGTCGCAGTTGTTGATGAAGAGGTCGGCGGACGATTGCTTGACCCCCACGCCAATCACCTTCTTGGCGTTCTCGCGCAGTTTGCTCACCAACGGCGAAAAATCCGAATCACCGCTAATGATCGCAAAGGTGTCCACATGCCCCTTCGTGTAGCAAAGGTCCAGGGCGTCCACGACCATCCGGATGTCCGCGGAATTCTTCCCTGAGATGCGCAGATGCGGAATCTCGATCATCTCGAAGGCCGCCTCATGGAGGTCCCGCTTGAACTCTTTGTAACGGTCAAAATCGCAGTAGGCTTTTTTGACCACGATGTGCCCCTTGAGCAGCAGCCGCTCCAACACCTTCTGGATGCTGAACCGCGGATAGCGGGCGTCGCGCGCGCCCAGCGCGATGTTCTCCAAGTCGAGGAACACCGCCATGGTCGCGTCGGATTCGATGGAACTCATGCGGCCTCGAGTGTATCCGCCGCCGTCCGCACGACCAATGTCCAAAACGTTCCAAAAGTGTTCCGACTGGCTGTCGGAAAGAGGCCCTGCCATCCTGCGGACTCTGACATGCCGCCTGCCTACGCCTCCCGCTACTACGAAAGCCTCAAGGAGGATTCCGCAGTCTCCGCCCGCGCCGTGGTGCCGCGGATTCTGGCGCTGTTCCCGGCTGCTACGGTGGTGGATGTCGGCTGCGGTTCCGGCACCTGGGCGGCCGAATACCTGAAGGCGGGCTGTGACGCGGTGGGGGTGGACGGACCGTTCGTGCGCGAGGAACAACTGGTCATTCCGCGGGAACGTTTCCGCCGCCATGACCTCACCGAACCGCTGCAGCTCGAGCGCCGTTTCGACGTGGTCAACTGCCTGGAGGTGGCGGAACATCTGCCGGAATCGCGCGCCGACGGGTTCGTTGGCGACCTCTGCGCCCTGGGGGATGTCGTCCTGTTTTCCGCCGCGGTTCCCGGGCAGGGAGGGACGCATCACGTCAACGAACAGTGGCCCACCTACTGGCTGCCCAAGTTTCAGGCTTGCGGCTTCAGGGCGCTCGACTGCCTGCGTCCGCAACTCTGGGGCGACGAACGCGTCGCGTGGTGGTATGTGCAAAATCTGTTCGCCCTGGTCCGTGAATCCCGTCTCGGCGATTTCCCGGCGGCCAGGGAGGCGGCGCGTCCCTGGCCCTCCGATCTCGTTCATCCGCGTGCCTACGTTCGCGCCACTGTTCCCTCGCAGATGTCGCCCCGCATGCTCCGTGAAGTCTGCAGGGCCCTGCCCTACTTTCCCTCCAAACTCTGGCGGTCGCTGCGGTGACTCAGCGGCGCCTGCCGGCTCCTCGGCCGCCGGTTCGACCGCCCTCGTCGGATCCGAAGCAACTGCGCATTTCGAATCTCACGCAAAGACGGCGAAGAGCCCAGGAGACGAGCGGGAGAGCCTGGCACTTGCCTCGCATTCCAGGGGAGTTCCTTCCAATCGCGCCCTTTGCGTGAGGCTCAGACCCGGGGTTTCCTGGCCGCCGGATGGACCTCGGCCTTTCCGTTCCCCGAGGCTCCCTCGACCGGCGCCTGCCGTCCCCCGGCCACCAGCCAGATTCCCAGTCCCAGCGCCACCGCCATGGCGGACAGCGTGACCCAGAGCATGCGCATCGGCGGCGCATAGACGAACTCCACCGTGTGATCCCCTGCGGGAACGGCGACTCCGCGCATCAGATAGTTCGCCCGGAGAATCGGCGTCTCCCGGCCATCCACGGTGGCATGCCATCCGGCATCCCACCGGTCGTTCAACAACAGCACCGACGGAACGGTGGCGGTCGTTCGCAGGGTGACGCGCTTGGGTTTCCACTGCGTGATGGCGGCCTGGCCCGGGGCGGCGTTGGTCCCCGACACCATCGGCGGCTCGCCCGAGAGCGCTGGTGCGACGTTGAGGACCACCGTGGCCTCCGGATCAAACGCCGGATCTTCCAGGCGCCGGAGGACTGCCGCGTCTTCTGGAAGCACCTGCCATTGCGAATACAGCCGCGCCCGGGGGAGTGCGGCGGTGTTCTCGATCACGGCGTACTGTCCGGACGGATTGACCGCCGCGGTGATGTCATCGAGGCCAACGCGACCGTCGGACGGCGAGCCCGGCTTCGGCACCAGATCGAAGCCCAGCACCGGCTTGAAGCGCTGCTTCTCCGGATCGAAAAGCCGGTTCAACTCCGATTCAAAGCCGGCGGCGGTGATCACGTAGCGAACATTCGCCAGTTGCCACATGCGGCCGATGCGGCCCAGGTCATTCGGGGTCTTTGGCCGGAACGTCTGCAGATACGCGGCATCCAATTCCGGCATTCGCGGCATCTGCCAGATGTCAGCGGTGTGGATCTCGTTGTAGGGAAACTGCTGCTCCATCCACTGGTTCTGGACCGCCGGCCAAATGCCATCCTTGGGGCCGGTGAAAGTCTGGCGTATATCCGGGAAATAGCGGGCCGTCACCCGGTGCTCCCACGGTTTCCGCGCCAGGAACTCCAGCACCGGATTCGATGCGTAGCGCCGCTGGTAATCGTAGTGCTGAATGAAGGGAACCGCCGCCCGGCCTAGATCCACCACCAGCACGCTTCCGAGAAGCACCGCGGCCAGAGTGCCCCGGCCGCCGCCGAATCGTCCGGACGACACCACCGCCAGCAGCGCGGCGCACAGCACAACGAATCCCGCCGCCAACCCGACCTCGAAGACGCTGAATCCCGCCATGCCCTTCCCCTCTTCGCCCGGGAACCCAGCCTGCGCGATGTGGGCGGCAATCGCGGTCGAACTTCCCGCATAGAGCAACGCCAGCGCCAGCGCGCCGATGGCGAGTCCCGCCAAGGTGCGCGCCCACCCGCGGTCGAATCCCGTCGAGTCTCGCCACCAAACGGACACCTGATCCATCAACCTGCCGCGCCGCGCCGACGGCACCTCCACGTACAGACGCCAGAGCCCCTGCAACCCGTAGGCGAACAGCACGAACAGGCCCAAATGCATCACATGAAGAAACTTCATCGGGATCCGGATCGTGGACAGATACGGTAACGCGTACACCAGTTGGTAGAATGGCGCGAAACGCCCAAACGACAGCAGCAGAGACACCGCGCACACTGCGGCCCAGAAGCCGATCAAGCGCCGCTCGCGTCCGGAAAAAGGCTGGCGGTCCGAGCGGGACAGCGCCCGGGCAACGGCCCATCCGGCCACGATGAGCACCAACACTCCAGCGTACTCACCGCCACCGTTGAAGCGCGTCTGCGGAGAGCCATCCTGGCCGACATTCCCCCAGTACGCGCCGCCGGCGGGCGTATCCATCCGATATCCCATGATTCCGGGGACGGCAATCCGCACCACCTCCAGCTTGGGGAAACTCCAGCCCGTGACGAACTCCCACCGCTGCCGCTTCGCCTCTGGCGTCTCCCCCATCACCGCCACCCCCTGAATCTGCGTGCCGACGAGTGTGGACAATACATAGGATGCAATCCACGCGGCGCAGGCGGCCACCAGCGCCAAGCGCCCAAGCAAGGGAATCCACCGGCGGGACGGCGCCGTCTCCCAAACCAACCATCCAGAAACCAAGGCATATGCCGCCACGAAAAGGCTAAAGATCGCGCCGACGTCCGCCCCCTCGATCACCGAAAGCCCGACCGCAATTCCAGCGAGGATGGATCGGGCCCACCAGCGTCGGGAATTCCCAGAGGACAGAGCTGCAATGGCAAAGACTGCGAACGCGAGGGAGGAGGCGCGGGTCCCCAGCCCCCAACCGGCGTGCGAGAGAAAGTTCGTATTCAATGCGGCCGCGAGGCTGGCGAGGGTCGCGACCGGCATCGCAAAGCCGAGAGTCCGGCAGAGCACAAGCACCGCGACTCCGAGGAAAAGCAGGGACAGAGGGGCTACAAATTTTCCGAAGAGGATCGGACCGAGGATGAGGTATAGAAGGTTCGAGAAGGAGGGCTGGAGCGGCAGGGCCGGGCTTCCGAGCCAGACAAGCGGCACCCAGCTTCCCCCTAGGAAATTGCCCCAGCGGTACTCCGAATACGCCGACATGAGGCCTAGAGGCGCGTCGTTGGAGAACGCCATCTCGGATGAAACCAGACTCTCCCGCCACAGCCAAGCCATGACCCCAGCCATCGTCGCCAGGGCGATCCAGAAGCAGTTCCAGGAGGTCCTGGAACGATCGAGGGTGCGCATATAAAGAGAATGAAGTACGGGTTTGGCAAAAATTCCGCCTACGAAGGATCCAAGATGCGGAGCAATTCCGTGCAGACGCGGTCCACTTGAGCTTCGGTCAGGTTTAGCGCCGATGGAAGGTTGAGGGCCCGGTCATTGAGATCATAAGACACCCAGTTTCGGTCACGAGCCACACGGGCTTCAGGCAGGTCCTGGTAGGCGGGAAGGGAACTGAGCGGATGAAAAAATGGCCGACTGTCAATCCCTCGACGGTCGAGCAAGTCCTGCACCTCCCGCTGCCGGGGACGTCCGGAAGCCTCCCAGACGACCGTAACCATCCAATAGCTGTTCCGGGTTCCAGAAGGCTCAGCATTGAGCGTCAGGCCAGGAACTCTCGCCAACCGCTGCCGATACCAGGCAAAAATCTGGCGTTTCTTGGAGACGAGTTCCTCCACACGTTCCAGTTGAGCCAGACCGAGCGCCGCCTGCATGGCGCTCATCTTGTACTTGAAGCCGACCCCCGTGTTGCAGAAGTACCGGTCCCCGGGCTCGCGTCCGTGGTCACGGAGGTGGAGAATCCGCCGGAACAGCGCCTCGTCAGTCGTCGCCAGCAGCCCGCCCTCCCCGGTGGTCAGGGTCTTGGACCCATGGAAACTGAACACGCCCGTAGTGCCGAGGCTCCCCGCCCGGCGTCCGCGGTATTCCGTGCCTATCGCTTCCGCAGCGTCCTCTATCAGTGCCAGTCCATGCTGGTCGGCAAGATTGCGAAGCCCGTCGTAGTCCGGCACGCCTCCATAAAGATCCACGGGAATCACCGCCCGGGTGCGCGGGGTCAGGCACGCTTGGACGGATTCCGGAGTGAGCATCCAGGTGTCGCGATCCACGTCGGCAAACACGGGGCGCGCGCCAACATAGGTCACCGGCGCCGAAGTCGCGATCCATGTCACCTCGGGGACGATCACCTCGTCGCCCGGTCCGATGCCCAGAGCGGCCAGGGACAAGTGGATTGCGGAGGTGCAGGACGGCAGGGCAGTCACGTGAGGAATACCGAGGTAGTCGGCGAATGCCTGCTCGAACCGCTGGTGCCAGCGGTTCGCGTCCGAATACCAGGCATGAGTCACGGCATCGGTCACATACCGGATTTCGCGGTCCGTAATCCACGGCCCCGAGACAGGAATCCGCTCCGTAGCGACCGGAGCCTGGGAATTCGTGTTGATCACAATGATGGTGGGGACCGTAGGGAGCTGCTGGGCCAACGTCCAGTTCCGCCCCGTGCCCTCCTCAGGGGCCGCCGGCTCGATTCAATATCGGGCCCGGTTCACCGCGCGCATCAGCACAGAACGAGCCGCTCGCCAGAGGAAGACGGCCGCCACTCGCAAGGTGAACCATGCCCCCCGCTCGTAAAGGGAGCGCTTCACTTCCCGCCACTCGTTTCGGACGTCCCCGCCCCACATCAATCCGATCACCATGATCGAAAGGCACTGGACGTGGTATCGAACCCAGTCCACACGGGGTTCATGACCGGGACGCCGGTAGAATTTCTGGAAGTCATACAGGACCGGATTCACCCACAACCAGTGGCTCTTCACGGGGACTTCCCGGAGCATCTCGTCGGAGTCGATGGGGAGGCTCTGAAAGAACCGGACCGCCTGTTCCGCTTTCCGGATGGCGGCGAGGCCGTTGGAATATTTTCCCGTTCGGTAGAGGCTGGGAGGGACGAAAATGATGGCTTGATCAAGGTACAGCAGGCCTTTCGCGATCGAAAGTATCTGGAACGCCTGGCTGTAATCGGGATTGATCCAGGAGAAGACCATTCCAGTCGGGCTGCGGCGCCGGACTTCGTCATAGAGGCCGCGCGGGGCACAGGAGGTGATGCCCCGAGGGAAAATGTCCCAGTAGGTCGGTGTGAAGCGGCAGAATTCTTCGATGGCCTGCTCGCAGGTGAACCGGCGGAGGCGTACGGGCTTGGAGGAAGTCACGAGTTTCTCGCGCCCGCTGAGGATGAATGGGTAGGACACGACCTCCTCCGGATGCTCCCGGCAGACGGCGCGGAGGACTTCCAGCGCCTGTGGGGTCAAGTGAAGCTTGTCCTCGAGCGTGACCACGTAAGAACCCGTCGCCTGGCGGAGGGCGAAATCATAGTTCTCATGCATCGGGAGCCGGCCCGAGGTCCGGAAGTACCGGATCCTCGGGTCGGTAAACCGCGCGACCGCCTCGCGGGTGGAAACATCGGAATCGTCGTTGTCCGAGACGATCACCTCGAAGTCCCCGAACGTCTGGTTCAGGTAGCTCTGGATCGTGCCTGCCAGGATCTCCGAGCGATTCTTGGTCGGCAGCAGGAGCGAGAAGACGGGCGCCCGGTCCGGGCGTTCGGACGTCGTCGAGGCGATGGAAGGGACAGTTGGTGCAGCCACGTCTGCTTACCCTTCGCGGAAATGGGTGGAAAGCGCCCGCGGACTGTTCGCGCGCGTCTTGAGCCGGGACGACGCCGTCACGAGGGTATCATCGGGAACCTCTTGGTTCACGAGGCAGCAATCCGGTCCGAGCATCACGTTCCGGCCGATCCGGCAACGCCCGATGATGGACGCGCCCGCGCTGAGCACTACGCCATCCCCGAGTTGGGGGTAGTGCTGGCCGAGCGCGCCGACCGTGCAGTTTTGGCGGACCACGAAGTGGGACCCGTAGCGGGCCTTTCCCAACACCGTACCGACTGCGTGGATCACCCAGAATACGGCGGGGAGTTTGGTGTCGTACATGCAATTAAATCCGTGCAACGCCTTGTTGAGGCAGAAGAGCCGGCCGGCGAGGATTTCGGAGCCCCCGCGGTCGTGGACCGAGTTCGAAAGGAAGTAAAGGAACTGGCAGTACTGGTCCGAGTTCAGGGGGTCAAAGAGGGCTCCATGATCGTCGGAGTAGCGCGGATGCGCGATCCGGGCGAAACAGTACTCCACTCGGTCGAGAGCTGCAGCCACGTGTCGTCGGAAATCCCGACGCGACATCCCCCGCCCGATGGGAAACAAGGCATCCAGTTGGGCAAAGGTGTAGTCCGCAATCCGATCACGCGGCTGGCTTAGCTTCATGAGGCGCTTCCTGGAGGCGTCCGGGCGCGAACTATCCTAGCGGGACTTCCGAAGGCAATCACGTTGTCCGGAATATCCCGGGTCACCACCGATCCCGCTCCGATGACCGAGTTTTCGCCGATTCGGATTCGCGGCAGGACAACCGCACCGGCGCCGACGAAAGCCGCCCTTCCTATCTGGACCAATCCGCAGAGGATTACACCGGGCGCCGCATGGACTCCGTCCGAAAGTCGGCACTCATGATCCACGCTGGCGCGGGTGTTGACGATCACTCCCCTGCCAATCTCCGTTCCAGGACCGACGACGGCTCCGGCAAGCACTTGGGATCCCAAGCCGATGCCGGCTGATGCGGACACCGTGGCCTTTGGATGCACCGCCGTCACCAGTTGGCAACCGGCAGACTCCATGAGGCATTGAACCTCCAATCGGTCCGCACCGCGGTCTCCTCCGATGGCCACAAGGGCCGCTGGAGGTGAAGACTGGACCCGCATCCACTGGGCAAACGCCCATTCGCCCCGAAGGATGGACACCCCCGGGACTGGCGATTCCACCGAAGGATCACGGTCCACCAACGCCTTGATGCAATAGCCCAGTTCTGGCAGAAAATCTGCCAGGACTAGTGCTTGTCCCGTGGCCCCCCAAAGAACGATTCGTCGCAAAACCTCCATCCATTCGGAGAATGGGCCAATCGCTTCGTCTTGTCAGCGCTGGGCTTTCCGGCTCCCTCGGTGGAGTAGCCAACCGCCGATTGCGAGGAGTCCGGCGAGCAGCGCCGTGTCACGGGGTTCCGGCACCGCGGTCAAGGTAACCGAAAACTCCGACAGGACGAAGTTTCCGTTTTCCGGCTGGCGGCCCGGGCCGGCTGTTGGAAGTGACGGATCTGCCAACGCCTCCAGACGGAAGCCTGTAATGCCTACCAAGGTCGTGGCGGTGCGGACCGTGTAGGTATCGTTGCCCGGGAGAGAGCCAGATGCCAGGAGTGAACCGTCCCCCTGCTTGGTCAGCGTGGTCCCGTTGATGGAATTCGCTGAAACGACATCCAAGACCACCCAGTTCGCGGTGACATCGCCCCCGGTCGAAAGGCCGTCGGCAAATGAAGCACGGGAATCCGTGGTGGCGGAAAGGCGGAACCGGCCCAGCAGGTGATAGGGGTTCCAGTTGCTGAATTCGAGGGTGAAGTCCACATAGCTTCCACCGGCCGTCCCGACGTCGAGGCCCGTTTCAAAAACCGCGGTCTGTTCTGATGTTGTGCCGGAAAACTCGGTGCCGTCGTAGATTGCCCACCCCAGGTCGTCGGCCGAGGTGCCATTGATCGCGTTGGCGACTGAGAAGTTGCCGTAGTAGGTCTGAGAAAACGTCGCGGTCGCGTTCTGCAGATCCACACTTGCCGCGCCAAGCGGTAGAGCCAAAAAAAGGCTGGCCCCGCATAGGGTAGCGACGGCGGCGTTGGGTGGAACGGACTTTGTCGCATTGGACTGGGTTGGTTTCATACGGAGTAAATATTAGTTGGAGAATGTTTGATATCGCAATTTGGTGTTTTAGCTTTGCGGATCGGCTGGGAAGAACACACCACTGCCTCCTGGGCTCGAGAACCCAAAGAATCGGTGTGATTCTGAAAGAAACTTCGGCCAACCCGCCCCTTCGATCTGGCCAATCAGGCCCGAAGCCGACGATAAACCCCGAAGACCAGGAGACCCAAGCCCGCCGCAGCGCCTACCGCAGCCGGCTCGGGAACCGCAGTCACCGAGACGTTGTCAATGGATGCCAAGTGACTGCTCGCATCCTGGAGAGAAACGAAGGACAAAGTCGCTGATGTTCCAGTGGCCGTGAACTGAAATTCCTTCTGCTTCCATACCCAATTCGACTCTTGATTGAAGAACTCAAACAACTTCACAGCACTGTCCACAGTCACCAGAATTTGGCCATAGCCTGTTTTTCCAAGCAGTGTCGCCGTCCCGCCGAAGAAGCTCACATCGTAGGTCACCCCTGGGGTGGTGGCGAACGTCTGGCTGATTCCTCCGCCTGCGTAGTTCACCGGGGTCAGGTCCACCGCCCGAACGCCGTCGGCGATTGTGGTCGGATAATCAAGTCCAAGGCCAATGTCCAACGCGGTGAACACCTCGACTCCGGAGAGTTGGGTGACCCATCCGGTGATCTGCGTGGAGGATGCGCCAATGTAGGCAGCGCCCCCCGATCCGGAAGCATCCCCCACCGTCGGGGAGAGCTGCTCGAAACTGCCATTGATAAGCAACTCAGCGGCATAGGAAGGCGCGGTGGCGGCAATCAGGGCAACTGCAGCCGTTGCAATGACAAATGGTTTTGCGTTTGACATAGTTGGTTGATCCTTACTGCGGGTTGAAATTCGAATGAGACGAGGGTTTTTTTACTTCAGACAACGTCGCATTGACAAGGAGATTCCCTTCGGGCGCATCCGGACGGACACTAGCCCGAATCCCACACTGAGCCCCATCAAGCGCTTCCCGCTTTGAGGGAGCACAGTTCGGTTGAGAGCCCACTCTACCGCACTCCCAATACTGCCAGAGAAGGTTGGCGACCTATTTCGCTCGCCGACGGATTGGCCCATCTCGGGGCAGTGTCCGGATGCGCCCCGTCCGCGGCAAAGGAGTTGCCACTTCCCGTTGGCCGGGATGCGGTCCGCAGGATAGCCTGCTCGGCATGGCAGCTGAGAATTCAGGGGCGTTGATGGAGCTGTGCGCCGTGTCCAAGGCGTATCCGGGTGCCACGCCGGTGCCGGTGCTCCGGGAGGCCTCGTTCCAATTGGCCGCGGGCGAATGCGTGGGCATCCTCGGACCCAGCGGCAGCGGCAAAAGCACAGTGCTCAATCTGCTCGGCACCCTGGACCGGCCCGACGCCGGTTCGGTGCGACTGGAGGGGCGGGATCTCGGCGCATTGTCCGCGGATGACCTCGCCCAGGTTCGCAGCCGGCAGATCGGATTTGTCTTCCAAAACCATCATCTCCTGCCCCAGTGCACGGTGCTGGAAAACGTGCTCCTGCCCACCCTGGCCAAGGCAGGCGCCGCGGGTTCCGAGTGCGAGGATCGGGCCCGCCGCCTGCTGAATCGGGTCGGCTTGGGCCCGCGATTGCGCCACCGTCCCGGCCAGCTCAGCGGCGGCGAACGGCAGCGGACCGCCGTGGTGCGGGCCCTCATCAACCAACCCCAGGTACTGCTGGCGGACGAACCGACCGGCGCTCTCGACCGAGTCAGCGCCCAGGCGCTCGGCGATCTCCTCGTGGAGTTGAATCGCGAGGCCGGGGTCGCCCTCGTCGTGGTGACCCATAGTCAGGAACTGGCGCAACGCATGGGCCGGATCGTGGAGCTTCGCGACGGCGCCCTGATATCCCGATGACCCGAGCCGCCCTGGCCATTCGGAGCCTGCGCCATCACTGGCGGGCACACCTCGGAGTGCTGCTAGGGGCCGTCGTGGCGGCCACCGTGCTCGTGGGGGCGCTGGCCGTGGGGGATTCCGTCCGGCACAGCCTCGCCCAACGCGTCACGGTACGCCTTGGCGGCTCGATGGGGATGGCCATGGATCTCCGGGATCGGTTCGTCACCACCCTTCTCCCGTCGAGCATCGGATCCAAGGTGCTGGATCCCCGGACTCGATCGCCACAACTCGGGGAGTTGTATGCTGCACCGCGACCGGGCGTCTGGGCCCTCGTGCTGCCGGGGACCGTGAGCCGCCAGGACGCTCGTGCGCGCGCCAATCGGGTGCAGGTCCTTGGCGTCACTCCGGACTTCCTCAATCTGCTGGCATCTGGGTCCCACCCGGAAGCACCCACCGGGAATTCGGTTTGGCTGGGGGACCTTCTGGCACAGCAGTTGAACGCGATGGTCGGTGACGAACTGGTCCTTCGGATTCACAAGCCGTCGGCGCTTTCCCGGGACGCAATCCTGACCCCTCGTGACGATCAAAGTGTCGCCCTCCGGCTGCGTGTGGACCGCATTCTCTCGGCCGGTGAAGGGGGCCATTTTGGCCTCCAGGCGAACCAACTGGCGCCCCTGAACGCCTTCGTGGCCTACGAAACCCTCGCGCAGGCCGCCGGCCTTTCGGGCCGCGTGAATCTCCTGGCGAGCCCCACATTGGCCCGGATGGAAGCGCCATCTCGCCGTGAACAGTTCCGTTTCAGACTCCAAGCTCTGCTTCGGGAAGGTCTGAAAAAATCTTGGAACACCACCTGGACCGGAATTGGTAAGCCCCTTTCTCCTGAAGCAGAGGTATCTGCGATGCGGGAGTTGACCGCTACCAGTTGGACCCTGGCCGACGCCGAGCTTTCCCTCCGCCACTGGCCCCAGACCAATGGCCAGCCCGGCGGCGTCGAGCTCACTTCGACGCGCATCTTCCTGGATCCGCCCGTCGAGGCGGCGGCCCGCGATCCCGTCCTGGAGAATCCGCCGACTCTCATTCTCACCTATCTGGTCAACGCCCTGGAAGCGCACGGACGCCTGACGCCTTACTCGATGGTGACCGCCGCCGGACCGCCCTTCACGCCGGAGGATCTTCCAGAAGACGGTATTGTGGTGAACCAGTGGCTCGCGGACGATCTCGGGCTCCAGCGGGGCGATCCGGTCCAAGTGACCTACTACCGCGCCGATTCGGGTCCCCGGTTGGTGGAGTTCACCAACACCTTCCGGGTCCATAGCATCGTGCCGATGGATGGAATCCACGCCGACCGGACCCTGATGCCCGAGTTTCCCGGACTGGCCAAGGCGGAGAGCACTCACGACTGGGATGCGGGATTCGATTTGCAGCACACCATCCGGGACAAGGACGAAGCCTATTGGAAGCAATGGCGCGGCACGCCCAAGGCTTTCATCGGGCTCAAGGCTGGACAGCGCCTTTGGGCGAACCGCTTTGGCGACCTCACCGCGATTCGTTGGACCGTGCCTCCGGGAACCCAGCCCGACGTGGCGGAATCCGGCGTGCGCGACCGGATCCGGGCAAATCTGTCCCCGCAGGATTTTGGGCTGGTCTGGCAACCGGTCGCGGAGGCCGGACGGCGTGCTGCGGCGTCCGGCCAGGACTTCGGCGGACTGTTTCTCGGATTCAGCTTCTTTTTGATCACGGCGGCGCTGGTGCTCACCGCCATGCTGTTCCAGTTCGCCCTGGAGCGCCGGGCCTCCGAAGTGGGTGTCCTCCTGGCCATCGGATGGACGCCCCGGCGCATTCGCCGACTATTGCTGACCGAGGGACTGCTGCTCGCAGCGGCTGGAACCGGGATTGGGATCCTCGGCGGCCTGGCCTATGCCCGGGGCATTCTGGCTGGACTCAACACGCTTTGGAGCGATGCGGTGGCAGGGGGTGGCCTGGCCTTTCACGCCACACCGACGTCCATCGCGACGGGCGCCGTGCTGGGATGGATCACCGCGGGTTTGACCCTGATGCTTGCGCTGCGCGGACAGGCCCGCCAGCCGGTGCGGACGTTGCTAGAGGAATCCGGGGCGGAGTTGCCGGACCTCGGCGAAGCCCGTCCGCACCCGTGGCAACGGCGGATCCTCTGGAGCACGGGCGTGATGGCGCTCGGGCTGTCTGCATGGGGATTCATGGCCCCGGAGGGACGGCAACCGCTCGCCTTCTTCGGAGCCGGGGCGGCGGCTCTGATCGCGGGGGCGATTGGATTCCGCCGGTGGCTGCGGACCACGCTCCAATCCACGACACAAATCCGCCGGATCTTCGGGCTGGCGTTGCGGGGACTTTCCCGCCGTCCATCGCGCTCCACCGCGACAGTGGTCCTTCTTGCCTGCGCCGCCTTCCTGCTGGTGGTGGTGGCCGCGAGTCGCCTCGACGCCACGCGCGACGCCACTCTTCGCTCCTCAGGCACCGGAGGATTTGCCTTTTGGGGCGAGGCATCCCTGCCAGTCAGCCAGGATCTGAACTCTCCGAAGGGACGCGAATTCTTCGGATTGGACGGAGCTGGGATGAACGCAGTTTCGGTAATCTCCTTCCGCGTCCGTGATGGAGATGACGCCAGTTGCCTGAACCTGAACCGCGCCCAAAATCCCCGCCTGCTGGGCGTCGCACCCGAGGCGCTCGCTGCGCGCGGCGCGTTCACCTTCACGGCGCTGGCGAAGGGAGTGACCGTGACCAACGGCTGGCTGGCGTTGGAATCGCGCTCCGACACCGGCGATGGGGTTCCCGAAATCCCCGCCATCGGAGACGCCAACTCCATCCAGTGGGCGCTCGGACGCAAGGTAGGGGACCTCCTGGACTTCCTGGACGAGCGAGGGCGTCCCTTCCGCATCCGCCTGGTGGGAGCCGTGGCTAACTCCGTTTTGCAGGGCAACCTGATCATCGCCGAATCGGATTTCGTTCAACGCTTCCCTTCCGAATCCGGCTACCGGGTGTTTCTCGTGGATGCCCCCGCCGACCGCGCAGCCGGCGTCGGGGAATCGCTGAGCCGCGCGCTGTCCGACGTGGGGCTGGAGTTGATGCCGGCAGCGGTGCGGTTGGACCGGTTCAACGCTGTCCAAAACACCTACCTCAACACCTTCCAGCTCCTGGGCGGGCTCGGACTGCTTCTCGGCAGCGTGGGATTGGGAGTCGTGGTGCTGCGCAACGTGCAGGAACGGCGGGACGAACTGGCACTGATGCAAGCTCTGGGGTTCCCGGAACGCCGCATCCGGCGGCTGATCCTCATTGAGCATGGGCTGCTCCTCGCGGCTGGACTGGCCCTGGGCGTGACCGCCGCCCTACTGGCGGTGCTGCCCTCAGTGCTTCGGCCGGGTTCAGGAATCCCGTGGATTTCACTCGCATTCACCTTTGCGGTGGTCGCGTTGAACGGAGTCCTCTGGACCTGGCTCGCCACCCGCGGCGCCCTGCGCGGCAATCTCCTCGGCGGCCTGCGTGAATTGTGACCTTGGTAGGGGCGGGCTCCTGCACGTCCGTAACTTCCCCCCGCGGCGCTCGTGGAGTCGCTGCGGAAAACGCGGGAAGCGCCAAGACGTATGGGCTTCCCACGTTCCCTGTCGTTTGTCCACGAGCGCAACGGATCTGAAGTGGGTCGCGGATGGAACGCAACCCTACCCATGTCCTTCTACGCCAGGATCCCGCGGATCACGGCTCCAGAGACATCCGTCAGGCGCTCATCCCTTCCTCCATGCGGAAAAGTCAGGCGCGTGTGGTCCAGGCCCATGAGGTGGAGGAGGGTTGCGTGGATGTCGTGGATGTGCGCGCGGCCCGACACGGCGTTCAGACCGATCTCGTCCGTGGCGCCGTATATGGTGCCGGAACGAATGCCGCCGCCCGCAAACCACATGGAGAATCCCGTCGCATTGTGATCGCGTCCGCGGCTCCCCTTCTGGCTGACCGGCGTCCGGCCAAACTCCCCGCCCCAGATCACGAGCGTGTCCTCCAGCAATCCCCGCCGCTTCAGGTCGGTGAGCAGAGCCCCCACCGGCCGGTCCGTGGCCGCGCACATCTTTTCGTGGTTGGCATTCACGTCGTCATGCGCGTCCCATTGCCAGGCCACCGGTCCGCCGCCGGAATAAAGCTGCACGAAACGCACCCCGCGCTCCACCAGACGCCTCGCAATCAGGCAGCGGGTGCCAAACTCGGCGGTCACCGGATGATCGAGTCCGTAGAGGGACTTGATTTGATCCGATTCCCGGGACAGATCCACCGCCTCGGGAGCTTCGGCCTGCATCTGGAAGGCCAGCTCATAGCTGGCGATCCGCGCCTCCAGTTCGCTGTCTCCGGGCGTCAGATGCCGGCGATTCAATTCTTGTGTGAAGTCAATGATCCGGCGCTGGCGGCTGCGGGTGAAGGAGGCATCCTCCGGGTGGAGATTGACGATGGGATTGGCGCCCGGACGAAACAGCGTTCCCTGGTGCTTGGCCGGTAGGTATCCCGAACTCCAGCAGGGCGCACCGCCCTCCGGAGTCCCCTGCGGCTGCGCCATGACCACAAAGGCCGGCAAATTCTCCGAAAGGCTTCCCAGACCGTAGGTCACCCAGCTTCCCAGGCTGGGATGCCCCATGAACACCCGTCCGGAGTTCATCTGATAGTGGGCCGGCGCGTGAATCACGCTGTCCACCGCGCAGGATCTCACCAGCGCAATGGTGTCGGCATGCGGATGCATGTGCGGGATGAGATCCGACATGTCCATGCCGCACTCCCCGTAGCGTCCCCAGGTGCGGGTGGTCCCCAGGCAGATGGGGTCGTTTTCGAGGAACTGGCTGCTGACTTGGCCGAAGCTCTCCGGCAGACGCCGGCCATGCAATCGGTCCAGGACCGGCTTGGGATCGAAGAGATCCATCTGGCTCGGACCGCCAACCATGAAGAGAAAAATGCAGCGCTTCGCTCGCGGCGCGAAGTGCGGGCCTTCCGGCCGGCCTCCACGCACACCCGCCTCGGCTTTCGCAAGATGTGCCAACGCGATGGCTCCCAGGCCATGGCCCGCCCGCGACAGAAACTCACGGCGGGACAATCGGCAGGCATGCCATCGCCGATCCGCAATGGAAGACTCAGGGCACATGGAGGAACTCATTGCTGTTCAACAGCGCGAGGGCCAGATCCGTCCAGCGATCCGCTTCCGCGGCCTCGCCGCCGGTGACGAAGTCCCGGGCGGACCGCAATTCTTCCGCCGATGGTTCCCGGCAATAGGCCCGCACCCAAGCTTCCCGGATTCGCGCCTCGGGGTTCGTGGCATGGCGGATCAAGGAGTCGGCAAACTGCCGGGCCGTCTCCTGCGCAAAGCGGCTGTTGAGCAGGACCAAGGCTTGGGGGGCATGGACACTGAGGGAACGCTCGGGGCATGGAGATTGTGCATCCGGGGCGTCGAACGCGCTCAATAGTGGATAAGGAACATTGCGCTTCCGCTGCAGATACAGCGAGCGGCGCTGATGGGATTCCGGCTTCGGGTCCACCGGCCAGAGATCCACCACTTCCGCCTCGGTGAAGATCAAGTCGCGGACCTCGGGTTCCAGCGGAGCCCGCACCCCCGGACCGCCCGCCTGAAGATTCAAGCTGCCCGCCACGGCCAGCGCGCTGTCGCGCAAGGCTTCCGCCTCCATCCGCCGCCGATGCATTCGCCACAAAGTCCGGTTCTCCGGATCTGCGACCGCCTCTGCCGTGTCCCTGGCATCCGACGCCCGCGCGTAGGCATCGGACATCACCATAAGCCGGTGCAATGGCTTGAGGTGCCAGCCCTGGCGCTGGAGTTCCAGGGCGAGCCAGTCGAGCAGTTCCGGATGGGTCGGCCGGGCGCCGCGGGTGCCGAAATCCGACGGCGTCGCCACGAGGCCGCGACCGAAATGATGCTGCCACAACCGGTTCACGATCACCCGGGCCGTGAGCGGATGATTGGTCGCCAGCATCCATTGCGCGACAGCCAGACGGCGTCCAGACCGGTTGGCATCCAACCGCTGCGGTGCGCCAAGTGCCGTCCCGGCCCCGCCCATGGCCTCGCACAGGATCGCGGGAGGCGCCGGGGCGACCGGCTGCCGAGGCTGCTTCACATTGCCCCGTGCCAAAACGCGGGTCTCCGGAATGGAATTCGTGTCCTCGACCAGCGTCATGGCATGTGCCGGAGGCGCGGGCTTGCGGATCTCCAGTTCGTGAATCTGCCGCTTCAGCGATTCCCGCGCGGCGTGATCAGCGGGATCCTGCGCCACAGCCTCGGCGACCTCCTCCCAGGTGACGTTCAACGCCGTATTCACACCTTCCGCCTGGCGTTGTTCCTCCGGAGTCCGGTCTTCCGGACGCTTGTCCCGCACCGTCCGTTCCTGCGAGGTCAGACCGGCTTCCTTTCGCATCCGCAGGCGTTCGCGGTACGGCTTTTCCAATTCCTTCTGCGCTGCCTGCAAGGGGACGATCAGGGATTCGATTCGGCGGGTCTCCTCCTCGAATCGCTCCTTTTCTTCGGCCGAATGGATGGGTACTTCCCGCAATTGCGCCCCGGCGAAGTAGGCTTCGAGGCCGTAGTAGTCGGTCGTAGGCAGCGGATCGAACTTGTGGTCGTGGCACCGGGCGCAGCCGATGGTCAGACCCAGGAAGACTGATCCCACAGTCGAAGTGGCCTCGGTCAATTCCCCCTGACGCTTGACCTCCGGATCAATGTTCCCGGAAACCACCTCCCGGGGACCGGCCCGCGCAAATCCCGCTGCGATCAGGGCGTCCTCACCCTCGGGAACCGCTTCATCCCCGGCGATCTGAAGGGTCAAAAACTGGCTGTAGGGCAGGTCCTGGTTCAGGGCGGTCACCACCCAGTCCCGATAGCGCCAAGCGTCCGGACGATCGGCATCCAGTTCAAATCCGTTCGAATCTGCGTAGTGGGCCAAGTCCAGCCAGTGTTGCGCCCAGCGCTCTCCGTAGCGAGGCGAGGCCAGCAACCGGTCCACCACGCGTTCACGCGCCCTGACGGAGTGATCGTCCAGGAATGCCGCTCGTTCTTCCGGAGTGGGCGGCAATCCGGTCAGGTCAAGGCTCACGCGGCGCAGCCAAGCCTCGCGCTGGGCGGGTGGCGATGGCAGCAGCCCTTCGGTTTGTAAACGCGCTCCCAGGAAGGCGTCCACCGGATTGGCGCCTGGAAACGCTGGCGGGCGAATGGGCCTGGGAGGAACAAATGCCCAGTGGCGCTTCCCATCCTCGGCCGCACTGCCCCCGCCTCCAGCGGCGAGCGCGACGACGAAAAATGCCGCCGCAATTGCGCTGCGGCGCGAAAATAGCAGAATCCCTGATGGTCGCCTCTCCAAAAGGCGCATGCCTCAAGCAACTGCGGCGCGCCTTGGGAGTCAAGTCACATGCCTCAAGGAGCTTCGGTCGCAGGAGCGAGGACCACGCGATAGAGTCGTTCTCCTTCGTCCGCAGCCAACGTCAGTTGCTGACAGGCGGAACCTCCGCTGCCGGCCGTGGAACCGTCATTCACCGGGGTCCAGTCGCCAGCTCCAAGACTCGGCTTGGTTTCCAGGCGATAAGAGATTTCGGGCTGGGTGTCCCAGCAAACCTCGATCTCGGTCGCGGAAACCAATCGGATGGTCATGGGAATGGTCTGCACCGCCAACCAGACTCCGGCAATGCCTTCGGGCACGCCGAAGGTGCCGTTCACAATCTCCGTGCCGGACGAACTCACGCGTGCCCGATAAACGTCCAGCACGATGGATCCCGGGTTGATCAGCTCGTATCCGGCGAGATCAAGGGAACCAGACTCCGAGAGGGTGCCGCGTACCATCTCGCGCCCCTGGGCGACCCCGTCGAGGAACCAGTCAAAGTAACCCTCGACATCGAATCCCTGGTCACTGGCAACCTGCCGGGTAAACACCAGCGTCGAGCTGCTCCACGGACGCCCAGCCACGTCCGAGGCGGTGACCCGCCAAGGAAGCGTGGTGAGATCTTCAACGGCCAGGAGCGGCCCCGAACAGGCCACAGCCGCCAGGACCGTCGCCCCCAACAAACATTCGCGAGTCATATCGTGTCTTGAGTAATTTGCGTAAGGTGATTCTGAAGGTTGGGAAAATCCAATAGCAAATGACGTTTCCGGTATAGAGAATTCTTAAAATGGCCGAAACCGATGCCTCAACGAAGGATGCGGCCCGTGACGAGGCGCCCGGGCGAAGGAGAATGAGAATCCGGCCCTGCGGCTTGAATCAGCCAATGCCACCCGACAGCCGGAGCCCGCGGAAGTCGGAATCGGACAAGTTATCCGGAGGCTTGATGCCGCCGTCGAGGCTCGGAAGGTTGATCGTGGCTTGTCCCTTGACCGAGGCCTCCGCGAAGGTGGCCCCCGTCGAAGAATCCCAGGCCCGGAGTGTCACCCGCCCCGCCCCGCCCAACGTGCCGCCCGGGACGCTTATCACGCCCAGGAAGAACAGACCGTCTGCCGCCAATGGACTGCCAGAGCCGTCGCGGACCGTGCTGAGCACCGAGCCATCCGCCGCCAACACCTCCACACGGCCGGTAGCCTTGCTCAATGGCGCGCCGTCCGGTCCCAGCACGAAAGCCTTCTCCGAGGCGCCATTGGGAACAAAATTGTTGGAGCAGTTGAAAGTTCCGGTGGTCAGACCACCTTGATCGGAGGGAGAAAGCAGGAGTTTCATGGAGAATCCGGGAAACATGATTCGCTGGGAGCCTACCCGGAGTAGGGCCGCCGGCAAGCCTGACCAATGCCTTACCGACCCGACGAACCTCCACACGGGTGCCGCTTTGCCCCAACCCAATCAGCCCGCGCCGAGTCTTGACGGGAGAAATGCCTCCCCGAATACTCACCCGCTCGTTTCGGGACTCCGGGACCGTGTCGCCGGAGCCCATTGCTATGCTAAAATCGAAAGAGAAGAAGTCGCCGGCCAAGTCGTCCACCACCCGACGTCCCTCCCCTACACCACCCGCGGCTCACTCTTCCCCCAAGAATTCCCCTGGCAAGGGTGCCGCTCGAAAGGGAGCCAAGCCCGATTCCAGCCCTAAGGCATCCCCCAAGCCGGCTCGCCAGTCGTCTCCCCACCCCCATAAAGCGGCGGGCGCGGCAATGGCGAAGCCCGAGCCGCACAAGGCGGTTCCGGAGACCGTGGAGTCCGCCTCAACGGTAGTGGCGGTCGCCGCGGCCACGGCCAAAGAAACCATGGTCATCGGATCCGTCCGCAGTGTCGCCCAAGCGCTGGTGGCCCGGGCCGCCAGCGGCGGCTCGGTGGACCTGGAAGGGCTGCCCAACACGCTCGGGACCATCAAAAGCTCCGCCGGCGTGGATCTCACCGAGAAGATCAAGGAACTCGTGCGACTGGCGCAGGAGCAGGGCTATCTCACCTACGGCGACATCACCGACGCGCTGCCGGAAAATCTCGCGGCCGAAGATCTGGACGAGATCTACATCAAGCTCCGCAACCTGGAGATTGACATCGTGGATCAGGCCGAGGTGGACCGTCCCAAGGCCCAGGAACAGGAGGAGGAGCAACCCGACGACAAAGCTCGGCTCGACATCCTCGACGATCCGGTCCGGATGTATCTCAAGCAGATGGGCCAGGTGCCCCTGCTGACCCGCGAGCAAGAGGTCGAGATTTCCAAGCGAATCGAGGACAACGAAAACGAGGTCAAACGCATCATCTACAGTTTCGGTTTCGCCGGAAAGGAGCACATCGCCCTGGCGGAAAAGCTGATCTCGGAGCCGCCGAAAGAGCGGTTCGACCGGGTCATCGTGGACAAGAAGATCGAAACCCGCGATGAGCACCTCAAGGCGCTACGGAAATTGGTGAAGGATGTCCGGGCCATTGACCAGCAGGTGGACGAGCACTGGCGGGAGCTCCAGGAAGGGCATTCGAAGGGTCGCCAGGAAAAGCTCCAGGCCGAGTACCGCAAGCTGGACGAAAAGCTCCAGCGCTCCTTTCCCAAGTTTTACTACAAGCAGAAGGTCATCGAGGAAATGTGCCTGGTCGCGGACAACATCCACGACAAATTCCTCACCAGCCAGCGGACCATCAACGAGCTTCAGACGCAGAAGAAGAACGCACAGGCCCAGGTGATCATCCACGCCGAGGAGCGCAAAATCCGGGCGCTGGAGGAATTTGTCCGGATGTCCCATGCCGGCTATCTCGAGGCGTTCGGCCAGTTGAAGCAGTTCGAGAAGAAGGCGCTTCAGGCCAAGACCGAGATGGTTGAGGCCAATCTTCGCCTGGTGATCTCGATCGCCAAAAAATACACCAACCGCGGTCTGTCGTTCCTCGACCTGATCCAGGAGGGCAACATGGGCCTGATGAAGGCGGTCGAAAAGTTCGAGTATCGCCGCGGCTACAAGTTCTCCACCTACGCCACCTGGTGGATCCGTCAGGCCATCACCCGTTCCATCGCCGACCAGGCCCGCACCATTCGCATCCCGGTGCACATGATCGAGACGATCAACAAGCTGATGCGGGTGCAGAAGCAGTTGATCCAGGATTTCGGACGCGAGCCGACTCCGGAGGAAATTGCCGACGAGATGCAGATGCCGGTCGAGCGCGTCCGGGCCGTGCTCAAGATGGCCCAGCAGCCGATCTCCCTGCAAAGCCCGGTGGGCGATTCCGACGATACCAGCTTCGGGGACTTCATCGAAGACAAGTCGGCGGAGAACCCCTCCGACATGACTTCCTACAGCCTGCTCAAGGAGCGGCTGACCGAGGTGCTCGACACGCTTACTGAACGCGAACGCAAGGTGCTGGAACTGCGGTTCGGCCTGGTGGACGGCTACAGTCGCACGCTGGAGGAAGTCGGAAAGCAGTTCAAGGTGACCCGGGAGCGCATCCGGCAGATCGAAGCCAAGGCGCTTCGCAAAATGCGGCACCCGACCCGCCTCCGGCAACTTCACGGCTTCCTCGAAGGCGAGGAAGCGCTGGTGTGAAGCCTCCCGGCCCGGCTCAACTCACCGGCATCAAAGAAACCCGCTGGTTCTGATCGTTGCGGGTGATGCCCTGCGCCCGCGGATCCAGTGTCAGAACGCCATCCACGAGAAAGGCGTAGCGATGATGCCCGGGTTTGAAATCCACGGTGGTGGTCCATGACTTATCCGGCCCCTGCCGCATCGGATGCGACTGCCCGTTCCAACCGTTGAAATCCCCTACCAGGCTGACCGCCTGGGCCTGGGGTGCGATGCAGATGAAGTTGATCGGTTTGATCGTGATCCGTGGAGTCATGAAGCGTCGTCTCTCGAAATCAGAAGTCGGTGAGGAGGAATTGGGGTTCGGTCAGGGCAGGAGATTCTGAAGGAGGATTTGGGCGGCGTGGCGCACGGCTTCGGACTGCACCTCGAGTTCACGATATCGGCTGATCCAGTCCGGATCGTTTTCATGGCGCGAGCGCCAGAGCGTCTTGAGCACCCGCTCCGTGCGTTCGACCTGCTGGAGCGCCGAGGCCAGTGTCTCGCCTCCGTCGTGCAGATCCGTAATCTGGCCGACGCAAAACCGGCTGATGCGTTTCTGCTGAAAAACCGCATGGAGCAAGGTGACCACGGTCTGCTCATACGCAAACCAGCGCTGCCGCAGGATGTGTCCGAGAAACTCGTGGCGGATCGCGAAGAATTCCGACCGCGGCCGTTCCGTGTATTCCCGAATCTCTTGGGCTTCCTTCGGAAACCACGCGTAAAGCAGCGCGAAGGTGCCGTAGGTGTCAATCAACTGCTTCGGATTATTGTGATCGGTGATGATCTCGCCGACACAGAAGTCCTGATCCAACTCAAGAAGGATCTCGGGCAGATCGTGGAGCCGGCTGAGTACCTCCTGGCCCACGGGCGTGCCGTAGTTGAAGTCCCCGGGAATCAGCCAGTACACGTCCCCGGGTGCGCCGCGATCGTAAGCCTGTCCCAGGCCGGCGTACCACATCTGACAGGTATCCACGCACCAGGCATCCAGCACGTCCGAGCACACGGCGGCGGTCCGACAGCGGAAATCGAGATAGGCCTTCGCCTCGGCATTCGCGTGGTGTGTCTTGCGGTCCACCACCGTCACCGGACGGGCATACGTCTCAGGGGCCGCGGCCAATGCCTCCACCCACGAGTACAGCCGCTCCAGATGGCTCAGATCCGCCGGCTGCCGGAAGGGATAGATCACCACCGGATGGATCCGCCCGGCGGGAGCCGATGCGGCGGTGGCGGAACGAGTCGCTGTGCGGCCCGGAACTCGGCGGAAAGAGGGCTTCTTCATGACACGCTGGAGCCGAGGCTAGGCGAGAGCTGCGGGAAGATGAAGGCCGAAGGAGCATTGATGAAACGCGGGCTGACCCATAGCGTCGGGAAGTTCAGCCGAACGCATGAGCGACCGGATCGCCAGCCAGTCCCTTCCCGCTTCCTGGCCCGGCCGGGTGGCGTTTGAGGTCGCCACGCAGGCCGTCACGTTTGCCGAAGTGGTGTGCGCCGCGGCGGTGCGATGCGATCTGCAGCCCTGCCTGGCGGCCACGCGTCAGGCGCTGGCCGCCGAGGACACCGCCGCCCGCCGGGGCTGGGAGCCGGACCTGGGCGCCGTGGAAACGGCCATGAACGAGTTTCGGTACGCCCGCGGACTCGTGACCGCGGAAGAGACGGAGCAATGGCTCTCCGATCATGGATTGGGTCGGGACGACCTCGGCGATCATTTTGTCCGGCGCTTCTGGAAAGGACATCCGGACTGCGCGGACGATTCCACGACGGTGGACGACGCCGGCATCGCCGCGGCCTGGGCGGCGGATTTGGTCCTCTCGGGCACCTTTTCACGGCTGGCCCGCCAACAGGCTCGCGAACTGCTGGCGGCGGGTGCCGTGCCGCCCGACCCCGCGGATGCCGCCGGCCTTCGGGAGGCCTTGCGATTGCGCTTGGGGCTGGACCCGTCGGAGTTCGGACAATGGATCCGCAATTGGGCCTTGGAGGCTGCGGTGCTGGACCGCCTGTTGATCGGCCAACACCGGTATGCCACCGCGAAGGGGGAATTGCTCTCGCCCGGGCGCCGCGCCGCCGCCCTGGCGGAGCTTCGGCATTCGTTGATGCGGGTGGAAATCCTGGTCTCGGAGTTCGACTCCGCAACGGCTGCGCGGGAGGCCCACCTCTGCGTCACGGCCGATGGCATGACCCTGGAATCCGTCGCGGCGGAGGCCGGTTATCCCGTGCGAACCGAGTCGGGGACCATTCAGCGATATCCGGAGGCGTGGCGCCGCCTGCTGGCGGGCTCCCCGCCCGGATATCATCTTCCCCCGCTGGCCATGGACGGCGTCCACTGGGTCTGCCGGATTCTCCGGCAGGAGGAACCCAATCTGTCGGATCCGGAGGTCGCCGCAGCCGTGGACACAGCCATCCTGGAGCGGCATTTCGCCCGGCGGGAAATGTCCGAGATTCGCTGGCGGTTTCCACAGGAGGGGATGTCATGATGCCGCGCGCCGAGGAGATCCTGAGAACGACCTCCTTCGCCCGCTTCCTTCCTCCCGAGCACTTCGACCGGGTGCGGGACCGCTTCGAGGAGGTCCACTACGATTTTGGCGACACGATCATCCGCGAAGGCGAGGAGGCCGACGCCTTCTTCGTGCTCATCACGGGCCGCGCCCGGGTGCTCAAGGAGCAGCCAGGCGGCGAGGAAATCACCCTGCACCGCCTGCAACCGGGCAACGAGTTCGGTGAATCCGCCCTGCTGGAACGCCAGGCCCGGAGCACCACGGTCCGGTGCAGCACGGCCGCGGACGTCCTCCGGCTCGGACGCGCCGACTTCCAGGAGCTCGTCACCGCCTTTCCCGAACTGTTGCACTCGCTGGAGCTGCTCTCCCGATGGCGGGCGTTGCACAGCTTTCTATACACCTACAGCCATTTCGGCCGCCTCCCTGCGCCGGCGCTTCGGGCGCTGATTGACCGGCTGCGCCCAGCGGCCTTTTCCAAGGGCCAGACCATCATCCGCCAGGGGGAGGCCGCGGGGCCAATGTACATCGTGCGGGAGGGCCGGGTGCGCATCTTCACCGGGCCGTCTGAACGCGCGGTCAACGTCGCCTTTTTTCGCGAGGGGGACTACTTCGGAGAGTTGTCGGTGTTGACCGGACAACCCCGGGCTGCCAGCGCCGAAGCCGCCTCCGACTGCCGCCTGCTCGCGCTCACCCCCGAGGACGTCGCCGCGCTCGACCGTCAATTCCCGGAGATCGAAAAGCTGCTGGTCGAACGCCGAGCCCTGTACCAGGCGAAGACGCGCGCCCGGATTCCGCTGGATTTCTCGCAGGAACTGCTCCCCGCGGAGAGCGAGCCGCGGACCAGTCCGGACGCCTCGGAAGCCGTGGACGATTCCGACGATCCCTTCGCCGACGAGCGCGGCTTTTTCCGGCGGCGCGGGACCATCCGGCGCATGCCCCTGGTCCTCCAGATTGACGAGATGGACTGCGGCGCCGCGTGTCTCGCCATGGTCTGCCGCCATTTCGGACGCCGCGTCAACCTGGCCCGCATCCGGGAACTCTGCCATGTCGCCTCGGACGGCACCACCCTCGACGCCCTGTGCGCGGCCGCCACGGAACTCGGGTTGGCCGCGCGGGGAATCAAGGCGTCGCGACGCCATCTCGACGCCATGCCGCTGCCGGCCATCGCCCACTGGGAGGGACGGCACTGGCTGGTGGTGTATCGCATCTCCGAGTCCCACGTCTGGCTGGCGGATCCGGGCATCGGGCGCCGCAAGGTCACCCGGGCCGAGTTCTCCGAGCTCTGGTCGGGCTATGTGGCATTGTTCGACTACACCGAGGCCTTCGCAAAGGCTCCTGAGGAAAGCGGCTCCTGGCGCTGGATGCTGCCTTTCTTTGCGGCGCATCGCGGAGTTTTTCTCCAGGCATTGCTCCTGGCCCTGGTGGTCAGCGCCCTCCAGTTGCTCCTGCCCGTCGCCACCCAGGTGGTGGTGGATCGCGTGATCGTGGACCACGAGCTCGACCTGCTCCGCCAGGTGATGCTCGGCATGGCGGCCGCGCTCGCCGGCCTGGTGGCCTGCAATCTCCTGCAGCAATACCTGCTCAGCTTCGCCACGGTGCGGGTGGATTGCGCCATCCTCGACTACCTCACCCGCCGCATGCTGGAGCTGCCGATGTCGTACTTCAACAGCCGCCGCACCGGAGACATCCAGCGCCGCCTGGAAGGCGCCCGGGAGATCCGCGAGTTCGTCGTGCAGCACGGCATTGGCAGCCTGCTGGCGGTCATCCAGTTCACCGGGTGCATCGCCCTGATGGCCCTGTACAACGGTCCGCTCACGTTGGTCTTTGTCGCCATGCTGCCGCTGTACGCCGGTCTCATGGCCTTCTCGCAGCGGGTGCTGCGCCCGCTCTTCGCTGATCTCGAAGCCAGCCACGCGCGGTACAGCTCCTTCCAGATTGATGCCATCAAGGGCATCGAGGCGGTCAAGGCATCCGCCGCCGAGCCCGCCTTCCGCGAGGCCCTCCTGCAGCAGTTTCTCGGCGTGTCGCGCGGACTCCTCCGCGGCGGCTTCATCATGATGTCCTACCAGAGCGCCATCCAAATCGTGGGACTGCTCTCGGGCGGACTCTTCCTCTGGTTCGGCGCGCAGTTGGTGGTGGAGGGCGGGCTCACCGTCGGCCGCTTTGTCGCCTTCAACACCCTCCTGGCGATGGCCGCCGCCGCCATCCTCCGGACCCTGGGGATCTGGGACCATCTCCAATGGATGACCGTGCTGTTGCACCGCCTTGGCGACATCTTCGATGCCGAGCCCGAGCAGGGACGCGACCGCTCGCAACTGCGTCCGGTGCCTTCCCTCGAAGGCCAGATCGAATTCCAGAACGTCGGCTTCCGCTACGGCGGCCCCGAGTCCCCGCCCATTCTCTCCGACGTCAGCCTGCGCGTGGCGCCCGGCCGGACGGTGGCCATCGTCGGGCGCAGCGGCTCCGGCAAGACCACGCTGGTCAAGCTGCTGGCCGGCCTGCTGGAACCCACCGAGGGCCGGATCCTTTTCGACAATGTGGACCTGAAGGCGGTCAACCTTCGCGATCTGCGCCTCCGGATCGGGGTCGTCCTGCAGGAGAACCACACCTTCGCCGACACCATCCTGCGCAACGTGGCCTTTGGCGACCGGGAACCGGACTTCGAGCGGGTGCTCCGCGCCACGCACCTGGCCAACGCGCACGACTTCATTTCGCGCCTGCCCATGGGTTACGAGACCCGGATCGGCGAGTCGGGACTGGCGCTCTCGGGCGGACAGCGCCAGCGCATCGCCATCGCGCGCGCTCTGTACAGGGATCCGCCGGTGCTGATTTTCGACGAGGCGACCAGCGCCCTGGACACGGAATCCGAGCGCGCCATTCAGGACAACCTCCGGCAACTGCTGCAGGACCGTACCAGTTTCGTCATCGCCCATCGCCTGAGCACGGTTCGCGACGCCGACCTCATCGTCGTGCTGGAACGCGGCCGCATCGTGGAAACCGGCAGCCACGAGGAACTCATGAACGCCCGTGGGCTCTACTTCCACCTGAGCAGCCAGCAACTCGCCCTTTGAACTCCCGTGACGCCGCGACTCTCCACTGCCCACCCGATGTCCGAGTCCGTGGACTGGCTTCCCTCGACCCCACCCCCGGCGATCGCGCGGCTGGCCGGATGGTTCCTCATCGGCGTGTTCGGCGCCGCGGTGCTCACCGCAGTGCTGCTGCGGGTGCCCGAGACGGTGCGGTGCCGCTTCACACTGGTGCCGGCCGACGGGGCCGACCCGCTCCAGTCCCCGGTCAGCGGCGTGCTGCAGGCGGTCCTCGTCGCCGAAGGCCAGACCGTGGCGGCGGGGGACGTGTTGTTCGAGATTCGATCCGATGAAGTCATCACCTGGCAGACCGCCCTCCACGGCGCCACCGAAGATCTCCGGGCCATGGAGGAACGCGTCCGGCGTTCGGAGGAGGCCCACGCCGCCCTCCTCCGCATCAACGAGGCCGGACGCGAACAGATCGCCCAGGAACGGACCTTTCGGACCCGGTTTCGCGACACCGTCAAGGACTTCGTCCGCCGCAGCCAGGAGCTTCGCGATCTCAAACTCATTTCCGAAGTCGAGCTGCTCAAGGCCCAACTCGAACTCGCCGCCGCGGAAAAGGACCTCAACATCTCCGAGCAGTCGTATCACAAGATCGGGCTCGAGCGGACGCAACTGGAGACGGAACGGCAGCTCCAGCGCAGCGACGAACAAGCCGCGATTGAGAAGCTGAAGGTGACTGCGGAAGGACTCCGGCAGCGGCTCGTGGGAAGCGCCTCCGGCCTCCTGTCCGTGCGCGCCCCCTACCCCGCGGTGGTGACCGCCATCGTGCAGAAGAACCCGGGCAGCGTGGCGACCCCGGGATTGGAACTGTGCCAACTGGCCCGACTGGAGAGCCGTCCGATCGCCGCGCTGGATCTGCCCCAGGGCGGACTTGACCGCGTCACCGCTGGCCAGACCGCCCGCCTGTTCTTCGATGCATTCCCCTATCAGCGATACGGCGCCCTGCCCTCCCGGGTGGAATGGGTCAGCCCCTCCGCGATCACCACATCGAATCTCCTCCAATTCCGCGCCCGGGCGGTCCTTGGCCGAGACGATTTTTCCAGTCCGGCCGGCCCCATCGCCGTGCGGGCGGGCATGGTAGGGGAGGCTCGGATCCGCGTCGGGACCCGCACCCTCATTGAATTCGCCTTCGAGCCCCTCAAAGCTCTCCGCGAAAAATCACGCTGACGCGGACAGATGCGAGCCCGGCGGCCATCCAAGGCGATCGAAAGGATGGATTCGTCGCGGAAGAAATGGAGCTTGCCCCGGCCCTGTCCGCCCCGATTATCAGTCCGCGCAAACGGACGGCGGGGTCGCCAAGTGGTAAGGCAGGGCTCTGCAAAAGCCCCATTCGTCGGTTCGATTCCGACCCTCGCCTCCAACTCCAAGTGGCTTGACCACAACGAGTTGCAGATTCCAGAGACGCCCGGTGCCAGTGAAAGTGCCAGTGAATTCAGGGCTCGCAGGCCACCCGCCCGCTGCCCGCTCACCACTCGGCAACCACTGAGCGGAAGCGGGATTCGCCGCCCGCCGCCCGTGTAGCACCTACACCTCGGGCCAGACAGAAACTCTTCAGGCTCCGGCAGGAACGCTGAGCCCATGAAGAGCCGTTTTGTTCTCTACCGCCGCAAACGCGGCGGCATGTTTTACCTGGAAGACACCGAAACTCGGAAGCAGCAGAGCCTCGGAACCCGCAACCGTACCGAAGCCCTCGCCCTGCTGAACGCGCGCAACGAATCGGTCCGCCAGCCCCAACTGAACCTCCACATTGCGCGGACCTACCTCGCGGCATCCGACCCGGCCGCGACCCGGCGGACTTGGGCCGTACCCCTCGAAGAACTCGCCAAATCGAAACAGGGCGCCACCGAATACCGGTGGCAGAGCGCCCTCAAAGACAGCGCCTTCGACCTGATCCGCGACCGCCCATTGCTGGAAACGCGCCCCGAGCACCTCCTGAAGGTGATGGAGGTCGGGACGGTCTCGACCAATGTCTTCCTGCGCCGCGTCCACAATTTCGCGGTGGACATGGGCTGGCTCCCTTGGCCGGTCATTCCAAAAAAACACTGGCCCAAGGTCCACTTTCGGGAAAAGCGGGCGATTACGGCCGCCGAGCATCAAGCCATCCTCGCCCGTCAAACCAATCCGGTGTGGAATGCCTTCTACCGGCTTTGCTGGCTCTTGGGCGCTTCCCAATCGGATGTCGCCTTTCTCTCGGCGGAAGACGTGGATTGGGAGATGCGGGTCATTGGGTTCGCCCGCAAGAAAACCAAGACCGTTTCCTTGATCCATTTTGATGAGGAGGTCGAGACGGTGCTGAAGTCGTTGCCTGCGAGTGGGCCGCTGTTTCCCAGCCTGCGGGAGATGAACTCCGGGCATCGGGCCACCGAGTTCACCCGAATCTGTCGTCGCACCGGGATCAAGGGGGTCACCCTGCACAGCTACCGGTACGCCTGGGCGGAACGCGCCAAACAATGTGGCTACCCGGAGCGATTTGCGCAGGAGGCCCTCGGCCACAACAGCAAAGCCGTCCACCGGGCGTATTCCCGAAAGGCCAAAGTCAAACTGCCGTCGTTGGCCAGCTACGAGAAGCAGCAGACGGACACCAAAGTCATTCCGCTCCCACCGCCGCCGCTTCCTCACGATCAACCGTCAACGGTGCTTCACGGCCAGAACGCTCAGTAGCTCCAGGACCCCGATTTGCACATCCGCAAGCCGCGGTCTTGCGGGCGTTCTTTTCCCGCCAGTAGCCTCCGATGGCGTCACTGGCGCGTGCCAGCCACTTCTCGTCCCGGCGCAGTTCGCCCAACACTTCCGCCGCGAAGAACTTGGCGCTGTTTCGTGCGGGGTGACCGAGCGGTCGAAGCAATCCTCGCGCAACGAGGATGGGGATTTCATGGACCCGGAATCCGAGAAACCACGCAGCCTGCTGTGCGTCGAGCCGGGCTGGAGCCATCTTCCAGCTCAAGAATTCCGACTTTTCGGAGTTCATGTATCGAATTTGAAGTAGCCACTGGCCAGGCAGGTGTTTCTGGTACACGAACAACTCGGCGACCTGGATGGCCACCGAGTAGTTGGTGAAGATTCACCGGTTAAGCGTAGATTTGCCCCAATTCCTTCAAGGAGCAGTAGCCCCGCATCCGATCTGGCGTAGGCTTTCCAATGATCACGTGATCAATGACTTGGATCTTCAAGAGTTGCCCTGCTCGAATGAGGTCGCGAGTGGTCCGAATATCGGCATCTGACGGGAACGGATCTCCGCTCGGATGGTTGTGCATGACGACCACCGCGTAGGCGCCCGCCACGATGGCCACTCGGAAAACTTCCCGCGGATGAACCAAGACAGAGTCCATGATTCCCATCCCGACGATGACGTGTCCCTTGATGCGCATGCGGGTGTTCAAGAGGATCACCACGAAGAATTCGACGTCCGGATTGAAGTACGGGTTGGCCTGGACATGCAGCCCCCAATAGTCCGCCGCCTGTTGCGGTGTGTCACATTCCCGGATTTCCGCGGGTGTCGGGCAATCCCGAAGCGAGACCAGTTTCCACTCTTGTGGATGAGTTCGGGTTCGAATGGCCCGGCTGCCTTGTGCGAGGGCTGCATCAATGGCCTGGTCCATCGGCGAGGGGAGCGACTGCGGTTGGATCGGTGCGGTGAGGATGTCTTCGGTAGTGCTCATGTGATGTGTTTCGTGCCGAAGGAGCGGGAGTGCTCTCTTCACCGGCTCCCCGAGAGAGCACTCCCGATCCGCCGAAACACTCCCGGGAGCGGCCGCGCCGGCGGGCAGCGGAGCCTCAGCAGCGCCGTGACAGGGCCGCGGATGGCGGCCCTGGCGCGGCGGTGCGCGAAGCAACCAGAGGCGCGACCGCGGACGGGCATGAGCAATACCGAATGACCACCAATCCAAGGGCGGTGACGCTTGATCCGTGTCCACCTACTTCCAGTCGCCCACTGGAAAGCGCGTTGCCAATGTCGTAGAGAGACTGCTGATCCCCTTGGGAATGTTGGGGTTTCAGCCAACCTCGTTCGTTCAAGCTACCGGCACCCAATCCCACAGGTTCGGCGGCAACAGCAGCGGCGTATCCTGATCCGCCCTCACCATTCGCACTCCCCTCAAATCTTCCCCTTCTGAGTCTGACAGGTTGCTAAAATGGCTGTGTTGGGTTGCCAATACCTTCACGGCCCTAGCGATTTGGACGCTGAGGTTCGATTCACTTTTGAACTACGCCTCGATGAAAAAGGCCCGGGCAAGGATTGGATTAGGGCACGCACCATTTCATCTCCGAACACTTCACAGCAGAATTCAATTTGAATGTCGTTGAGGGAAAAGCGCCCGGTTTCCACACTATTGAGATGCTCTCGTGTGATGTTGCAGCCGAGGACTTGCAGCTTTACGACGAGTAAGTCCTGCTCCCATTTACGCTTACGGCGCAACCGCGAAATCAATGCACCGATGGCTTTAGCTTGATGATACTCATACACTTTCGCAGGTTTGGCATGGATTCTGGAGACTATTTATCGAGCAGCCCTCGGCGTCGTAGAGTTTATCAGGTCATCCCAAATCAACTGCCAGACGGATGGCATCCCTCAGGCGAAAATTTCGAACCAGTGGATCACTTCATTCGTTCCTCAACGCCACCATCGGATCCACGCGCGCCGCACGGCGAGCAGGCAGCCAGCAGGCCAGTAACGCCACGATGACCAGCAGCATCACGACACTGCCGTAGGTCAGAGGGTCGGTCGCCTCCACCCCGTAGAGAAGGCTGGCAACAAGCCGCGTCACAGCCAGTCCGCCCACCAGACCGATGGCCGCGCCGGTCAGGGCGAGCCGCAATCCCTTGCCAATCACGAGCGAAAGCACGTTGCCTTGCTGCGCGCCCAAGGCGACGCGCAGACCGATCTCGCGCGTGCGCTGCACAACGGCGAAGGAGAGCACGCCATAAAGTCCCAGGCAGGCCAGCCCCAGCGCGAACACGCTGAAGAACCCGCCCAGTTGCGCGAGCAGACGCTCCTGTTGCAACGCCAGGTTCACCACGTCATCCATCGTGCGCACATTGCTCAGGCGAAGCGTCCGATCCGCCTCGCGCACGACACCCGCCAGAGCCGCCATCGTGGCTCGCGGATCGGCGGTGGTCCGCAGGACGAGGTTGGCTCCTCTATCGGCCGGTTCCTGAAAGAAGGGAAGGTAGAAGGCGGGTGGTGGCGATTCCCTTAGAGAATCGTATTTCGTATCCCGCACGAGACCCACGATTTCGAACCTCCGTTGCGGCTGATGCGTGAAAAAAAATATACCGACCCAGGGGATTAGCCTCGCCGAAATAGCGGCGGGCCAGGGCTTGGTTGATCACCGCTGTGCCGGGAGTCAGTGCGCTCACTGAACTGCCCGGACGCGCGTCTTGTGGACCAAACTCACGCCCTGCCAACAACGGCGTGTTCATGGTTTCAAAAAATCTCGAGCCAACACGCGTGCCTGCACAAATAAGATTCTCGCCTGGTGCCGCCACGTGACCCTCGGCGGAAATGCTTTGGCTCCAGGAATTCCCACTCAAGTAGCCTTGGGTAAACAGGCTGGCGGCGCGGACACCGGGAAGCGCTTCGAGGCGTTCGAGCAGTTCCTTGTAGAGCACCGGCCAGCGTTCCGCGTCAGCCCGTTCCGTGAACGCAAGATTGAACAGGATGACATTTTCACGATGGAAGCCGGCGTCGAGTCCTTTGAGATTGTTCAGAGTGCGAATAAAAAGCCCGACGCCGATCAGCAGCACCAGCGACAAGGCCACTTGCCCGACGATCAGGGCTTGATGAAACCGCTGGCGGGAAGCGTTGCCGGCGACACTGCCGGCCGCTCCTTTTAGGGCCGACGCCACCTCGATCCTGCTGCCACGGAACGCCGGCGCCAGGCCAAAGAGCAGACCGGTCAACAGTGTGGCCGCCATGGTGAAGAGCAGCACTCTGAGGTCGGGAGTCAGTCTCAGGGAAATCGAATCACTGGGAAGCCGCATGACCCAGGTGAGCAGTCGAGTGCCGCCTTGCGCGAACAGCAGGCCCAGCAGGACGCCCAACCCGGCGAGCAGCAAGCTCTCGGTGAGCAACTGGCGCATCAGCCGCAGCCGTCCGGCGCCCAGCGCGTGGCGCACGGAGAACTCCCGCTCGCGCGCGGCGGCGCGGGCCAGCAGCAGGCTGGCGACGTTGGCGCAGGCGATCAGCAGCACCGCCGCGACCACGCCCATCAGGATGAACAACGGCAGGCGGAATTGACCACGCAAGCCGGTCCACCCGGCATGGCCTGATCGCAAGGTGAGCTTCTGGGCAAGAAATCCCGCTCGCTGGTCGGCGGACCAGTTGGCTCCACGCGCCGCGACGTAGTTCTCGCGGTAACGCTGAAAAACCACGGCCAATTCCGCCTCCGCTTGTGGCTGCTCGACACCAAGCGCCCGCCGTCCCATCAAACGCAGCCATTGCTGTCCCTCTCTCAGTCGTCCGGCCGCGGGATCCTGGTCCACCTGAGGGACCATCTGCAACGGCCACCACAAATCGGGATTCTCCCCCGGCTCGAAGCCGAAGAAACCCGGCGGAGTGACTCCCACAATGGTGAACGGCACGTCGCTGAAAGTGATGGCCTGGCCGATGACCGACGGATCACCGGCAAACCGGCGCTGCCAAAAGCTGTGGCTGATCACGGTAACGGCCTGCGCATTTCCGACACGATCATCCTCAGCGGTCAGGGTTCGCCCCAACTGAGCCGGCACGCCCAGCACGGAAAAGAAATTGCCGGACACCGGCTGGGCACGGACGAATTCCGTCTCTGCGTCGCCGCCACTGGCCACCTTCAATCTGTCCCTCTTTCCCACCCCGCCCGCCGCGAATAACCCCGAAAGGCTCTGCCCGCCGTCACGAAGCTGCTCATAGAACGGATAGGAGAACGAATGGTTGGGCTGGCCCGAGGCGCTGGTGACGACGACCTGGACCAGTTCGTCGGGATTTTTCACCGGCAACGAGCGCAGTAGCACGGTGTTGATGACGGTGAAGATGGCCGTGTTCGCCCCGATGCCGAAGGCGAGCGTGAGCGTGGCTACGGCGGTGAAGCCGGGGTTCTTGCGCAATTGCCGTGCGCCATAGCGAACGTCCTGCCAGAGCGATTCCAAGCCCGGCAGGCCACGTTGGTCGCGACACGTTTCTTTGATCGCTTCGACCCGACCGAACTGTCTCAGCGCGGCGTACCGCGCCTCTTCCGGCTTCATGCCAGCTTCGATGTTCTCCTGCGTTTGCATCTCGATGTGCGAACGCATCTCGTCGTCCATTTGCGCGTCGAGCTTTTCCTTTTGAAACAGCGCGCGGAATCGAAGCCGAAGTTGGTGAAGCCAGTTCATGCGAAGAGTGGCTGGTGGATAGTGATCAGTGGCGAGTGATAGTCGTGGGCAAAAGAAGTCAGGTTGTTTTGAGGACCGTGTTGATGGCCAAAGAAAGCCGCTCCCAATGGGACCGTTCTTCGATCAGTTGCTTACGGCCGGCCGGGGTGAGCTTGTAGAATTTCGCCTTCCGATTGTTGTCCGAGACGCCCCATTCCGATTCGATCCAACCCTGGTCTTCCAGGCGGTACAACGCCGGATACAAGGAGCCCTGCTCGACTTGAAGGACGTCTTTGGACATCTGCCGGATCAGCACCGAAATGCCGAAGCCGTGCATTGAGCCTAGTTGAAGGGCCTTGAGAATGAGCAGGTCCAGCGTGCCCTGCAGCAGGTCCGTTTTTTCTTTTGGCATAGGTTTTCCTAGATGTTCGACAGGGTGGAGCTTTGGCCTTCCCCTGTAGATTGTCAAGGAGGAGGGTGCCGGGAGATCGGCAAGTCAGCACTCTGCCCCCTGCTCAAAGCGAGGTCTCGGCGATGGTCGTGCCGGGTCTGGGCCAGATTCCGAATCCAACTCACCCCGTCCGCCTTCGGTTGCTGCGACGCCCGTCCCAGGGCCTGCCGCATCGCCTCCCCATACAGTCGCTGGCCAAACTGGCTCGGTTCCCCCTTGTCCACGATCAGGGCTCGACTCGCGCCCCCATTCCCGCGTCAGCCGCTTGGCTATCATTAACAGCTCCAAGGCGTTGTCAGGACGTTGGATGCTCTTCCTTCAAGCCCCGTCGAGTAGCTTGTTCCGGCCTGCTGACCCAGCCGCTGCGCTCGTCCATGGATCAGCGAAGGGCTCGCCGCCGTTGGCCCGCTTCTGAGTGAATTCCGCCGCTGTCAGGGTCGTTTGCCGGGTCGGATACCGATTTGCCCAAGAAGGATCGTCATACCCGGATGGAGGATCGCCGATGGGGACGAACCGATGCTTTGTTGACCTCTTTTTCGACGGTGGTCTGCGTGTTCTCTTCGGATGGGGCTGCTTCCACCTGGCTCGGAGCTTGGTTTTTGGTGAGGTCGAGCTGATCCGCAATCGCCGATTGACGCTTCCTCAGTTCCTGGAAGCGCTCTTCGTGCTCGAAGACGGCTCCGATTCGATCCGCAAGTTCTGTCGCGCGTTGGCGCAGGCTGAGACCGTCCTGCTCCAATTTTTCTCCTCGCTCCTCCAAACCCTGAACCGTCGCTTCCAGGGAACGAATCGTCCCCAACGCCGTATCGGTGACACGGGCGACGTAGCAGTTGTGACCGCGGACGAGGATCTCGGGTTGGCCGTCGAAGCTCGCATGCAGCGCGAGCTTGAAGCCGGCGAAACGCCCAATGGGGACATCCTCGAAGACGCGGCCTTTGAGTTTCTCGGCACGCCGCAGGAGCAGTTCTCCGGCGATCCCCCGGTTGGTGAGCGTTTGACCGTCAATCTCGATGGAAAACTGCTCGCCCGAAGTCTCCTGTCGCTGGGCCAGGTCCAGCCGCAAATTGGCCAGCCGCCGCGCGGTGCTCTCGGCTTCCTCCTCCGACCGGCGCCGGTCCCCGCGAATGCGATACTGTTCTTCGCCGTGGGCTGATCGGAGCCGGGTGAGGCGCATCAATTCGGCATCCACTTGCGCCTTCTCGATCACCAGTGGATTGCCAGAGGCGATGGCCTTGACCTCGGCATAGGTGAGGGCGGCGGAGTCCAGGTCTTCAAGCCGGCGCACCGTGGTGTCTCCGGACATCACCTGGGCAATGAACTTCGCCTTCGTTTCCAGGGTCTGCCACATGTAGGCATCGAATGAACCACCGGTGACATAGCGGTAGATCTGGACGACCGCGTTCTTGTTCCCCTGCCGAAGAATCCGCCCCTCGCGTTGTTCAACGTCTGCCGGACGCCAGGGCGCATCCAGATGATGCAGGGCAACGAGCCGTTCCTGGACGTTGGTCCCCGAACCCATCTTCTGGGTGCTGCCGAAGAGGATGCGGACTTTGCCGCTTCGCACATCGCGGAACAGCCCCAGCTTGGCCGCGTCGGACTCGAAATCCTGGATGAAGGCGATTTCTTCGGCGGGGATTCCAAGGTCGCCCAACTTCTGAGCCATGTCGCGATAGACCGAAAAACCCGCATCCTGTGGGGTGGACAGATCGCAGAACACCAATTGGGTGGACCGCTCGCCGCGGGTCGTTTGCCAGATCCGGCAAATGTTCTCGACCGCGAGATTCACCTTGCTCTGAGGATCATCGGCGCAGGACAGGACCAACCGCAGATCCAAGGCCGCTTTCCGTCCCTCGGAGGTGATCTTGAGCATGTTGTCGTCGCGCGGGTCCACTCGTTTGGTCTTCAATTCCTCGGCGCGGGTCGCGAGGTCCGCCACGAACGCTTTGAGCGTCGGAGTCGCCGGCGCATTGCGAATCTCCGGCTTCTCGTTTTCCAGCTTCGGCCGGGGCAAATTCAGCATCGCTGCCGTTTGAACGTCGGCCACTTGGCGGAACATCTGCATCAACTCGGGCACGTTGATGAAGCGAGCAAAGCGTGTGTTCAGCCGGTAGCCGGCGCCATCCGGTGACAACTCCATGGCCGTCACGGGCTCTCCAAAGGTGGCGGCCCAGGAGTCGAAATGGTCGAGGCCATGCCGCTTGAGCGCTTCGGGCTGAAGATACCGCTGCATGGTGAACATCTCGGCCATGCTGTTGGCGATGGGCGTCCCCGTGGCAAACACCACGCCGCCTCCCCGATTGATCGCCTGCACATGCCGGACCTTGAGCAGCATATCGAAGGCGCGCTCGCTGGCGGTTTGAGGCAGGCCAGCCACGCGGGTCATCTTGGACACGTAGAAGAGATTCTTGAAGTAATGCGCCTCGTCCACAAACAGGCGGTCCACTCCGAGTTCCTCAAAGGTCAACGTGTTGTCCTTCTTTTGCTCCGCCGCCAGCATCTTCAATCGGACGTTGAGCCGCTTCTTCGCCTTCTCGATCTCTTTGACCACGCGACTGCCTCGCGAATCGGTGTGCTGCCGCTTGACCATCTCCAGATCGTGCAACTGTTCTTCCAGAAGGTTCTGCTGTGCCTCCTGGGAGACCGGGATTCGCTCGAATCCGGAATGGGTCACGATCACCGCATCCCAGTTTCCTGTGGCAATCCGGCTGAAAGGCTTCCGCCGGTTTGTCCTCTCGAAATCGGTCTTCCCGGCAACCAAGATGTTCGCGCCCGGATACAAAGCGAGGAGTTCGGTTGAAAACTGGCCGAGCATGTGGTTGGGAACGACAAACATGGGCTTGCGTGACAAACCCATGCGCCGCGCCTCCACCGTAGAGGTTCTCACCGGCGCCGCCGACGGCATGATGGTCATAAGTTTATAAATGTAAACTTCGACGGTCGGACCGGTGGTTTCAAACAGGCCGTCTGCGGAGCTGACGGACCCTGGCTTCTGAAACTTAATATCCTGATGGCTATCCTCCACTTCGGTCACCTCGGCGGTTCATCAATGAGGTGGCTATGGCTGATCTTCGGATTTGCTTCGACTCTGCTTGGCCGTCAGCGGCGCTTTGGTCTGGTCGCGTCGCCAGCCGTGGAAGGCGGACAGGTTCGCCGGTGAGTCGGACCAAGCGGGCCGTAGGGATTAAGGCTCAGGACGGACTTAGCGGAACGAGCCGATCAGATCCGCAGACTGGAAGGCGCAGCCGGTGGCAGCCGCCACGCGTCAACTGGAGCGGAGCCTGGTCGAAGACTCAGTGGTGGGGCTGCTGCAAAATCGTGCTGGCCACCTGGCGGCAATGCACATTGCCTCCGCATACCTCCCACGTCGACGCCTTCAGTCGCGTATTCAGCAAACAATTGTCATAAAAGTGTTGATCCCATTGTCTCCCGACCTTAACGCACGCGCGGCGGAGTCGAAGCGTCCCCTGACCGCACCCTGCTCATCCCCTTAGACCAGTTCCTATTCTCCGAACTCACGGTCACGGACGTCAACCAACAACTGCGCCTCGTCTTCGCCTTCCACAAAGTCATCATTACCGGTACTGGCCTCCGCAGAGTTAAAGCTGCGCCACAGCGTATGGAGTCGGCAAGAATCTCCACGACCACAAGATGCTATCCCCCTCCCTCTAGCAGCGGTGAACCCTCAATCCGCGAAATCCTAATGCCCGAGGCCAGCACACGGCATGAAGAAGTCTGCAATGGCAATTGCGGTGATCTGCTTTCGGGAATGCTTAGCTAGCCACTGCCCAGGCTCGATAGGTGATGCCAGATCGACACCTCGTCTTTCAACGCCCCTCAGAAAACCGAGACGCCTGGAAACCGTGTCTTTTTGAGCAAATCCCGCGCCATGGTGGGCCTCTCATGCATTCCCATGCCTTGCGCCGGCAGGCAGGCCACCCTGGGGATAACTGAAAATCGCCTCAAGTCTTCTGCTGCTTCATCGATTTTAAATCACTTATCACCATGGTCCAAGCAAATTCGGTTTCTAATTGACGTCTAGCAAGAATGCTTTTTACTATTCCGATTAAAGAGAATGGGTTAAATATAGCAGTCGGAAGACTCGATGCAATGTTGATAAGAATGTCCACACGGCTTGGCATCAGAACTCGGAGCGCTTTCTCGTACTCGTCTAACACCAAGGCAGCGACGTTGGCCGAGCTATAGCTGGCTGAAGATGAGGCCATCAGCTGACGAACACGTGTGAGCAGTGGCGCAACTTTGTCCTTGTCCATGTAATCGAGCAACTCACCAAGGGGAACAGTTGCCAGACCGGGGAGTATGAACTTCTCAAATCCTTCCAAAACATGAATCGATTCTTCTCTTGGCAAAAGATCGCTAAAGACAACCGCGGAGAAGGCCTCGGTATTCGGAGGCCGAACCCCGTCTTCCCAGAGCGAGAAATCTCCGCTCGCGTGAATCCGGTGTGCTATTCCATAAATTGCATTAGTAGTTATATATGGTAATCTAAACCGTAGAGCAAGCTCACTTGCCATGAGAAGCTCCACAGCAACTTGATCAGCATCTTCATAGTCTGTTAGATCGAGATCGTCACCGCATGCTTCAAACTTCAAGCTTCTGTATGCCGCAACAACTTCATGTAATAAGCGTTGTGAAGGAAAAAATCGTTCGCCCGAACTCATAGGAGCAATCACTCCGCCCCAAATGTCCTTCGCAAAAATTGTTGCATGTAACGGTATTAAATACTTTCGGATTCGTTTATATAATTCTGGATTAAAATCGCAGTAACGAATCAATGCAAGTTCCGCAGTTCCGGGAGCTAACGCCGCAATTTCCAGTGCGCTTGAGGCTTGGGATATGGGTTGTAACCAATCCTCGCCGAACTGAGCGACGGTTGGCAAATGCAGCCGGCCGTGAAACAGGAGTGCGGCTCGCAGCAATTCCGGATGATGATACCGTAAAAATGTAGATGAAAAGAAAGCGTCCATGGCTCATAAAAAGGAGGGTAGGCAGACCTAATCGCGAGCAGAGTGCTGCCGCCCAGACGATTTTCTGCTTTGCGCAGGTCGTTTAAAGCGTATTTTTCGCTTTGACCAAATGAACCCGGACAGAAAAGCTCGGAATAATAATGCTTGAGTGGTAGCACAAATTAATAGGCCTCCTTCCACCATTTCTTCAATTTCTTTAAGATCAAAGTATTTAACCTGTCTTATTCCTTCCGCCTCGGCTGGGCTTTGGGTGAAGCTATGCCCCTCCTCCACCTCAACCGCGAACAAGTCAATGCTCGTCGCGAAGAAGGTACTATTCGTGCTGGCGCGGCCGAGTGGCCAAATGCGTCGAGGAGCCATACCAATTTCCTCCTGGCATTCACGGACAGCTGTTTCCGTGGGATTCTCACTCGGCTCGCCAAAGCCTCTCGGAGCTTCCCACACCACGCAACCGAAGTCCCGCAGCGGATTGCGTTTCGGAAATGTTGATCTTGCTCCCTGTTTGAGAAGCGCTGGGCGTTCCACGCGCACCAAGGCAATCCGTCCCTGCGGAGTTATCGGCAGGATCGCTGCGCCAATCCGTTCGGTGATCAGCGGCAGGTCGTAGGATAGTTCCCCTGATGAGCTGCGAACCGCGAGATGGTCGATTCGACCAAACCGGGGGTTCATCAAAACCGCCCCATCAACCGCCTGCCAACCTGCGCCAGCTTTCAACTGCTTGAGCAGCGGGCTCAGCCGTCGGCGGATGCGCAGGGAGTCCTTCCCCCCTTCCTTTTGCATGCTTCCAGGACGTTTCTTACTCATGTTATAATTGAGTGTATTCAGATTAGCTTGGTGGGCCAGATTATTCTTCCAGAGATTGTGCAAACCTTCAATGATCGAGGTACTCAACTTGTCAATTAGCGTCGCTTTCCGCCAATGCCGTGCGGCGTGAAGCGCCGTAAGAATGAGCGCGAATCCTGCGCCTCCTGTGATGCTGGTGATCAACCAATCCGCCCCGATTCGATTGGCCTGTGCCGTTCCGCCTACCACGCCGACCACCGCTCCAATAACCAGTTGCTCTCGGAGATTACTGGGATTCTTCAATAATTCATGAAGGCACCATTCCAAGTGTTCCTTGGCTGCGGCACTACGATCGGCAACCCCGGTCTCATTTGGATCTTCCATCGCTTCAATACCCTTACGAAACCGCTCGCGCCCGCGCAATCGGATGATGTCCTCCCAGGAGACTTTCTTCTCAAACTGAAGCCGCTTCAAGCATTTGTCCATCGACTCCAACGAGCCTTTTCCGAAGTCTGTGCCGCCTCCGTCGGGGACACCCAGAGTTTCCTCGGCGAGTTTGTCAGCCGCCTCCGCCTCGGGCCGGATTTGACATAACACCTTGTTTACGATGCTCGATGGTAGCCAGTGGTGGTCATCCACCAGGAAGGAGAAATGCGATAGGTCCGCAAAGTTCCGTAAGTAGAGGTAGTCAACGAGTCGTCGCGTCACGCCGCAGTACTTGGTGGCCACCTGGGGCTTCACCTGGTCGAAGCCTTCCAATCCCTCAATGGCTTGATACAAGGTGGTACGGCTGAAATCTCCAGCATCGAGCGTCTGCACCTGTTCGATGAAGCTCTTTTGGAGAGGATCATACACCTCGTGCTGAAGACCGGATTGCATCACCATCTCGGGACTCTGCAGAACCGTCAGCAGGGCTCGCCGGAGAGATTCCGGATCCCTGAGTTCCATCGGCCAGCCGAGATGACGCGTACAACGCACTGCGGCTATCAAATCGCTCACAGGTTGCGCGAATTCCGCCACTGGGTAACCGACCTCCTGAAGCAGCTCCGGGTTCAGCTTCCTTTGCGCATGATAGTCATCGAGCCGTCTGCGTGACTCGCTCTGCAGCGACGAGAAACGCATGGGCTTTCGCCCCCACTTTTCGATCGCGGCAAGGTCACGAAGCAATATGTCCATGATTGGGCGTCCAGGGTCGCGGCTCGAAACTACCAGCCACGGAAGTTCATCGAGTCCGCTCGGCTCCTTGAACAGGAGGGCCAGCTTCCCTCTCAGGGACTGATGTTGAAAAGCGGCATTATCGAGTAGCATAGTGTCGGTCACCACGACATGCCGCGTCAGCAACGCCGTCAGCTTGAGGATACTTAAGTATTTCGCCGCCGGCTGCTTAATGACCGTGTCAAGCGGGGCCAGAAATACCGCTTGTTGTCGAAGTGTCCTCTCCACAACTTGGTCTGCGGAGACGTCCCTTGAGTTTTCAGTCATATTCCATTCCTTTGCCGTGAGTTTTCGTTTCCGATTCTGAGAACCCGTCTGCAAGGCCATGATGGCCGAGGCATCAGGCGATGCCTTCGGATTTGGATTGGAATGAGGGTCAACCAAATGGGTCAAGCCTGCAGTTTTGGCATTTTGTTCAGCAAGGCGCGTTTGAACGCTGCTTTCTCGGGGTCTTCCGGTTGCTGCGTCCAGAACCGCCGGATCCCCTGGGCGGCTGCGCCGTAGCCCAAGCCTGGGATCTCCCGGACCACCTCCACCAACCACCACCCCAGATGACAGTGCCGTAGTGGTCGAGTTCATGGACCACCGTCTTTGCTACTTCAAGAGTTGCTTGGCCAGCTCCGTTGGCAGCGCACGTGACCGTTGATTGCAGGGCGGGTTGGTTCATTTCTCGGGTGGGAAGATGGCCGGGATCGCATCGCGCTTGTTGCGGCGATAGACGGCGAAATCCTGCCGGTCGGTGGTCAGCACGGCGGAGTCGGGAAACGGCTCGCTCATGCGGACGACGCACAGGTCGGGACGTTGGTCGCCGAACCGATCGGCAAGCTCGGCCAAGTGAGCGCGGTTGGCGGTCAGGTTGAACTCCACCTCCACCAATCCGCTGGAGAGTAGTTCTATCACCAGCACCACAGCGTTGAGCAGATAGGCCGCCTCGGTGAGCACAGCCTCACAGGTGACGAGCGCGGCCGTGACCTGTTCGGCAAGCCCCACGGCCCAGGCGTGGTGCTCGTTCCGGGCATTGAGAAACGCAACGATGAATCCGGTGTCGGTGATCGCGGTCATCGTTTGGCGAAACCCTCACGGGTGGACAGGTCGCGCGGCAGTCCTTTGGCCGAACCTGCCAGTGCCATCCAGGGCTTTTGGCCACCGGCCGCGCGAGCCTTCTCCGATTGCAACCGCACGACTTCACCCTGGGTCTGGCCCGTGCGCTCGGCCGTCTCTTTCAGCCAGGCGGCTAAGTCTTCATGCAAGCGCACGCTCAGTGTATTGCTCATATATTAGAAATGTATGACACCCGCTCCGATGCAATCAAGGCTAGATTCGGCTCAGCAATGCCCGACTGGTAAACCAATCGCTGTCGGCGTGCAATTTTTGACATTTTGTCCAGCAAGGCGCGTTGGAACGCTGGCTTCTCGAGGTCTTCCGGTTGCTGCGTAAAGAACCGTCAGATCCCCTGAGCGGCCGCGCCGTAGCCCAAGCCTGGGATGTCCACCACCTCCACCAGACGCCGCACACGAGGGGGAGCCTGGGTCGGACTGGAGACGCCGATGCTTCACACCCCATTCCTTCGGCCGACCGCAATGGTCTCCCGGATCGCCTTCAGGGAATGATCTGACGGCAATGATGGCCGTAACGACGAACAGTTCCCCCAGCAACAACGAAGACCGAACCGAAGCTGCGAAGAAAAGTTTTGAGTTCGAGGTTCATGAGAGAGGAGATTTTTAGGGAGAAGACTGCTGGGCGTGGGCGATGATCCCCTCGACCACGCTCGGACTTTGGCGCAGCTCCCGCGCCCGCTTGTCGAAATGCTCCCCGCTCGAACTGGAGCAGTAGAGCATCTCTGGGGACGCGATGTTGTGGACTGTTCCGCACATCGCCCGGGTCGAATCGATGTGCAGGTAGGTGAAGGGGGAATACTTCTGCCCGCTCTGATGGTCGGGCAGTGCGTAATTCATGATCGCGTGCTGGGTGACTTCCGGCAGTGCGATGTCCCGCCCCATGTCGTCCAGGTCTCCGCGGTCGTTTTGCCGCAGGATGAAGAACTGACGGGAATTGCCGAAGACCGCCGACCGAATCCGGCTCTGCTTGAAGCGGGCGTACTGCTGAACAATCGAGATGTTCCAGCAATTGAACTTCCGGAGCTGGGCGTAGCTCTCCTGGACGATTTCCTGGCCGCCGGGGATGTCGAGGAAGCGCGCGACCTCCTCATACACGTTCCGTTTCCGGACGGCCCGCGGCAGCGTCATGATGTGCTTCCGAGCATGGTTGGTGATCAGGAATCCGGCGGCTGACTTCAGCTCCTTGGCCGATTCCGGGATGTACCCCAGCTCGAAGTGCGCGATCCGGCCGGTCAGCGACAAGTTGCTCGTCCCATCGAACAGGCATCCGTAGTTGCCATCCCGACACCACGGCAGCAGCAGCGTGGCGATCTCCACGATCTGGTCCCGCTCGGCCCCCATCGGATCCAGCATCATCAACTCCTGGAGCATTCGATGGGTCGGGAACTCCTCTGGCGCGAAGTGGGAAAAGGCCAGGTTGCGGACTTCCTTGCTGGTCTTGGGGTCCTTGAGAAACTTGAGCGCTGCCCCTTCCGGAAATTGATTCAGGTACGCTTCAGCCTCGTCGCGATGGCTGGCCTTCCAATCCCGGAAATCCGCAAAGGTCTCCAGACTCGTCGCCCCGGGTGGCATCCGTTCCTCCCGGAACCGCTGCAAGGCCAGGGCATGACGGGCCAGCTCCAGCAATTGCTCGTGACGCCGCTTGCACCAGTCCTGGAATGAATCCTCGTAGAGCAGGTTCAGGTACTTGGCGATCTGTGCCTGACGGAGCATCTGTTTGTCCTCTTGAGCGCTGACGCCAATCATCCGGGCGACCAGTGCCGTGGCGGCCGACAGATGATCCGGCGTGAGTGGGAGTCCCTTCGTGTCGAGGTAGTTGATCGTCAGGTCCCCGTCGGGATGGATGATGATCGGACGGGCACCCTCTTCGACGGTCGCGGTGTAGATCCCGTAGCTCAGCCCTTCCTCAATAATGACCGTGTACCCGAAGTAGCCTTCGGTCTGGGTCAAGAGATCGCAAACCGTCACCGACTTCCCGGCTCCCGACATTCCGAGGAGGACCGCGTGTTGCGGGGCCTTGTTGTCGTCGGAACCGGAGAACGTCTCCACGCCTACCAGGTTGCTCGCCGGCCCATCGTAGATGGCCTCGGCGGTCGCAAGGTGCCCGGTAAAGGTGCTGGTCACCGGCAGCATGTCGGCCAGGTACCGATGCTCAGCGTACAGCTTCCGGTGCTGGTACCGCCCCCAGGTCCACCCGGGCCACGTCTGGAAGAACAGGTTCTTGGACGTGCTGGGCAGGTTGCTCTCGAAATACTGGGCGGCGTTCATCGAGTTCACCGCGTTTTTGATTGCACCCGCCTTGGCGTTCAGGCCGTCCCGGGTCTTGTCCCAGACCCGGATCACGAACAGCGCGTGGAACGGGATCGTCTGGCCCTGCATCAGCGCGTGGATCTTCCGGGCCTTCTTCTCCATGACCGTGAACAGCGAGATTTTCTTCTCGCTGGCGTAGTCCCCTGCCACCCGGTCGTGCTCCTTCTCCTCCCTCGATATCTCACGGGTCACTGGCAGCGGATCCACGTTGACCGTGATGGTGTAGTCCAGGAGCCGCAGATTGGTGAGCCTCTGGATGATCCCGGGATAGGTGGTCCGCGGCCACCGGGTCAGCACGATCAGTGAGTGGTAGTGTCCATCGAGGAAGAACCCGAAGTCGCTCTGTCCGTTGCCCTCGCTGTGCCAGCAGTTCTCCTGGATCGAGAGTTCCGGGACGAATCCCTCCGCGGGGTCGAAATCGAAGCGGTCGTTCAACGACGGATTCAGGAACCGGGTGAAGTGCCGGTAGTGATCGAGATCGCACATCGGCAGCACACGGGTGCCACTGGACCCAAAAATCTCCAAGAGCAGCCGGTGGACGTGATCGAACTCGGTCTGAAGCTGATCCAAGAGCACGCCGTAGTACTCCCGGCGCGCCGCGGCGGTCTGGAATGACTTGGGCACCGCCTCCAGGACGCGGGCCACGTAGAGCACGACTCGCTGACGCCGCAGTTTCCGCTCCCCCATCGCCTGCCAATATCGGGTGAACCGTTCATTCCGGGCGCGGCGGGTCCACACGTTGGTGAACCGCTCCGTCTCCGCCTGATACCGCAGCAACTCCGACTTGTAGTCGCAGTCGCAGAAATACTGGACCTGCAGGCGTTGGTTCTCGTGCAGGGATGCCAGCAGCAGGCAGAGTTGATCCTGGAAATCATTGAGATCGCTGACCGGGGAGTTGGTGAGGTCCGGCGCCTCAAAGAAGAACCCTTTGGCCACCTGTCCACCCCGCCGGAGCTGGTTGAAAACCAGCAGATTGCGGACGAAATACCCGTTGGGGGCGCGTTCAAACATGGTCAATCTCCGGTGGAATGGACTCCGCTGCTCTGGCGCTGGCGAAGGAGCCGGCTCAGGAGGTTGCCGGCCTTGGAGATGTCCTCGATGACCTGCCCCACCGTGCGTGCCCGGCCCGGCTCGTTCACCGCGATGTAGCCCTCGCGGACATGACTCAGGGCGCGTTCCAGGTGCTCGCGGGCGGTCGGATCCAGGCCGTGCTGATGGAGGTTCTGGCGCAACGCCCGTTCCGCCGTGTTCAGATTCGACAAGAGCGCCTGGCGCTCTCGTTCCCGAAGAGTCAACGCTTCCATGGTTCCTCCTCGAAAAGTGGGTGTACCGACGCTGCTCCGTGGAGTTCCTCAGGACCGAAACCCGCCCCTCCCAGCCAAAACTCCAGGCAATCGCGGTCGTAACCAGGCGGCTTCCCCTGCCGCAGGCCGAAGATGTAGGCCAGGCAGAGAAGGACCGGGACGACCGCGACGCCAAAGGACGTCATCAACCCAGCCCGACAGGCGACCAGGAGCAGGAAGAACAGGATGAGCCCGGCCCCGACGCCGCCCACCAGCCACCAGAAGAGATTTCCTTCCAATCCCCAGGTGCGGCCGGACGAATCCGAGGCCGCGTTAGAGTCCGTGAATCGGAGTTCGGTCTTCATGATGCAAGGCAGCGACTGGTGAGCGACGCGGGGAAAAGAGTCCTGGCCCGCGGCTCAGAAGGCGCCCACGCCAATCGAGCTGTTGTCATCAATCCCGAAGATCTTGAAGAAGGCGAAGATCACCGCCGGAGCGGCCGCGATGATCGCGCCGCCGATGATGGACATCTTCCCCTGGTCCACGTCGCCGCGCCGGATGGCGATGTAGAGGGCGCTCGAAAAGTGCGGCGGGGGTCACGGGAGTGACGGGGCGGTCGAAAAAGGCAGCACCCCTAAACAACGTGAAAGGGTGTACGCCGATATGGA
>Ga0268299_1000739_pt1 | contig 84678 bp, 76 predicted proteins | sample NOBtaG_FD_193484 | JGI IMG/M metagenome (GOLD analysis project Ga0268299, IMG submission 193484) | Activated sludge microbial communities from bioreactor in Nijmegen, Gelderland, Netherland - NOB reactor | ecosystem: Engineered > Bioreactor > Aerobic > Activated sludge | place: Netherlands... | reverse complement strand
CCGCAGCCCGAACCGGCGCCACGCCAGCCCGCCGCCGGCCCCAACATCGAGACTCAGCAGCCGCGGCGTGCGAAGGATGACGACGTATTGGAAATCCCCGCTTTCCTGCGCCGGCAAGCGAACTGACGAGCGCCGTCAACATATGGCAATCGCTCGGTAATTCGCGTAACACTCTGAAACAAAGAGTGACTTGAGCGCGTTAGCTCGGGTTGGTAGGGGAACCTACGGCTCGGGCACGCGCTCAAGCCTTTTTTGAACGAACCATAGCGTTGCGAAAATAATTGGGCGCCGAAACAGGCCCCGCGATCCTCAGGGGACGAAGCTGCAATGGGGGCCGGAAGCCGGAGAATTGGATCGCTCCGAGTTTCCGTTGCATGTTCGGGAAGGACGTAACGACGACATGGACACCGTGACAGCGAACGGCAACGGACGGGGAGTCCGTTCCGCAAAGGGGTTCGCGCGGCAGCGGACATTGCGCCAGAGCATCGCGTGCACCGGCACGGGTCTGCATAGCGGCGCCAAGGTCAAGCTGGCGCTGCATCCTGCCCCGGCCAACCACGGCATCGTCTTCCGCCGCACCGACCGTCCCGCCGCCGTGGCCGAGGTGACCGCGCGCTGGGACCACGTGGTCGACACGCGCATGTGCTCCACCCTCGCCAATGCCGCCGGCACCGCGGTCGGCACGGTCGAGCATCTCATGGCCGCCCTCGCCGGCTACGCCATCGACAATTGCGTCATCGAGCTCGACGGACCGGAAGTGCCGATCATGGACGGCAGCGCCGAGCCGTTCGCGTTCCTGATCGAATGCGTCGGCCTCGCCGACCAGGACCAGGCGCGCCGCGCGATCGAGCTGCTCCGCGTCGTCAAGACCGGCGACGACCGCCACTACGCGACGCTGGCCCCGGCCGGCGGCACCGCCTTGAGCTTCGAGATCGATTTCGAAAACGCCGTCGTCGCGCGCCAGCGCCTGTCGCTGGATCTCCGCGACGGCACGTTCCGCGAAGAACTCGCACGCGCCCGCACCTTCGGCTTCGCCCACGAGGTGGAGCAGCTCCGCCGCATGGGCCTGGCCCGCGGCGGCTCGCTCGACAATGCCGTGGTGATCGGCGAGGACCGCATCCTCAACCGCGAGGGCCTGCGCTTCCCCGACGAGTTCGTGCGCCACAAGATGCTCGACGCGCTCGGCGACCTCTATCTCGCCGGCGGCCCGCTGATCGGCCGCTTCCACGGCCACCGCGCCGGCCACGCGCTCAACAACCAACTGCTCCGTGCGCTGTTCGCCAACCAGGCCAATTGGCGCTGGACCGAGATCGGCGACGATGCGCGCGCGCCTGCGACCCGCGAGCGCGCGAGCCTGGCCGAGGTGCTGCGCGCCTCCTGAGCGCGGCGGCCCCAGCTTCCCCGGCAATGCGCAGGCAGTGCCCGGGCCGGGCACCGCTCCACGCGCCCTGTGGCATCCCCCGCCCGCTCCGTGGTAAAAGCCGGGCCGTTCCGCTTCACCACGAACCCGGCACCGTTCAGCGATGAATCCTTTCGCGAATCTCCCGATCCACGGGCGCCCCTTCCGCTTGCTCCTGGCGCGCGCCGCCCTGCCCCTCGTTCTCGCCGGGCTGCTCGGCCTGGCCGCCTGCAGCGGCGCGACCAAGGAGGAAGACATCGTCATCGAAGGCTCGGTGGAGGATCTCTACAACCGGGCCGCCGATCTGATGGAGGCCGAGAACTACAAGCAGGCCGCGCAATTCTACAACGAGGTGGACCGCCAACACCCCTACTCCACCTGGGCCAGCCGCGCCCAGCTCATGGCCGCCTACTCCTATTACAAGGAGCGCGAATACGAGACCGCGATCGTGGCGCTCAACCGCTTCATCCGGCTGCATCCCAGCCACCGCGACATTTCCTATGCCTATTACCTGAAGGCGCTCTCCTATTTCGAGCAAGTGCGCGACGTGAAGCGCGACCAGACCCCGGCCGACGAGGCCTCCAAGGCGTTCGAGGAGGTGGTGAAGCGCTTCCCCGACTCGCGCTACGCTCAGGACGCGCGCAACAAGATGGTGCTGGTGCAAGACCATCTCGCCGGCCATGAGATCGAAGTCGGGCGCTGGTATCAGCGCCGCGGCCAGTATCTCGCCGCCATCAACCGCTACCAGGTGGTGGTGAACAAATATCAGACCAGCCGCCAGGTGCCCGAGGCGCTGCACCGCATGACCGAGAGCTACACGGCGCTCGGCCTTTCCGATGAGGCGCGCCGCGTGGCCTCGGTGCTGGGCCACAACTACCCTTCCAGCGAATGGTATTTCGACAGCTACGAGCTGGTCGAGAAGAAGCCCGCGGAGCGCCCGCCCTCGGCCCCGGACAACCGCAACTTCCTCCGCCGCACCATCGACTGGGTGTTCTAGGCGAGCGCGCGAGCGCCCGCGCCCGCGTCCGATGCTCGCGCGCCTCGCGATCCGCGACGTCGTCCTCATCGACCAGCTCGATCTCGCGCTCGAGGCGGGGTTCTCGGCGCTGACCGGCGAGACCGGCGCCGGGAAATCGATCCTCCTCGACGCGCTCGGCCTGGCCTTGGGTGCCCGCGGCGACGCGCGCCTCGTACGCCACGGCGCCGAGCAGGCGGTGGTCACCGCCGCCTTCGAGCTCGGCGACAATCACCCGGTGCGCGCACTCCTCGCCGACCGCGGCCTCGATTGCGAGGGCCCGATCATCATCCGCCGCGCGCTCGGCGCCGACGGGCGCGGCCGCGCCTTCGTCAACGACCAGCCGGCCACCGTCGCCCTGCTGCGCGAGATCGGCGACCGGCTGGTGGAAATCCAGGGACAGGCCGAGCAGCACGGGCTCGCCGTGCCGGCCACTCACCGCCCGGCGCTCGACGCATTCGGCGGCCTCGAGCGCGACGCCGCCGCCACAGCCGCGGCCTTCGCCGCGTGGCGCGAAGCTGCCGCCGCACGCGACGGCTTCGCGGCGCTCGCCAACCAGGCCGCCGCCGACGAGGCTTTCCTGCGCCACGCATTGACCGAGCTCGAAGCCATCGATCCCAAACCGGGCGAAGAGACGGCGCTCCAGAACGAACGTCAATTGCTCATGAACCGTGAGCGCCTGGTGGAGGCACTCAACGGCGCCATGAGCGAGCTCGGCGGCGCCAAGCCGGTGGAAGGCGCCTTGCGCGGCGCGCGGCGCCATCTCGAGCGCATCGCCGCCAAGGTCGGCGGCACGCTCGACCCGGCGCTGGCGGCGCTCGACCGCGCGACGATCGAAATGGCCGAGGCGCTGCGCCTTCTCGAAGGTGCCGGGGCCGCGATCGAAGCGAATTCGACGCGGCTCCAGCAGGCCGACGACCGCCTGTTCGCGCTGCGCGACGTGGCGCGGAAGCACCGCACCGACGTCGCCGGCCTTCCCGCGCTCCGCGAAGCGATCGCCGCCAAGCTCGCCGTCATCGCCGACGGCAGCGCCGAGCGCGCGCGGCTCGAAAAGCGCGCGGCCGAAGGGCGCACCGCCTATATCGCCCGCGCCGAGGCACTTTCCGCCGCACGCAAGACCGCGGCCGCCGCCCTCGACAAGGCCATCGCCAAGGAGCTGCCCCCGCTGAAGCTCGAGAAGGCCCGCTTCGCGACGCGCATCGATCCCGCGCCCGAGGCCGACTGGTCGGCGGAAGGCCGCGACCGCGTGGCGTTCGAGGTCTCGACCAATCCCGGCACGCCGCTCGGGCCCATCGGCCGCATCGCCTCGGGCGGCGAACTCGCGCGCTTCATGCTCGCCCTGAAAGTGGTGCTGGCGCGCTCGGGCTCGGCGCCCACCCTGGTGTTCGACGAGGTGGATAGCGGCATCGGCGGCGCCACCGCCGCCGCCGTCGGCGAGCGCCTGGCGCGCCTCGGCCGCAACGTGCAGGTGCTGGTCGTCACCCATTCGCCGCAGGTGGCGGCGCGCGCGGGCCACCATTTCCGCGTCGAGAAGCAGGTGAAGGGTGCCGCCAAGACCACGACCCGCGTGCGCGGCCTCGACGGCGGCGAACGCCGCGAAGAGATCGCGCGCATGCTCGCCGGCGCCGCCGTCACCGACGAAGCGAGGAGCGCCGCCGATGCGCTGATGGCGGGAGGCAAGGCGTGAGCGCCGCCGACACGCCGGTCGAGAAGCTCGGCCAGGCTCAAGCCAAGGCCGAGCTCGCGCGGCTCGCCAAGGAAATCGCGCGCCACGACGCGCTCTACTATCAGAAATCCGCGCCCGAGATTTCCGACGCCGACTACGACGCGCTCCGCCGGCGCAACGAGGCGATCGAGCAGCGCTTTCCCGATCTCGTGCGGCCGGACAGCCCAGGCAAGCGCGTGGGCGCCCGGCCCGAGAGCGGCTTCGCCGAAGTGCGCCACGCCGTGCCGATGCTCTCGCTCAACAATGCCTTCGCGCGCGAGGACGTCGAGGATTTCGCGGCGCGCATCCGGCGCTTCCTGAGCCTCAAGGAGGACGACGCCATCGCGCTCGTGGCGGAGCCCAAGATCGACGGGCTCTCGGCCTCGCTGCGCTACGAGAAAGGCAGGTTCATGCAGGGCGCCACGCGCGGCGACGGCAGCGTCGGCGAGGACGTGACCCAGAATCTCCGCCACGTGCGCGACGTGCCGCACAAGCTGGAGGGCCGCAATATCCCGGACGTGGTGGAGGTGCGCGGCGAAGTTTACATGGCACGCTCCGATTTCGCGGCGCTCAACAAGCAGCGCGAGAAGGACGATCTGCCGGTCTATGCCAATCCGCGCAATTCGGCCTCGGGCTCGCTGCGCCAGATCGATCCCGCGATCACCGCCGAGAGGAAGCTCCGCTTCTTCGCCTATGCCTGGGGCGAGATCAGCGAGGCGCCGGGCGACAGCTATTGGCATTTCCTCGAGCGGCTCGGGAAATGGGGCTTCCACGTCAACCCGCGCGCCAAGCTGTGCAAATCGCCCGCCGAAGCGCTTGCGTTCTACGAGGCGATCGGCGGCGAGCGCGCCAAGCTCGACTATGACATCGACGGCGTCGTCTACAAGGTGAACCGCCTCGACTGGCAGCAGCGCCTCGGCATGGTGAGCCGCGCGCCGCGCTGGGCGATCGCGCACAAATTCCCCGCCGAGCAGGCCGAGACGATCCTCAATAAGATCACGATCCAGGTCGGGCGTACCGGCGCGTTGACGCCGGTGGCCAATCTCGAGCCGGTGACGGTGGGCGGCGTCGTGGTCGCGCGCGCCACCCTCCACAACGAGGACTACATCGCCGAGAAGGACATCCGCGAGGGCGACACGGTGCGCATCCAGCGCGCCGGCGACGTGATTCCGCAGGTGCTCGAGGTCGTCGCCGCAAGGCGGCCCAAGAACGCCAAGGCCTACAAGCCGCCGGAAACCTGCCCCTGCCCGCTGGCGACGCCCACGGTGCGCGAGCCCGGCGAGGCCGCGCGCCGCTGCACCGGGGCGCTGGCGTGCCCATTCCAGCAATTCGAGCGCCTCCGCCACTTCGCCTCGCGCGATGCCTTCGACATCGAGGGGCTCGGCCACACCCACATCGAGAAGCTGCGCGAAGACAAGCTGATCGAGACGCCGGCCGATATCTTCCGGCTGCACAAACACAAGAAGGCGCTCATGGAGCGCGAAGGCTGGGGCGAGCAGTCGGTCGCCAAGGTGCTCGCGGCCATCGAGGCGCGGCGCACTATTCCGCTCGACAAGTTCATCTACGCGCTCGGCATCCGCCAGGTCGGCCAGGCGACGGCGCGCCTCCTCGCCAAGCACTACCGCTCGCTCGCCAAGTGGCGCGAGGCGATGAAGGCGGCCCAAGCCGAGCGCCGGAAGAATCCCGAGGAAACGAAGAAGGCCGAGCTGGTCGGGCCCAACTACGCCGAGCTCCGCAGCATCGAGCAGATCGGCTTCGGCGTCGCCGACGAGATTGTCGAATTCTTCGGGGAGAAGCACAATCTCTCGGCGCTGGCCGATCTCGCCGGCGAGGTGACGGCCGAGGAATTCGTCGCCCCCGCCGCGGGCAAGACGCCGCTTTCCGGCAAGACGATCGTGTTCACCGGTTCGCTCACGAAGATGACGCGCCCGGAGGCCAAGGCGCGCGCCGAGGCGCTCGGCGCCACCGTGGCCAGCGCCGTATCGAAGAAGACCGACATCGTCGTGGTCGGCGCCGACGCCGGCTCCAAGGCCAAGAAGGCCGAAGAGCTCGGACTTGAAATGATCGACGAGGACGCGTGGCTGAAACTGGCCGGCGCGGCATAGGAGGCGACATGCGTTTCTTCGCTCTTTCTCTCGCGGCGCTGCTTGCCATGCCGCCGGCCCTGGCGCAATCCGGCCCGCCCGCGCCGCCCGCCCCGCCCGGCGGCGAGAAGCCCGAGGGCGATACCTCGGTGAACGCCGTGTGGAGCAAGACCAAGGCGATCACGTGCGAGGTGATCGGCGTCCACAATTGCCGCGCCGGCGGCTGCGAACCCGCCGCCAAGCTGCCGAGCTTCCGCATCGACATCGCCAAGCGCACCATGTGCGGGCTGGCCGGCGGCGGCTGCCGCGCGGAGCTCAAGATCGGACAGATCGGATTCGACCGCAGCGGCACGCGCATGACCGTGCACGCGATCGGCGTCGCCTTCGTCGTTGGCATCGACGCCGACGGCACCATGAACGGCGCCGACATCGTGCGCGGCCGAGTCGTCACCATCCAGGGCCGCTGCGTGCCGGGGTGAGCGGGATCGGGTCTACCGCTCCAGCGGCGCCGTCGCCGCGACGAGCCAGGCGCGGTCTTCACCGTCGATCTGCCGTGCAAGCTCGGCGCGGACGCGGGCGTGATAGGCGTCGAGCCACGCGATCTCGCCTTCGGTCAAGATCGACGTATCGACCAGCGCGCGGTCGATGGGCGCCACGGTCAGCGTCTCGAAGCCGAGCTGCTCGATGCCGCCGTCGCCCTCGCCCTGTTTTTCCACGGCGACCAGGTTCTCGATGCGGATTCCGTAGGCGCCGGTCTTGTAGTAGCCGGGCTCGTTGGAGACGACCATGCCGGGCTTGAGCGCCACGGTGTTGGGCATTTTCGAGATGCGCTGCGGCCCCTCGTGGACGCAGAGATAGTGGCCGACGCCGTGTCCCGTGCCGTGATCGTAATCGAGGCCCTCGCGCCATAGAGCCACCCGCGCCAGCGCATCGAGCTGCGAGCCGCTGGTACCCGCCGGGAAGCGCGCGGTGGCGAGCGCGATATGGCCCTTCAGCACCAGGGTGAAATGCTTCTTCATGTCCGCCGTCGGCGTCCCGATGGCGACGGTGCGCGTCACGTCCGTGGTGCCGTCCGGATATTGGCCGCCGGAATCGACGAGATAGAGCTCGCCGGGCTCGAGTTCGCGGTCGGTCTTGGGCGTGGCCCGGTAATGCACGATGGCGCCGTTCGGCCCGGCGCCCGAGATCGTGCCGAACGAGAGGTCGCGCAGCAGATTGCTCTGGCGCCGGAACGCCTCGAGCTTGTCGGCCGCCGCCATTTCGCGGACGCCGCCCCGGGGTGCGGTGCGCGCGATCCAGGCGAGGAATTTCGAGAGCGCAGCACCGTCGCGCCGGTGGGCGGCGCGAATGCCGGCAAGCTCCACCGGGTTCTTGCACGCCTTGGGCATGAGGCAGGGATCGGCGGCGCGCACGACCGTGGCCCCCGCCTCCTCGAGCCGGTCGAATATCCACGACGCGGCGGTGGCCGAATCGGCCTGCACCTTGGCGCCCTTCAGCGCCGCGAGCGCCGCCGCGAATTCGCCGGGCAAGCGGAGCGCCACGCCGCCGTCGAGGTGATTGGCGAGATCAGCGTTGCGCTTCCTGGGATCGAGGAACCAATCGACGCCGCCATCCGATTTCAGGATCGCGAAAGAGAGCGGCAAGGGCGAATGCGCGACGTCGCCGCCGCGCACGTTGAGCAGCCACGCGATCGAATCCGGCAGCGTCAGCACCGCCGCGGCGACGCCGTCGGCGGCGAGCTTCTTGGCGATCTCCGCGCGCTTCTCCACCGAGGGCTGGCCCGCGAATTCGAGCGCATGCGGCAGCACGGGGGCCGCGGGCAGCGGCGGCCGGTCGGCCCAGATCGCGTCCACGGGATTGGGCGCGGCGACCAGGGTGGCACCGGCTTTGGCCGCCGCCGCCTTGAGCCGCGCGAGGCCGTCGGGCGTGTGCAGCCACGGATCGTAGGCGATGCGCTGGCCGGGCTCGGCCGCGGCCGCCAGCCATTCGTGCGGCTGGGTCTTGGCGAGATGCACGATCTCAAAGCAGGTCTTGTCCACCTCGGTTTCGGCCTGGAGCGTGTAGCGGCCGTCGACGAACACCGCCGCCCGGGTGGGGAGCACGATGGCCATGCCGGCCGAACCGCCGAAACCGGTCAGGAACCAGAGCCGCTCGGCCGCGCGGGCGACGTATTCGCCCTGATGCTCGTCGGCCCGGGGCACCAGAAAGCCCTGGATGCCGGCCTGGGCCAGGGCGGCCCGAAGCGCCCCCAGGCGGCTCGCGGGCTCGGCCGCAGCGGAGACGGTTTTGGGCGGGATTGAGAGCTCATTCATGATCGTTATGCTCAAAATGTATAGCTGACCGCCAAAATGTCACAATACAACCCGGTTGCCATGTTCTGAGAGCATTGCTGCGTTGCAACATTGGGTAATTTTATTTCGCAGTTGCGAGACGTATGTATTAGCGCAACGGGACGCCCTGAGGCGTTCTCCCCAGATTATATGAGGCAAGCCATGCACCCCACCAACGGAAAAACCCTCTACCGCGACTTCGCGGTCTATCACGCCGCCCGTGCCGAGCGCGCCCGCGCGTTCGCCGGCATGTTCGGCAAGGCCGCGCGCGGCATCAAGGCGCTGGTCGGCCGCCTGATCGTCGAGCCGATCAAGGCGCGCGCCCAGCGCAACCGCCAGCTCGAGGAGCTTTCGCACATGGACGACCACATGCTCCGCGACCTCGGACTGTCGCGCGGCGGCATCGCCTACGCCTTCGAGCACGGGCGCGAAGCCGAACCGGCCAACACCAACAGTCCGGCCAAGCAGTCGCCGCGCGCGGCGTAACGGCCCAACGACCGAAGGCCGGGGTTCCCCTCCCTCCCCGGGCCTCGACAGGCGGCGGTTCCCTCACGGGAGCCGCCGCTTTCGTTTGGGCGACGGCCGGATGCTCGCGCGCCTTACGCGGCCAGCACTAGCCGCGTTTGTGCGAACAACGCGCCCTTCTCGATTTCTGCGGCATCGCGGAACTTCATCAGCACGCTGGCGCGCTGGGCGGGATCGCGGATCGAGCGGAACAGTCCGTCGCGCTCGTTCTGCGGCTCGCCGTCGTTGTAGAGCTGGGTGGTGAGCGAGGCGCCCTGGCCTTTCGCGATCACGTGGATATGCGGCGTGCGGCCCGGATAGGGTACCGGCTTGATGGTGCGGAAGCGGAACGCGCCGTCGGCCGCGGTCTTGGCCTTGCCGTAGCCTTGGAAGTTCGGATCGGCGCCGCGGCTGGCGCTGCCGACATGGTGGTAGACGCCGCCGGCATCGCACTGCCAGATCTCGATCTCGGCGCCGGCGATGGGCTTGCCGTCCGGATTCACGAGCGTGCCGGCGAGATAGACGACGGTGCCGCGCGCGCGATCGCTGCGGCCGGCCACCTGCACGAGATCGGCATCGGCATCCACCGGGAAAGTGCGCGGATAGAACGGGCCCTCGGTCTGGCGTGGCGTCGGCATCAGCTTGGCCTGCGCCCAGGCGGGAAACGCCGCCAGTGCGGCGCCGGACGCGGCCGTTCCGAGCAAGAGGCGGCGCGAAAGTCTGGTCATGGAAATCCTCTGACGTCGTTGACCGAAGGCTAGGCCCGCCAGCGCCCACCGCAAATCACGCCTGCGCGACCGAGCCGTTAACGCCGGCGCCGCACCATTATGAGCGTGACCCAGTCGCCGAGCGGGAAGCGCCGGGCGAGCGCCAAGCCTTGCGCGCGATAGGCGCTCAAGGCCTCGGCCTCGTCGGCGCGCAGCAGGCCCGAAAGGACAACGCGCCCGCCCGGCCGAATCCGTCGCGCAAGCGCCGGCGCCATCGCCGCCAGCGGCCGCACCTGGATATTCGCCAGCACGAGATCGAACCGGCGCCCGCGCGGCACCGGGCGCACGCCGGGGCCTTGCGCCAAGGCGATCCGCGCGCCGACGCCGTTGGCGCGGGCGTTCTCGCGCGTCATGCGGATCGAGGCGGCGTCGATGTCGGTGGCGAGGATGCGCGCCGGCCAGAGCTTGGCCGCGGCGACGGCGAGAATGCCCGAGCCCGTGCCCACATCGAGGATGCGCCGCGGCCTTGCGCAACGCGCCAGGGCGTCGAGGGCCAGGAGGCAGCCTTGAGTCGAGGCATGCGTGCCGGAGCCGAAAGCGAGGCTGGCGTCGAGCCGGATGGCGACACGTCCCCCGGCCGGCGGACGGTCGTGGTGGCTGCGATGGATGTAGAAACGCCCGACCGTGACCGGGGGGAAGGATTTCCGGTTCTCGGCCAGCCAATCGGTCTCGGGCAACGGCGCCACCGTCGGAAGAGGCGACGCAATGCCGGCGCCCGCCGCCGCGACCGCCAGCGCCTGATCGAGTGCCGCGGGCTCCGGCGCCTCCTCGGTGTAGCCCGTCACCCGCCAGGCGGCGCCGGCCTCTTCCGCCGCCACCGCCACGCAGAACGGCTCGAGCGCGAGCTGAAACAAACCCGCCGCCGGTCCGGGCACCAAAACCGTGATCGTCAGCATGATGTGTGAAACCGAGTCGGCGGCCATCGCGCGAGGATGAGCAGGGAGGCGGGGAGACGGGGAGACGGGGAGGCAAGGAAGAATTGAACCACAGAGGACACGGAGGCCACGGAGAAAAAAGCATTGCGCGCCTTTGGCGCGCGAATTTCATTCCTCTGTGGGCTCCGTATCCTCTGTGGTTCAACCCTTTTTCCTTCCCTCCCGCCTCCCTGTTCGCCTGGTCACCGCTTGCGCTCGGCGCTGGCGGGCAGCGTCGCGATGCGCTGGAATTCGGGATCGCGGAGCAGGGCGGGGTCGTCGAGGTATTGCAGGGCGAAATCGGTGGCGTCGACGCCCCAGAAGACCTCGCCGCCGACGACGAGGCTCGGCACGCCGAAAACGCCCGCGCCGATCGCGGCCTCGGTGTTGGCGCGGAGCGCGTCCTTGACCGTCGGCGCCGCGATCGTGGCCTCCGGATCGGCGATGCCGAACGCCGCGCCGAGCCGGGCGCAGAGCGCCTGCCACTCGGCCGGCGCGGACGGATCGCGGCCCTCCGCCCAGATGAAATCGAAGATGGCGCCGACCGCGTCCGGCCTCGCCCCGAGGGCGATGGCGAGGCGCAGCGGCTTCAACGGATTGAAGGGATGGTTCGGCGGCATCTTGAAGGGAATGCCGTGTGCGCGCCCGAACCAGGTGCAGTAGCGGTAGGTCCAGAGCCGCTTGGTCGGCAACTCCGCGGGTCCAACGTTTTTCCAGTGCCCGAGGAGGCCGGCAAACAGCACGGGGACCATCGTGATGTCCGCCTTGCCGGCAAATCGCCCGAGCATCCGCGATTGGAGATAGGCGTAGGGCGAGACGAAATCGAAATACCAGGTGGCGGGCGTCATCGATTTCCTTCCCTCCCCCCTTGAGGGGGAGGTGGCTGGGCCGAAGGCCCAGACGGAGGGGGCTCGCGCGCACCGAGATCGCCGAGCGCATGATAGATCGCCTCCGCCACAGATCCCGGCCACTGCAACACGTCGACATTCCAGAACCGAATCACCCGATACCCTTTGCTCTCCAGCCATTGCGTCCGCGCCGCGTCGTGCGCGGCTCGGTCCTCGGCATGCTGACTGCCGTCAATCTCGATGACGAGTCCGAACTCCGGGCAGAAGAAATCGACGATGTAGGGGCCAATCGCCTGCTGGCGGCGGAATTTCGCGCCGAGAATGCGTCGCGCGCGGATGAGACGCCACGTCATGCGCTCGGCATCGGTTACGTTCGACCGCAGCCGATGCGCTTGCTTCCGTTTCTCCGGATCGATCGACGTCTTCGGCACCGAAAGCCCCCTCCGTCTGCGGCTTCGCCGCAGACACCTCCCCCTCAAGGGGGGAGGGGCGATGTGGCGTCGTTCTACGAAAATGCACACTAGCGAATCTGCGGCAAGTCTCTCAAGCAAGCGCGCCATTTCTTCCCCTCGCCCCTTGAGGGGGAGGTGGCTGCCGCGGCCGCGCTTACGCGGATGCGGCAGACGGAGGGGGCTCGGCGCCGGGCCGGAAGCGATCTCACCCGCGCCGCACGAACCCCGCCACCACCTTCTTCTCGTCGGAGTGATCGAATTTGATCGTGAGCTTCTCGCCTTCGGCGGCGCGGACGGTGCCGTAGCCGAATTTCTCGTGGAAGACGCGGTCGCCGATCTTGTAGCGGGCGAGTGCCGGATCGGTCGAAACGACGAGGCCTTCGGGCTCGGCGCGCGGCTGCTCCGGTCGTTTCAAGGCGCGGTTGCGCGCCGCCTGGAAGCTCGAGCGCGCGGCATCGGCGCCGCGTTCGCCCGAGGCGGCGCCGGGCGGGCGGCGGCCGTCGCGCCAGCCGCCCCAGCGTTCGCCGGCGCCGGCCGACGCGGAACTCTCGCGCACGGAAGGCTCGCCCACGCCACGGCTCCAGCCGCCGCGATAGAGGCCGGGATCGCTCGCGACCTCGACATGCTCGGGCGGCAGCTCGTCGACGAAGCGCGAGGGAATCGAGCTTTGCCATTGATTGTGGATGCGGCGATTGGCGGCGAAGCTCACGACGACGCGCTGGCGCGCGCGCGTGAGGCCCACATAAGCGAGCCGGCGCTCTTCCTCCAGCCCGGCGCGGCCGGTTTCGTCGAGCGCGCGCTGATGCGGGAACACGCCCTCTTCCCAGCCCGGCAGGAACACGGTCTCGAATTCGAGGCCCTTGGCGCTGTGGAGCGTCATGAGGCTGACGCGGTCGGCCCCCGCCTCCTCGGCGTTTTCCATCACCAGGCTGATGTGCTCGAGGAAGCCGCCGAGATTCTCGAACTCGGCCAGCGCCCGCACCAATTCTTTCAGATTCTCGAGCCGTCCCGGCGCCTCCGGCGTCTTATCGATTTGCCACATGGCGACGTAGCCGGATTCGTCGAACACGGTCTCGGCCAGCTCGACGTGGTTGACGGTTTCCGCGAGCTTCCGCCAGCGCGCCAGGCCGCCGACGAAGGCGGCGAGCGATTTCTTGGCGGCCGGCTTGAACGCCGCGTGCTCCACCGCCGCCTGGGCCGCCGCGGCGAGCGAAAGCCGCCGCTCGCGCGCGAGCTTGTGGAGCGCCTGGAGCGCCGCGTCGCCGAGGCCGCGCCGCGGCTTGTTGACGATGCGCTCGAAGGCGAGGTCGTCGTCGGGCTGGTTGACCAGGCGCAAATATGCGACGGCGTCGCGGATTTCCTGGCGCTCGTAGAAGCGCGGGCCGCCCACCACGCGATAGGGCAGCCCGGTGGTGAGGAAGCGCTCCTCGAATTCGCGCGTCTGGAAACCGGCGCGCACCAGGATCGCGATCTCGTCGAGCTTGTGGCCCTGCACCTTGAGCGTCTCGATGCGGTCGGTGACCATGCGCGCCTCGGCCTCGCCGTCCCAGACGCCGATCACCTGGATGGGCTCGCCGCCGCTCGATTCCGTCCAGAGGGTCTTGCCGAGCCGGCCCTCGTTGTGGGCGATCAAGTGCGAGGCGGCGGCCAGGATCGGCGCCGTGGAACGGTAGTTCTGCTCGAGGCGGATGACGCGGGCACCCGGGAAGTCGCGCTCGAATTTCAGGATGTTGCCGATCTCGGCGCCGCGCCAGCCATAGATCGACTGGTCGTCGTCGCCGACGCAGCAGATGTTCTTGTGGCCCTGCGCCAACAGGCGCAGCCAGAGATATTGCGCGAGGTTGGTGTCCTGATACTCGTCGACCAGGAGATAGCGCACGCGGCGGTGATATTCGGCGAGCACGTCCGGGTGCTGGGTGAAGAGCGTCAGATTGTGCATCAGGAGATCGCCGAAATCGGTGGCGTTGAGCTCCTTCAAGCGCTGCTGATAGGCGGCGTAGAGCGCCGGCGCCTTGCCGTCGGCGAATCCGAAGGAGGCGCCGTCGCCATTGGCCGAACGGCCGTCGGCGACCTGATCGGGGCGAAGGCCCTTGTCCTTCCAACGGTCGATGATCCCTTGGAGCACGCGGGCCGGCCAGCGCTGCGTGTCGATGTCGGCGGCTTCGAGGATCTGCTTCATGAGGCGAAGCTGGTCGTCGGCATCGAGAATGCTGAAATTCGATTTGAGCCCCACGCGCTCGGCGTGGCGGCGGAGGATGCGCGCGGCGACCGAATGGAAGGTGCCGAGCTGCACGCCCTCGGCCAGGGGCCCGACGAGATCGGCCACGCGGTGCTGCATCTCGCGCGCCGCCCTGTTGGTGAAGGTGACGGCGAGGATCTGCCAGGGCTGGGCCTTGCGCATGGCGATGAGATGGGCGAGGCGCGCGGTGAGGACGCGAGTCTTCCCCGTGCCGGCGCCGGCCAGCACGAGCACGGGCCCGTCGAGCGCCTCCACCGCCTCGCGCTGCACGGGATTGAGCCGCGCGAGATAGGGCGCATCGGCGGTCGCCGCCGCGAGCGCCTGGGCGCTGACCGAAGGCACGCCTGCCGGCGCCGGGCACGCGGACGAGCGTGCCGGCGCGCCGGCGAACGGCTCGAACGGGATATCGTCGTCGGGCTCGGCCGAGTCGGGTTCGGCCGGAGGCGGGTCGGCGGGTTTGCGGTTTTCCGTGTTCATCGCGTCTCTGGCATCATAGGGCCGGCGCGCCGCGCACGGCAGAACAAAATTGGTGCGGGGCGCGCCGCGTCCACAGCTTTCCGCCCGGCGATGCCTGCAACGAACGAATAAGAGGCCTGACCATGCACCTTGCGACGCCGCTCCGGCGCCTCGGCCCCGCCCTCGCGGCGCTGGCGCTGCTCGTGACCGGCGCCGCGCGTGCCGATGCCGCCCGAGACGGCGCGCTGATCGATGCGGCACGTCAGGGCGATATGGCCCGGGTCGAGGCGCTCATCAAGCAGGGTGCCAGCGTCAAGGCCGCCGACGCTCGCCGCCAGACCGCGCTGATCGCCGCGGCCTATGGCGGCCATCTCGAGATCGCGCGCCGGCTCATCGCCGCCGGCGCCCCGGTGGACGCCGAGGACGACGTGCCCAACGGCGCGCTGATGATCGCGTGCGTGCGCGGCAACGCCGCCCTCGCGCGGCTCCTGATCGCGGCCGGCGCCAACGTGAACGCCTCGAACCAATATGGCGGCAACTGCATCATCCCGGCGGCCGAGCGCGGCCATGTCGAGATCGTGCGCGAGCTGCTCAAGACCAGGATCAACGTCAATCACGTCAACCGGCTGGGCTGGACGGCCCTCCTCGAAGCCGTGATTCTCGGCACCGGTGGCCCGGCGCATGTCGAGATCGTGCGGATGCTGATCGCGGGCGGCGCCGACGTGAATCTGGCCGATCGCGAAGGCATCACCGCCCTCGCCCACGCCCGCCGCCGCGGCTTTCGCGAGATCGCGGCGATCCTGGAGCGCGCGGGGGCGAAGTAGAATCGGGGACCCTTGCCGACGGCGGGGCGCGGGTACACACTTCTGTGCCCGCGCCGTGCATGAGGTGCCTCGATGCTTCGTCATCGCCTGAGTTCCGCCGCCCTCGCCCTCGCGCTGATCGCCTTTCTGCCGCCCGCCGCCGCGCAAGTGGCGCCGCAACCCGACAGCCGGATGCAGCAGGCGGTGCGCGCCATCGTGGGCGTGAGCGCGGAAATTCCCGAGGGCGCGCGCTCGGCACGCACGCTCGGCACCGAACGCCAAGGCAGCGGCGTCGTCATCGGCTCGGACGGGCTGGTGCTGACCGTCGGCTATCTCATCCTCGAGGCGTCGCGCGTCGTCGTCACAGCCCCTTCGGGCGACGAAGTGCCGGCCGAGATCGTGGCCTACGATTACGACACCGGCTTCGGCCTGGTGCGGGCGAAATTCGCCGAGCGGGTCCGGGCAATCGAGCTCGCCGATCTCAAGGCGTTGAAACCCGGCGACCAGGTCTATATCGGCAGCCGCGTGGCCGATCTCGACGTGACGCCGGCCACGGTGATCGCGCGGCGCGAATTCGCGGGCTATTGGGAGTATCTCCTGGCCGACGCGATCTTCACGACGCCGCAATACGCGGCCTTCGGCGGCGCCCCGCTGCTCTCGGCCGACGGGCGCCTGCTCGGCATCGGCTCGCTGGCCGTGCGCAACGCGGCCGGGGAAAACGTCCATTCGCCCGGGAACATGTTCATTCCCATCGACCAATTGCCGCCGATCCTCGGCGATCTGCTCGCGCTCGGGAAACGCAGCGGCAAGGAGAAGCCCTGGCTGGGCATCATCAGCAACGAGAGCGAGCAGGGCGAGGTCGCCATCGGCGGCGTGCAGCCCGACAGCCCGGCCTCGCGCGCCGGCTTGCGCCGCGGCGACGTGATCGTGAGCGTGGCGGGCGAAAAGATCGCGGGCCAGGCCGATCTCTACAAGAAGGTCTGGGCCGCCGGCGAAAAGGCCGGCGAGATCGCGCTCACGCTGAAACGCGGCGGCGCGCTGGTCGAGCAGAAAGTGCAAGCCGTCGGCCGCAGCGCTTTCTTCAAGATGGGCGCCGAAGAGAAGAGGTAGCGAGACTTTGAGTAGCCCCTACTTCCCGGGGGAGCGGGGGATTTCGCGCTCAGCGCCGCGCCAATTGCCAGGTGAAAAAGGAGCGCCCGGCGATGGGCCGGCAGAGCGCCGTCGCCACGAGGGCGGCGATGGCGGCGCCGGGCAGCAGACTCCACGCTTCGGTCATCTCCAGCACGATCAGCGCGGTCGAGACCGGGGCGCCCAGCACCGGTGCGGCGACGGCGACGGCACCGATTGCGGCATAGGCGCCGGGCGGGGCCGCACCCGGAAACAGCGCCGCCATCGCGTGCCCGAATGCGCCGCCGAGGGCCGTTCCGAGCACCAGCGCCGGGCTGAACACGCCGCCGCCGAAGCCGCCGCCGAGCGAGACGATGGTCGCCACGAGCTTCGCCGCCACGATGGCGAGCAGCAGTGACAGGCCGTAGCGGCCTTCCATCGCGTGGTGCGTCGATTCCTGCCCGTAGCTCAACACTTGCGGGACCCAGAGCGCCAGAACGCCGAGCGCGAGGCCGGCCACCCCCGTCTTGATCCAGGCGGGAACCGGCACGCGCGCCGCCGCGTCGCCGGCGGCGAAGATACCGGCCATCATCGCCAGCGCCACCGCGGCGCCGGCGATGCCCAGCGCCGCGGCGCCCGCGAGATCGATACCGAAGCCGATGGCGTAGGGCGGCAGCGGAAACAGCGGCGCGGCACCGAGACAGAGCCGCCCTATCAGCGTGCCAACCGCCGACGCGATCGCGAGCGCCGGCAACGGCACTAGCGCATAGCGCAGCAACACCACTTCGAGCGCAAAGATCACCGCCGCCGCCGGAGCGTTGAACGATGCGGCAACGCAGGCCGCGACACCGGCCGCGAGCAGAATGCGCGCCTCGTTCTTGTAAACCGGCAGCAAACGCGCGATCCAGGCGCCGAGTGCGCCGCCCAGCAGCACGATCGGCCCCTCGCGTCCGACCGAGGCGCCGACGCCGAGCGACAGCGCATTCGCCATCGTGCCGATCAGGCTTTTGCCGAGCGGCAAGCGCGCCTCGTCTCTCGCGGCCGCGATCGCGTCGGCGGGGCCGAGCGGCCGTCGCTCGGGCAGCAGGAAGCGGAAATAGAGCCCGACCGCGAGGCCGCCGAGCGCGGGTGCGGCCACGATGCGCCATTGCGGCACCGCGGCCAGCGCCGTCACCAGCATTTCGCTCACCGAGCCGAAGGCGAGCCATTGGAAGCCGTTCAGCAGCAGCCGGAAGCCGACGCCGGCGGCGCCCGCCAATACGCCCGCCGCCGCCGCCAGGAGCAACAGTCGCGGGGCGAAGGTGGCGCGCCAATCCCGGAGCGTTGGCCGGGTCACGCGCCCGCCGCCACCTTGCGCTTGATGCCGATCACGCGGCCGGCTTCGGGCGGGCGCGGCATGCCGCGCTGCGCGTCCCAGAGCGCCTGGAAGCGCTGGGCGATCTCGGCCGGCATCGCCGCCGGGCGCCGCGCCGCCATGTCGACGCCGCAGCTGATCCATTCGCAGGTGGCGGCGAGGAAATTCTCGCGGTCGTGGAACATGCGGCACATGTAGTGGAAGAAGCGCCCGTCGAAATCGAGCATCTGCACCTCGAAGCGCAGCGGGTCGCCCGAGGCGACCTCGCGCTTGTAGACGACGTGGCATTCGAGGGCGAAGGTCGAGAAGTTCGCGCGCGTGCGATAGGAGGCGTCGAGCCCGATGGCGTCGAACAGCGCATCGGCCGCGTGGTCGAACGCCAGCACGTAGAAGGCCACGTTCATGTGGCCGTTGTAGTCGATCCATTCCGGCTTCACCGGCTCTCGGAGCACGACGAGCGGCTGGCCGGGGACGTAGTCGGGCACGGGCGGGTCTCCTTATCGCTTCACTTCACTGTTCATCCGGCCTCCGCGCCGCGCTTCTTCATCGGGCGGGCATCGAAGGTCGCGGGCCGCCCGATCAGACTTTCGCCGGTGCGCTTCAAGTCGGCACGTTGGATCTTGAGCGTCGGCGTGAGCGGCAACGCCTCGACGAAGGACACCCAGCCCGGCGCCTTGTAGTAGGCCAGCCGTTCGAGCGACCAGCGGACGATGCTCTCGGCCGTGCTTCGATCCGGCGCGCCGCCGGGCTTCAGCACGACGCAAGCGATCACTTCCTCGCCGCGCACATTGTCCGGCACGGAGGTGACGCCGACCTGGCCGATCGCGGGATGGCGCTGCAACACACCCTCCACCTCCAAGGCGGCGATGTTCTCGCCCGAGCGGCGGATCACGTTCTTCTTGCGGTCGACGAAATGCAGGCTGCCGTCGCCGCCTTTGCGCACCACGTCGCCGGTGTGCCACCAGCCGCCGCGCCACGCTTCCGCGGTCGCCGCCTCGTCCTTGAGATAGCCGGAGAAGAAGCCCCGCCGCGGGTCCGGGCCGCTGGCCTGCAAGATCATCTCGCCGGGATCGCCGTCCGGAACGTCGCGATCCGCATCGTCGACGATGCGGAGCTTCAGGCGGTCCGGCACCTTGCCGAAGCAGCGCGTTCCGATGTGGCGCGGCTCGCGGCTGGCCATGACGACTCCGCCGGCACCGCTTTCCGTCATCGCCCAGCCCTCGACCAGCGGAAAGCCGTAGCGCTTCTCGAACGCCAGATGGTGCTCGGGCTCGACGTTCGAGCCGAAGCCGCACGCCACGTCGTGCTTCGTGTCCCATTCGCCCGCGGGGAGCTGAAGCAGAATAGCGGGCATGACGCCGAGATAGTGGACGATGGTGGCGCGGCTCTCGGCCACGTCCTGCCACCACGATTTGGGATGGAACCGGTCGAGCTGCACGATGCAGCCCGCCGAGGCGATCATCGCCATCGACGAGCAGCAGAGCGCGTTCATGTGGAACATCGGCAGCGGCGTCAGGATGCGCGTCTTGCCGGGCTCGAAGCGGACGTATCCGCCTTCGCTCATGTACCAATCGGCGAGCCGGAGGCAGTAGTCGTTGGAGATGATGCAGCCCTTGGGCCGCCCCGTCGTGCCCGACGTGTAGAGGAGCGCCGCTTCGCATTCGCGCGCGGCGCCGCGGCCCCCGGGCGCCCGCGCAACGCGCGGCACGCCGCTCGCCACGGAGGCCGCGTCGATGACGGGGATCGCCCGTCCGGCGGCCTCCGTCGCGCGCACGAGGTCGGCCATGCGGTGCGGCAGCGACACGGCCAAGACGGCTTCGGAATGCGCGAAGAGATACGACAGCTCCTCGACGCGGTAGTCCGGATTGATCGGCACGATGCTGGCACCGAGCGCGTTCAGCGCCAGCCAATGGAAGAAGAAGACGTCGCGATTCTCGAGCAGCAGGGCCACGCGGTGCCCCGCGCCGATCCCGGCGGCTTCGTAGCGCTGGCGCAGCCGCTCCATTTCCTGCGCCGCCGCGGCGTAGGTGTAGACCAGGCGCCGGTCGGCCCATCCGCCGGTCGCCGAGGCCGGGATGAAGAGGAACTCGTTGTCGGGCCGGGCGCGCGCGCTGTGGCGGAACGCCTCGAAAATCGTATCCGCCATGCTTCGCTTCGACCCTTACCCGATTTGGCGGCGCTTCCCGCGTCCGGTCAGTTCCACGACCAGTATTGCGGCAGCGCCCAGCCGTTGCCGTATTGCACGATCTTGAGTCCATCCTTGTGGACCGCGGTCAGCACCGACTGCAACAGGGGAATCGTGGCACCGGTTTCGACCGCATACACGGCGACCTCCCTGTAGCCCTTGAGGCGCTCTTCGCCGTTCGCGATCGTCGCCAGTTTGGCGAGCCGGTCGCCGACGTCCGGATCTTTCCACGTCGAGAAGGGCAGCTTGGGATTGAGGATGTAGCCGGTGAAGAACTCCGCGTCGCCGGTGGCGTTGTCCCAGGAATAGATCGTGGCCTCGGGCAGCTTATTGCCGCGATTGAGCTCGAAATATTTGGGCTGCTCGATCACCTCGAGCTTGGCTTCGATCCCGACCCGCTTCCACATCTGGGCGATGGCGCGCGCCATGTCGTAGTCGCCGGGGAAGACTCCGTTGAAGGTGGCCATCTCGATCTTGACGGGATTGCTGGGGCTGAAGCCGGACTTAGCCAGCAATTCCTCGGCCTTCTTGGGATCGTAGGCGAATTTGTAGTTCTCGACGTAGCCGGGCGTGCCGGGCGTCACCGGAATCGACAGGGGAACCGCCTTCCCCGCATAGAGCGCGCGCGACAGCGCCGCCTTGTCGATGGCGTGATGCGCCGCGAGGCGCACGTTCTTGTCGGCGAAGGCCCGGTCGTTGCGGATCTGCAGCAGGATGACGCGGGTGATGGGCTGAATGCTGCCCGCCAGGCCTTTCACCTTCTCGAGCCGCTCCACCTCGCGGATCGGCACGTCCGGCACCCAATCGGCTTGGCCAGACTGCACGGCGGCGACGCGCGCCGACGGATCCTTGATGATCAGGATGGTGATCTTCTTGATGCTCGGCTTGGGGCCCCAATATTTGTCGAAGGCCTCGAGGACGATGCGTGAATTGCGTTCGTATTGCACGAGCTTGTAGGGGCCGCTGCCGATCGGGCTCTCGGCGAATTTCTCCGCGCCCACGGCTTCGACGTAGTGCTTCGGCACGATGAAATTGGCGAGGAAGGCGAGCCACAGGATGGAGGTCGGCATCGAGGCCGAGAAAACCATCGTGCACTTGGTCTCGGACGCGACCTCGATCTCGGTGAGGAGGCGGAATACCGTGTAGAGATCGGCGCGCAAGCCCTTTTGCTTCCGCTCGATATAGGTGTAGCGGAAATCCGCCGTCGTCAATTTCTTGCCGTCGTGCCAGTAGACGTCGTCGCGGAATTCGAGATCGAGCCGCTTGCCGTCGTCGGAGAGCTTCCAGGCCTTCACCACCGCCGGAATGATCTTGAGATCCGGCGCCTGGGTCAGCGGCTGATCGAACACCATCTTCATGATGGCGTGGACGCCCGGGTTGGTACGGATGATCGGATCCCAGCTCGGCGGATCGATCTGCCACGCCATCGTCAGACTGTCTTTCACCTGAGACCGCGCGGCGGTCGGCAACGCGGCGAGCGCAAATCCCGCGCCGGCCGCCCCGATCAAGCCCCGGCGCGAAACGTCGTGCGTGCGATTCATGGCGGCTCCTCCCTGGAACGGTGAATGCGCGGCGGCGATGGCGTTTCCCATTCTCATTGGCCGAGGGGCCGGTGCCGGCGCGTCGGGCAATTATTCTAACGGGCGTTCAACGGATGACAAGGCAGAGCCCCCTCGCCGGCCGACGCTTGGCGTCGGCATGGCGAGGGGGAAATTCGCTCACGCGCATGATAAGGCCATGCGCATGTTCGGCCCCCTCGCCTTTCTCGGCCGCAATGCCGGCGCGGTGCTCGCGGCCGGTATCTTGACCGGGATCTTCCTGCCGGCGCTCGCGGCGCTGGCGGCGCCGCTGCTGATCCCCTCGATCGTGCTGCTGCTGGTGGTGGCGCTGATTCGCCTCGAGGGGCGCGCGCTGCTGGGCCTGCTCGGCCGGCCGTGGGCGGCGGTGGCGGTGTCGCTGTGGCTGCTCGCGGTGGCACCGGCGCTGATGAGCGGCGTGGTGGCGCTGATCGCGCCCGCGCCCATGCTCGCCACCGCGATGGTTCTGTCGGCCGCGTGCCCCTCGATCATGTCGGCCATCGCCTTCGCGCTCATGATGGGGCTCGATGCGGCGCTGGTCACGATCGTGGTCTTCGTCACCATGTTTGCGGTGCCGTTCACGCTGCCACCGCTGGCGCTGCTGCTGCTCGGCCTGAAGCTCGACATCGACCTCGTCACCTTCATGGTGCGGCTCGTTGCGATCACCGGCGGCTCGCTGCTGCTGGCGCTGGCGATCCGCGCCGCGGTGCCGCGCGCCGCGATCGAGCGCCGGCGTGAAATTCTCGACGGCGTCGCGGTGGTGGGGCTGCTGATCTTCGCGGTGGCAATCATGGACGGCGTGGGCGCGGCCGCCCTCGCCCGGCCCGGCCATTTCGCCGGCACGCTCGCCGCGGCGTTCGGCGCCAATATCGGCTTGCAGGCGGCGGGCTTCCTCGCCTTCCTCTGGCTCGGCCGGCGCCAGGCGGTGGCCGCGGCCCTCGTCTCGGGCAATCGCAACATGGGCCTGCTGCTGGCGGCGCTCGGCGCCGCGGCGGATTTCGACGTGGTGCTCTATCTCGCGCTCGGGCAGATCCCGGTCTACATGACGCCGCTCTGCCGGCCGGTCTATCGCTGGGCGTCGTCGCTGCCGCGCCGCGGCGGCTCGTCCTCGGGCCGTCCGGGATCGGGCACCGCGCCGGCGTCGGGCGCGCCGCCGGCGTCGTCGTCGTAGCCGCGGCGCGAACTCAGGAACACCAGCGTCATCAAGCCGATCCCGACCGCGAGCGAAAGCAGCACGCCGAGGCCGAGCGCCAGCCAGCCGTGGAAGCCGAGGCTGACGCCCTCGAGATCGAGCCACAGGTTGAGGGCGATGGCGCCGGCGGCCACCAAGCCTGCCGCCATGACGACGATGAGGATCGTGGCTTTCATGTCACAACCGATGGGTCATTGGGGATTAACGGTCCTAAGCGGGCCTCGCCAAAGCATTTCCGCTATGATAACCATGCGCCCGTTGTGCCCCGGCTTTTCCGTCGAAAGTACGAGGCCTTAAGTGCACCTTTTTGGGGCGCTTGCCTGCCGCTTAGTGGGACAGTAGGGGAGAGGGTGTCGTCATGACGAAACCGCATGGCAAAGCGCTGCGTTTTGCGGCGCTGGCGGTATTCCTCGTGTCGGTGGCGGCATGCGCCACGCCGCCGGCCGATCCCGCGGCCCGCGCCGAATTCGAGCGGGCCAACGACCCGCTCGAAGGCGCGAACCGGCGCATCTTCGCCTTCAATCTGTATCTCGACGACAATATTGCCAAGCCGGTGGCCACGGCCTACCGCGACAACGTGCCGAAATTCGTGCGCGACCGCTTCCGCGATTTCTACGACAACTTCACCTCGCCGGTGACCTTCATCAACGACGTACTGCAGCTCGAGTCCGGACGCGCGGCCGAGACGGCGACGCGCTTCTGGGTCAACTCGGTGTTCGGCATGGCGGGCTTCTTCGACGTGGCCGGCCAATACGGCCTGAAGAAGCACAAGGAAGATTTCGGCCAGACCCTGGCGGTTTGGGGCGTCAAGGAAGGCCCCTATCTGATGGTGCCGCTGATGGGCCCCTCCAATCCGCGCGACCTCGGCGGCAAGGTGGTGGACGCCTTCTCCAATCCGATCAGCTATTTCCTTCCGAGCGCGGGGGCGTGGCTCGAGATCGTTGCGAGTGTGGTCGACGCGGTCGACATGCGCGCCGGCCTGCTCGACCCCATGGACGAGCTGCGCCGCACGTCGCTGGATTTCTACGCCGCGGTGCGCAGCCTCTACCGTCAGAACCGCGAGTCCGAGATCTCCAACGGTAAGGTCAAGCGCATCCCGCTGCCCGGCGAAGAGGAATAGTCTTCGCCGCACGGCGCTTGCCGCATCATTCCGTCGAGGCCCGCGATGAAAACCGTTCTGCCACGCCTTTTCTCGGCACTGCTTCTGTTCGTCCTCGCCACGGCCCCCGCCGCCGCCGACGCCAAGGACGACGGCCGATCCATGGTCCAGAAGATGGCCGACCAGGTCGTCGCCACCCTCGCCGACAAGAGCATCGGCCGCGCCGCCCGCGAGGCGAAATTCCGCCAGATCCTCGGCCAGAATTTCGACATGGGCACGATCGGCGCCTGGGTGATGGGCCCGCCCTGGCGGCAGGCGACGCCCCAGCAACGTGCCGAATATCTCCGCCTGTTCGAGAACTACATCGTCAAGGTCTATACCGGGCAACTCTCGGCCTATTCGGGCGAGAAGGTCACCGTCGTCGGCGCCGAGGACGACGGCGAGGGCGTCGCGGTCGTGACGAACGTCGCCGACCCCAAGAACGACCGCGTCATTCCGGTAAAATGGCGCCTGCGCAAGGCCGGCAACCAGCTCAAGGTGCGCGACGTGCTGGTGGAGAACATCAGCATGAGCCAGACGCAGAAGCGCGAATTCGCTTCGGTGTTCCAGCAGCGCGGCGGCACGGTGGACGGCCTGATCGCGGCGCTGCGCGAGAAGATCGACGAGCTGGACAAGCAATAGGCAGCGCCGCGCCGGCGTGCCGCGCGCGGCGGCAAGCCGGAATCCCGCCGCGATTGCCACGAAAACGCCGCTGTTCTTTCGCCGTCTCCTGTGAGAAATCCTAGCGGGCGCCGGGCTCGGCCGCGCCGCGCCGGATTCTCCAATTCGCGATCGCGCGCGATGCGATGCCCCCTCCTTCATGATGCCCCGCTTCCCTCGTGATCCAAGGTCGCCCACCATGTTCAGCCGCTTCGCCCGCCCCTTCGGCCTGGCCGCCGCCGTTTGCTTCGCCCTTGTCGCACCCGCGCGCGCCGATGCCGTCGGCGAAGGCCGCGAGCTCATCCGCTCGATGGGTGACACGGTCGTCGCCATCCTCGCCAGCAAGGGGCTGCCCAAGGCGCAGCGCGAGGATCGCTTCAAGACGATCTACCGCGCCAATTTCGATCATCCGGTGATCGCGGCCTATGTGATGGGGGCACCCTGGAAAGGCGCCACCGACGCCGAAAAGCAGGAATATCTCGGCCTGTTCGAGACCTACGTGGCCAAGGTCTACGCCGCGCAGCTCTCGACCTATTCGGGCGAGAAATTCGAGGTGACGGGCGGCGAGGCCGAGGACAGCGGCGCCACGATCACGAGCCGCATCGTCGACAGCAAGACCGGCCGCATCGTCGACATCAAATGGCGGCTCCGCCCCAGTGCCGGCAAGCTGAAGGTGCGCGACGTGCTGATCGAGAATCTCAGCATGTCGCTGAATCAGCGCCGCGAGTTCTCGGCCGTCGTCCAGCGCCGCGGCGGCACCGCGGCGGCGCTCATCGCCGCGATGCGCGAGAAGATCGCGCAGCTCGACAAGCAATAGCGCCGGCGCCCCCCGCCCCCCGATCCGCCAGGGGAACTCGGGGCCCGAACGGCGCGTTTCATCGGTTGTTGACTCCAGCCACGCGAAGCACGGCTTCGCCATGGGGATGGCCGATGCTTGTTCGTTTGCCGCGCGTTTCCCGGTTATTCCTGGCGGCCGCGATCGTGGCGGCCGCGGCGCCCGCGCGCGCCGCCGATCCCGAAACCGACGCCCGCGAGATCGTCGGCGCGATGGCCGAGGCGGTCATCGGCACGATCAATGAGGGCGCCGACAAGGCGAAGCGCGAAGCCGTCTTCCGCGCGCTCTACGTCAAGAATTTCGACAATGCCGGCATCGCGGCCTGGGCGGCCGGGCCCGCCTTCCGCGCCGCCCAGCCCGGGGCGAAGCGCGCGTTCCTCGAAACCTTCGAGAACTACGTCGTCAAGGCCTATGCCTATCAGCTCTCGCGCTACAAGGGCGAGCGCCTGCGCGTCGACAAGACCGAGAAAGACGACGGGCCGGGCCGGGCCGACATCATCGTGATCAGCAACCTCGTTCACCCCGATCCGCGCGAAAGTCGCGAGATCGAGATGCGCTGGCGGATGCGCCCGAACGGCGGCCGGCTCCGCGTGAGCGACGTGGTGATCGACAAGATCAGCATGGCGCTGACCGAAAAGCGCGCCTTCGCCGAATGGCTCCAGGAGAAGGGCGGCACCCTCGAGGGCCTGACCGGCAAGCTCAAGGAAAAGATCGCCGAGCACGAGAAGCGCTAGCGCGAGTCCAATGCCGAGCGCCTGATAAAGCCCCCGCGCCCTGGGGGAGCGGGGTTGGGGGCGAGGGGCAGCAAACGTGGTTTGGAAATCTCGGCACGAAGCCGCGCACGCGGCGCACTCCACGAAGATTGTCTGCTGCGCCGAACCTAAAGCACGCGCGCGCCTAGTCTCCTTCGCCGCCGCCTCGTTTGCTGCCCCTCACCCCTTGCCCCTCCCCCCAGGGAGAGGGGAATTGTCGCTCAGGCCCTGACCAGCGGCTTGTATTTGATGCGGTGGGGCTGGTCGGCCTCGGCGCCGAGGCGGCGGTGACGGTCGGCCTCGTAGTCCTGGTAGTTGCCCTCGAACCACATCACGCGGCTTTCGCCCTCGAAGGCGAGAATGTGGGTGGCGACGCGATCGAGGAACCAGCGGTCGTGGCTGATGATGATCGCGGATCCGGCGAAATCGAGCAGCGCCTCTTCCAGCGCCCGCATCGTGTCGACGTCGAGGTCGTTGGTGGGCTCGTCGAGCAGCAAGAGATTCGCGCCGAGTTTCAGCACCTTGGCGAGATTGACGCGGTTCCTCTCGCCGCCAGAGAGCTGGCCAACCTTTTTCTGCTGGTCGGTGCCCTTGAAGTTGAAGTTCGAGACATAGGCACGGCTCGGCATCTCGCGCTTGCCGATCTGGATCACGTCGAGGCCGCCCGAGAGCTCCTCCCACACGCTCTTCGCGGGATCGAGCGTGTCGCGCATCTGCTCGACATAGCCGAGCTTCACCGTGGCGCCGACCTTGAACGTGCCGGCGTCGGGCTTCTCCATGCCGGCGATCATCTTGAAGAGCGTCGTCTTGCCGGCGCCGTTGGGGCCGATCACGCCGACGATGGCGCCGGGCGGCATGATGAAGGAAAGATCGTCCATCAGCAGCCGGTCGCCGAAGCCTTTCTTCACACCTTGGGCCTCGATGACGTTGCTGCCCAGGCGCGGGCCCGGCGGAATCCATATCTGTGCCGCGTCGGGCGCCTTGTCGGCCTGCTCGGCGAGCATGGATTCATAGGCCTTGATGCGCGCCTTGCTCTTCGCTTGGCGCGCCTTGGGCGCGGCGCGGATCCATTCGAGCTCGTGATCGAGCGTGCGCTGGCGCGCGACCTCGGTCTTGCTCTCGAGTTCGAGCCGCGCCTTTTTCTGCTGCAGCCAGGAGGTGTAGTTGCCCTCCCACGGAATGCCCTGCCCGCGGTCGAGCTCCAGGATCCAGCCGGCGGCGTTGTCGAGGAAATAGCGGTCGTGGGTGATGGCGACGACGGTGCCCGGGAAATCCTTCAAGAACCGCTCGAGCCACGCGACCGATTCGGCGTCGAGGTGGTTGGTGGGCTCGTCGAGCAGCAGCATGTCGGGCTTGGCGAGCAGCAGGCGGCAGAGCGCCACGCGCCGGCGCTCGCCGCCGGAGAGCGTCTTCACGTCGGCCTCGGGCGGCGGGCAGCGAAGTGCGTCCATGGCGATCTCGACCGTGCGCTCCACCTCCCAGCCGTTGACGGCGTCGATCTTCTCCTGGAGCTCGGCCTGCTCGGCGATGAGCGCGTTCATGGCGTCGTCGGTCATCTCCTCGGCGAACCGCCCGGACACCTCGTTGAAGCGGTCGAGGAGGTCCTTGGTCTCCTTCACACCCTCCATCACGTTCTCGCCCGCGGTCTTGGCGGGATCGAGCTGCGGCTCCTGCGAGAGATAGCCGACCCGGACGCCCTCGGCGGCCCAGGCCTCGCCGAGGAAATCCGGTTCGACGCCGGCCATGATCTTGAGCAGCGTGGATTTCCCCGCGCCGTTCGGGCCCAAGACGCCGATCTTGGCGCCCGGATAGAAGGACAGCCAGACATCCTTCAAGACCTGCTTTCCGCCAGGATAGGCCTTGGACAGGCCCTTCATCACATAGATGTATTGGTGAGCGGCCATCGGGGGGCGGCGCCTTTCGGAAATCGTGCTGTGCGGGAAAGAGGCGCGCGTTCTAGCGCGGCGCCGCAACCGGCGCAATCCGCTCCTCGGTCGCACGCGCGGCGTCCGGCCCCGGCTGCCGCCCGACCAGGAGCCACGTCCGCATCGGGCCTTTGCCGCGCACGTCGATGAGGCCGCGGTCTTCGAGAACGAAGTCCGGCGCCAGCAGTGCGCCGCACTGGGGCGCCACCTGGATCGTCCCGGGTTCGGCGGTCTGCTCCAGGCATGCGGCGGTGTTCACCGTGTCGCCCCACACGTCGTAGAAGAACTTGCGCCGGCCGACCACGCCGGCCACGACCGGGCCGGAAGCCATGCCGATGCGGACCGGCACCGCGCGGCCCTTGGAATCGACCAGGCCGGCCAGGGCGTCGCGCATGTCGAGCGGCAGGCCGGCGAGCGCTTGCGCGTGATCGGCGCGCGGCTCGGGCACGCCGCTCACCACCATGTAGGCATCGCCCGTCGTCTTGAACTTCTCGAGGCCGTGGCGTTCGACGAGGCCGTCGAGCTTGGTGAAGACGTCGTAAAGAATTGGGGTCAGAAGAATTGGGGTCAGAGTAAAATTGCGTCGTCGCGTAGCGGCATTCGCGGAGTGTGTCTCACAAGAGTTCTCGAGACGCCGCCACGCTCCACCCCGCCGGATCGAGGATCGAGCGCACCACCGAGCGTCTGAGATCGCCGCGATGCTTCGGCACCGTCACGAGGGCGCCGGGCTTGCCCGGGTGGCGGAAATGGTCGTGACCGCCGGTCGAGCGAACGAGATAAGAGCCGCCCCTCTCGAGCGCGGCGATGACGCGCCGGTCGTTGACGACCGGCAGGCGGCTCATGCCGTCTTGGGCTTGATTCGCACGATCTCGAGCCGCGGCTTGCCGGCGGCGACATCGCTTGGCGGCATCTCTTCGCCGTCTGCCAGCATGCACGCGATCCGCCCTTCGAGGCAGTCGGCCGCCATGACGCGCGCCTCGGCCAACGTGTCGCCTTGGGTGGCCAAATAGCCGAAGGCCGGGAAACGGACGACATAGCCGCCCTCTTCCGCCGGCTCGAAGACGGCGGCGTAGGCGTGTCCGCGCAAACCGGCGGCTTGCTTTGCTCGGCTTTTCTTGCCGGACGTGCGGCCGGATGCTTTCTTGTATGAAGCGCTCTGCTCGCGCACGCCGCGGACGATCGTTCTGCGTCTTGCCATGCGCGATCCTACCAATCGGGGGACGCGTCGCAAGAGTTACGCGGATGGCGTCTTCAACCGAAGATTGAATGCCAGCCCCGCCGCCACGGCGACCGACACACTGACCGCGCCCACCGCCCCCGCCCACCCCGCCATCGCGTAGGCCTGTCCGCACACGTAAGCGCCGGCGAGGCCGCCCAGGAAATAGCTCGCGAGATAGAGGCCGCTGGCGGAGCCGCGGTCGGTGGTGGCGGCGCGGCTGGCGAAGCCGGTGGCGGCGGCTTGGGCGAGGAAGGTGCCGACGCCGATCAGCACGAGGCCGGCGATCATGGCTGCGAGGAACGGCAGGAGCGTCAGCGGCAGGCCGGCGGCGGCGACGGCGAGCGCTGCCCAGAGCGTCGGCCTGATGCCGAGGCGTGCGATGGCGCGGCCGGCCATCGGCGTCGTCACGATCGACGGCAGGAAAACGAAATAGACGAAGCCGAGGCTTTGCATGCCGAGCGCGAACGGCGGCCGCACCAGCTCGAAATTGACGTAGGTGAAGGTGCCGATGAAGGCGAACAGGATGCAGAAACCGATGGCGAAGGCGGCGACCAGCGGCGGGTTGCGGAAATGCTCGGCCCAGATCGCCAGCGGCGATTTGGCAAATGGCCCGCGCGCGGGCATGGCACTCGATGCGGCGGCGGCCGGCATCTGCATCTCCATCCCTATCTTGCAGCGCTCTTTGAGTGTCACGAAAACAAGGGCGGCGCCGGCGAGATTGAGCGCGGCGAAGACGTAGAAATTCTGCGCGAGACCGAGGTGATCCGCAACCGAGGCGGAGATGAGGCGCCCGAAGAGATTGCTCGCGACATTGCCGGTGATGTAGGCCGCGAACAGGCCGGCCGCCTCGCGCGCGCTGAAATGCTCGCCGAGATAGGCAAGGACCAGCGTGAACGCCGCGGCCATGCAGATGCCTTGGAGGATGCGAATCGCGGTGAAGCTCACGAGATCGGGGGCGAGCGCCAGCAGCGCCGTCGGGATCGCGAGCACGACGAGGCTAAGCATGGCGCCGCGGCGGCGGTCGATGCGCCGGCTGAAGAGGGCGACGCCGAGGCCGCCCAGCGCCATGCCGAAGGTGCTGGCGTTGACGGCCGTACCCATCGCGGCCGGCGAGACGCCGTAGGCGGCGGTGAGCGCCGGCAGGATCGCCTGCACGGCGAAGAGATCGACCGTGGTGAGCAGCGCCGTCAGCGCCACCACGAAGGTGCGCAAGAATGCGCCCGAGCCGGCGGTGGCGGTTCGGGAAACGAGCGTCGTTTGTGCGGCCGTCGACATTTTGCGCTCTTCATCCTCGCACAGGCGCCGTGTTCGTGGCGGGTCGGGCCCCCGCTCCTTCGCATTGCCAAGCTCTGCAAGAATTGGGCCGGAGCGCGCCGCCAGGCGGGGGCGGTGCAGGCGGCGCGCTCCGGCTCCAGGCCGCCCGCGAGGGGCGGTTCCATTCGCGGCGCGGCGCCGCTACATGTTCTTGTCGTTCGGATTCTTCTGGATGTCGAAGGAGAGGAGGACGACCGGCGTCTTGCCGGTGTTCTTCCACCAATGCGACGTGGCGTGGGTTTCGCGCGCGACCTCGCCGGCCTTGTGCAGAATCGGCACCGCGCAATTGGCGGCGTACTCGAAGATCTGGCCCGAGACGACGTAGATGAGGGCCGGGCGCTCCGCGTGGCTGTGCCAGGGCACGATGCCGCCGGGCTGGATCACGAGCTTGCGCACGCGCATGTTGTGGCCCTTCAGCGCCACCTTCTCGCCGCCGAGATCGATCTGGGCAAGCACCTGGTCGGTGACGGCTTTCGCCGCGTGGCCGGCATTCGTGGTAGCACCGGACTGCATCTTGCCGGCCGGGCACTCGCCGGCAAAGGCGGTGCCGGCAAAGGAGACGGCAGCGACGGCGGCGGCGGCGGTAACACCGCGCCAGGCGCGGCCGAAAGCGATGGTCATGGAAGGGTCCTCCGGGTTCGGTTCGGCTGGGCCGGATTGGCCGCAGCGGCGAGCCAGACCATCGGCGAACCGGGCCGCGTTTAGAAATGCCGAGTGGCTTTCGATTCGATATGCGGCGGTAATCGCGCCGCTGCAGGCGCCGGCCGTCAGCCGCTCTCGCCCGCCATGTGCTTCTTCCACGCCTTCCAGTCGGCGCGCATCGCTTCGGCCATGGTTTCGGCGGCGGCGTGGAGCCAGCCGGCGCGGCGGCGGGCGAGATCGCGCTGGATGCCGGGCACGGCCTTGGCCGAGGCGCGATGGATGTTGGCGATCTCCCCGCCCATGGCGTGCAGCAGCGCGGCGAGATCGCCCTCGGCCAGGCTCGCGATCTTGAACTTGTCGGAACGCGGGCCGAGGCGGCGGATCACCCAGTGCCCGCTGGCGCGGAGAAACGGATCGACGCCGCCGCGCGCGGCCGCGATCGCGGCGGCGAGCAGCGACGGCCCGGGCTTGCCCTCGGCCCAGGCGGCCGCCGACGGCACCAGCGCCTTGGCCTCGCGCGCGGCCAGCGCACCGCGCCAGAGCGCCCGCGCCACGAAACGCGGCCGGCCGAGACCGCCCAATCCGGCGCTGCGATAGAAGAAGCCGAGATCCGCCACCTCGGCGCGCGGCCAATCCGCGACCAGGAGCGCGCGCAACGCCTCGGGCGGCCGCTTGGCGAACAGATCCTCGCCGAAATCCGCCCACCAGGCTTGGGGCTCGTTCTCGGCGCGATAGGCGATGGCGCGCAAGGCCGCGTGATCTTCCTCGAGCACGAACGGCCGCGTGCGGCCTTTGAGCGCCGTGGCATAGCCGGCGAGGATCGCGGCGGTGGCGCGTGCCGGCTTGCCCGTGCATTCGCCGTCGCCGATCGCGAGCAGCGCGCTGGCGGCGAGGCGAACGAGATCGTTGGCATAGGCCAGCGGCCACGCCTCGTCGAAATCGTTGACGCCCCAGCAGAGCCGTCCCTCGGCGTCGCGCCAGGTGCCGAAATTCTCGAGATGGAGATCGCCGACCGCGAGCACGCGCGGTCCCTTGGCGAGGCCCGGACACAATTCCGGCCAGCGCTGCGCCCAGCGATAATAGGTGCCGCGCAGGAAGGCGAAGCTCTTCTTCGCCATCTTGCGGTGCTTGCGGGCCAGATCTTCTCCGAGCGGCGCAAGGCCGTTGCGGGCGAGCGCCTTGGCCATCCAGCGCTGGTAGCTTTTCGTGGCCGCGACGATGTCCATGCCGCCTCTCCTGCCGCCCGCGATCATAGCAGCCGAAAGCCGCCGGCAAGCACAATCGGGAGCTCGAATCGGCGCCTATGGCCGGCCCGGCCTTTGGGCTAGTATGCCGGCACGGCGGCGGGCCGAGAGGCTCGGCCGCCGCTTTTGCCGGAGGCGGGTCACCGCCGGAGGATTGCGATGCTGCGCGAGAAGTTCAAGGACGAGCTCAAGACCGCCATGAAGGCGCGCAACGAGCGCGCGGTGGCGACGCTGCGCCTGATCTCGGCCGCGTTGAAGGACCGCGACATCGCCGCCCGCGGCAAAGGCAAGCTCGACGGCATCGACGAGGCCGAGATCCTCTCGATGCTGCAGACCATGATCAAGCAGCGGCGCGAGAGCATCACGCATTTCGAGCAGGGCGGCCGGCTGGAGCTGGCGCAGCAGGAGCAGGAGGAGATCGCCATCATCGAAGGCTTCCTGCCCAAGCAGATGTCGGACGCCGAGGCGCAAGCGGCGATCCAGGCGCTCATCGCCGAGCTCGGCGCCACCTCAATCAAGGACATGGGCCGCACCATGACGGCGCTGCGCGAGCGCTTCGCCGGCCGGATCGATTTCACCAAGGCCAGCGCCGCGGTGAAGGGGCTGCTGGCGAAATAGGGCCGCGCGTCGCACCGCGTTCGCGTCCATCCTTCGAGGCCCGCCCGCAGACGGGCGGGCCTCGAAGGATGGACGCGCGCGAGGCGCCGCGCGCGTTCAGGCCATTGCCGGCACGCGTTGCTTCATGGCGGCATCCGCCGCCGGCGCGGCCGGTTCAGACGGCGGCGCCAGGACTCGCGACAGGGGGAAGACGACCGTGGCGGTGGTGCCCTTGCCGGGCTCGCTCGCCAGCGCGATCGTGCCGCCGTGCCGCTCGACGAGCTCCTTGGTCAGCGGCAGGCCGAGGCCCGCGCCCTCGTAGCGACGCGCGAGGCGGCTGTCGATCTGGGCGAATCGCTCGAAGGCGGTGGCGAGATCCTCGGGCGCGATGCCGATGCCGGTATCGGCGACCGAGACCGCGAAGCCGTCGGCGCGCAATTCGGCGGAAACGCTCACGCGCCCGCCCTTGGGCGTGAACTTGACGGCGTTCGACAGCAGGTTGAACAGGATCTGCCGCACGCGGCGCGCATCGGCATGCAGCGCCGGAAGGCCGCGCGCGGAACGATTCGCGAGGCAGACTCCGGCCTTTGCGGCCTGGGGCATCATGGCGTCCAAGGCCGCCTCGATCTCGCGGCCGACGTCGATGTCGCCCTCGTCGAGCGAGAGAGCACCCTCCGCGGCCTTGGAGAATTCGAGCACGTCGTTGATGAGCTTCAGGAGATGCGTGCCGCTGGCGCGGATGTGCTCGACATATTCGCGGTAGCGCGGGTTGCCGAGTGCCCCGAACGGCTCCTGGCCGAGCATTTCGGAGAAACCGATCACGGCGTTGAGCGGCGTGCGCAGCTCGTGGCTCATGCCGGCGAGAAATTGCGACTTGGCGCGGTTGCCGGCCTCGGCGGCGTCGCGCGCGCGGGTCATCTCCGCCGCGGTCGCTTCGAGCTGGGCCTTCACCGCCTCGAGCTCGGCGACGTAGCGGCGCAGGCGCACCGCCTCGTTCGCGATGCGCTCGGACAAATGCCGATCGAACGCGGTACCGATGATCCCGAGGCCCAAGATGAGGATCGTCACGCCGACCACCGCGAACGCGAGCACGGCGGGATTGACGTTGCCGTGGTGCGGGACGTGACCGGGCTCCGCGTGCAAGGTCATGGCCGCCACGGCGGTGAAATGGAGCCCGAGGATGCCCAGCGTCAGGAATCCGGCGGCCAGGACCCGCCGCCCTTCGCCGCGGGCACCGGTCGCCGTCCAGAGCGCGGCCGCGCCGAAGCCCATGCCGAACGCGAAGGCTAGGGCGACATAGACGGTATCGTGGTCGGTATGCGCGGGCCCGTGCAGCGCCGCCATGCCCACGAAATGCATCGCGCCGATGCCGGCGCCGACGACGATTCCCGCCCCGAGCGCAAGGTGCGGACGGTAGGCGGCCAACGCCAGGCCGATGCCCGTCAGGGCGATTGCGAGCGCGATCGAAAGCAGGGTCGGGCCCCAATGATACTCGACCGCGAAGCCGGGATCGAAGGCCAGCATGGCGACGAAATGCGTCGCCCAGATGCCGGAGCCGGCGACGACGGCGGCCGCGGCGACCCATCGCATGCGCGCGCGGCCCGCCGCCGCCACCGCGCGTCCGTGCAGGCCCAACGCGGCATAGGCGGCGATGGCGCATATGAGCGCCGCCACGGCCAACAGCGGCAGATCGTGCTGCTCGGTGATCGAGGTGTAGATGCGAAGCATGGGTTGGCGCCGGACAAAGCTCACGGCCGGCAAAGCTACACCGTCCCGGCGGCGCGCTGCTCTCGGCATCCGGCTAGGCCGGACGGCCTAGGGGCATGCCCTGATGCGCGAAGGCGCCCTTTATCACCGCAATTCGCCGCGTCCGGGCGCGGAAAGCGGCTCGCCGCCGGGCAAAGCGTGCTAGGATGCTCGTCTACGGCCCGCCCAGGGTGCGCTCCCGGGTGGCGCGTCCAGAAGGAGAGCGCCTTGGCCTTCCCACCCCGGTTTCTCGACGAAATCCGCAACCGCGTTTCGCTGGCGGAGGCGATCGGGCGGCGGGTGAAGCTCACGCGCCGCGGGCGCGAATTCGTCGGCCTCTGCCCCTTCCACACCGAGAAGAGCCCCTCCTTCACCGTGGTGGAGGAGAAGAACTTCTATCACTGCTTCGGCTGCGGCGCCCATGGCGACGTGATCGGCTTCACGATGAAGACCGAAGGCCTGCCTTTTCCCGAGGCGGTGGAGAAGCTGGCGCGCGACGCCGGCCTGGCGCTCCCCGAGCGCGACCCGCGCGCGGAAGAGCACGCCCGCCAAGCGAAGACGCTCTACGACGCCAACGAGGCCGCGGCCGAGTGGTTCGCGGCCCAGCTCTACACGCCCGAGGGCCGCACCGCGCTCGAGTATCTCACGCGCCGCGGCCTCGAAGACCGCACCATCGCCCGCTTCCGCCTGGGCTACGCGCCCGACACGCGCGACGCCATCAAGCGCGCGCTCGTGCCCAAGGGCTACACCGAGCCGCAACTGCTCGAAGCCGGCCTCTTGGTGAAGCCGGACGACGGGCGCAGCCCCTACGACCGGTTCCGCGGCCGGGTGATGTTTCCGATCCTCGACAAGCGCGGCCGCGTCATCGCCTTCGGCGGGCGCGTGCTCGGCGACGAGAAGCCGAAATACCTCAACTCGCCGGACACGCCCCTCTTCCACAAAGGCCGCGTCCTCTACGCCTATCGCGAGGCGCGCACCGCCGCCCATGCCGGCGCCGAGATCATCGTCGCCGAAGGCTATATGGACGTGATCGCGCTGCATCAGGGCGGGTTCGAGGGCGCGGTCGCCCCGCTCGGCACCGCCTTGACGGAAGCGCAGATCGAGGAACTCTGGCGGGTGAAGCCCGAGCCGCTGCTCTGCTTCGACGGCGACGAGGCTGGGCGCCGCGCCGCCGCCCGCGCCGCCGAGCGCGTGCTGCCGATCTTGAAGCCCGGCCATTCGCTCCGCTTCGTGTTCCTGCCCGAGGGCGAGGACCCGGACAGCCTGATCCGCGAGGGCGGTGCGCCGGCGATGAAATCGGTGATCGCCCAGGCCGTGCCGCTGGTGGAATGGCTGTGGCGCATCGAGACCCACGGCCGCGCGCTCGACACGCCCGAGCGCCGCGCCGCCCTCCGGAAATCGGTACTCGAGCGCGCCGCCGCCATCGCCGAAGGCAGTGTGCAGGCGCAATATACCGCGGAATTCCGGCAGCGGCTGGAAACGCTGTTTGCGCCGCCGCCGCGCGCCGCCCGCTACGAGCGCCGGACGGGCGGCTACCGGCCCAAGGGGGCGGGTTGGGCCGGCGCGACGGAAAATTCGAATTTTCCTTTGAAATCAGACGGTAACACCGACCGCATGCGGCAGCGGGCGTTGCAGGCGCTGTTGGGCATGCTGGTTCTTAACCCGGGCCTGCTGGAATCGGTCGGCGAGGAGCTGGGGCGGCTCGAATTGCCGGACGGCAGCGCGCTTGACAGGCTGCGAAACGCTCTCCTAAACAGCCCCCAGGACCTTGACACCGAGGCGCTCAAGAACCATTTGAGCGCGCTAGGTTTTTCGGACGTCGTGCAGCAGGTGATGAGCCCCGATATTCACCACACGTTCCGGAACCCGATGTCGCGAACCCAGATCGAGCCGGTGGAGCTGTGGCGCGCGGTGCTCGCCGGGCTGACCGAACGGCCGGCCATGGAGAAAGAGCTGGTCGCCGCCGAACGCCGCTTGGCCGAAGATACGACCGCGAGGAACCTTGGACGCCTGAATGCCGTAAAGACTCAAACCGCAGCTGCCCGAGGCGCGCCGGCGAACGCCCCCGAACGCAGCGCGGGAACCACGAACACATTGCCCGGCGAGCGCGAGGGAAACCGATGACGCTGCGACTGGAAGTACCAGTCGCCGCCCGCCCGTATTGGCCTGGATTTCGCCGGCGCTGCACGCGCCGGCACTCGACTTGGACGAAGGAAGCCCGATGAGCACAAAGACCGCCGAAGCGGAAGAGACGACGGCAGAGCCCCCGGTCGAGACTCCGACCGAAGATCCGATGCTCGACAGCCTCGCGGCCGCCGTCAAGAAGCTGGTGGCGAAGGCGAAACAGCGCGGCTACATCAACGAAGGCGAGATGAACGAGGCGCTGCCGGGCGACCAGTTCACGTCCGATCAGATCGAAGACGCCCTGGCCCGGTTGGCCGAGCTCGGCGTCAACATCGTCGACACCGACGAGCAGGAAGAAGCCGAAGCCGCGACCCAGGCCGAGCCTGCCGAAGCCAAGGACGGCGAGGACGAAGAGGTCGAGGAGCGCAAGGCCGGCAACGTCGACGAGAACGACATCGGCCGCACCGACGACCCGGTCCGCATGTATCTCCGCGAGATGGGCTCGGTCGAGCTCCTCTCGCGCGAGGGCGAGATCGCGATCGCCAAGCGCATCGAGGCCGGCCGCGAGAAGATGATCGGGGCGCTCTGCGAGAGCCCGCTCACCATGAAGGCCATCGTGCAGTGGCGCGAGGACCTGCTGAACAAGCGCGTGCTGCTGCGCGACATCATCGACCTCGAAGGCACCTATAACGGCCCGATCCCCGACAATTCCGCCAATCCGCCCGGACCGCCGCCGACGCCGGCGCAGCAGATCGCGGCCGCCCGCGCTGCCGCGGCCGCGCGCGTCGCCGCCGACATCAAGGACCGCACCGACAAGGAAAAGGAAAAGCCGCCCGAGGCGAAGAAGCTCGTCAAGTCCAAGAAGGACGACGACTACGATCCGCTGATCGACGACATCATGCCCGAGACCCAGCCCGAGGAGCCCGAGGAGGAAGACGAGGCCAATCTCTCGCTCGCCGCCAAGGAAGCGCAGCTGATGCCCGAGGTGATCGAGCAGCTCGACGAGATCGCCAAGGTCTACAAGAAGCTCCAGAAGCTCCAGGAAGAGCGCCTCGCCATCCTGCAGCGCGGCCACAAGATCGACCCGCGCATGGAGAAGCGCTACGAGCAGGTCAAGCACGAGCTCGTCGAGAAGGTGAAAGAGGTGCGGCTCAACAACGGCCGCATCGAGCAGCTCGTCCACCAGCTCTACGAGCTCTCGCGCCACCTGACGCAGCTCGAAGGCCGCCTCATGCGCCGCGCCATCGACTGCAAGGTGGACCGCGAGGAGTTCCTCAAATCCTATCTCGGCTATGAGCTCGATCCGCGCTGGATCGCGCGCATGGGCCAGAAGACCGGCAAGGGCTGGACGAATTTCTCGACCCGCTACCGCAACGAGGTGACGGAGCTCCGCGACCGCATCGCCGAGATCGCCGACGCCGTGCAGCTGCCGATCAGCGAATTCCGCCGCGTGATCGATTCGGTGAAGCAGGGCGAGCGCGAATCGAACCAGGCGAAGAAGGAGATGGTCGAGGCCAATCTCCGGCTCGTGATCTCGATCGCCAAGAAATACACCAACCGCGGCCTGCAGTTCCTCGACCTCATCCAGGAGGGGAACATCGGCCTCATGAAGGCGGTCGACAAATTCGAATACCGCCGCGGCTACAAATTCTCGACCTATGCCACGTGGTGGATCCGGCAGGCGATCACGCGCTCGATCGCCGACCAGGCGCGCACCATCCGCATCCCCGTGCACATGATCGAGACGATCAACAAGCTGGTGCGCACCTCGCGTCAGATGCTGCACGAGATCGGCCGCGAGCCGACGCCCGAGGAGCTGGCCGAGAAGCTCGCCATGCCGCTGGAGAAAGTGCGCAAGGTGATGAAGATCGCCAAGGAGCCGATCAGCCTCGAGACGCCGATCGGCGACGAGGAGGATTCGCACCTGGGGGATTTCATCGAGGACAAGAACGCGGTGATGCCGATCGACGCCGCGATCCAGAGCAATCTCCGCGAGACCACGACCCGCGTGCTGGCGACCCTCACCCCGCGCGAAGAGCGCGTGCTGCGCATGCGCTTCGGCATCGGCATGAACACCGACCACACGCTCGAGGAAGTCGGCCAGCAATTCTCGGTGACCCGCGAACGCATCCGGCAGATCGAGGCCAAGGCGCTGCGGAAGCTCAAGCACCCGAGCCGGTCGCGGAAGCTCAGGAGCTTCCTCGACACCTGAACGCCGCGCCCTCGCACAATCCCTCCGTCCGAAAGGCCGCGCATCGCGCGGCCTTTCTTGTGACGGGAAAACGGCGGAGCGCCGGGCACCGGGTCATGTAAGGGTCTTGAGGGTAGTTACCATTGCGAAACATCAACAAGCTTAAAGGTTGCTTTACGACCGCACCGTAAAAAAAGGGAGCGAGGGGTCACCGCACCGCTGCCGATGCGCGGCAGCGTGCAACCATGAGATCGACAATGGATCGAGACCCCGTCTCCCATTCGCGCAACGCGGGCGATACCGCCGGCTTGGGCGAGCCCCACCCTGTGCCGCGCAAATTCGGCCGTCTGCCGGCGCGTTCCGCGGCGCAAACCGGCGTTGCTCGGCCGGCCGCGCTCGTTTTGCCGGCGCCGTCGGATCCCTCGCGGCGCGTTTCGCCCATCGAGTCGGTGGCGCCGTCGGGCGACTCGCAGCTGAACGTGGCGGCTGCGACAGCGACATCGGAAGGCACCTCGGCAAGCCTGCCGCTCGCGAGCGTGGCGACGCCGGACTCCCTGTTGGGCGCAGCGCCGGCGGAAGCGACGATTGAACTCTCGCCTCCCGCCATTGCACCAGGGAGCGCACTGCCGATCGATACGCCGCCTGCGCCGATGGCGGCATCACTCGAATCGCCCGCGCCCGATATCGCGCCGGCCAGAGCGCCCGAGTCGCCAATGGTGGCTTCGGCCCTTCATTCCGCAGAGCCGGCGCCTGCGTACGATCCACCGCCGCTGGCCCTGCCCGCGACCCTCGAACCCAACCGCGCCGCGCCACAATCTCGGCACCGGCCCGTCGGCCGTGCCGTAAAATGGCTTTGCGCCGCCGCGGCCATGTTCGTCCTCGGCCTCGCCGGCGCCCGGGCCGTGGCCGCCTTCACGACAGGCCTGCCGCCGTGCGAGTCGGAGACTGCCGCGTCGCTCGTCGCCGCCATCGCGCGCGAAAGGGCGGCCGAACTCAAGCTGCCGTTCGCGACTCTCGCCGTCGTCGACGCCCAAACCGTGGCCCGCAACGACGGTGCCGCCCAGTGCGCCGGCGCCATCCACATCGACGGCCAGGCCGCGCTCCGCATTCGCTACGAGATATCCTGGACGCACCGTCTGCTCGCGCGCTACCAGGTGCGGATAACCGAAACCGCGCCGCAGTGACCCGTCTTGCGCACCCGGGCCCCTACCAGAACTTGAAATACCGCGGCGGCGCGTTGATGCGCTTGTAGACCGGCCAGCCGAAGGTGCGGACCGCGACATGGATGGTCACGATCTGGTCGAGATCGACCGCGGCCGCGTGCATGGCGATGCGCATCAGCTCGTCGGCGAAGTTCCAATCGGTCTTGCGCGCCGTGCCGCCGGCCATGTCCTGCCATGCGACATAGAGGAAATCGTGGACGATCGAGGCCTCGAGATGCGGCCCGACGCGCGAGACGATGGATTGCGCCAAGCGCGGCACGGAGGCGAGGTCGGTGAGCATGCCGCGCGGTACGGTGATGGTGCGCTTGGCGCTCTCGCCGGCGAAGCGGAAACGAACCTTGTAGTCGGCGCCGACGATGTAGTCGGCGTCGTCCCTGCCGCCGCGCATCTTGACCGCGTTCACTTCACGGCGCAGCACCAGCGGCGTCACGTACTCGAATTCCTCGATCGCCTCGCCGGCGTAATTTTGGGGATAGGGATTGACGATGACGGGGGTAAAATCGGGCATCGGGCCCTCCCTGGGGTTCCGCCGGGCTGCCGGGATGGCGGCGCGCGTTCCGATATTGGCACGCGATCGTGAGGGCGAAACATGAAAACCCGGTTGCAGGTCTCGCGCCGCCGGCTGGCGGCGGCCGCGGCGCTCGGGGCGGCGGGCGTCCTGGCAATGGCGCGGCCGGCACGCGTCGAGACGCGCGAAGCCATCGCGCAGCCGCCCGTCCCCGGCCGCGCCGCGTTCATGGCGCGCGCCGTCGCGATGCGCGACCGCGCCGTGCGCGGCGGCGACCAGCCCTACGGCGCCGCCATCGTCAAGGACGGCCGCATCGTCGGCGAAGCGCCCTCGCGGGTCGTCATGAGCCGCGATCCCACCGCCCATGCCGAGATGGAGGCGATCCGCGACGCCGCGCGCCGCCTCGGCACGCGCGATCTCTCGGGCTGCGAGATCTACGCCAGCACCCGCCCCTGCCCGATGTGCGAAGCCGCCGCCTCTTGGGCCGGGATCGCGCGGATATTCCACGGTGCCGGCGCCGCCGATGCCGGCCCGCCGCGGCTTTCGCGCTGCTGAGCGTGCACCGCGTCGCGGCACGATTGCTCGCTTGACGGCGCGCGCCCCGCCCCTGTCTTATCCGCCGCGGTGGGGCCCGTAGCTCAACTGGTTAGAGCCGGCCGCTCATAACGGTCTGGTTGCAGGTTCGAGTCCTGCCGGGCCCACCAATCGCCCGCGATCGCGATCGTGGCGCTCGCCGTCGCCCCGTCGTCATGCCGGAACGGCCGCGTTCTTCGCCAGCGCCGAGGTGATCAGGCGGTATTTGACGGCGGTGTTCGAGAGATCGCGGAAGAAATTCACCAGGTCGCCCCAGGGATCGTTCATGCGATTGAGCCCCGAAATGAACGCGACCACCGTCCCCATTTCGGTCTTGCCCTGGAGGAACAGCCAGCCGCCGACGAACAAGAGTCCGACGATGCCGACATGGTGCAGCAGGTTCATCAGGAAGTTCATGCCGAATTTGCGGCGGAGGATCTGCATGTTCAGCGCGTAGACATCGCCGACCTGGCCGAGATAGGTCCTTCGCCGCGCTGCCTTGGAATCGCCCGCCTCGTCGACGATCTGGGTGCCCAGCGCCCGCAGCGTCTCGATCCGCCGCTTCGTGCGCCGGTTGATCGCCCGCTGCAGGATCGGAACGAAGACGACCTGCGGAAGAAACAGCGCGATGGCGACCAGGGCCAGCCATGGCTCGATGTAGGTCATGTAGCCGAAGACGCTCAGCAGGATACCGCCGTTGAGCAAGGGTTCGGAGAAGCTCGTGCCGACGAAACCGCCGACCGCTTCGACCTCGGACACGACGATCGAGATCGCGGCGCCTTCGTCCGCGGCCGCGCGCCGATCGGGCGTGCTGGCCATCGCGATTAGGTTCGGTTCGGAGCGCAGGCGCCGATTGGCGGATTCGCTCACGGAACCGCGAAACACGTTGAGCGCGAGTTTCGTGCCGCCCTGCACGAGCACGGCCGCCAGGTACGCCAGACAGAGCAGGGCGATGGACCCGAATTCCCCTTTGGCGACGGTGTCGTTGACGATGCGGCGCTGGAGCTCGAGCGGCACCAGTTCGAGCAGGAACAAGGCCACCGCGAGCAGCGACAGCAAGATCTGGTTCCGGCTGCTCACCGTCCAGACATATCGGTAGAGATCGCGGATCATGGCACGCCGATGGGTGGCGGCCATCCGAATACGAAGAAGATTCACCCGACGCGCTAACCTGGGGTAGCTATTCGGACGATAATTGCGGAATCGGCCCGGAGGCGCCGCCGGATGCGCTCGCGGAGGGCCGGCCGGCGCGGCAACCGCGCCGCTTACTGGAAGTAGCCCTCGATCGTCGCGATACCGGCGCCGCCGGTGCCGCCGTTCTGCGACCATGTACCGGGGTCGGAATCGACGATCATGTACACGCCGGGCGGCAAGCCCACATTGGGCATGATGAACCAGTAGGCGTTGGGAACGCCGCCCTGCCCCGGCTGGCCCATCGCTTGCCAGGGCCCGTAGAACTGGCCGGTGGTGCTGCGAATGGCGATCGTTCCCGGCAGCGCGCCCTGGCCGTAGTTCCAGTGGTAGGTCATGACCCGGACAATCGTTGTCTGCGCGGTCAATTGAAAAACGGTGGCCTGGGTCGGCCCATTCTCCACGGCCGCGATGTTGCCGTTGTTGAAGATGGTTTGCGCCTGCGCATGGGCGACGCCCGGCGCGGTCGCAATCGCGGCGAGAAGCAACAAACACGATGCCTGGGCGGCCCGCGAGAAAGTACGAATACCCTTCATTTCAATTCCCTGCCATTTTCATCCTGCAAACACATGCTTAGGGCGTCCGCATGCGGACACCATTGATTCACGTCAAACCGACATCTGCCGGATAATCCGAATTGTGTGTGACCTGGCCCCAACCGACCGGTCCGCCGGGGCCACCACCGCCATCGGCGCCCGGATTTCGGCTCTTGCGCCGCTGCGCCGTCGGCTTGCCCTGGCCGGCGCGGACGCTTAGCCTTTCGTGCGACCTCGGGCGACAATCTCTTCCAGGGCAGCACCCGCGATGCCGGCACAGACCGCAATTCCCGACTGGCGCATCACCGGCGATTGGTGGGACCTCTGCAATTGCGCCATCGGGTGCCCGTGCAATTTCGGCTCGGACCCCACGCTCGGCTATTGCGAGGGTGTCCTCACCTGGCTGATCCGCGACGGCAGCTTCGGCACGGTCAAGCTCGGCGGCGATCTCGCCGTCGTCCTCATCATCCATTTCGAAGGCAACGTGATGGTGAAGAACCGCGAGTTCGGCTTCCTCATCGACGACCGCGCCGACGCCGCCCAGCGCGACGCGCTGAAACGCATCTTCACCGGCGAGGCCGGCGGCGCCTTCGCGGCGTGGCGCGATCTCACCATCAGCCTCGACGGCGTCGAATTCGTGCCGATGAAGGTCTCGCACGACGCCGAGAATTGGCGCGTCGAAGTGCCCGGCATGGTCGAGGGGCTCGGCGGTCCTTTCCGGAAATACATGGTGCCGGAGAACGACACCTGCCGCATCTACAACGCGCCGCGCCCGGAAGTGGTGCCCGGATTCCTGACCGTGGGCCAGGCCAAGCGCAACGTCGTCACCGGCGCCTTCGGCCGGAGCTGGGATTGGTCGCAACGCTCGTCCAAGCACATCGCCTTCGACCTCAGGGGACCCAAGGCCTTCACCTGGCGCCAATCGCTGCAGAAGCAATGACGCCGGAGTCCGGCGGCCGCGCGCGCGAGCGCGCCATTGCCGTCGCCCTCGTCGCCGCCGTGGCGCTGCTTGCCTGGGCCTACACGGTGCACCAGGCGCATCTCATGGACGAAATGGAAGCGGCGATGCGGCGCGACATGAACATGTCGATGAACGCCATGAAGCCCGCGTGGACGGCCGTCGACGCGCTGCTGCTGTTCGTCATGTGGACGGCGATGATGGCGGCGATGATGGTGCCGGGCACGGGCCCGATGGTGGCCGCGTTCGCGACGATCAACCGCCGCCGGCGCGAACGCGGAGCACCCTACGTGCCGACCGCGCTCTTTCTCTTGGGCTATCTCGCCGTCTGGGCCGGCTTCTCGATCGCCGCGACCGCGCTGCAGTGGCTGCTGCAGAAAATGGGCCTCGTCACGACCATGGCGGAATCGGCCTCGCACTATCTCTCGGCCGCACTGTTCCTGGCCGCCGGGCTCTATCAATTCAGCCCGTTGAAGCAACGGTGCCTCGCCTATTGCCGCTCGCCGGACGGATTCATCCTCTCCGAATGGCGCGACCGCGCGCTCGGCGCCGCCATCATGGGCCTCCGCCACGGCCTCTTCTGCCTCGGCTGCTGCGCGGCGCTGATGGCGCTGCTGTTCGCCGTCGCGGTGATGGATATCCGCTGGGTCGCGGCGCTGACCGTGCTCGTCACCGCCGAGAAGCTGCTGCCGGGGGCGCGGTACTGGCGGCGGGGGATCGGGGCCGTGTTGCTGGCGGTCGGCGCCGCATTCGCCATCGCGGGGTGGCGGATCGCGTGATGCGTCCCGTCTTCTCTCTCCCGCGCCAGCGGGAGAGGGAAAGACCTATGCCGCCTTCCGCAGCCCCGCCCTCCGCTCCGGCTACGCGGCCGAAATCGACTCTTCCTAGGCGTCCTGCGGCGCGCCCCAGAATTCGGCGACCATGAAGCCCTTCTTGGTGAGCGGCTCGCGGAAGAGGAAATCGAGCATCCCGGCCGCACCGGCGGCCCGGGGAAGAAGTGGTTCGGTATCCGCGCGGCGGCGAGCGGTGCGGCTCAAAGCTTCTGCGCCACCCACATCAGCAGGGCCACGGCCCACATCGTGACGGCGACATAGGCGGCGATGCGCGCGTGCCAGAAATAGCGCTCGGCCAGGGCCTCGCCGATGAGGTGCTGCAGCCGCTCCTTGGGCATGGCCGGCGCGGTGTTGCGGATCATGAGCCACACTTCCGTGTCGCGGAAGTTGCGCTTGGGCGCGCCGAGCCCGCGCCACAGCAGGATGAGCGCGGTCGCCGTCACCATGAAGGCGCCGAAGCGGACCGCAATATAGGGGTCGCCCGAGAACCCCACCATCGCCGTGAAGATGGCGATGAGGGCGAAGCCGCAGGCGCGGCGGATCGAGGTATCGGCGCAGTTGCGGAACAGTTTCGGGTCCATGCCTGCCGCCCTATCGCGCGGCGGCAACACCTCACGCCGCCAGCGCAACCCTCGGCGATGCAAAAGCCTAGCCAGCGGACCGCTTGCCGGCAATGGGGGGCGGCTGAAACCTTCGTGACGGAGGGCCGCGCCGCGCCGATTGCCGCACGGGCCGCCGCGCGACAGGGCGCCGCTTGCCCGGCGCGGGCGGCTCGGATAACTCAACCGGGACAAATACCTAGATGGGGAAATGCTGCCATGAAACTCGCGCCCTTCGCCCGCCCGGCGATCGCCGCCGCCGCCCTGCTCGCCCTTGCCGCCTGCGGCGAGTCCTCGGGCAAGCAAGACCGCGCCGCCTACGATGCCTGCCTCAAGGCGGCGCAGGCCGATGCCAAGATCGGCAAGGCCCAGTTCGCCAAGTTCGAGGACGCGAAGATCGGCGCCTCGACCGGCGAGGAGGAGATCCGCGTCAACATTCCGTACGAGCTCGAGGGCAAGAAAGCCCTTCACCAGTGCATCGCCAAGAAGCAGACCGACGGCACCTTCAAGGTGGTGTTCTAGGGCGCGATCCGATCGGTTGCACGCGGTTTGGTTGCGCCGTTCTAGCGCGGGTTCCGCGGCGGCACGGGGCCGCCCTCTGCATTTCCGCCCGCCTCAGGCGAAGCCCAGGCGTTTCAGCGCCGGCAGCGACAGCAGAAGGGCGAAGCCGAGCCAGATGAACATCGGCACGGCGCTCCGGCGCTCGCCTTCCCAGAGGCGCTCGTAGAGCGCGGCCGGCACGCCGCTCAAGAGCAGGATGCTGGTCGAGATCAGAATCTGGGCGAAGAAATAGATCCATTCCGGCGCCTTCGGAAAAACCTCCGGCATGATCGGGATGACCAGCACCATCGCGAGCTTGCGGAACTCCTCGGGGTAGGTCATCCCGGCCACCGCCGAGAGCGCCACCACGATCAGGAACAGGATGCTGCGATCCATGGCCGGATTCCTTTCCGCTCAGCCGCCCTGGGCACGGGGCACCTGGCCCCAGGAATACATCGCGGCATAGAACCCGAAGCGGAGCAGCAGGATCCAGAAAGCGGCGATGGGCGGCAGCAGCACGGGCGGCATCGCGCGCGGCGTGATGAACGACACGGGCCTGACGACCCACTCGGTCAGCCAGTAGAACGAGCGGTAGATGTAGTTGCGTGTGCCGGGCGGCAGGAAAAGCGACAGCAGGAAGCGGCCGAACAGGCAATAGAACACCAGCGTGAGGGCGTAGTTGGGAATGTGGAAGTGGAGGAAGCTCCACCAGAGATCCCGGCCGTCCATCGTCCCTGCCCTCCCGGAGTCAGCCTGTCGGCGGCTGCGGCGGCAAAAAAAGAGCAGGGCTCAAGCCGTGAGCCCTGCTCCGTTCCGTCGTGCGCCGGGCGCTATTCGTGCGCCTTGGTGCCCCAAGCGACTTCGCCCCTGGGGACGCGGACCGAGTCGACGAAGTCCTGCATCTCCTTGGACGGCGGCGCCGTCATCAGGCTGACGATCCACGTTACCCCGAAGGCCACCGGCATGCCGAACAAGGCCGACGAGATATTGCGGATGCCGAACCAGAGGTCGGTGCCGAACCAGGCCTTGAAGTCCGCCGGGAAGTAGCGGGTCATCACCAGGTAGAAGAGGCAGATGCCGAACCCGCTGATCATGCCGAGGACGGCGCCGGCCCCGGTGGTGCGTTTCCACCAGATGCCCATGACGAGGGGCGCGAACAAGCCCGCCGCGGCCAGCGAGAACGCCCACGCCACCATCTGGATGATGCCGGATGGTCGCGTGCCGGCCACGGCCGCCGCGATCAACGCCACGCCGACCAAGAGCACGCGGGCGACGATGAGGCGCCGCGCGGTCGTGGCCTTGGGATCGAGCATCTTGTAGTAGACGTCGTGGCTGAGCGCGTTGGCGATGGCGAGCAGCAGTCCGTCGGCGGTCGAGAGCGCCGCGGCCAAGCCGCCGGCCGCGACCAGGCCCGAGATCACGTAGGGCAATCCCGCGATCTCCGGCATGGAGAGCACGATGATGTCCTGGTTGATCACGAGCTCCAGCAACTGCAGCTTGCCGTCGCCGTTGGCGTCCTTGATCGAGAGCAGGCCGCCCACCTGCGACCAGTTCTGGACCCACGCCGGGAGCGACGCGATGTCCTGGCCGATCACGTTCTGGTAGACCTCGAGTTTCGCGAACGCCGCGTAGGCCGGCGCCGTGAAGTAGAGCAGGAAGATGAAGAAGATCGACCAGCCCACCGATTTGCGCGCGTCGCGCACCGAGGGGGTGGTGAAGTAGCGCATCAGGATGTGCGGCAGCGACGCGGTGCCGACCATGAGGCAGAGCACCAGCGCCCAGAAGTTGTTGAACTCGACCCAACTGAACTGGCCCTGGGCGTTGGTGAACGCCTGGGTGTGGGCCTTCGCAATGCCGAGCGTCTGCTCGAGCTTGGCGATCTCGGTCAGCGCCTGGCCGTAGGTGAGTTCGGGGATCGGAATGCCGTACTTCTTGGTCGAGAGCCACACCACCGGAACGAGGTAGGCGATGATGAGCACGATGTACTGGGCCACCTGGGTCCAAGTCACCGCGCGCATGCCGCCCAGCATCGAGCACACCAGGATGCCGGCCAAGCCCACGAAGATCGCGATTTCGAACGAAATCCCGAGGAAGCGCGACGTGACGATGCCGATGCCGAAGGTCTGCGCGACGATGTAGGTGAACGAGGCGCAGAACAGCACGACGACGCCGCAGAGGCGCGCCGTGTTGCCCTCGTAGCGGGTGCCGAGGAAATCGGGCACCGTGTATTGGCCGAATTTCCGGAGATACGGCGCCAGCAGGATCGCGACGAGCACGTAGCCGCCGGTCCAGCCGAGGACGTAGCCGAGCGCGTTGTAGCCGCCGAGATAGAGGCCGCCCGCCATCGAGATGAAGGAGGCGGCGCTCATCCAGTCGGCGCCCGTCGCCATGCCGTTGTAGAACGGCGGCACGACGCGGCCCGCGACGTAGTATTCGGAGAGCTCCATCGTGCGCGAGAGGATGCCGATATAGGCGTAGACGCCGATGGTGAGGACGACGAAGGCGTAGCCGATGATCTTGTTGGGCAGGCCCATCTGCTCGAGGATCGCGAGCAGGATGGTGAAGCCGATGAAGCCGCCCGCGTAGCCGGCGTAGATCTTGCCGAGGCTGTTGATGAAGTTGGCCGAGGTTTTTCCGGTTGCCATGGCTCTGCCCCCCTAGTCTTCGGACACGCCGAATTCGTCGTCGATCTTCTGCTGAGCCGAGGAATTCCAGAAGCAGAGCACGACGAAGGCGATCAGCGAACCTTGCGCGGCGAAGTAGAAGCCGAGCGGGAATCCCGCGATCACGATGGTATTGAGCGGCCGGGCGAAGAAGTGCACGCCGAAGCTGAAAACGAACCACAAGAAGAGAATGGTCCACATCAGTCGCGAGGTTTTTCGCCAATAGGCCTGCTGCTTGTCGGGCGTCAGAGTTGCCATCGCGTTTCCCCCGTTATGGCCAACGTCCACGCGACCGGGAGGCGCGGGCCGCACACCATGTGCGTCGCGCTCCGGCTGTTTCGATGCCAGTCCGCCAAGTGGGGTTACGCCCCGAATTGCCTCCAACTCACGCGGCAGATTTCGGTATCGAAGGTCGCCAGCCCGGTGTCAGGTTTGTATTTTTGTCGAGCGGGGCTGTTGAAGTTCCTCCCCTAACACCGAATTTCGCTTATAACATCGAGTGAAAATGCGGACAATTATCACGACTGCGACAAATCATCCTTTCGCATAGCAACAATTATTTCGGGAGAGTCGCGGCGGTGCGATGGGAACGCGGGCGCTCGAGACGCAGACGTTCGGGGAACGGCGCATGAAGAAGTGGCGGTTTTTCACGATTGGGAACGGGCGCGGGCGCATCGCGACGCTCGCGGTGCTCGCCGATTTCCTCGCGCGCGAGGCGTCGCTGATCGCGCAGAAGACGATTGTCGACTATTGCCACATGAAGACGCGCCTGCCGCTCAACGAGCTCACGCGCGAGAAGGCGTTCACCGACGCGTTCGAGGAATCGCGCCAGGCCGGATACGCGGCGGTGCTCTCGGACCTCGTCGCCGTGGTGGAATCGCATCTTCGCGCGGCGGCCGGCGCGCGCAGCGGCCGCCTGCCCGCGGCCCTGGCCGCGCTCTACGTTGACGCCCTCGGCCGGTTCGCGGGCGCCGCCGCCGCGGGGCTCGGCGCCGACGAGGTCCGGCGGCGCCTCGCGCAACTCCAGATCGCGGCGCCGAAAACCTCGGCCGACATCGCCCTCACCTCGGGCAACATCCTGTTCGACACGCTGCCGCTCCACCCGCGTCTCCGGAAGCACGACCGCGAGCCGGTGGTGGAAGGTGCCCGGTTCCTGTTCATGTCGCGCTGCCAGCGCCTCGGCGAGCGGCTCGACGCGCCGCGGCTGGTGGCGGCGCTGCTGGCGGACAAGGACGTTACGGCCGGGCCGGGCACGGCGTCGGCCTAGGCGGGCCTGCCTAAACATGCATTCGCTCGCCGCCATCTTCCGCCGCCGCGCCGGCGAGGAGGCGGTCGCTCCGCTGGCGCGCGTCGGGCCCGAGGCCACGGTCGGCGAGGCGGTGGCGGCGATGGCCGCGGCACGCGCCTCCGCCGCGCTGGTGGCCGATGCCGCGGGCCGCATGCTCGGCATCGTCACCGAACAGGACGTGGTCCGCCGCATCGCGTTCAAGGCCTCAGCCGATGCCCCGGTTCTGAGCGTGATGACCACGCCGGTCGAGACCATCCGCGCCGACGATTACGTATTTCACGCCATCGCGCGGATGCGGCGCAAGCGCCTGCGCCACATGCCGCTCGTGGCGGCCGACGGCATGGTGCTGGGCGTGCTCGATCTCCACCGCGCCTATGCCGGCGCCATCGCCGGCATGGTGGAGCTCGTGGACCGCCTGACCCACGAGGAAACCCTCGAGGGCTTGAAGGCGGTGAAAGAAGCCCAGGTGGCGCTCGCCGACGCCCTCTTCGAGGAATTCCTGCCGGCGCCGGAAATCCAGGCGCTGCTGACCGACGTCAACCGCGACATCTACGCCCGCGTGGCGCAATTGCTGCTCGCGGAAATGCGCGAGTCCGGCTGGGGCGGTCCGCCGGCGAAATTCTGCATCGTGGTGATGGGCTCGGGCGGCCGCGGCGAGAACTATCTCTACCCCGACCAGGACAACGGCTTCATCCTCGACGACTATCCGGACGACGCGCATGGCAGCGTCGACGCCTGGTTCGTCGAATTCGCGGGCCGCATGACGATGGCGCTCGATGGGCTCGGCATTCCGCTCTGCGTCGGCAACGTCATGGCCACCAACCCGCTGTGGCGCAAGACGCGCACCCAATGGCGCGACCAGATGGGGATCTGGTTCCGCCAACGCCTGGGCCACGCCGCGCGCTTCGCCGACATCTTCTTTGATTTCATGCCGGCCTGGGGCGAGGCGGCCTATGCCGCGGAGCTCCGCGCGCATGTGACACCGCTGATCGCCGCCAACGAGGCCTTCCTGCGCGACATGGCCGATCTCCAGAAGGACCACACCACGGGCCTCCGGATGTTCGGGCGCCTCGGCACCGACCCCCAGCGCCGCGGCGAGATCAATCTGAAGCATCGCGGCACCCTTCCCCTCGTCGACGCGGTGCGCCTGCTCGCCCTCCGCCACAAGGTGCCCGCGCCCGGAACCGGTGCGCGCATCGACGGCCTGGCCGCCGCCGGCGTCTTCAACCGCGACGAGCAGGACGAGCTCCAGGGCGCCTTCCGGCACGTCACCCGCCTCCTCCTCCGCCAGCAGCTCGGGGATTTCAAGGCCGGGAAGAAGGTCGGCAACCACGTGCCGGTGCGCGGTCTCTCGCGTATGGAGCGGGGCCGCCTCGTCGACAGCTTCCGCGCCATCGAACGCGTGCGCGAGCGCGTGGCGGTCGAGATCGGCGGGCGCGCGGTATGAGCGGCGGCAACGTGCGCACGGAAGATTGCTCCCCCCTTGAGGGGGAGCTGTCCAAGCGGACGCACTTGCGTTCGCTTGGACTGAGGGGGCCAAGCGCCGAGGCGCTGGAGGGGAGAACCCCCACCCGCCAACGCGCTCGCGCGAATGCGCGAACGCGTCGCCGACCGCCCCCTCAAGGGGGGCGGTCAGAGATCACACGATGCGGATGCTCGTGTTCTTCATGCCGTGGCGCTCGACGAGCGCGAACAGCGCCGCCGCGTCCTTGGGCGAAAGGCGGATGCAGCCGTGCGAGGCGGGGCGGCCGAGCCGGCCGACCGCGCTGGTGGCGTGGATCGCGTGGCCGACGCTGGTGAAGAAGATCGAGTGCGGCATCGGCGCGTTGTCGTATTTGCGCGAGTAGTGCATTTCCTTGAGGCTCAGCACGCGGAAGGTGCCGCGCGGCGTCTCGAAGCCGGTCTTGCCGGTGGAGACGCGGTAGGTCATGCGCTTCTCGCCGTCGACGTAGACGGTCATGCGCTGCGTGCGCTTGTCGATCTCGATCGTGATCTTGCCGCGCTCGTTGTCGGCATTGGAGCGGGCCTCGACCAGCGACGCCTGCGCGCCGGCGGCCGAGAGGACGAGGGCGGCGAGCGCCATCTTGAGCGCGGCCGCGAAGCGGAAGAAGCGGTTCGAGAGGGAAAACATGATCCTGTCCGATCGATGGGGTTGCGGCGGAATCGCCGGTGATTTGCGGCGATACTACCGAGGGCCGCGGGGCGGCGCAGTGACGGGGGTCACTCGCGGGAGCCCGTCTCGGCCGAACCGCCTCATCCCTTCAACTGCGCCAGCACCCCTTCGAGGATCGCGATCGCCTCCGACTTGTCCTGCTTCGAGAGATCGACCAGCACGCGCAGGCCGCTCCGCTCCTGCAGCAAGATCTTGCCGCTTTCCTTGAGCTCGTCGAAGGTGCCGACGATCTTGTAGGTGTTGATCGGCCGGAGGAAGCCCTTGACCGTGATCGGCGGCTGCTCCTCGGTCAGCACCAGGTCTTGCACCAGCGCGTTGGTTTCGTGCGCGAGCAGGATGCTGCCGGGCTCGGCGACGGATTCGAGGCGTGCGGCGAGGTTCACCTCGTTGCCGATGATGGTGTAGTCCATGCGGTCCTGGCTGCCGAAATTCCCGACCGTGCAGAAGCCGGTGCTGATGCCCATGCGGATGCGGAACGGCCGCTCGAGGCCGCGCTCGCGCCATTCCTGCTCGAGCGCGCGCATGCGCCGCTGCATCGCGATCGCCATCAGCACGCAGGCCTTGGCGTCTTCCTTCGGGCCCTTGGTTTCCGGGTCGCCGAAGAACAGCAGGATCGCGTCGCCGATGAATTTGTCGATCGTGGCGCCGTGCGCGAGGGCGATCGCCGACATTTCCGTGAGATAGTGGTTGAGGACGTTGGTGAGATCCTCGGATTCGAGGTTCTCGGTGGTTTCGGTGAAGGCGGCGATGTCGGAGAAGAAGATCGTGAGCTTCTTCCGCTTGGAGGCGATCTCGACGTTCTGCTCGCCGGCGAAGATCGAGCGGTAGAGCTGCGGCGCCAGGTATTTCGAGAGCTTGGTCGAGAGCGTCTCGAGCATCCGGTTCTTCTCGACGACCAGGCGGTTCGCCTCCTCGGTGCGCCCCTTCTCGGCGAGGATCTCGCGCTCGGCCTGCTTCTGGTCGGTGATGTCGGTGATCACAGTGACCGTGCCGCCGGCCGCGACGCGCCGGCGGAGGACGCGGTAGACCCGGCCGTCGGGCGTGAAATCCTCGAACGCCTTCTTCGCCGGATTGCGGAGACTCTCCACGCGCTTGGCGACCATCGCCTCCACGTCGCCCTCGCCGTAGTAGCCGTTGCGGGCGAGGTGGCGGAGGAAATCGGGATAGGGCCGGCCCGCTTGCAGCAGCTCGGGCGGCGCCTTGTACATTTCGCGGAAGCGGTCGTTGCAGAAGACGATGTCGAGGTCGTCGCCGACATAGGCGAGGGCCCCCGGCATGTTGTCGAGCGCCACGTGGATTTGCGCCTCGCGCGCCGCGAGATCGCGCTCGGCCGCCTTCTGCTCGGTGACATCGGTGATCACCGTCACCGTGCCGCCGGCTTTGACGCGCCGCCGGCGCACGCGATAGACGCGGCCGTCGGGCGCGAAATCCTCGAATGCCGCGTTGGGCGGATTGCGCAAGCTCTCCACGCGCTTGGCCACCAGCGCCGCCGGGTCGCCCGGGCCGTAATAGCCGTTGTCGGCGAGATAGCGCAGAAAAACGGGGTACGGCGCCCCGGCGTCGAGCAGCGCGGGCGGCGCCGGATACATGTCGCGGAAACGGTCGTTGCAGAAGACGATGTTGAGGTCGTCGTCGGTGTAGGCGAAGGCGCCCGGCATGTTGTCGAGCGCCACGCGCAGCTGCGATTCGGGGGCCGCCGCCGGGCGGCTCCTCGGCTTCCGCGCGGGGCTGTTTCGCGCCATGGCGACCTCGATCGTTCGCTCGACGGCGCCGACGCTATCACCGCGCCAACGGCTTTAGAAGGCGCTCCCATGCCCGCGCCCGTCACGCGGCTACGGAGCGCGCGGATCGCCGAACGGCACGATCTTGTTCGCGGCGTCGTGGCCGATGTCGGCGCGGCCGAGATAGGGGATGCCGGAGACGCCGCACCAATGGCGGACGACTTCCTCTTCTTCCAGCACGAATTCGGGATCGTTCGGCGGGATGGCGCTGCAGCGGCCGAGTCGGATGCCGGCCACGCGCCGGATCGCGGGATTGCTCGTCACGTGAAACAGCGAGCGGTCGATGCGGTACATGTGCTCGGAGACCTCCTCGAGCATCAGCACGTGGCCGGCGAGATCGGGCTGGAACGGCGTTCCGACCAGCTGGCTGAAGGTCATGAGGTTGAACGCCGCCGCCTTCCCGCCCGGCGCCAGCGACGCGAGCGAGGGCTCGAGCGTCTCGGGCGCGCGGTCCACGAGCCAGGAAAGCGCCCGCGACACCGCTTCCTCGCCGCCGGCGCGCGTGATGTCGGACGGCATCGGCCCGTGCGCGAGGTGCTGGAAGCCCTCGGCATAAAGCCCGGCCAGGAGCGCGCTCAAATCGCTGTAGCCGAGATAGGCCTTCCGCCGCGCCGCCGTGGTCAAGCGCGGCAAGGCGATCGCCGCCATGCGCGCCGAGCCGTAGCCGCCGCGCGCGAACCACACCGCCGCGAACGACGCATCGTTGGCGATCTCGATGAAGGCGGCCGCCCGCGCCGCATCGTCGCCAGCGAAATGGCCCGAGGAGAGATAGCATTGCGGATGGACGTGAAGCTCGGCCCCGGGGTGGCGCTCGGCCGCCAGGCGCAGGACGCGCTCGGCGGTTTCGGGCACCAGGCGGCAGGCGGGCGCCACGATGCCAATTTTAACCTTCCGCGCCATACAGTCCCCGCCCCATTTACCCCCGAGCAACCGTGTGCGATTCAATGCTGATGACCACCACCCGGCCTCTGAAGCGACCTTATTTCTTCTGTGGAATCGGCGGTAGCGGAATGTTGCCGCTCGCCCTTTTCCTGCACGCCAAGGGCTTTCCGGTGGAAGGCTCCGACCGCTCGCTCGACCAGGGCCGCCTCGGGCGCGTCTTCGACCATCTCCGCCGGCGCGGCATCGCCCTCCACGCCCAGGACGGCACCGGCCTCGCGCGCGCCGAGCAGATCCTGGTCACTTCGGCCGCGGTCGAAGAGACCGTGCCGGACGTGCAGGCGGCGCGGCGCCTCGGGGCCGCGCTGATGCGGCGCTCGGAGCTGCTCGCGGAGTTGCTCAACGCCGCGCCCGGCAGCATCGCGGTCGGCGGCACCAGCGGGAAATCCACCACCACGGGCATGATCGGCTGGATCCTCGACCGCGCCGGCCGCGACCCCACCATCATCAACGGCGCGGTGATGAAAAATTTCGTGGCGCCGGAAAATCCCTATGCCAGCGCCGTGGTCGGCCGCGGCGACGCCTTCGCCAGCGAAGTGGACGAAAGCGACGGCTCGATCGCGCTCTTCCGCCCCAAGATCGCGGTGGTGACCAACATCTCGCTCGACCACAAGACCATGGACGAACTGCGCGCCCTCTTCCGCGGCTTCCTCGCCAAGGCCGAAACCGCGGTGCTCAATCTCGACAACGACGAAACGCGGGCGTTGGCCGCATCGCTGCCGCCCGAATCGGTCTGGACCTTCGGCCTCGCCGACCCGGCCGCGCGCCTGTTCGCGAGCGGCATCGTGCCGGCACCCGACGGCATCGCGTTCGAGGTCGCGGAAGGCGGCGATCGCGTGCACGTGCGCCTCCAGGTGCCCGGCGTCCACAACGTCTCGAACGCGCTGGCGGCCTTGTGCGCGGCACGCGCGTCCGGCGTCTCGCTCCGCGACGCGGCGGAAGCGCTCGCGGGCTTCACCGGCATCAAGCGGCGCCTCGAGCACGTGGGCGCCGCCAACGGCATCACGGTCATCGACGATTTCGCGCACAACCCCGACAAGATCGCGGCGACGCTCGAAACCCTGCACGCCTTCCCCGGGCGCCTGCTCATCATGTTCCAGCCGCACGGCTTCGGGCCCTTGAAGCTGATGCGCGAGGCCTTCGTCGATTGCTTCGCGCGCAACCTCGCGCCCGGCGACGTGCTGGTGATGCCGGAGCCGGTCTATTACGGCGGCACCGTCATCCGCGCCGTGACCAGCGGCGACATCGCCGCCGGCATCGCCGCCAAGGGGCGCGAGGCTTACGCCTTCCCCGACCGCGCCGCCTGCGGCGACAAACTCGCCGCCCTCGCCCGCCCCGGCGACCGCATCGTCGTCATGGGCGCCCGCGACGACACCCTCTCAGATTTCGCGGGGGAGATGCTGAAGCGGGTGGGCGCGACCGTGGCGGCCTGACGCGGAGCGGCTACTATTTCTTCTTCCGCTTGTAATCGATGCCGATCTCGGCAAACAGGCCAGACACAAAATCTTCGTCGGTTCCCGGTATCTTCGCGCGCGGCCCGTCCTTTGGGTCGTGGAGGAACGATACACCGACGAAGAACATGTTGATGTAGTCCATTGGTTGGTCGAACTTTCCCTTATCGTGGCCGGGAACCTGCATCGTGCAGGGATTCGACTTGCAATAAAGTTGGCCGCCCCACCAAGAGATCAAGAACGTGTAGTAGTCCGGTAGACCCGTGTGTTTGGCCTCGAGTACGGGGCCGGGCGCTGACCCGTCGTCGCCGATCTCGATCTGCGCCGCGTTCGGGCTCTCCCTGATGCATCGATTCATGAGCTCGGGATAGCGCCGGCTCTTGCCCTCGTTGATGCCGATTTTCGCCGTGCACGACACGCCTTTGACCGTGAGCGTGAGCGTAATTCCTTCGCCCGGCGGCGAAAGCGGCGGCTTCGGGCCGGGCTTCTTCCACGTCACGACGAGCCGCCGCGATTGCGCGACGCGCTGCCCGTTCCTCACCACCGCGGCGGCGAAGGTGTACGTCGCTTCGCGTTGCGCCTTGGGGCGGACGCGCAACGTGCACTGGCCCGCCTTGCAGACGAAATTGGGCGCGGTGGCGTCGCCGAGTTCGTTGGTCACCGGCATGCGGCGCCATTTGTCTCGGCTGCGGCAGTTTTCCGGGATGTCGCGGCAAAAATAGATCCACACCTCGTAGCCGCCGGTGTTGTAGGCCGGCGTGTCGAGGACGTCGGTGTCGAGCCGGATGCCGCTGCCGATGTCAGGATTGGGATCGGTGGTGGTGAACGATATCGGCGTCCGTTGACCTTGCGCCGCGGCCGGCACTGCCGCGATCGGCGCTGCACCGAGAGCCACCATCGAGACCACGAACAGAAAACGCTGTCCGAGCATGCTTCCCTCCCTGCCCGCCGGCGTGAAACCTAGCCGCCGCCGGGGCAACCCCGCTCGCAAACTAGCACCGACACGGGTATGATGAACATGGCTGAAACGACGAGCAGGGGGCGTTGGCCATGCGCGCGACGAGGCTCGGGTATCGTCGGCGAGCGGCATTCTTCGCCGCCGCCGCTTTCATCATCGGCGTGGGATTCGCGGCACCGGCCGGGGCGCAGACCGCCGGTTTCGTCATGGAGCCCGGCACCAACCGATATGGCGGCGATTACGCATCGCGCGTGGCCGCATCGCCGGCCGAGTGCGCCGCGCTCTGCCGCGCGCAGGAGCGCTGCCAGGCCTTCAGCTACGTGCAGCCCAACAATGGCCAGGGCCCGCAAGGCATTTGTTGGCTAAAATCCTCGATTCCGCAGGCGCGCCCGCACCCGTGCTGCGTCTCGGGCGTGAAGTCGGACGAATTCGACCTGCCGGACGGACCGGGCGTCAGCGAAGAACCGTGAAGCCTCGGCGGCAAGGCTCGGCCGGCGAAGCCCTCAACGCCCTCGCCGCGACCGCATCGTCGTCATGGGCGCCCGCGACGACACGCTCTCGGAATTCGCCGGCGAGATGCTGCAGAGGGTGGGGTAGCGGATTCCGGCGGAGGGAATTGCCCGACGCCTCGTCCGCGTCCATCCTTCGAGGGCCGCCTAACCCTTCGACAAGTGCTCAGGGGGCGGCCACCTCAGGATGAGGTTCAATTATTGCGGGAAAATCGGCCTCATCCTGAGGTGCCCGGCCTCTTGGCCGGGCCTCGAAGGATCGACGCGCGCGAGGCGCTGCGCGGCCCCGGGAACCACATGCTCGGCGTGCGCCGGCGGCGGTTGCCGAGGCGGGCGGGCGGGGATTAGGCTTTGCCGCGGGGACAGATCGGCGCGCGGGCCCGTTCGAGCAAGACCGGGCCCGGCGCGCCATCGAGAGGGGCTAAAGGATGGTCGAGGATCGCGTCGAGCGGAGGCTCGCGGCCATTTGGGCCGGCGACATCGCCGGCTATAGCCGCCTCATGGGCGCGGACGAGGAAGGCACCCTCCGCCAGCTCAAGTCGCACCGGAAGGAACTCGTCGACCCCAAGGTCACCGAGCATCGCGGGCGCATTGTCAAGACGACGGGCGACGGCATGCTGGTCGAGTTCGTGAGCGTCGTGGATGCCGTGCGCTGCGCGGTCGAGATCCAGCGCGGCATGTCGGAACGCAACGCCGACGTGCCCGAGGACAAGCGCATCGAATTCCGCATCGGCATCAACGTCGGCGACATCATCAGCGACGCCAACGACATCTACGGCGACGGCGTCAACGTGGCGGCACGGCTCGAAGGCCTCGCCAAGCCCGGCGGCATCCTGGTGTCGCGCAACGTCTACGACCAGGTGCGCGACAAGCTGAGCTTCAGCTTCGAGGATTTGGGCGAGCAGACGGTCAAGAACATCGCGCGGCCGATCGGCATCCACCGCATCGAGCTGGCGGAGCATGCGACGCCCGCCGCCGCCGGCGCCGCCACCCAGGAGCGCCACGGCGGTTTCGCGAAATCGGAAAAGCCGAGCATCGCCGTGCTGCCGTTCGCGAACATGAGCGGCGACCAGGAGCAGGAATATTTCGCCGACGGCATTTCCGAGGACATCATCACCGCCCTCTCCAAGCTGCGCTGGTTCTTCGTCATCGCGCGCAACTCCTCGTTCACCTACAAGGGCAAGGCCGTGGACGTGAAGCGCGTGGCCCAGGAGCTGGGCGTGCGCTACGTGCTCGAGGGCAGCGTGCGCAAGAGCGGCAACCGCATCCGCATCACCGCCCAGCTCATCGACGCCGCGACCGGCAACCACCTCTGGGCCGAGCGCTACGACCGCGATGTCGCCGACATCTTCGCGGTGCAGGACGAGATCACCGAGCGCGTCGTTTCGGCGATCGAGCCGCAGCTCTACGCCGCCGAGAACATCCGCAGCCAGCGGAAGGCGCCGGAAAGCCTGGACGCGTGGGAATGCGTGACGCGCGCCCTCTCGCACATCGCGAGCTCGAACGCCGCCGACTACGAGATCGCCGAGACGCTGTGCCGCCGCGCCATCGCGCTGGCGCCGCGCTATGCGCAGGCGCACAGCCTGTTGGCCTTCGCGCTGATGCGGCGGGCCGTGCTGGCCGGCGGCACCGCCGACATCGCGCCCGTCGCCTTCGGCCACGCGCAAACGGCCATCAACCTCGACGAGCAGGACCCCTGGGCGCATTTCGCGCTCGGCTACACGCACTTCATGCCGCGCCGCTTCGCGGAAGCCGTGACGTCGTTCAGGAAGGCCATCGCCCTCAATCCCAATTTCGCGGCCGCGCATGCGATGCTCGGCAACGCGCTCGCCTGCCAGGGCGAAACCGAGGAGGCGCTGAAGTGCGCCGAGCGCGCCGTGAAGCTCAGCCCCGGCGATCTGTTCCTGAGCGTCGTCACCGGAATCTGCATGACCTACGTCCATTTCGTCGCCGCGCGCTACGCCGAGGCCGTGGCCTGGGCGAAGAAGACGATCGAGCGCCAGCCCGAATTCATCGTCGGCTACCGGATGCTGGTGGCCGCCGCCGCGATGGACGGGCAAGACGCCGTGGCCGCCCCCGCGCTCGCCACCCTCCGCCGCCTGCAACCCGGCATTTCGCTGACGTGGGCGCGCGACAACATGAACCTCAACGACGAGCCGCGCGGGAGATTCGTGGAGGGGTTGAAGCGGGCGGGGGTGGGGGAGTGAGGGGGGCGGACGATGCGGGTATGGGGAATTTCTACTCTGACACCATTTCTGCTGATTTCTGCTCGCTCTGACCCCAATTCTTACTGCTGCATCAAAGGGAGACTTGGCTGCGACTCATGTTTTTCTTGAGCGGCCCGAATGGCATCTTCCGCGTCAGCGTACAATTTGTCTGCGTCGGGCAGCGCCAAGGTGCGATCAATTAACTGATTGAATTCGTCCCGAGTGATTACGAGAACGCCACCCTTCTCCGCGTGCTCCAACTCAGGTTTGATCTCCGCTTTAGTCTTAGTGGTAACAATAATCGAGATTACGCGAAGGAACGCTTGGTTGGAATTTGCGAGTGACCGTCGCACAGCCTCTGCGCGATCATGCAAGATTGCGAGTTTGTTGTCCGCCCTCAACAAGCCCGTGGTGCATTCAAGGACCGCGAAGTTGCCGCGGGGGCTGGTCGCGATCACATCCACCGCATCTTGCATTCTTGGATTTCCGCCAAGATGGGCAACGGCGAAACCAAGCATCCACATCACCCACGCGACGGCCGGCTCGAGCTGACGAGCATCCTGTCCCCGTCCCTGCGCCTTTTCGAGCACGTCTCTGAGTTTCTCTAGCTTCGGATCAAAAGCTTCGTACACGGCGCGGCGCGTGTTCTGAAATGTTGCTGGATCAGAAAACCACCAATGGTGTTGCGCCACTCCGTCAAAACTCGTGACCGCATTAACAACAGCTGCATTGGGAACTTCAACTACGGCTCTGCCTAGTTGCCAACCATTCAGCGCAGACCAATCGATTGCTCCGGGATCGATAGTCGCGCGCGCAAAGACGTGCCCCTGATGCAAGACTCGATAGCCAACTCGAAATTTGTCTCGCGGCAACCCGGCCGCAAGTGCGACGTGAAATTCAGCCTTTGTGCCGTTCACCCGTGATCTCGCTGTATCAACCTCCGCCACATTCAATGCGATCACCTCAACCTGCGCCGGACCGGGCGACAGAGGTCCAAGCTGATATTCCGACATAAGTTCTTGCAGTCCATCGTATGGCGTCGTTGATGCCTTGAGCTCCCAATCGAGACCCATGTGGGGCTGGATCTGATCTTGCGCACCGATCACGCTCAGAATGTTGAGTCGTAGCTGCCGTTGAAGGCCTTCAGGGTGAAATGGAATGAACGACACACCGTACCTTCCATCGGCGCCCGGGAAGAGCAGATCGCCATCGGGTGTCGTGATTTTCCCGCTGACTAAGGCACCTATTAAAGCGCGAACGTCAGCTCTCAGCTCGGATAGGTTGTAGCGTCCCGCACGTACATTCGTAGATTTGAAATGAGAGAATGGCGCAACTGGGGCGTTGACGCTTAGAAAAACCCTCGCACGGGCGAGCGCAAAATTGTCACCGCTTTTGGTCGCGAGGTAAGTCAAGAACCTATGCTTGTAAGCCTCTAGAAAAGGTTCAACACCCTTAAGAAATTCGTCCACGCAGGCCTGGTCGTGAGGCAGCAGCAGCATCGGGCTAAACCCCTAATTGCCTCGCGGTAAGCGATGCGTCATCGAGCTCCCACACCTCAACATCGTCTGGAATGCAGTGCTTATTCAATCGAACCCAGTACTCTGCGAAAGTCTCGGGCTGTCTTACCCCTTTCTTCTCGGTTTTTGAGACGAACAGCATCTTCCGATATGCGCCCGACACCCCATGAAAGAATATCATCGCTTCATTAAGCGTCGAGATTTTGGCACTAGGATTATTTCCGCCCACCGTCCAATCGTAAAATTTGCACTCAACGAGGAGATATTCACTGCCATAGTCGAAGCAGTGAGGCTTCTTGTGACGCAAGTTAATGCCGACTAGCGCCGAATATTCCGCACGCACGCGATGCCCCGCCTTCTCTAAGTACTCCCCGACTCGCCTAGCGAATAAGTTTCCACGTTCTCGGTTGCTCATGAACTACCTCGGCAATCCGCTGCCGTTCGCTGCTAACCCGAATGTCGATCTTCTCCCAACTCGGAAGACCTATAAGGATTCTATCGGCATTCTTGACCGGCGTCACATGCCCGCAGAGTGAAGCGGTAGAGAGCGTCGGGTCGGAGTTGTGTTTTGCCACCAAGAATGTACTTGCGAAAAGAACAAAACATGAATACAATATCTGCCACTTTTTCCCCTTTCGGCTGCACCGGCGCCTTGGCGCCGGCGGCGGGAGGTGACGCGTGGGCTGCCGGTGCGCGGCCTTGATGGCGGGGTGGCGGAGATGCGCTGCCTCGATGGTGGACGAGCGATGGGCGGCGGCGGTGGAATTGCGCTGACGCGGGCAGGCTGCGCGCGGCGGCGCGGTGGCACGGCGCGGCGCGGCGGATCGAAAGGGTGCCGGAGAGTATCAAAGGGGTATCAAAGGGTATGAAAGCGTATCGGCATGCCCCCTCCCCCGCGGCGCCGGTTTTAGTTTCCGCTACCGGGTCTTCCTCCGGCTGCGCGGCGCTTGCCGCCGGGATCGCGCGGCCGCGAGCGCTTCCGGCCCCTGACGCGAAACGCTACGGCCCCGGCGGAATGACGACAAAATGACGACGGGCGAGGCCGGAAATGACGACAAAAAGACGACAAATGACGACGAATGACGACGAATGACGACGGTTTGCGAAAAACGGCTTTTGTCGTCATTCGGGCCCGAAGGCGCGCCGGGCTGCCGCCGGCGGTTTCTCCGCTCCGGTGGCCGCGTGAAACGGCGGCGGCGTGTCCCGGAATGTCCATGGATGTCTACGAATGTCCATGAATGTCTATCGGCAGGCCCTGCTCCCCCTCCCCGCGCCGCGCCGGCCCGCTCGCCACTCAGGCCGCCACCAGCTTCCGGGTGATCGCGCGGCTCAAGGGCACGGTGAAGCTGAAGGTGGCACCCTGGCCCGGGCGGCTCGTCACCCAGATCCGGCCGCCGAAGAATTCGATGATCTGCTTGCAGATGGGGAGGCCGAGGCCGGTGCCCATCGGCTTCGGGTCGTCGCGGTTCTTCACCTGGATGAAGCGCTCGAAGATGCGGTCTTGCCACTCGGTCGGGATGCCCGGGCCGTTGTCGCGCACCGAGACCTCGAGATAATCGCCGATCGCGCGCGCGCGCACCCAGATACGGCCCTTCTCGGGATCCGTGAACTTCACCGCGTTGGAGAGGAGATTGATGACGACCTGGGTGAGGCGGTCCTTGTCGGCGCGCACGAACGGGAGCCCGACCGGCACGTCGGATTCGAGTGCGATCTCGCGCTCCACCACCAGGCCATGCACCGCGGCCACGGCGTCGTCCACCACCGGGCCGGGATCGAAATCCGACATCTGCCATTCGAGGCGCCCCGCCTCGAGCTTGGCGAGATCGAGCAGCTGGTTGATGAGCCGCGTGAGCCGCTCGGCCTCGCGCGCGATGATGCCGACGAAATTGGCGCGCTGCGCGGAATCGAGCGCCGGGTTGTCGAGCAGGATCTCGGAGAACGAGCGGATCGAGGTGAGCGGCGTCCTGAGCTCGTGGCTGACGGTCGAGAGGAAATCGTCCTTCAAGCGGTCGAGCTCGGTCAGGCGGAGATTCGCCTCGCGGAGATCGCGCGTCGCGGCCTCGAGCTGCTGCGATTTCAGTTCGAGCTGGCGGCTGTATTGGAGGATGTGCGAGGCCTCGTCGAGGATGCGCATCACCTCCTCGATGCCGACCATCTCGCCCTTGGCGACCGAGCCCACCATCACGCGCGCGGAAGCGGCGCCGATGGCGCCGGCGAGCACGCGCTCGGCGAAGCTGATGAGGTCGGCGTCGGCGTCGCGGGTCTTGCCGAGATCGATGCCGCGGGCGCGGGCATAGTCGCGGAACGCCTGCTCGGCGCGCTCGGCGCCGACGAAGCGCGCGACGAGGTCGCGGAGCTCGGTGAGCGTGGCGGTGCCGCGCCAGAACACCGTCTCGTGCGCGGCGCCGGTGCGGAAGACGTCCACGAATTGCGCCGCCTGGATGCGCTCGATGGCGTCCTGGCGCGTCGACATCGAAACGCCGACATAGATTCCGGCGTTGACGAGCAGGCTCCAGAAGGTGGCGTGGCCGATCGCGTCGAAGCCGGAAAGGCCGAGGAGATTGTAGGGCTTCAGGAGCTCGATGCCGAATGGCCCGCTCTCGACGAAATCGAGCGGGATCCAGCCCGAGCGCGCGAACGACGGCAGCAGCAGCGTGTAGAACCAGATGGCGAAGCCCGAGAGCAGACCCGCGAAGGCGCCGGCGCGCGTGCCGCCCTTCCAGAACATGCCGGCGATCATCGCCGGCGCGAATTGCGCCGCCGCCACGAACGAGACCAGGCCGATGGTGACGAGCGCGTAGGTTTCGCCGATCAGCCGGTAATAGAGATAGCCGAACAGCACGATGACGACGATGGTGCCGCGGCGGATCGAGAGCAGGGCGCCGGTGAGATCGGCGCGCTGCGAGAGGCCGAACCAGCGGCTCCGGAGCAGCACCGGCATCACGAGGTCGTTGCACACCATGGTCGAGAGCGCGATCGTCTCGACGATGACCATGCCGGTCGCGGCCGAGAGCCCGCCGAGGAAGACGAGCAGCGCCAGCCACGGCTGCTTCTCGTGGATCGGCAGCGAGAGGACGAAGGTGTCGGGCGTCACCGTCTGCGCGTCGAAGGTGAGCAGGCCTGCGACCGCGATCGGCAGCACGAACAGGTTGATGGCGATGAGATAGGCCGGAAACAGCCAGATCGCCTTCTTCAAGTCGCGCTCGTTGAGGTTCTCGACCACCATCACCTGGAACTGGCGCGGCAGGCAGACGATGGCGGCCATGGCGAGGAAGGTGAGCATCACCCACGACGAGATGCCGCCGGTGCCCATGGTGAAGAGCTTGTCGAAGGCGCCGCTCGCCGCGGCCTTGCCGAAGAGATCGCCGAAGCCGCCGAACACGCCGAAGGTCACGAACAGCCCGACCGCGAGGAACGCCACGAGCTTGACGATCGATTCGAAGGCGATGGCGGCGACCATGCCTTGATGATGCTCGGCGGCGTCGATGTGGCGCGTGCCGAACAGGATCGAGAACATCGCCATCAAGAGCGCGACCCAGAGCGCCTCGTCGAGCAGCAAGAGGCTCGTGCCCGACGCGTTCGGGCGCACCACTTCGGGATAGGCGAGCAGCACGCCGAAGCTCTGCGAGACGGCTTTCAGCTGCAGCGAGATGTACGGCAGGATTCCGACCACGGCGATGATCGTCACGAGCCCGGCGAGCATCTGGCTCTTGCCGTAGCGGGCGCCGACGAAATCCGCGATCGAGGTGATGCGGTTCACCTTGCTGATGCGGATCATCTTGCGCAGCATGAACCAGCCGAGCAGGAAGACGAGCGTCGGCCCGAGATAGATCGGCAGGAACTCGGCGCCGCTCTCGGCCGCGCGCCCGACCGAGCCGTAGAACGTCCAGCTCGTGCAATAGACCGCGATCGAGAGCGCGTAGAAGGCCGGGTTCTTGATGAGGCTGCGGCCCTGGTCGGCGCGCCGGTCGCCGTAGTAGGCGATCGCGAACAGCAGCGAGAGATAGGCGAGCGAGGCGAGGATGACGACCCAGCCGGCCATCAGCCGCCGCCCTCGCGCGCCGGGCCCGGCTCGTTGGCCGGTATCGTCGGCGCACCCGCATCGGCGCGCGGCGGCGGCTCCTCCGCCGGCACGAGCTGCATGATGACGAGCCCGGCCAGCACGACCAGCAGGATCCAGAGGCCGAAGAGATAGAGATAGAGAAGCGGAATGCCGGCCACGAGCAGCGGCTTGTTGAACAAGGTCAGCACCGGCGGGCTGAACCCGATCGCGCCGATCAGGAACAGGCCGATGAGACGTTCCGCGCCCACGCCGGGCCTTCGCATGCCCTGTCCTCTCGAGCGCCGATCGTCGCGGCGCCAGCCCCTCGGAAATCTTAGGCTTGCATCCGCCGCTTGCGCAACTCCGCGATGCTGCCGGACGCCGCCAAGGCCTGGCCGAGCGTCTTGATCCCGCGGCCGTCGAGCACGTCCACGAGATGCAGGAACAGCACCGCCGTCGCCATCGCGTCGCCCAATGCCGAATGACGGCGGTCGATGGCGATGCCGAAGCGCTGCGCGACCGAATCGAGCGAATGCTCGGGCATGTCCTCGAGCAGCGCCGCCGCCAGCATCAAGGTACACAACACCGGATTGTCGAAGCGCACGCCCGCCGCCGCCTCGTGCTTGACGAGGAAGCGCATGTCGAACGAGGCGTTGTGGGCCACGAGCGTCGCGCCCTTGGCGAAGGCGTGGAATTGCGGCAGCACCACCGCGATCGGCGGGCGGCCGGCGACCATCGCGTCGGTGATGCCGTGGAACTTGGTCGAGTCGGGCGGGATCGGCCGGCCGGGATGGACGATGCGCTCGAAGGTCTCGCCGGTGAGGATCCGGCGATTGACGATGCGCACCGCGCCGATGGCGACGATCTCGTCGTTCTCCGGCGAAAGCCCGGTCGTCTCGGTGTCGAACACGGCGAAATCGAGCGCGGCCAGCGCGCGCTCGCGGTCCGGGCCTGGCCGCGCGCGCGCCGTCAGATCGAAATCGTAGAATTCCGGCCGCGCCGTGAAGCCCGAGCGGCGGCGGCGGAATTGCGGGCGCTGCGGCGCCGGCAGCGGCAGGCGCAGCACGCCCTCGCCTTTCCGCGCGAAGCTCCAGATCTCGCTGCCGTGGCGCTCCAGCACCTGGCGGAGACTCGCGCCGCCGGGCGCACCCGGCAGCGCCTCGTCGAGCCACGCGTCGAGCGTCGGCGAGGCGATCGGGGCACCCGGCCAGGCGAGATCGAGATAGACGCGCTGGTCGGCGAGCAGCGGCTCGATGTCGAAGCTCGCGCGGCCGGCCGCGGCGGCGAGCTTGGCCACGAGATGCTCCAGCGCCAAAAGCGCCGCGTGACTGTCGGCGCGCAGCCACAGCGGCACGCCGATCATGACGAGATCGATGCCGAGGCGCTCCTTCAAATGCTGCGCCGCGCAGCCGATGAGATCGGCGGAATAGACGTCGTCCATCGGCCACGGGCCGGCGGCGAGCGCCCGCGATTGGCGCGCCAGCGCCTCGAGCCGGTCGGACAGGCGCGCGCTCTCGGCGGCGAGGTTGGCCTCGAACGCCGCGCGTTGCGCGCCGTCGGCGGCGGGCACGGCCGGCAGCGTCTCGGCGATGGCGCGGATGTTGGCGACCGGCCCGCGCAAGCCCTCGGTGGCGGCGCGCAGCAGCGCATCGCGCCGCGCGGTGTCGGCGATTTCGGCACTCGCCTCGGCGAAGCTCAGCACGTAGCCCGCGGGCGCGCCGCCTTCGCCCGCCACCAGGCTCATGCGGCCCTTCAAGAGCGCGCGCGCATCGACGGTCGCCGCGACCACCGAAGCGACCGGGCCCTCGGGTTCGGCCCCGGCCTCCGTATGGGGCGCGTCGGCCGCGGCTTGCGCGGTCAGCAATTCGAGCGTGTGCAGGATCGGCTCGCGCGCGACGAGCCCGAACAGGCTGCGGCCGAGCCCGACTTCCTCGGGCGCGTTGAGGAGCCGCACCGCGGCGCGGTTGTAGAGCAGAATCTGGTGCTCGAGATTGCACACCAGCACGCCCTCGGTGAGATCGAGCAGAATGGCTTCGAGCCGGCGCTTCTGCTCGGCGAGCCCGGCGGAAGCGCGCGCCGACGCGATGTTCGCCTCGTGCCGGAGTGCCGCGAGCCGCTCCAGCACCAGCCGCACGCCGTCGGACAACGCGCCGAGCTCGGGTACGCGGGGCGGCTCGGCGCGGGCGCCGGCCTGGGCGTGGGAGACCAATTCGAGATCGCGGCCGAGTGCCGCGAGCGGGCGGACGAGCCGGCGCCGCAGCACGAGCCACGCCGCCGCGATGGCCGCGAGCACGAGGGCCGCCACGCCGCTCCAGAGCGCCAGGCGCCGCATCGGCTCGGCGACGCCGGGAATGAACGCGATGCCGACCGCGATCGCCGCCACGGCCGCGAGCGCCAGCGCGGCGAAAACGCGGCCCAGCACCCGCTCCGGATCGCCCTGCGCCGGCGTCGCCATCGCCCGACCCTCGCCCGCTCGGCGCCGGTCAGGGCGCGCCGGCCTTCAGGATCTCGCGCACCTTGGCCATCAGCTCGCGCGTCGAGAACGGCTTGGTGATGTAGTCGTCGGCGCCCATGGCAAGGCCTTTCTCGCGCTCGACGTCGCGGCCGCGCGCGGTCAGCATGATGATCTTGGTGTCCTTCCAGCGCGGCTCGGCGCGCACGCGCTGGCACACGTCGTAGCCGTCCGGCGGCGGCATCATCACGTCGAGCAGCAGCAGATCGGGCTTCTTCTCGCCGAGCGCCTTCAAGGCTTCCTCGCCGTCGCGCGCGGTGCGCACGTCGAAGCCGGCGTTCTTCATCATGAACTCGAGCGCCAACAGAATGCTCGGTTCGTCGTCGACCACGAGGACCGATTGGGCCATGATTTTTATCCTCCCCGCCGCGCCCGATCCCCCCGTGGCGCGATCGTTGTTTTATCGCGCCAGCATAGAGCACCGCTTCGGGGCGGCGCCACTGGCATCGGCCCGCGAAGGAACCGGCGCGGCGGCGCCAAAACGATCCCGAACCCCTTGACCCTGCGGCGGATTTGCCGCTCGGCCGCGGTTGACGCTGGGCGCGTTCCGACCTAAATCTCCGCCCGCCGCGGGACCGCTGGTGGGTGCCGCGCGCTCAGCCCAAGAAGGTCTCTCCCCGGATGGCGACGCCGCTCGCAAAGAATGCGCCGCAAGGCTCGCATGAGCCGGCGGCGGCAGATTCGGCGCGCCCGGATTGGGCGAATGCCGGGCTGTTCCTGGCCGACGGCAGCGTGTTCTGGGGCAAGGGCGCGGGCGCGCCGCGCACGGTCGTCGGCGAAGTCTGCTTCAACACCGCGATGACCGGCTATCAGGAAATCATCACCGATCCCTCCTATGCCGGGCAGATCATCGCCTTCACCTTCCCGCATATCGGCAATGTCGGCACCAATCCCGAGGACATCGAGACGGTGACGCCGGCGGCGCTCGGCTGCGTGCTGCGCGCCGACATCACCGATCCCGCCAATTACCGTTCCGCGCAGCATTTCGACACGTGGCTCAAGAGCCACGATCTGCCGGCGCTGACCGGCGTCGATACGCGCCGCATCACCCGCCGCATCCGCGACCTCGGGCCGCCCAACGGCGTGCTGCGCTACGATCCCGGGAAGCGCTTCGATCTCGACGATCTCTTCGGCAATGCGCGCGCCTGGCCGGGCCTCGAAGGCATGGACCTCGCCATCAAAGTGACGAGCCGCCAGACCTACACCTGGGACGAGACGCGCTGGAAATTCGGCGAAGGCTTCGGCAAGCAGACGGCGCCGCGCTTCAAGGTGGTGGCCATCGACTACGGTGCCAAGCGCAACATCCTGCGGTGCCTCGCCGATGCCGGCTGCGCGGTGACGGTCGTCCCCGCCACCGCCACCGCCGAAGACGTGCTGCGGCACAAACCCGACGGCGTGTTTCTCTCCAACGGTCCCGGCGACCCCGCCGCCACCGGCACCTATGCCGTGCCGGTGATCCAGCAGCTCATCAAGTTCGAGCTGCCGATCTTCGGCATCTGCCTCGGCCACCAATTGCTCGGCCTCGCCCTCGGCGGCAAGACCAAGAAGATGGACCGCGGCCACCGCGGCGCCAATCATCCGGTGAAGGACCTCGAGACCGGCAAGGTCGAGATCACCTCGCAGAATCACGGCTTCATCGTCGATCCCGCGAGCCTGCCCGCGGGCGTGACACCGACGCATGTCTCCTTGTTCGACGGCTCGCTCGAAGGCTTGAAAGTGAAAGGCAAGCCGATCTTCTCCGTCCAATACCACCCCGAAGCCTCGCCCGGCCCGCGCGATTCGCACTATCTCTTCGACCGATTCATTGCCTTCATGAACGTTAAAGACAAGTAGCAGGGAGGCGGGGAGGCGGGGAGATTTATTCCTGCTGTCGCGAGATCTCATGGCCATAGGAGACGCCGTTACCGAAAAGATCATTGGTTGCGGGATCGCCATCCATCGCGCGCTGGGACCTGGATTGCTCGAATCGGCTTATGAGGAGTGCATCGCCTTAGAGCTTCAACAAGCCGGCCTTGAATTTAAGAGGCAAGTTCCACTACCCGTTGTCTACAAGACCATTCGGCTGGAACAAGGTTATCGAGTCGACTTCATCGTGGAGCAGCGCGTCATCGTCGAAATCAAGTCAATCGAACGACTCCATCCCGTACACGAAGCACAGCTTCTGACTTATCTACGACTCTCGGGGATTCGAACTGGATTACTCATCAACTTTGGCGCGGCTGTGCTGCGGGAAGGAATCCGCCGTATGAGTCTGCGCGAAGCGCCTGAATCAATCTCCCCGCCTCCCCGCCTCCCTGCAAACTTGACTGACGACAATGCCTAAGAGAGATGACATCGACAGCATCCTGATCATCGGCGCGGGGCCGATCATCATCGGGCAGGCGTGCGAGTTCGATTATTCGGGCACGCAGGCGGTGAAGACGTTGAAGGACGAGGGCTACCGCGTCGTGCTCGTCAATTCGAACCCGGCCACGATCATGACCGATCCGGGCCTGGCCGACGCCACCTATATCGAGCCGATCACGCCCGAGACCGTGGCGCGCATCATCGAGCGCGAGCTGGCGGCACGGCCCGGCGAGAAGCTCGTCATCCTCCCCACCATGGGCGGGCAGACGGCGCTCAACACCGCGATGGCGCTGGCCGCCGACGGCACCCTCGACCGGCTTGGCATCGAGCTCATCGGCGCCAAGCGCGAAGCGATCGAGATGGCCGAGGATCGCTTGAAATTCCGCGAGGCCATGGAGCGCATCGGGCTCGATTCGCCGCGGAGCCGCATGGTTTCGAACCTCGCCGACGGCGAGGACGCGCTCGAATACGTCGGCCTGCCCGCCATCGTCCGGCCGTCGTTCACGCTCGGCGGCACCGGCGGCGGCATCGCCTACAACCGCGACGAATTCCGCGAGATCGTGACGCGGGCGCTGCGCGCCTCGCCGGTCGGCACCACCCTCATCGAGGAATCGGTGCTGGGCTGGAAGGAATTCGAGATGGAGGTGGTGCGCGACCGCAAGGACAATTGCATCATCGTCTGCTCGATCGAGAACGTGGACCCGATGGGCATCCACACCGGCGACTCGATCACGGTGGCGCCGGCGCTGACGCTGACCGACAAGGAATACCAGATCATGCGCGACGCCTCGATCGCGTGCCTGCGCGAGATCGGCGTCGACACCGGCGGCTCGAACGTGCAGTTCGGCGTCGATCCCAAGTCGGGCCGCCAGGTCGTGATCGAGATGAACCCGCGCGTCTCGCGCTCCTCGGCGCTGGCGAGCAAGGCGACGGGCTTTCCGATCGCCAAGGTGGCGGCGCGCCTGGCCGTGGGCTACACGCTCGACGAAATCCAGAACGACATCACCGGTGTCACGCCCGCGAGTTTCGAGCCGACGATCGATTACGTCGTGACGAAGATTCCGCGCTTCACCTTCGAGAAATTCAAGGGCGCCGATCCGATCCTCACCACCGCCATGAAGTCGGTGGGCGAGGCGATGTCGATCGGGCGCAATTTCCAGGAGAGCCTGCAGAAGGCGCTGCGCTCGATGGAGACCGGCTTGACCGGCCTCGACGAGATCGCCATTCCTGGCGCCGCGGTGGCCGGCGTCACGGATGGCGCCGACGATCGCGACGCCTATCGCGCCGCGATCGCCAAGCCCACGCCGGACCGCCTGCTCCAGATCGCACAAGCGATGCGCGCCGGCCTCACCGACGACGAGATCCACGCCGCCTGCCGCGTGGATCATTGGTTCCTCGCCCAGATACGCGGCATCGTGCGCGCCGAGGCCGAAGTGCGCGCCCAGGGGCTGCCGCACGACCGCGACGGTTGGACGAGGCTCAAGGGCATGGGCTTTTCCGATGCGCGCCTCGCCAAGCTCGCCGACACGAGCGAGGCGGCGGCGGCGGCCGCGCGGCGCAAGCTCGGCGTGACACCGGTCTACAAGCGCATCGACACCTGCGCCGCCGAGTTCGCGTCGCAGACGCCCTACATGTATTCGACCTACGAAACCGGCACGCCGCCGGAATGCGAGGCCGATCCCTCCGACCGCAATAAGATCGTGATCCTCGGCGGCGGCCCCAACCGCATCGGCCAAGGGATCGAGTTCGACTATTGCTGCGTCCACGCGGTCTATGCGCTCGACGAGGCGGGTTACGAGACCATCATGGTCAATTGCAACCCGGAGACGGTTTCGACCGACTACGACACCGCCGACCGGCTCTATTTCGAGCCGCTCACCGCCGAGGACGTGATCGAGTTGGTGCGGCGCGAGAGCCAGCGCGGAACGCTCAAGGGCGTCATCGTTCAATATGGCGGTCAGACGCCGCTGAAGCTCGCGCAGGCCCTCGAAGACGCCGGCATCCCCATTCTCGGCACGTCGCCGGACGCCATCGATCTCGCCGAAGACCGCGCGCGCTTCCAGAAGCTGCTGCACAAGCTCGGCCTCCGCCAGCCGCGCAACGGCACGGCCACGTCGGTCGAGCAAGCCGTGAAAGTTGGTACCGAAGTCGGGTATCCGGTGCTGCTGCGCCCGTCTTACGTGCTCGGCGGGCGCGCCATGGAGATCGTCCACGACGAGGCCGGCTTGCTGCGCTACGTGCGCGAGGCCGTGAAGGTGTCGGGCACCAATCCGGTGCTGGTCGACGCCTATCTCCAGGACGCGATCGAGGTGGACGTGGATTGCCTCTCCGACGGCACGACCGTGCGCGTCGCCGGCATCATGGAGCACATCGAGGAGGCCGGCATCCATTCGGGCGATTCGGCGTGCAGCCTGCCGCCCTACTCGCTCGCCCCGGCCGTGGTGCGCGAGATCGAGCGCCAGACCGAGACGCTCGCCCGCGCCCTCGACGTCGTCGGCCTCATGAACGTGCAGTTCGCGGTCAAGGACGGCGACGTTTACGTGCTCGAGGTGAATCCGCGCGCCTCGCGCACGGTGCCGTTCGTCGCCAAGGCCACCGGCTCGCCGATCGCCAAGATCGCGGCGCGCGTCATGGCGGGCGAGAAGCTGGCGGATTTTCCGCTCCCGGCCCCGCCGCTGAAAGCCCACGTCTCCGTCAAGGAAGCCGTGTTTCCCTTCAATCGCTTCCCCGGCATCGACGTGCTGCTGGGCCCGGAGATGAAATCCACCGGCGAGGTGATGGGCATCGACACGGATTTCGGCCGCGCCTTCGCCAAGTCGCAGCTCGCCGCCGGCGTGAAGCTGCCGCTCTCCGGCACCGTCTTCATCTCGGTGCGCGACCACGACAAGGGGCCGATGGCGCCGGTGGCGCGCAAGATCGCGGCCATGGGCTTCAAGATCGTGGCGACGCGCGGCACCGCGGATTTCCTGGCGCAGCACGGCGCCGCCTGCATCGTGATCAACAAGGTGCTGGAGGGCCGGCCGCATATCGTCGATTCGATGAAGAGCGGCGACGTGCACCTGGTGTTCAATACCACCGAGGGTGCGCTGGCCATCGCCGACAGTTCCAGCATCCGCCAGACCGCGCTGACCGGCGACATTCCCTATTACACGACGGTGGCCGGCGCCCGCGCGGCGGTGGAGGCGATCGCGGCGCTGCGCGCCGGCGCCCTTGAAGTGGCGCCGCTGCAATCCTACTTCTCCGCCTCTTTTTGAGGAGCGTCTTTCGGACCGCGGATCGGGCGGCCCCCCGGGCTCCCCGAGGGGTTGCGCCGCCCCCCTCAGTCCGTAAGATACTTCACCCCGAAAAGAGCAGTTCTAGGACGAGAGGCAATGGACAAACTGCCGATGACTCCTCGTGGCCTCACCCGCCTGCAGGAGGAACTCAAGACGTTGAAATCCGTCGAACGGCCGCAGGTCATCCGTTCGCTCGAGGAAGCGCGCCAGCACGGCGACCTCTCCGAGAACGCCGAATATCACGCGGCCAAGGAACGCCAGGCATTCATCGAGGGCCGCGTCGCCGAGCTCGAGGACAAGATCGCGCGCGCCGAGGTGATCGACGTCTCGAAGCTCTCGGGCACCGTCGTGCGCTTCGGCGCCACGGTGACCTTGGTCGACGAGGACACCGACGACAAATCGACCTATCAGATCGTAGGCGCCGACGAGGGCGACATCGCCAAGGGCCTGCTCTCGATCAGCGCCCCGCTCGCGCGCGCGCTCATCGGCAAGACCAAGGGCGACAGCGTCGAGGTCAACACTCCCGGCGGCTCCAAGGCCTACGAGATCACCCGAGTCGTCTATAAGTAGAGCGCGGCGGCGGCCGGCGGCTCAGGCCGCCGAGGCGAGCCGTTCGTGCCGGCGCGGCCGTGCGCCGCCGCCATTGGGAACAACCAGCCGCGCCAAATCGTCCGGCTCGTAAGGCTTGCCGAGGATGGCCGCGGGATGGAGCGCCTCCATCCGCTTGCGCTCGGGGCCATCGGCATAGGCGGTGAGGAACACGATCCGCGGGCCGGCGTGCTCGGCGATGCGCGCCGCGGCTTCGATGCCGTCCATGCGCCCGCCCAAGTGCACGTCCATCAGCACGATATCGGGGTTCACGCGCCGTGCCAGTTCGATGGCGGCTTCGGCGGTCGCGGCGCGTCCGACCACGTCGCACCCCATGGATGCGAGATCGGCGGCCAGCGACAGCGCGATGAGAGCCTGGTCTTCGACGACCATCACCCGGAGCGGGCGCGATGCGTCGGGGTTGTCGCCGTCCGCGGCGGCTTCGGCGGCCGGCGGCGCGACGGCGGAACAATCAAAGGTATGCATCCGTGCCTCGCTACCTTCCCGGGTCGGTGCCGCCCTGCAGCGTCCGAGATTTGGAATTTGCAACCCGCACCGGCAACAACGCGCGAATCCGAATTCGGTTCACGCGTGAATAACGTGCCCTAGCGTCCTGTTCTTTATGGAAATTGCGGAGGCCGACGGCACCTAGGCCATGCGCGGGGGCCGCCCCGAACAGTCTTAGCCTTTGTTAAACAAAGGGAATTTCGGCGGTTGGACTACTCGGCCGCGATCGGCACCCCGGGCAGGCGCTTGTCGGTGCGGATCACCTGGATGGTCTGGACCGTGGCGACGTGCGGCGACGAGGTGAGCTTGGTCGTGATCTCGTTCTCGTGCGCCGTGTTGCGCGCCACCAGAATCAAAAGGAAATCGCCCGCCCCGCGCACCATGTGGCACTCGCGCACTTCGGGCCAGTCGCGCATCTTGGACTCGAACGCGGTCAGCACCGCTTCGGCTTGGCTGTCGAGCCCGACCAGCGCAAAGAATAGAACTTCGTAGCCCAGCCGCTCGGCATCCACCTCGGCATGGTAACCCTTGATGACGCCGGCATCCTCGAGCGCCCGCACCCGGCGCAGGCAGGGCGGCGCCGAAATCTGGGCGCGCTGGGCCAGCTCGACATTGGTCATCCGGCCATTGTCCTGCAGGTCGCGCAGGATGCGCCGGTCGACCTTGTCGAGCTTGACGCGGCGCGTGCCGCCATTCTCGTCTTTGGGGCTCATGGAGTGGCTGTTTTTGCGACCCGAGGGACCGCCACCGCCCGACGCAATCGCGACCGAATGCGCCTGTTCGGCAGGTTTGTTGCTGCGCTATATGCGATTGACGAAATAAAATTTCAAGGAAAATACGCGGTACAAAATGGAAACTGCGCCCCACCCGCCCCTCTGCTGGGTCGTCACCGAAGGCTATGTCGGGCTGGAAAACCAGGCGCTCGGCATCGCCGAGGCGCTCGGCCTCGCGCCGGTGCACAAGACCGTCGCCGCCCGCCAGCCCTGGCGCAGCCTGCCGCCGCGCCTCTGGCTCGACCGCGTCGGTTTTCGCGCGTTGAAGGGCGATGCGCTGACGCCGCCTTGGCCCGACGTCGTGGTGAGCTGCGGCGGCCAGGCCGCGCTCGCCGCCTATCTCATCCGCCGCGCGAGCGGCGGCCGCACCTTCACGATCCACGTCCAGAAGCCGGCGCTGCCGGCCCGCGCCTTCGACGCGCTCGTGGTGCCGAAACACGACGGCCTCACCGCGATCAACGCGATCGTCACCGACGGCGCCGTGCATCGCGTGACGCGCGCCAAGCTGGCCGAGGCGGCCGCGCGGTTTGCGCCGCTCTATGCGCATCTTCCGAAGCCCCGGGTCGCCGTGCTGATCGGCGGCAGCAACAACCGCTACCGCCTGACCGCGGCGCGCATGCGCACGTTGGCGGCGCAGCTCGCGGCCCTCGCCGAGGGCGGCGCGGGGCTGATGATCACGTCTTCGCGCCGCACCGAGCCCGCGGCGGCGGCGATCCTCGCGCAAGCGCTCGCCGGCCACACGGCCCATATCTGGGACGGCGCCGCCGGCGCGGCGGGCGGCGACAATCCGTATTTCGGGCTGCTGGCCCTCGCCGACGCGATCCTCGTCACCCGCGATTCGGTGTCGATGACGTCCGAGGCGGTGTTCACGGGCAAGCCCGTGCTCGTCGTCGACCTCGACGGCCGCTCGCGGCGCATCGAGAAATTTCACGCGCACATGGCGGCGAAAGGCTTCACGCGGCGTTTCACGGGCACGCTCGAGCACTGGACCTACACACCGCCTGACGATACCGCGATGGCCGCCGCCAAGCTCAAGCCTCTGCTCCAGGCGCGGATCGAAGGTGCGCGCATTGCGCTTCCGGAGCGGCCGCGAGCGGCTTCCTAGTCGAGCGTGCGGCGGTAGCGCTTCATCGCCACGAACGAGACGACGGTCAGGATCGCGACCAGCGCCAGGACTTCGTCGGCGATGGCGGGGAACTCGTTGCCCTTCAGCAAAATGCCGCGGACGATGCGGAGGAAATGGGTGAGCGGGAACCCCTCGCCCAGCACCTGCGCCCAGTCGGGCATGCCGCGGAACGGAAACATGAAGCCCGACAGCAGCAGCGAGGGCAGGAAGAAGAAGAACGACATCTGCATCGCCTGGAGCTGGCTCTGCGCCACGGTCGAGATCGTGAAGCCGATGCAGAGATTGGCGGCGATGAAGATCGAGAGCGCCGCCAGCAGCAGCCAGAGGCTGCCGACGATGGGGACGCCGAACAAAAGCCAAGAGGCCAGCAGGATCAGCACGACCTGGATGTAGCCCACGAGGATGTAGGGCACGATCTTGCCGAGCATGACCTCGCCCGGGCGCGCGGGCGTCGCGAGCAGGGATTCGAGCGTGCCGCGCTCGCGCTCGCGCGTCATCGCCATCGCCGTCATCACCACCAAGGTCATGGTGAGCACCACGCCCATCAGGCCCGGCACCACGTTGTATTGCGTGATGCCCTCGGGGTTGTAGCGGCGGTGGATGACGAGCTCGACCGGATCGGCGCCGGGCTTGAGCCGCGCCAGGTTGCCCATGAGCTCGCGGTCGAACGCCGTGCGCGCCGCGTTGGTGAGGGCCGCGATGGCGTTGCTGGTGGCGGCGGGATCGGTGGCGTCGGCCTCGACCAGGATCTGCGGCCGGCGCCCCTGCATCAGCGTGCGCGCGAAATCCGTGGGAATGTTGATGACGAACTGGGCGCGGCCGGTGTCGAGCAGCGCGTTCGCCTCTGCCTCGCTCGCGGCCTCGCCGACGACGTTGAAATAGCCGGAATTCTTGAGCGCCACGACGAACGCGCGCGCGAACGCGCTGTTGTCGGCGGCATGCACCACCGCCGGCAGGTTCCTGGGATCGGCGTTGATCGCGTAGCCGAACAGTACGAGCTGCATGATCGGCACGCCCACGATCATCGCGAAGGTGAGGCGGTCGCGCCGCATCTGGATGAATTCCTTCGCCACGATGGCGGCGAAGCGCGCAAAGGCTTGGCCGATGCTCATGCGCGGTCGTCCTTGCTGTGCGCCATCAGGTGGATGAATACGTCTTCGAGGCTCGGCTCCGAACGCGTCCAGCGCAGGCCCAGCGCGGCGCGGTAGGGGACGATCGCGCGCTCGAGCGCCGTTTCGTCGGTGCCGGAAACGTGGAGCGCCGTGCCGAACGCCGCGACCATGTCGACTCCGTCCACGCCGCGCAGCCGCTCGGCCAGTTCGCTCAGGCCCTCGCCTTCGACCGACCAGGTGACGAGGCCGGAACGGGCGACGACGTCGGCGACCGTGCCGCGCGCCATCAGCTTGCCGTAGGCGAGGTACGCGATCTCGTGGCACCGCTCGGCCTCGTCCATGTAGTGGGTGCTGACGAGCACCGTCAGCCCGCGCCCGGCGAGGCGGTGGATCTCGTCCCAGAATTCGCGCCGCGCCTTGGGATCGACGCCGGCGGTGGGCTCGTCGAGCAGCAGCAAATCGGGCTCGTGGAGGATGCAAGAGGCCAGCGCCATGCGCTGCTTCCAGCCGCCCGAGAGCGTGCCCGCGAGCTGCCCCTGCCGCCCGATGAGGCCGAGCTGTTCCAGCGTCGCGTCGACGCGGGCGCGGCGCCGGTCCATGCCGTAGACCCGCGCCACGAATTCCAGATTCTCGCGGATCGAGAGATCCTCGTAGAGACTGAATTTCTGCGTCATGTAGCCGACGCGGCGCTTGATCGCCGACTGCTCGCGGAGAATGTCGAAGCCGAGGCAAGTGCCGCGACCGGCATCGGGCGTGAGCAGGCCGCACAGCATGCGGATGGTCGTCGTCTTGCCGCTGCCGTTGGGGCCGAGGAAGCCGAACACCTGGCCGCGGCGCACGTCGATCGAGAAATCGTCGACCACGCGCTTGCCGCCGAAGCTTTTGGTGAGGCCTTGGACATCGATCACGAGGGCACCGTTGCCGGCGGCGGCACCGGTGGGGCCGGGCGCCGCTTTCGCCGGTGCCGCGATGGCGGCGGCGGCGCTCATGGCCGCCGCTCCGCCTCGGCGACGCCGCCATTGTCCGGCACGGCCTTGCCGACATCGACCGGCTGGCCCGGCTTCAAAGGCTGCGGCGAATCGATCGGCAGCGCCTCCACCATGTAGACGAGCTTGGCGCGGCTCGAGACGCTGTAGATCACCGGCGGCGTGTACTCGGACCGCGACGAGACATAGACGATGCGCGCCCGGAGACCGGCGGGGCAGCCGTCGCATTTGAATGCCACGATGTGACCGCGCTGCGTCGCGGCCAATGCCCCTTCGGGCACGAAGAAGCGCAGCTTCACGCGGTCCGGCGGAAGCAGCGAGACGACCGGCGTGCCGGCGGCGACGAAATCGCCGGGCAGCGCCATCGTGTCCTCCACCAGCGCGTCGGCGGGCGCCTTGGGGGCCATTTCCTCGAGGCGGCGCTCGGCGCGCACGAGGGCCGCGCGCGCCTGCTCGAACGTGTTGCGCGCGGCATCGAGTTTTTCGGCCGGGGTCGCCTTGGTGGCGATCAGCTCCTGCTGCCGGCGATATTGCGCCTCGGCGAAGCGCAATGCCGAAGCCGCCTCGTCGCGCGCCGCGATGTCGGTGGTGCGGTCGAATTCGAACAGCGGGGCGCCGGCCAAGACCCTGTCGCCGCGGCGCACTGCGAGCTTGGCGAGCGTGCCGGCCACGGGTGCCGCGATGCGGATCGATTCGCCCTCGACATAGCCCTGATAGATGGGCGGCGCCTCGGGCCCGCGCAACGCGAAATAGGCATAGGCGCCGCCGCCCGCGACCGCGAGCAGCGCCACGATGCGGATCGCCCTAGTTCTTGCGCTCATGCTTGGCCTCCTTGCGCGTGGCCCGCGGCGGAGCACCGTCGGGGGCGAGCGCGCGCAGCAGGAAATCGGCGTGGTTGGCGAGCACCCTCTCGGTCGGAAGCGCCAGAACGCCGGCCGGCTCGAAGCTGTGCTTCCAGACGCTCAGCACGAGGAACGGGCCGAACAGGCTCGGCAGGAATTCCTCGGGCGCGATCGGCCGGAATTCGCCGCTTTCGACGCCGCGCTTGATCAAGCCGCCGATGAAGCGCAGGCCCCGGCTGATGACCTCGTCGTAGTAGAACTTGGCGAGATCGGGAAAGGTGGCGCTCTCGGCAATGATAAGTTTCGGGATCGCGCCGAGCTTGGTCGTGACGATGATTTTGCCGAAAGTGAGGATGACGCCGCGCAACAACTCCGCGGCCGAGCCCTTGCTCTCGGCCATCGCCCGCTCCGCGGCCGCGAGATTCGGCACCAGCAGGCTGCGCACCACGCTGCGGAACAGCTCGTCCTTGCTTTCGAAGTAGAGATAGAGCGTGCCCTTGCTGACGCCGGCGCGCTCGGCGACCTCGTCGAGCTTCGCGGCGGCGAAGCCGCGCTCGGCGAACACGTCGAGCGCCGCCGCCAGGATCTCGGCGGGCCTCGCATCCTTGCGCCGCTGCCAGCGGGGCTTGTGCATCGCTGCGTCACTTTTAATAACTGACTGGTAAGTTATTTAAATGAAGCGGGTGGCGGAGTCAAATCCGGCCCTTCCGGATGCGGCCAAACGTCCCGAGCGGCGCCGGGTTGCGGTGGCAAATCAACGGATTAGGATGGGGTTCCAACCAGACTTCGGTGCCGCGGCCCGTGCCCCCATCGTCCGACGCTGCCCTCGATATCGACCGCTTCCGCGCGGCGCCGCTCGCGCACGCCCCGTTCGATCATGTGATCGTGCCGGGCTTCATCCGCTCCGAGGCGCTGCCGCAGCTCAACGCCGATTTTCCGCCCATCGCCAAGGGCGGCAGCTATCCGCCCGAAGTGCTGCGCTACGGCCCCGCCTTCGCCGCGCTGATCGAGGAGATCGAGGGCGACGCGATGCGCAAGGCCTTCGAGGCCAAGTTCGCGATCGCCCTCGACGGCAAGCCGGTGATGATCACCGTGCGCGGCCACACCCGCGCCAAGGACGGGCGCATCCACACCGATTCCAAGACCAAGCTGCTCACCGCCCTCATCTACTTCAACGACGATTGGGGCGCGGAAGGCGGCCGCCTCCGCCTGCTGCGCTCGCCCGGCAATCTCGACGACTACGCCGCCGAAGTGCCGCCCGACAAGGGCACCCTCCTGGCGTTTCGCTGCACCGAAAACGCGTGGCACGGCCACAAGCCCTTCATCGGCCCGCGGCGCACCATCCAGGTGAATTGGGTGACGTCGGAGGCCGTCAAGCAGCGCGAGATCGCGCGCCACAGCTTCTCGGCGCGGGTGAAATCGATCTTCACGGCACGGCTCTAAGCGCGCCCCCGCCGCCCATCCCGCCGCATTGACCGAGCGACGTCGCGTGTTACAAGCGCGCCGGGGATCCGCTCCCGACAATAAAGAGTAGCGATGGCGCTCAAGATCGAGACCTTCAGCAATCAGACCGGTGGCGCGAGCTTGTTCAAGGCGATCTCGCATCCGCTGGCGGCCCCCCTCGCGCGCGCCATCGTGGAAAAATTGGCGAAGGCCGGGCCGGTGGCGCTCTACGACCCGCAAGGTTTCGCGCCGAGCTTCGCCGAAATCCATCCGCTCGCCGGCATCGATTTCGCCGGCATCTATGTGCAGAAAATCGAGGCGCTCGATCGCCCCCTCCTCGGCCGCCGCGTGCAGCCGGTGACGGAGTTGGCGGATTCGCGCGCGAAGACCGTGTTCGTGCCCGCCTTCGATGCCGAGCGCCTCGTCGATCACGCGCGCCACCTGCTGCCGGCCGGCGCCGCGGTGGTGACGCTCGACGACATGCGCCTGCCCGAGCGCCTGGTGACCAATGCGGCGCGCTATCTCGATCCGCTGAATTTCGCCACCAACTTCGCCTTCTTCCGCGACGCCCAAGGCCATCACACCCGCATCGTCACCGCCAATTACTGGCACGGCTATGGCGCGCGCGGCATGCGCTACTGGGCGCGGCTGTTCGCGGCCGACGGCGGCGTGTTGTGCGAATGGGAAGCGGCGCTGCCCGATGCCGCGGCCGGCCTCGTCATCGACAGCGCCGAAATTCGCGCGCGCTTCAAGCTGCCCGAGTTTGCGGGCCAGCTTTTCCTGCATTTCGTCGGCGGCAAGGGCCACGATGTCGTCAAATACGCGCTCGACACTTATGGCGACACGCCCGAGACACTCTCGTGCACGCACGACGCGAACGCCTGGCCGTCGGACCGCTACGCCGGCCTGCCGGCGCCCAAAGACGGCGAGCGCGTGGTGCTCTGGGTGCAGAACAGCTTCCCCGCGCCGATCCCGAAACGCGCCGTCGGCCTCAACGCCATGGGCGACGAGGACGTGGCGTGGCTCGACCGCGAAATTCCCGCTTTCGGCAGCTACGCGCTCGACGTGGCCGAGCTGCTGCCGAAGCTTCGCCATCCCGAGCAGATCGAGATTCAGGCCGGCAAGCATTTCGTCCGCCCGCGCTACGAAATCCGCGCCGCCAACGGCCGCACGCGCATCGCGCATCCCAATGTCGAGCGCGCCGATCTGAAGCCGGACCCGCGCATCGCGGCGCTCGCGAATCTCATGGGCCGCGGCTATCTCCTGCCCGCGCCGCTGCTGCCGCCGGCGCAATACGCCAGCGCCGTGCTGCCGACGCCGATGGCGACCAACCAGACCGAGCTCCCGGTCGCGGTCGCCGTGCACGATGCGGGCGGCAAGGAATTCCACCTCCACCGCTTCGGCAATTTGAAGCGCCGCGATTCGGTATGGCTGGAGCTCGACGGCGTGCTGAAGGCCAACGGCCATCTGCCCTCGGGCTACGGCCACATGTTCCTGCACTACGATTTCACCGCCGGGACACAGGCCGACGGTTGGCTGCACGCCATTTTCCGCTATCAAGACCGCGCCAGCGGCCATGCGGCCGAGACCAGCTTCGGCGCGCATATCTTCAACACCGTGCTCACCTTCGGCGGCGAGCCGCAATCCTATGCCGGCCCGCCGCCGGGACTCTCGACGCGCCTTTTCCTCCGCCTCGGCCATGGCGCTTGCGAGACCTTCTGCCACCTCATCTATCCGGCCTCGACGCCGTGGCACGCGCGTTCCGCGACCGACCTCATCCTCCACGATGCCACGGGCGCGGAGCTGGCGAAGAAGCGCGTCGCCATCGCCTGCAACGGCTCGCTGCTGTGGCGCGCGGGCGAAACCTTCGGCCGCGACCTCGTCGCCAAAGCCGGCGAAGGCGGCTATGTGCTGATCCGCGACACGACGTGCCGCCTGTTCGGCTATCACGGCCTCGACAACGGCAGCGCCTTCAGCCTCGACCACATGTTCGGCTTCTGAGCGCGCGGGCTTCGGCCATGCGCTTCACCGTCCGCGTGCGCGAGAATTCGCACTACATGGACGAGAGCGAGGCCTACACGATCGGGCCCTACGCCACCTACGCCGAAGCCGAAGCCGCCTGCCGCAAGATGGTGGACGATTTCCTCGCCGCGAACCGCAAGCCGGGGCAAGGCGCCGAGGCGCTGTTCGAGCTCTACACGACGTTCGGCGAGGACCCGTCGGTCGAGGGCGCTATGCCCGAGGGCAAGACCTTTTCCGCCTGGGACTATGCGAGGCGCCGATGCCGCGAACTCTGCCGCGGCTGAACGTTCTTGGCGTTTGGTCCCGGCTGCAGAGGCATGAAGCGAACCCGTGCGGCGCTCGGACCGCGTCGCCCGCATCCGCGGAAATCGCGTTAAATTGCAGGAATTGCTCAGGTTTTGCACAGGGCGGCAGGCACAAGCCGACGCGAGCCTTGTCGAACGAGCCTTCGCCCCTTAGGTTCCCGATGAGCTATGCAGGGAAGTCATGCCTCAGACATACCACGATAAGGTCCTGATCATCGGGTCGGGGCCGGCGGGCTATACCGCCGCCATCTATGCCGCGCGCGCCAATCTGAAGCCGCGGCTCGTGGCCGGGCTCGAGCCGGGCGGGCAGCTCACCATCACCACGGATGTGGAGAACTATCCGGGCTTCGCCGACGCCATCCAGGGCCCCTGGCTCATGGAGCAGATGAAGGCGCAGGCCGAGCATGTCGGCACGCAATTCGTCCACGACGTGATCGTGGAGGTGGATTTTTCGCGCCGCCCGCTGATGGCCAAGGGCGACAGCGGCGACACCTATCTCGCCGACGTCGTCATCATCGCCACGGGCGCGCAGGCGCGCTGGCTGGGCCTGCCCTCGGAGCAGAAGCTCCGCGGCGCCGGCGTCTCGGCTTGCGCCACCTGCGACGGCTTCTTCTTCCGCGGAAAAGAGGTCGTGGTGGTGGGCGGCGGCAATTCGGCTGTGACCGAAGCGCTCTATCTCACCAACCATGCCACCAAGGTGACGCTCATCCACCGGCGCGATCATTTCCGCGCCGAGAAGGTTCTGCAGGACCGGCTGATGGCGCACCCCAAGATCAAGGTGATCTTCGATTCGGCCGTGGACGAGGCCGTGGGCGCGGGCACGCCGCCGGCGCTCGCCGCGGTGAAGGTGAAGAACCTCAAGACCGGCGCGGTCTCCGAGCTCAAGACCGACGGTCTCTTCGTCGCCATCGGCCACACGCCCGCCACGCAGATTTTCAAGGGCAAGGTGAAGATGGACGCGGAAGGCTACATCGTCACCAAGCCCGACAGCACCGAGACCGACGTGCCCGGCGTCTACGCCGCCGGCGACGTGA
>Ga0268299_1000738_pt1 | contig 84735 bp, 74 predicted proteins | sample NOBtaG_FD_193484 | JGI IMG/M metagenome (GOLD analysis project Ga0268299, IMG submission 193484) | Activated sludge microbial communities from bioreactor in Nijmegen, Gelderland, Netherland - NOB reactor | ecosystem: Engineered > Bioreactor > Aerobic > Activated sludge | place: Netherlands... | reverse complement strand
GCCAGCCTTGACCTCGCTTGCGCCCGGCGCTCACTGCTTTCCATCGTCGAGCTTGCCAAATGACTGAGTGACAAAAAAAGCCAACCCCACCCATTGACTCCTTATCGCTCATATAAGGATGACATGAGGACGCCAAGTCACCCCTGCTCCACCATCGCCTTGAGCCGGGCCAGCGCGTCGTCCCAATGGCGGGACACCCGGCGAGGTAGTCGCGGGCGTCGTCGGTTCCAGGGTGAGCTCGACCAGCGTCGGCGTCTCGGCGCGGTAATCGTGCTCGGGATCGATGGCGTAAAGACCTTGCGTGATCGATGCAGGCAGTCTCTGTTGTGTCGGCAGGGGACTCTTGCATACTCGTCGGCGCGGCACCTCGACCACGCGCACAGGAAGCACGCAGTTCTGTCCGGCTGTTGCAAAGGAACATGGCGCCTGCCTCGGCCGAAGCGCTGAGGCCCGGCGAACCACCGTCATGCCGATCCATCTCGACATCTTCCATCCCAACCGCATCGTCGTCGTCGTCGCCCGCGGCGCGATCACGTCGGAGGACGCCATCCAGGCGGTTCGCGAGTTCGTCGAGAAGGGAATGATCCACTACCGCAAGATCATCGACGTCTCGATGGCGCGGTCGGACATCGATCTCGAGCAGCTCAAGGGGCTTGCCGCCCTTATCCGGTCGAGCCCTCGGGCAGCGAATCGTGGGCCGCTGGCCTTCGTCGTCGACCGCATGGGCAATTCCCTGGCGCACGTCTTCGCCGAGCTGACGGAGGCTGAGCGGCCGGTCAAGGTGTTCACCAGCCTGAGCGAGGCCAGGCGCTGGCTCGACGAGAATTCGACGGTCTGAGCCTTACTCGAAGCACCGGGCGGCGCGGATCGAGCAGGAGTCCGCCGGGACGCGCCGATTGCAGTCGTTCCAGGCGACGTCGCTCGCCTCGTCGCGGGTGGCGCCCGAGCCGGCACCGAAGGCATTGCCGGGGCCACTGCGCGCGTAAGCGACGCAGCGCGCAACTGCAAGGAGGACCAGCCGGCATCCCATGCCGCACTCGCCCAGTGCCGTGGCCTCGGCGGCCGCACTGGTCGCCATGCCGACGGCGTAGCCGTAGTTGCGACCGCCGTCCGTGGCGACGGCGACCCAGGTGGCCTGCTGCGCGCGCAGCGCGCCTACGGCGGCGACCGCGATCGCGGCGGCCAGACCGATCGCCGCCGCCGAGCGTCGCGTCACTTCGGCATGCTCCGAGTCCGGACGCTTCAGCATCGGCACGGCGATGTTCCCTCCAGCGATCAGTTGCCGGGCTTGTAGCCGATCGAATCGATGATGGTTTTCCAGCGGGCGAGATCGGCCGTCATGCGTTGGGTGAACTCCTGGGGCGTCGAGGTCTCGACGTCGAGGCCTAGCTCGACCAGCTTCCTGCCGACCTCGGGCGACTTCAGCACGGCCTGCAGTTCCCTGGCCCACGCCTCGCCGAGCGGCGCCGGCAGCCTGGCCGGGGCGAAGAATACGTACCAGCCCAGGATGTTGAGCTTGGGATAGCCCAATTGCGTCGCGGTCGGGATCTCCGGCGCGGAGGTCGTCGGCTTGAGACCCGAGGTGAACAGCACCCTCACCTTGCCGGCGCGGTGGTTCTCGAGGAAATCGGTGATGCCGCCGCAACCAGCGGCGATATGGCCGCCCTGCAGGTCGGCAATCAGCGGCGCCGCGCCTCGATAGGGCACCGGCTCCAGCGGGATGCCGATCTCGCGGCCGGTCATCACGCCGTAGAAATGCGTGAACGAGCCCAGCGCCGTCGTGCCGAAGCTGTGCCGCGCCGGGTTCTTCTTCAGCCATTCGATGTATTCGGGCAGGCTGCCGACGCCGATGGTGGGCGACACGCAGAACGCCGTCTGCACCGTGCCGGCGAGCGTGATCGGCTGGATGTCGGTCAGCGGGTCGAAAGGCACGGCCTCCATGGTGAGCTTCTGCACGATGGTGGCGCTCGGCACGTAGGCGATGACTGAGCCGTCCGGCGGGCTGTTCTTCAGCGTCTCGACGGCGATGGTGCCCGAGGCGCCGGCCTTGTTCTCGATGATGACGTTGCGGCCAGTGCGCTGCTTTAGGGCTTCGGCCATGAAACGCGCCATCACGTCGGTGCCGCCGCCGGCGGGAAAGCCGACCAGGATCTTGAGCGGCTTGTCGGGCAGGCCGGTCTGCTGGGCGCGGACCGAGGCGAGCGGCGCGGCGAGCGCCGATGCGCCGAGCGCCAGGGTCGAGCGGCGGGTAACTCTCTTGAACATGCTTCCTCCTACGCGACGAGACTCCACGCGAGCTCGGCGCGCTCGCGCGCCGAGCGGCTCATCTTCACCGATTCCGGGTTGGACGAGTTGCCCTGCAGGCCGCGGCGATAGACGCCCTGGGCGATGGCGGCGAGCCGGAACAGCGAGAAGGCGAGATAGTAGTTCCAGTGCGGGATCGAATCGCGGCCCATGCGCCGGCAATAGGAATCGACGTATTCTTTCTCGGTCGGCAGGCCGAGCTGCTTGAAATCGACCGTGGCAAAGCCGTGCGGCGGCTCGACGAGGTGGTAACCGAGGCAATTGTAGGCGATGTCGCACAGGGGATGGCCGAGGGTCGACAGCTCCCAGTCGAGCACCGCCACGATGCGCGGCTCGCTCGGATGCACGATGAGGTTCCCCAGCCGATAGTCGCCGTGGACGATGCCGGTCGGATCCTCGGCCGGGATGTTCTCGGGCAGCCACGCCGCGAGCCTGTCCATGGCCACGATCTCCTCGGTCTTGAGCTCGGCGTACTGTTTCGTCCAGCGCGCCAGCTGGCGGGCGATGTAGTGGCCGGTGCGGCCATAGTCGCCCAGCCCGACCTTCGCCGGATCGACCCTGTGCAGGCGCGCGAGCACGTCGTTCATCGAATCGAAGATCGCCGCGCGCTCGGCCGGCGTCTGGTCCGGCATCGAGGCGTCGACCAGGATGCGGCCGGGCACGGCATCCATGACGTAGAACATCTGGCCGATCACCGAGTCGTCGGTGCAGAGCAGGCGGGCGGGCGCCACCGGCACGTCGGTGCCGGCCAGTGCCGAGATGACGCGGAACTCGCGATCGACCTGGTGCGCCGACGCGACCAGCGTGCCGGGCGGTTTCTTGCGCAGCACGAAATCCTTGCGCCGGCCGTCGGCCATCTCGGCCGAGACGAAGAAGGTCGGGTTGGAATGCCCCGAATCGAACTGGCGCACCTCGAGCCCGCCGCGATAGGCATCGAGATGCCGCGCGAGATAGCGATCGAGCGAAGCGACATCGAGGCGATGGCGCTCCATCACGGGAACGGTGCTGGCATAGGTCGGCATGGCGGCGCCGAGCCTATGTTGACGTGCGCCGCATCGGCAATTCACCGATCCCGCAGGGAGGAACGAAGAGCTCGCGAGATGGAAGAAGACTCCTCGTGTCAGGGATTGGAGGCGACGACATCGTCGATTGTCTCGACGAAGGCCCTGATCACCGGCTCGAGGATCTCCGGGCCGGTCGTGGCTGCCGAGTCGGCCGGCGTGTGGAAGAAGGTGTGGAGCGCCGCCATGCCGAAGAAGCGCGGATAGCCGGCCGCCCTGACCTCGCGCAGTTCGCCGAGGCCGGCGCGCTCGCCGATCAGCGGCTGGCCGGCGATATTCCCGAAGCGGCGGGCCACGATCGCGTCCATCGCCTCCGATCGCAGGATGACGCGCACGCGCGCATCCACGGTGCGGTCGGTGACCCACCGGCCGTTCTCGCGGCGCCAGTCGAAGCAGGCCAGCGACGCCCCAAGATGGGCCCAGGCCAGGGTTGCGTCGGGAGAAGGGGCGCTGTCGCTCAGGAACTGCGCCATGCCGCCGTGGCCGACCTCGTGGCCCGCCGTGGCGACGAACACGAAATTGGCCTGCGGCCAGCGCGCCGCGGCGAGCCGGGCGATGGCGAGGAAGCCCGCGATGCCGGGGCCGCGCTCGCCGGTGCTGGTGAACCAGGTGGTGACCGGGGTCGACACGACGATCCAGCCCTGGCAGCCCGGATCGCGCGGCAATCGCGCAACGATGTTCCGGCCGGGCACGTCGCGACGCCACGCGCCGCGCACGGCAACCGAAACAGGGCTCCCGTCGCGCTGCGCGGCGTCGAGCAAGGGCCGGTCCCGTGGCGCGACCAGGATCACCGGCACAGGCCAGGGCTCTTCCTTCTGGTCGACGTTGTAGGTGAAAATCTCGCCGCTCGGATGGTCGATGGTGAGCAGCACCGCTGCCGGCCGGCGCGCCAGTGCCGCAGAGATCGCGGCACGATGCTGGTCGTTGAGATAGGCACCGCGGTCGAAGCCGAGATCGGCGCGCACGAAGCAACCCTCCGCCGGGCCATTGCCCTGGGCGGCGAAAGGGGCAGTGAGGGAGAAGCTCGCCTGTGCCTCGGGTATCCACCATTGCGGCACGACGGTACGGCTTTCGCCGCCGACGGAGAGCGTTCCGGACTCGAGCTCGTACTGCCTGGGGAGCGTGAAGGGCTGGGACGAGACGACGAGGCCCGCGCGTTCGAGCTCAGCTGCGATCCAGCTCATTGCCAGCTCGGCGCCCGGCGAGCCGTAGCGATGCACCCCGAACGCATCGTAGCGCTGGACGTCCGCGTAGAGCGCGCTGCCGGCCAGCGGGTCGGCCGCAAGGGCACGGTCGGTCATCAGGAGGACAGAGGCGGCCAGGAGCCGGGGGCCGCCCGGCTCAGCCGTCCCACACGTTCTGCGGCATCGGCAGCCTGGCGAAGTCCGCGTCGACCAGCGGCCGGCTGTGGCTGACGCCTTCCTTCTCGAGCAGCATCATCCATTGCCGCACATGCTGGCCGCTGTGCCAGGTCGTGCGCTCGAACAGATCGTGCAGCGGCTGCGGCCCGTAGTAGGTCGCGAGCGTGCGCGTGGCGGCGGTGTCGCCGGTGGCCCACCAGTCGCGCAGGCGCTGACGCACGCCGGCGCCGTAGGCGACCAGCGCCGCCGTGTCGGCGTCGTCCGCCGGCTTCTCGGCGAACATCGCCTGCACCAGCGTGGCGCCCTGGTTGGCGTCGAGGAAGGCGTCGACCACACGGAACAGGTGGAAGGCCAGGGTGCGATAGCTGCGTGGCCGGCCCGGCACATGCGTGTCGAGGCGGTCGTGCGGCATCAGCGGCAGGAGCTCGAGCGCCGCATCGAGGAACTTGTCGAGCCGGGCGTAGAGCTCGTCGGTCGACAGCTCCGGACCGGACTTTTCCATCAGGCCGAGGAAGTCGACGATCTGCTTGGTGCTCTGGCCGAACGTGAATTTGTCGCCGCGCGAGAGCACCGGCACCGACCGCGCGCCGAGCTTCTGCAGCTCGGCGAGACCAGCCGGATCTTCGAGAACATTCACCGATACGAAGTCGATCCCACGGACCGATAGAAACTCCTTGAGTCTCAGACAGCTGGTTCAACCAGGCTGCCAGAAGACCTTCAGCGGCTCGCTCATGCGATTCTCCCATTCGGGCCCTTGCTGGCGTCCAGCCAACTCCGACCCATCTTACTCCGGCTTGTGGCAGACGATACAGACCTTGTTGCCGTCGAGGTCCCTCAAATAGGCACCATAATAGTTGGGATGATAGTGTGTGCGCAGCCCCGGCGCACCTTCGTCCCTGGCGCCAGCCGACATACCTGCCCTATGCGCCGCATCGACCGCGGCGCGATCGGGGGCATCGAGGCCAATGGTGATCCCGTTGCCGACGCTCGCCGGCTTCTCGTCGAGCGGGCTCACGATCCACAGCTGCGGCCGGCCGCCAGCGAGGCCGTAGCCGGCGCCGTTGGGAAAGCTCATGTGGCACAGCAGGCCGAGCGGCTTCAGCAGCTCGTCGTAGAATGCCTTGGCCCTGGCGATGTCGTTGCTGCCTACGGTCACGTGACTGAACATGGGTGGTTCTCCCCGTTGCCATGAAGAATGGTCCCTCGCTGCGCTCGGGATGACAACATTGCTCGCAGCGACAGTAATGGTGTCATCCCGAGCGCAGCGAGGGACCTTTCCTCGTCAGTTACGACGCCGCCGGAGCATAGACCGAGGCGAGCTGGCGCGACACCAGCCTCGCATAGAGGCCGCCGCGGGCGAGCAGGGAGGCGTGCGTGCCGGTCTCGGCGACGCGGCCGCCATCCAGAACCACGATGAGGTCGGCGTCGCGCACCGTCGACAGACGGTGTGCAATGACGATGGTGGTGCGGTCGGCCTGCAGCAGGTCGAGGGCGCGGCGCACCGCCTGCTCGTTCACCGCGTCGAGGTGCGAGGTCGCCTCGTCGAGCACCAGGATCGGCGCGTCCTTCAGGAAGGCGCGGGCGATGGCGACGCGCTGGCGCTGGCCACCCGACAGGCTGGTGCCGCGCTCGCCGACTGGCGAATCGAGGCCGTCGGGCAGCGCCGCCACCAGCTCGGCGAGGGAGGCGTGCTTGATCGCCGCCTGCAGCTCGGCCTCCGTCGCGTCGGGGCGGGCAATCAGGATGTTGGCGCGCAGCGTGTCGTTGAACAGGTAGGTGTCCTGGGCGACCAGGGCGACCAAGCGGCGCAGATCGTCGAGCTTGTAGTCGCGCAGGTCGGCGCCGTTCAGGGTGATGCGGCCACCGTCGGGATCCCAGAAGCGCATCAGCAATTGCGCCGTCGTGGTCTTGCCGGCGCCCGACGTGCCGACCAGCGCCACCGTCTTTCCCGCCGGGATGGCGAAGCTGACGCCGCTCAGGGCGCGCCGCGTCTGGCCAGGATAGGTGAAGTCGACGTTCTCCAGGGCCAGCGCGGCAGCGCCGGCGCGCGGCGGCACGCCGGGGCCGTCGCGGACAGGGATCGGCTCGTTGGCCAGCGCGTACACGCGCCGGGTCGCGCCCAGCGTGTCGGCCAGCTGGCGGCCGATCTGGGCGATCTCCGACACCGGCAGGAAGGCCGCCATGGCGAGGATGGTGAGCAATGGCAGCAGGCCGGGATCGAGCGCGCCCTGCGCCGACAGGGCGGCGCCGTTCACGACGACGGCAAGGCCGCCCAGCCCGGTCATCACCTCGAGCACCGCGTGCTGACGCGTCAGCTCGCTGAAGAACGGCAGGCGCAGCGAGATCTGACGCTGCGACAGCTCGTCGAGCCGCGTGCCGCGCCTGTCTTCCTGCTGGAATGCCACGATCTCGCCCAGCCCCTGCACCGAATCGACGGCGAAGGCGCCCAGCTCGCCCGCCGCCTCGCGCGCCTCGCTGCCCAGCCGGTCGACGCGCTTGCGCATCAGGAAGGGGCTGAGCCCGACCGCGAGCAGGAACGGCAGCAGCGCCAGCGCCAGCCAGCCGCTGGCCGAGGCCAGCACGGCGACGACGACCGCCGGCACCAGGATGGCGACGAAGGCCGGTGCCACCGTGTGGGCGAAGAAGTATTCGACCAGCTCGACGTCGTGCGTGGCCAGCGCCATCAGGTCGCCCGTGCGTCGGCGTACGAGATAGGCAGGTGCCAGCGCATCGAGCTTGCGGAAGGCATCGATGCGCATCTCGGCCAGCAGGCGGAAGGCCATGTCGTGCGCCATCCACGATTCCAGCCAGTGCAGCACGCCCGACAGCGGTGCCACGACGGCGAGCGCGATGGCGTAGCCGGTGTAGGGCTCGTGATTCTTGAGCGCCAGGATGATGAGGGCCGACAACACGCCGACGCCGATGAAGGTGATGACGCGCAGCACGCCGAACAGGAAGGTAAGGGTGAGCTTGCCCTTCCACGGCAGGATCACCTTCATCAGCGCCGCGACCACCTGGTACCAGGTGAGACCCTCGGCCTTGATGATGCCTTCGGTCACGACCTTGACCGCGCCACCCGGCGTGTCGGAGACGCTCTCCACCTGGGCCGGCGTGTCGAACGTATCAGCGGAATCGCCGCGCTGCTGCTCGCGCGCCTGGTCGGCCATCAGGGCGGCATAGACTCCGCCGCGCGCCATCAGCGCCTCGTGGCGGCCCTGCTCGGCGACATGGCCGCCGTCCAGCACCAGGATGCGATCGCAGTCGATCACGCTCGACAGGCGATGGGCGAGGATCAGCGTGGTGCGGCCCCGCATCAGGCGGTCGAGCGCTTCCTGGATTACCGCCTCGTTCTCGGCATCGACCGCGCTCAGCGCCTCGTCGAGCACCAGGATCGGCGTGTCGCGCAGCAGGGCGCGGGCGATGGCGACGCGCTGGCGCTGGCCGCCCGACAGCTTGATGCCCTTCTCGCCGATCAGCGTGGCATAGCCCTGCGGCAGGCCGAGGATGAAGTCGTGGATGTTGGCGGCGCGCGCCGCCTCGACCAGCTGCTCGTGCGTGGCCTCGGGCCGGCCGAGCCGGATGTTCTCCTCGACCGTGCCGTGGAACAGGAAGGTGTCCTGGTTGACGACGGAGATCAGCGAGCGGATCTCGGCAAAGGGCAGCGTGCGCAGATCGTGCCCGCCCAGCAGGATGCGGCCGCGCTCGGGATCGTAGAAGCGCAGCAGCAGGCGCACGATCGACGACTTGCCGCCGCCCGACGGCCCGACCAGGCCGAGCCGCTCGCCCGCCGCGGCGCGGAAGGAGAGGCCGTCATGCACCGTGCGGCGCGTCCCCGGATAGGCGAAGCGCACGTCCTCGAACTCGATGGTCGGCGCCAGCATCCTGTCGAGCCGTGCCGGCGGGGCGTCGGCCACCATCGGTTCGTCGTCGAGGATGCGGTAGATGCCCTGCGCCGCCGACAGGCCGACCATGCCCTGGTGCAGCACGCTGCGCAGCTCGCGCATCGGCCGGAAGATTTCTACGCCGAGCATCAGGATGATCAGCAGGGCGGAGAGCGACATCGCGCCGGACTCCACGCGCACCGCCCCGTAGAGCAGTGCCGTCGCCGCACCGCAGGCGATCGCGGTGTCGGTGATGCCGCGCGCGAGCGAGTTGGTCGCCAGCACCCACATGGTGCGGCGGAACAGCTCGCGTGCCTCGACCTCGAGCTTGTCGGCGCGCGTCTTGCCCTGCCCGAAGGCCTTGAGCGTGGCGAGCCCCTGGATCGAATCGAGGAACTCGGCGGCGAACGACGAGTACGCCTTCTGGCGGCGCTGCGAGTTCTTGACGTCCCACTTGTGCCACAGCGCGGGGGCGAGCAACGCGACCAGCGCGAAGGCCACCATGACCGCCGCCACCGGCAGGTCGACGAAGGCGACGACAGCGAAGATCAGCAGCGGCGAGAGAAGCGCGATCATGAACTGCGGCAGGAACTGGCCGAAGTAGGTCTCGAGCTGCTCGACGCCGTCGATCATCGACAGCGTGAGGCCGCCCGAGCGCTGGCGGCCGACGGTGCCCGGCCCTAATGCGGCGATGCGGTCGTAGAGGATGCGGCGCAGCCGCTTCTGCACCCGTGCCGCCGTCTCGTGGGCGACCACGGCGCGCCAGTGCTCGGCCATGCCGCGCAGCACCATCACGACGGCGATCGCCACCACCCACGGCACCAGCTCGGCGAGCGGCCGGCCGACGAAGACCTGGCCGATCAGCCAGCCCAGCAGGCCGAGCCGGGCGATGCCCAGCCCGACCGCGAGAAGACCGATGCCGACGGCGCCGGCGATGCGCAGGCGGACGCCTTTGGTGAAGGCAAAGAGGCGAGGTTCGATGTGCATGAGAATGAGTCTAAGCAGAACATGTCTATTCGTCAGTCAACAAATTGGAAAAGCCGTTGTACATTTCTATACATGGACGCGAACTGGGACGATCTCCGGGTTTTCCTCACCCTGGCGCGCGACGGCACGCTCAGCACCGCCGCCAAGTCGCTGGGCGTCAGCCATCCCACCGTGGCGCGCCGCGTGCAGGCGCTCGAGCAGCAGATCGGCGCCCGCCTGTTCGACCGCCTGCCCGATCGCTTCGTGCCGACCTCGGCCGGCGAGGAGCTGCTGGCCGACACCGAGGCGATGGAGAAGGCGGCCCTGTCGATCCAGCGCCGCAGCGCTGGCCTGAGCGACACGGTGAGCGGCGTGGTGCGGCTGTCGGCCGGCGAGGCGATGGCGGTGCTGGTGGCGCGCCATCTGCCGTGGCTGCGCGCCCGGCTGCAGCACATCGAGTTCGAGGTGGTGGCCAGCCATACGCTGGCCAACCTGTCGCGCCGCGAGGCCGATCTCCTGATCCGCGAGCGGGTGCCGGAGCTCGCCGGAATCATCGCCCGCAAGATCTGCCGCGTCGGCTACGCGGTCTACGCGGCGCGCAAGCTCGCCCTCGAGGACAGCAGCCTGCCGGCGCTCGTCGACCAGCCGTGGATCGGCTTCGACGACGACCACAGCTACATGCCGGGCCAGCACTGGCTGCACGAGCGGCTCGGCCGCCGGCCCGAGGTCCGGGTCAACAACTGGCTGGTGCTGCACGACGCGGTGCGAGTCGGGACCGGCCTCGCCGTGCTGCCCTGCTATCTCGGCGACCAGGACGCCGCGCTGCGCCGCGTCGGGGGCGTGCTTCCCGAGGTCTCGACCGAGCAGTGGCTGCTGGTCCATCGCGACCTCCGGGCCCTGCCGCGCGTACGCGCCGTCATGGACGCCCTGGTCGAGCTCTTTCAGCGCCACCGCGCCGTGCTCGAGGGTCGGTCCTAAATCGTGACCTGCTGGATGCCGCCGCGCGGCGTGTCGGCCTCGATGTGGCGCCACAGGATCTCGTGGCCGGCCGGCAGGGGCCGGTTGTTGGGCATGGTCAGCCAGATGCGCAGCAGCAGGCGGCTCATGCCGGCGGCGAAATCGTCCTCGAACGGCGTGCGACCGTGATAGGTGACGTGGCTGTTGATCAGCTGCAGGTCGCCAGGCTCGAGTGTCATCTCGAAACAGAGGTCCTGGGCGGTTTGCATCAGCAGGTCGATCGCTTCCTTTTGCTTGTCGGTGAGCTTCGGCACACCGGGCGCCATCTGCGCCGCCTCGATGAAGGTGAGCGAATAGTGCGAGGTGAACTTGCCGTCGCGCAGGCCGAAGATCGGCAACGGATAGGCCGTGTCCTTAGTCGTACCCTCCTCGCCGAAGCGGCTGCGCCAGTAGTCGTGGAACAGCTCGTCGAGCAGGTCGGGACGACGCGCCAGGATGGCGTTGTGGATCGCCGGCGTGCTGGCCAGCGTGCTGACCCCGCCGGCGCGGGCCTGGCGCACGCACAGGAGCCCGACCACGTCGGTACGGTCGGTATGGAAGCGCAGGCTGCCGTTGGTCAGCGTGCGCGCATAGGAGGACAGGAAGGTGCCGCCCGTCTGGTCCCTGGTCTCGCCATAGGTGCGGCCGACATGAGCGCCCTCGTCACGGATGGCGCGCATCATCTCGCCGCTGCGGTTCTGGAACACCGGCGTGCCGATATGCGTGCCGAGGCCGAAGTAGAGGCGACGCAGGTCGGCCTCGTCGTAGCGATCGACCGGGAAGCCGCGCAGCTTCAGGATGCCGCTTCCGTTCTCGAGCTCGTCGCGGATGTCGTCGAGCAGCCCGTCGAGGCCGGTCAGCGGGAAGTCCTGGCGCGTAATCTGCGACCATTCCAGGCCCTTGGCCTTCACCGCCGCGAGCGCGGCGTCGAGCTCGGTGACGGCCGAAGATGGCAGGTCGCGGATCCAGCGCGTGGAGTTCTTGATCTCGTCGCCGGTCCAGACGCATGGGCCGGTCAGGGGCGTACGGTGTGTCATATTGCTGAATTTACCCTCCGGTTGACCGCAGCTCCAGTGGCCGCGAACCATCCGGCCATGCCAATCAGCGCAGTGCCTTCCGCATGTTGATCGAGGTCGGGTAATCGAAGCCGGGGTGCGCCTCGCGCGAATATTCCGCGTAGCCCAGCGACGTGAAGAAGCGCTGGTTGTCGGTCAGCACGACGCGCACGCCCAGCCGCACGCCGCCGAGCTCGCGGCGGCGCGCCTCGCCCTCGACGGCCTCGACCAGGCGGCGGGCGATTCCGCGACCGCGTTCGGAGGGCAGCACCGACAGGCGGCCCAAATAGAGATCGCCCTCCTCGAGCCTGACCATGACGCAGCCCACCATCGTTCCATTCCGCTCCGCGACGACGGCGCCGCTGTCGCGCGCCAGCTCGGCGGCGATTGCCTCGGCGGTCTCGAGGAAGGCGCCCGATTCGGGCTGCAGCTTGCCGCGATACTGCTCGAACGCCGCGGCGATGGTGCAGGCGAGCGCGGCGGCATCGGCGGCGGTCGCGGCGCGCAGGACAAGATGGTCGCTCATGGGGTCAAATCCGCGTAGGCTCCGCGCAAAGTCGGGGAACGCCTATGGGATATCAGACGATCCAGGTTCGCAAGCTCACACCCGTCATCGGCGCGGAAATCGCCGGGGTCGACCTGTCGCGGCCGCTCGGCAACCAGGCCTATCAGGAGATCCACGACGCCCTGATGGAGAACCTGGTGGTCTTCTTCCACGACCAGCAGCTGACGCACGACCAGCACAAGGCGTTCGGCCGCCTGTTCGGCGACCTCCACATGCATCCGACCTCGACGCGCAAGGACTGGGATCATCCCGAGATCCTGGTCATCAAGGCAGACGAGAATTCCACGCACATAGCCGGCGAGGAATGGCATTCCGACGTGAGCTGCGATCCCGAGCCGCCGATGGGCAGCATCCTCTACATGAAGGAATTGCCGCCCGACGGCGGCGGCAACACGCTGTTCGCCAACATGTATCGCGCGTACGACACGCTCTCGCCGGCGATCCAGCGCCTGTGCGAGGGGCTGACCGCGATCCATGACGGCGCCCAGGTCTATGGTGGCCGCTTCGGCCAGACGCCGAAAGAGGGCGGCTTTCCGCGCAATGAGCATCCGGTGGTGCGCACCCATCCGGTGACCGGCCGCAAGGCGCTCTACGTCAACCGCAACTTCACCACGCGCATCGCCGGCCTGAAGAAGCACGAGAGCGATGCGTTGCTGGAGATGCTCTACCGCCACAGCGAGACGCCGGAGTTCCAGTGCCGCTTTGCCTGGCGGCCCAACTCGATCGCCTTCTGGGACAATCGCGCCGCCATGCATCACGCGATGTGGGACTACTTCCCGCACCGTCGGCTGGGCTATCGCGTCACCGTCAAGGGCGACAAGCCGTTTCTCCGGGCCTGAGGATCATCATGGCGCTCATAACCTATCTGACCCGCATCCAGTTCGACTTCGGAGCATTGAAGCTCCTCGAGGCCGAGCTGCAGCTACTCGGCCTCCGCCGGCCGTTGATCGTCACCGACAAGGGCGTCATCGCCGCCGGCCTGTGGGCCCGGGTGAAGGAACACCTGCCCGGCAACATGCCGGTCACGGTCTATGACGGCACGCCGGAGAACCCGACCGAGGCTGCCATGCGCGATGCGCTGGCGATCTACAAGACGGAAGGCTGCGACGGCATCATCGCCATCGGCGGTGGCTCGCCGATGGATCTCGCCAAGGCAGTCGGCCTGATGGCAACCCATCCCGGCACCTCGCTGCAGCATTACTCCTTCGTCGAAGGCGGGGCGCCGCGCATCACCGACAAGGTGGCGCCGATCGTTGCCATCCCGACCACCTCGGGCACCGGCAGCGAGGTGAGCCGCGGCGGCGTCATCATCATGGATTCGGGCCGCAAGCTCGCGATCGGCAGCCCGCATCTGATCCCCAAGCTGGCGCTGATCGATCCCGAGCTGACCATCGGCCTGCCGCCGCATCTCACGGCCGGCACCGGCATGGACGCATTCACCCACAATATCGAATGCTTCCTTTCCAATGCCTTCAACCCGCCGGCCGATTCGATCGCGCTCGACGGGCTGGAGAAGGCGTGGCTCTGGGTCGAGCGGGCGACCCGCGACGGCACCGATCGCGAGGCGCGCTACAACATGGCGATGGCCGCCATGGAGGGCGCCATGGTGTTCCAGAAGGGCCTGGGCGCCGTTCACGCGCTCAGCCATCCGACCGGCGGGCTCAAGGGCTATCGCCTGCATCACGGCACGCTGAACGCGGTCTACCTGCCGGCGGTCCTGCGTTTCAATGCGCCCGCCGTCGGCGACAAGTACCGGCGCGTCGCGCGGGTGATGGGCCTGCCCGACAACGCGGCCAACGCCGACGGCGTCGCCGACGCGGTGCAGGCGCTGAACGAGCGGCTCGGCATTCCCAGAGGCCTGGGTGCGATGGGGCTGACGCAGGACACGGTCGAGAAGATCGCCGACGGCGCGCTCGGCGATCACTGCCACCTGTCGACGCCACGCCAGCCGACGAAGGCGCAGTATGTCGAGCTGATCGAGCATAGCTGGGGTTGAGATTCGTCTCCCCAGCGAAACTTGGGAGGCGCCCCGCCTGCCCTGAGCGAATCCGAAGGGTCTACGGGGCGGAAGGGTCATTGCTGGGAGCGCGCCACTCCGATGGCGCTCATCGGATGTGTGATCATCGAGAGGAGCGCCATCGGAGTGGCGCGCTCCCAGCAATGAGCAAGACGACCGAGGGGGTCCCAATGAAGGTGAAAGACAAGGTCTGCGTCGTCACGGGCGCGGCGGGTGGCATCGGCGAAGCGATCGCACGGCGCTATGCCAGGGAAGGCGCCAGGGGCGTCGTCGTCGCCGATCGTGATGCCGACAGGCTCGAAGCGGTGGCCAAGGACATCAAGGGCGTCGCCGTGGCCTGCGACGTCGGCCGCGAAGCCGACGTCAAGAAGCTGGTTGCCGAAGCCGAGCGCCACTATGGCCCGGTCGATATCTTCTTCTCCAATGCCGGCATCGGCCGCGGCGGCCACGAGGATGCCTCCGACCAGGATTGGGCGGACAGCTGGGCGATCCACGTCATGGCGCACGTCTATGCGGCGCGCGCCCTGGTGCCCGGCATGCTGGCGCGCAAGTCGGGCTATCTCTTGAATACCGCCAGCGCCGCCGGTCTGCTCGCCTCGATGGGCTCGGCACCCTACGGCGTCACCAAGCACGCCGCCGTGGCGCTGGCCGAGCATCTGTCGATCCAGTACGGCGACAAGGGCATCTGCGTGTCGGTGCTCTGCCCGCAGGCAGTCGACACCAACATGCTGCGCATGGCGGGCGCCGGGGCGGCATCGGTCGATGGCGTGCTGCACGCCGACGCCGTGGCGCAGACCGTGATAGAGGTCATGGAGGCCGAGACCTTCCTGATCCTGCCGCATCCCGAGGTGACTCAGTACATGACCCGCAAGACCGGCGACTACGACCGCTGGCTGCGCGGCATGCGCCGCCTGCGCGACAAGAGCGGCGAAGGCCAGGCGCGGCGCGCATGAGCCGTACGGTCGACCTCTGGATCGATCTCAGGAGCCCGTATTCCTTCCTGGCCAAGGATCCGGCCTACGCGCTGGAGGTGGCGTTCGGCGTGACGCTGCGCCTGCGTCCCTTCACGCTCGACATCCAGGGTACCTACAACGTGCGCGACCCCAAGGTCGCCGAGCGCGCCCTGCGGCGCATAAAGTACCTCTACGCCGACGTCCGCCGCTTCGCCAACCAGCGCGGCATGATCATCCTGGGTCCGAGGAAGATCTTCGATCCGACGCTGATCCATCTCGCGTGGATGTACGCGGACGCCGGCGGCAAGGGCAGGCCCCTGATCGATGCCGCCTACCCGCGTTTCTTCAAGCGCGAGCTCGATTACGAGGATCGTGCCGCCGTCGAGGCGCTGCTCGCTGAGGTCGGAGTCGATATCGCGGGCTTCGACGCCTTCGTGACGGGCCCCGGACCTGCGATCGTCGCCGGGCACCAGGCGGAGGCCGAGAAGCAGGGCGTGTTCGCCGTCCCGACCTTCGTCGTCGACGGCGAGCTGTTCTGGGGCCAGGACCGCATCGACTTCGTGCGCGCGAAGCTGGCGGGGTGAAGAGATTGACGAACCAACGACGATCGACGAAGGTCTCGCCGCCATGATGCCGCGCTCGACGCTTCGACTTACACGCTGATCCCTCGCTTCCGCTTGCCGGAGGCCAGCGGATCGCTGTCGTTAGTCTTCCTTGCCCAGCAGTAGCGTCATGATTTCCGAGATTGCCTCGTTGTTCGCCGGCGTCGGCTTCGCCACCGCCGTCGGCGTCACCTTCGTCGCTGGCCTGATGCGCGGCTTCGCAGGCTTCGGCTCGGCGATGCTGATGGCGCCGATCTTCGCCATCCTGTTCGGCTCGGCCGACATGGTGGTGACCGTCGTCGCCATCGAGCTGGTGGTGTCGCTGCAACTTTTCCCTCAGGTGCGCCGCCATGCCGACTGGGGCGTGCTGACGCCGATGAGCGTCGCCGCCTGCGCCGCCATGCCGCTCGGCGTCTGGCTGCTCGCCTCGGTCGACAAGAACACCATCGTCACGGCGGTGTCGGCCGTGATCGTGGCCTTCGTCGTGCTGATGTGGAGCGGGTGGAAGTACACCGGCCGGCGCTCGACGGCGGCCACCGTGGCGGTCGGCGCAGTCTCCGGCGCGATGATGGCGACAACCAGCGTCGGCGGACCGCCGGTGCTGCTCTACCTGCTGTCGGGGAACGACCCGCCGCACGTCAACCGCGCCAACATCGTCACCTACTATTTCCTCACCCAGTTCCTTCTGATCGTGATCGTGCTGGCGACCGGCGTCGCCGGCTGGGAGGCGCTGGCCCGTGCCGTCGTGCTGTTCCCGGTGATGGTGGTCGGCGCCTGGATCGGCGGCCGCCTGTTCCATGGGCTCGCCAGCGAACGCCTCTACCGCAACGTGGCGCTGGCCATCCTGTTCGCGACCGGCCTGTTCGGCCTGACGCGCCACTGGCTGTTCGGCTGAGCCTTCGCTGGGGCGCGCCACTCTAGTGGCGCGTCATGTGTGTAATCTCTCAAGATCGCGCCACTGGAGTGGCGCGCCTCCAGCGAAGCTGGGGAGGAATCCGAGCTACGCCGCCCTTTGAGCTTCCGCCGCATCCTGCATGATGGTGACGCGCCAGTGGATGCGCTTCTCCTCGATCGGATAGCCGCCGGTCGCCGAGTGCAGCGCGCAGCGATTGTCCCAGATCACGATGTCGCCGACCTGCCACTTGTGACGGTACTGCGCCTTGGTCTCGATCATGTGGGCGGTGAGGTCGGCGATCAGCGCTTCGCTCTCGCCGTCGCTCAGGCCCTGGATGCGCACGATGTGGTAGGGGTTGGCGTAGAGCGAGGTGCGGCCGGTCTCCTCGTGCACCCGAACGATCGGATGCACGGCCGGCGGCCGGTTGCGATCCTCGGGGTCGAGCAGGTCGTTGCCGCGCCGCCCGCGCCCGCCGTACAGGTGCTCGGCCTTCAGCCCGGCGATACGCTTCTTCAGGCTCTCCGGCAGCGTCTCGTAGGCTTCGTACATGCTGGCGAACAGGGTGTCGCCGCCATGGGACGGGATGGCGATGGCGTAGAGCTGCGTCGCCTTGCAGATCTCGGTGTCCCACGGCGAATCGGTGTGCCAGCCGCCGCCGCGGTCGTAGATCGTCTTGTCGACCTGGCCGTCGGCCTTGCGCGTGCCGATGCCCATCACCGTGAGCTCGGGGAACTCGGCGTGGCGCGTGCGCTTGACGCGATGCGGCTTCAGCCGGCCGAAGCGGCGCGAGTAGGCGAGAAACTGCTCGATGTCGAGGGTCTGGCCGCGCACCACCAGGACGATGCCGTCGAGCCAGGCGCGGTAGAGCGCATTCCAGTCCGCCTCGGACAGCACGCGCACGTCGACGTCGGTCGCGATCGCGCCGATGCCGGGAACGGGACGTTCGATCTTCATGCCGCGAGCTTACGCCTGCTCCGGCGACGGCAAAAGAGCGCCGCCCGGACGGAATGGAAATCGTCGCTCCGGCGCGATATCCTCCGGCCGGGCGCCGCTGGGGCGGCCGATGAGGAGCATTCATGCGTAAGGCGGTATTGGCGGTCGTCTCGTGTGTCGCGGCCGGCGGGCTGGCGACGGCAGCCTGGGCCGACGACTTCATCAACGAGTGCATGGTCACCGGCAGCCAGCGGCTGTGCGAGTGCATGTCGTCCAAGATCCCCGCCGACAAGCGCGCCGCCGCGGTCCAGGGCATGAAGAAATCCAATGCCGCCACGCAGCCGGGCGGCAACCTGCTCGATCCCGCGACGCTGAGCCAGGAACAGATGCAGGGGCTCGACGCCGTCGTGATCGCCCAGGCCTCCTGCATGTGACGTGCGGGGCGGCACGCCTGCTTCGGATCGAGGCCCGTCACGAAGCGAGTATTCCGGAGCCGCCGTAATCCGGCCCCGCGACGCCCGCGAGCGCCGTCAGCGAGGAACCATCGAGGCCGCCGGGGACGGGGATGACGGAAGCGCTGTCGTCGGCCGTTGCCCCGCAGGATCCCCGTGCTGGCGTCACGAAGATGGCGCGGGCCGGTTGCCTCCGACATTGAGCTGTCCTAGGGTCGCGCCCAACAGGGACGAAAAGCAAAAGTCATTCGAGCGTACGCGTACGTAGTCAACAGCCTGTCCTCGCGTCGCGGGTACGGGAAAAGAACCGCGACGAGAGTGACGACAACATGGGTGAGACGGTCCTCGAGCTCGAAGACCTGACCGTGCGGTTCCGCCTGCGGCGGGGCGACCTCACGGCGGTAAACGGCGTGTCCTTCTCGATTGGCCGCGGCGAGACCTTTGGTCTCGTGGGCGAGTCGGGCTCGGGCAAGTCGGTGACGGCGCGGGCGATCATGCGGCTGATCCCCGACCCGCCCGGCGAAATCCATCGCGGCCGTATACTGTTCGGCGGCGACAACGTCCTCGACAAGAGCGACGCCGAGATGCGCGCGCTGCGCGGCCGCCACATCGCCATGGTGTTCCAGGAGCCGATGAGTGCGCTCAACCCGGTGTTCACCGTGTGCGAGCAGATTTCCGACGCCCTGCGCACAAATCTCGGCCTGTCGAAGCAGGAGGCGCGCGAGCGCGTCGTCGAGCTGCTTTCCCTGGTGGGCATCCCGTCGCCGAGGAAAAGGCTCGACAGCTACGTCCACGAATTCTCCGGCGGCATGCGCCAGCGCGTGATGCTGGCGATGGCGCTCAGCTGCAGCCCGGGCTTCCTCATCGCCGACGAGCCGACCACGGCGCTCGACGTCACTATCCAGGCCACCATCCTGGAGCTGATCACCGGCATGATCGAGCGGCTCGGGATGTCGCTCCTGTTCATCACCCACAATCTCGGCGTCGTCGCCCATTCCTGCGACAAGATCGGGGTTATGTACGCGTCGCACCTGGTCGAGCTCGGCGAGAAGCGCGAGATCTTCGCCAATCCGCAGCATCCCTACACCGTGGGCCTGCTGAACTCGATCCCGCGCCTCGACATCCAGACGCGGCACCTGACCCCGATCGCCGGATCCGTCTGCAACATGATGGAGCCGCCGTCGGGCTGCAAGTTCCACCCCAGATGCGCGCACGCGATGGATGTCTGCCGCCGCGAGGTGCCCAGGCTCAAGGAAGTGGCGCCGGGTCATCATGCGGCGTGCCATCTGCACGATCGGGGAGCCGCCGCATGATGGCGCAAGGCGCGACCGACGACATGCTGCTGGAGGTGAGGGGACTCACCAAGCATTTCACGCTGCATGGCGACATCTATTCGAAGCTGGCCGGCGAGAAGGCCCAGGTGCTGAAGGCGGTCGATGGCATCGACTTCCACATCCGCCGCGGCGAGACGCTGGGCCTGGTGGGCGAAAGCGGCTGCGGCAAGTCGACGACGGCGCGGCTGGTGACGCGGCTGATCGAGCCCACCGCCGGCGAAGTGAGGCTGAAGGACGAGGACCTGCTGGCGTTCTCGCCCCGGCGCATGAAGGCGACGCGCAAGGACATTCAGCTGGTGTTCCAGGATCCCTACAGCTCTCTCAATCCGCGCAAGACGATCATGCATATTCTCAGCCGGCCGATGGAGATCCACGGTCTGGCGAGAAGCTGGAACGAGAAGCGCGAGCGCGTGCTGCACCTGCTGAACCGCGTCGGGCTGAGCGTCGAGCACATCGACCGCTATCCGCACGAATTCTCGGGCGGCCAGCGCCAGCGCATCGCCATCGCCCGCGCGCTCTCGGTCGAGCCCGAGCTGGTGATCGGCGACGAGCCGGTGTCGGCGCTCGACGTCTCGATCCAGGCGCAGATCCTGAACCTGTTCCGCGACCTCCAGGAAGAGTTCGGGCTCACCTACCTCTTCATCGCCCACGATCTGAGCGTGATCCGCCACATCAGCGATCGCGTCGCGGTGATGTATGTCGGCAAGATCGTCGAGGCGGGCCCGGCAGCGACGATGTTCGAGCGCCCCCTTCATCCCTACACCAAGGCGCTGCTGGCGGCGGTGCCGGAGGCCGATCCCGCCAAGCCGCCGCCCAAGCTCACGCTCAAGGGCGAGGTCTCGACCCCGATCGACCCGCCGCCCGGTTGCCGGCTGTGCGGGCGTTGCCCGAACGAGACCAAGATCTGCAGCGAGACCGCGCCGCCGCTGCTCGATGTCGGCGGCGGCCGCCAGGTGGCCTGCCACAATCTGTAGGCCATTCTCTCACCTCCCCCGTAATCGGGGGAGGTGGCTCGCAGGGCCGGAGGGGGAAGGCCTCAAACGAGATCCATGAGATTCCGACGTCGGAATCAGAAACATCTTGAGTGGGGCTTTCCCCCTCCGCCCCGTATGACGGGACACCTCCCCCGATTACGGGGGAGGGATTCGAAATGTCGCTCCGTAGCCGTAAGACGGGGAGGCGAGAGAGCCTCTACCGCTCCGCTATCCGCGGATCGAGGATGTCGCGCAGGCCGTCGCCGAACAGGTTGAAGGCAAGCACCGTGTAGCAGATGGCGAGGCCCGGGAAGGCGGCGATCAGCGGATGGGTCTCCATGTAGTCGCGTGCGGCGCTCAGGTCGGAGCCCCAGTCCGGCGTCGGCGGCGGCGTACCGAGCCCGAGGAACGACAGCGCCGCCACGATCAGGATAACGAAGCCCAGCCGCACCGTGGAGGTCACGATCAGCGGCGAGATGATGTTGGGCAGGATCTGGCTCAGCGCGATCCTGACCGAGGAATCGCCCACCGCACGGGAAGCCTCGACGTACTCCTTCTGCTTCTCGGCCAGCACCGACCCCCGCGCGAGCCGCGCTTTCTCGGGCATCCCGGCAAGAGCGAGCGCACTCACCAGCACGACGTCGACCATCGCTCCCTCGAGCTTCCACGCCTGGGCGACCGTCACGAACAGGAGATAGAGCAGCAACCCCGGGAAGGCGAGCAGCCCGTCGACGATGCGCATGCCTATGGTGTCTGCGAGCCCGCCGAAGTAGCCGGTCAGCACGCCGAACGGCACGCCCACCAACAGCGAGAGCGCGACCGCCACGACGGCGATGGTCACCAGCCGCCTCCCGCCATAGAGCAGCCGCGAGTAGATGTCGCGACCCAGGCGGTCGGTTCCCAGCAGATGCTTCGCGGAGGGTGGCTGCAGGCGCTCGCGGTAGTTCTGCTTGATCGGATCGTGCGTCGCGAGCCACGGCGTCCCGATGCAGGCGCCGAACAGCAGCACCAGCATGACCGCGCCGATCGAGGCGGTGCGGCTCTTGCGCAGCTCGTGCCAGGCGTTCGAGAGCGCGGTGAAGAGTCGTCTGCTCCGCAGGGGCGCCGGCGGTGCGTGCCGGGCCAGCGTGCCGTCGACCAGCTTGTCGGCTTGCAGTTCGGACATGCCGGTCCCCTAGGCCAGTTTGACGCGCGGGTTGAGCAGCCTGTAGGTCAGGTCGACCAGCAGGTTCATGACGACGACGATGACGCCGAGGACGAGCACGCCCGCCTGGATCAGCGGATAGTCGCGCTGCAGGATGGCCTCGAAGATGGCCCGGCCGATGCCCGGCCAGGCGAAGATCGACTCCAGCACCACCGTGCCGCCCAGCAGGTTGGCGAGCTGCAGGCCCGAGATGGTGATGGTCGGGATCATGGCGTTGCGCAGCGTGTACTTGAAGATCACCTTGCGCTCGCTGTGGCCGAGCGAGCGCGCGGTGTCGACGTACTCCTTGCTGAGCTCGTCGAGCATGGAGGACCGCGTCAGCCGCGTCGTGAACGCCGCCTGCCGGAAGCCGATGGCGGCCGCCGGCAGGATCAGGAACTGCAGGCTGCCCCAGAAATCCTCCAACGGGCTGACGTAGCCCGAGGACGGCAGCCAGCCGAGATACAGCGAGAACAGCAGCACGCACAGGATCGCGAACCAGAACTCCGGGATCGAGATGCCGGCGAGCGACGTCACCTGGGCGGTGTAGTCGACCGCAGAATTGCGCCGCACGGCGGCGAAGGTGCCGAGCGGCACGGCGATCAGCATGGAGAGCACGATCCCGACCGAGGCGAGGTAGACCGTGGCCGGGATGCGGCTCAGCAGCTCGGTCGAGATCGGCCGCCGCGTCACCAGCGACTTGCCGAGATCGCCCTGCAGCGCGCGTCCGAGCCACAGCACGTAGCGCTCGTGGACCGGGCGATCGAGACCGTACTCCTTGGTGAGGATGGCGCGCGCTTCCTCGATGTCGCCACCCTCGGTGCCGACCAGCGTGTCGACGATGGAGCCCGGCAGCGCCTCGACGAAGGCGAACACCGCCACGCTCAGCACGAGCAGGACGGGGACGAGCTGGGCGATGCGGCGCAGCGTATAGGCGAGCATCGCCCGGCCCGCCCCGCCTCAGCCTTCGATCCAGGTACGCCGCATGCCGGCGCCCGAGTAGCTCCAGGGTCCCGAGTAGGACACTGCATAGTTCTTCACGCGGGCGCGGTTGCCGGCCATCATCAGCGGCACGAAGTGCGTGTAGAGCATCGGCAGGTCGCGGTTCACCAGCGTCTCGACGTCGGCGTACATCAGCCTGCGCTTGACCGGGTCGCGCTCCTTGCGCGCGGCCAGGATGATCTGGTCCGCTTTCTCGTTCTTGTAGCCGATGCGACGGCGGTTCTCCGGCGCGGACGACAGGATGTTGCGGCCGTACCAGCCGTCCGGGTCGAGGCGGTAGGAGTTGGCCGTCGAGTCGATGTTGTAGTCGCCCTTGTTCTGCTTCTCGAGCATCACCGGCGACGGCAGGATCTCGAGCACGGCGTTGAAGCCGGCGTCCTTCAGCATGGCGTGCACCAGCTCGCCCGACTGCTGCATGTAGGGGAAGGTGTCGTTGGCGATGATGGTGAACTTCTCGTCACCGCCCTTGGCCTTCTTGCGCAGCGACTTGGCCTTGTCGGGATCGAACTTCGGCCAGCCCTCGATGTCCTTCGAGTGCCAGGGGCTGGCGGAGCTGTAGAAGCCCTTCGAGATCTCGCCGATGCCGTTGAACACCGCCTGGTGAATGCCCTCGTGGTCGATCGCGTGGGCAATCGCCTGCCGCAGCAGGTGGGCGTCGGGATTGTCCTTTTCCGACAGCAGGCCGTTCTTGAGGTTGAAGAACATCATCGCCGTGCCGACCTGCGGCACCGGATAGGTCTCGAACGTCTTGCCGTGGTCCTTCTTGAAGGCGGGCGCGTCGGCATAGGCGACGTTGTCGATCAGGTCGAGCTCGCCCGTGCGCAGCGCGGTCAGGCGGACGCGGTCCTCCTTCTTCGGCCGTCCGATCAGCCCGTCGAGATAGGGCAGCGAGTTGCCCTCGGAGTCGGTCTCCCAGAAGTTCTCGAAGCGGACCAGCTCGCAGACGTCGAGGCGCCGCCACGACTTGAACTTGAACGGGCCGCAGTTGACCGGATGCGTGTCGACCGTGTCGACCGCACCCGGCGCCATCAGGTTCACCGGATAGTAGATGAGGTTGATGTCGAGGGCGGCGTGAGCCTCCTTGAGATGGAACCGGATGGTGTGCTTGTCGTCCACCGTGACACGCTCGACGTCGGACAGGACCGAGCGCGTGAAAGCGTGACTGGTCTTGGGATCCTTGATGCGCTCGATGTTCCACTTGACCGATTCGGCGTCGATGGTCTGGCCGTTGTGATACTCAGCGCCGCGCCGGAGCTTGAACGTCCAGGTCATGAGGTCGGACGAGGAGTCCCACGATTCGGCGACGGCCGGCTTGGGCTGCATCTTGTCGTCGAAATCGACCAGCCCGCCGGTGATGCCGGTCAGCGGATGCGAGACGAAATAGATGATGTTGCGGTGTGTATCGAGCGCGATCGAATCGTCGCGCGTGCCGAAGCGGAGCGTCCCGCCTCGCTTGGGGTTGCGCTTGCGCGCGTCGGCAAAAGCATGCTCGCCAACCAGGGCCGTGCCGGCCAGCGCCGTGGTTGCCGTAAGAAAACTACGCCTTGTACGCTCGTTGCCCTTTTTGGTCGCTTCGTCGGACATGACGTCGCCTCCCTGATGCATTTGTGTTGGGCCGTACTGGCTATGATGTGGAACGCCTACTCGATCATCGCCTCCCGGTGGTCGCAGATCCCCGCACGAGCGTCCGACAGTCGGAATTCCATGCGCTCGCGATCCAAAACAGCGTGCCGACATTCGATGTGCAGGTCAATGGGCACGCTTATGGACGGCCCGGTGTGCCTTCGACGGCGACGCGACTGCATACGGCGCGGTGTGCCCGGTCTGTGGTTCGAGAGGTCGAGACGAGTTCTGCCGGCGGGCAAGGACACTGCCCCGCTCTACGAGATTTTCGTGGGCAGCTGGCTCTCGACGATGGCATCGGCCTCTTCCCAGAGACCCCGGTCGCCGCGGGTCAGGCGGTCGACCAGGTAGCGCATCTCGATCAGATAGACGCGGGCAAACCGTGGGTCGCGCTCGGCGATGGAGCGCGTGTTGCTCACGATGTCGGCGAGCTTGATGGTGTGGACGCGCTCCTCGCAGGCACCGAGCCTGTCCGACTCGAGCTGCTTGCGAAGCTTTCGGTTCCCAGCGGACTTCGGCACCTGGTCCGACAAGGCCGCGACCAGCTCGGCGACGTCGCTGCCGAACTCCGCGACGAGGCTCTCGAATGATGTCGGCGTGTCCTCGAGAACGTCGTGCAGATGCGCGGCCGCGACCATCTCCGGTGTTCCGCCATGGGCTTCGACGATTGCCGCCACCTCGTCTGTGTGCACGACGTACGGCTCGCCGGTGTACTTGCGTGACTGCTCGGCGTGGGCTACCCGCGCGAACGCCCGGGCGCGGTCTACGAGGCTTTGCATGATGAAACTCTCCTGAGCGACTCTGGCCAGTCGAATGCGGACCGGCGGTGTCAGGAGGACGTCGCTACCTGAGGCGCCGGCGGGCGGTATCGAGAATGGGCACACCCGAGGAGTGCATACAGAAGATGGCGAACAGGGCCACGGCGTTAACCATCGCCGCCAGCAGGGCGGGGTTGCCGAGCTCGGCGAGAATCGCGATCGCCACCACGACCAGATCAATGGCCAGGATGGCAAGTGCCAGGACGAGGGCTTTCGATGTCATCGACATCACTCCGGTGCCACGCTTCGCTGCCCGTGCCTTTCGCGCCGGGGTCTTTCGGTTGCCTCCTCATAGCGAGCGCATGCGGCGTCCCCGAGGCAATTGCGTGTTCCTGAACGCGATCTGGCGCGACCTTATGGTGGCGGCACCGTTCGAGGGAGCGGTTGGGGCGGGGTTAGGGCCGGAGCGCTGCAACGGTGTGGCACACCGGGTTGACGGGCATTCAGCGGCCTTGCCCGCGCAGGTCCAGAAAAACGTCACCCCAGCCCAAGGGGCTGGGGTGACGCAAAGGGCGAGTAAACCCCCGATTTTATTGGTCGGAGTGAGAGGATTCGAACCTCCGGCCCCTAGCTCCCGAAGCTAGTGCTCTACCAGGCTGAGCTACACTCCGTCAGTGAAAGGATAAGGCTCGCCCTTTTCGCGAGGCGCGGTTATAGCCGCCGACTCGGAGGGTCGCAAGTACAGCAGCGCCGACCTTTCGCGACGCCGTCGGTGATCGCGCGTCGGCCCGTGCCGGTTCCGGACGAATGGCTCCCGATGACTCTCGATTTCACCGCCGCGGCGCCCGCCGCCGCAAGCTCGGTCTTCCCGTCGGGCGTGGTCGGGGCTTCGAGGTGGTCGAAGGCGTTGCGGGGCGCGGCTATAGTCGCGCGAGACGGGCGCGACACGAGGGGAAGCAAGGCATGGCGAAGGCACGGAAGAAGCGGCTCAGGATCGCGCTGATCGGCTATGGCGCGATCAGCCAGACGTTGTTCGACATCTTCGCCGAGAAGAAGCCCCCGATCGACATCGTCGGCGTCCTGGTAAGGCCCGGCCGGGCCAAGGAAACCCGCAAGCAGGTCGGGCGCAAGGTCGCCGTCGTCGAGGATTTGCGGTCCCTGCTGAAGCTCGAGCCCGACGTCGTGGTCGAGGCGGCCAGCCAGCAGGCGGTGCGCGACTGGGGCGAGACGATCCTGAAGAAGGGCATCGACCTGATGGTGATCGCCACCGGCGCCTACGGCGATCCCAAGCTCTACAGGAAGCACGTCAAGGCGGCCGAGAAGAGCGGCGCCCGGCTGCGCCTGCCGTCGGGCGCCATTGCCGGCCTCGATGGGCTGCTCGCCATGCGGCTCGGCAAGCTGGAGCGCGTGAAATACGTCTCGATCAAGCCGCCGCACGCCTGGAGCGGCACGCCGGCCGAGACCGATTTCGACCTGCCGTCGATCAAGGAGCCGACGGTCATCTTCCGCGGCACCCCGGCCGATGCCGGGCGGCTCTACCCGAAGAACGCCAACCTTGCCGTGACGGTGGCGCTGTGCGGCGCCGGCCTCGACCGCACCGACATCGAGCTGGTCGCCGACCCGACCCTTCCGCCCGGCACCAACGCCAGCCGCCTCGAGGTCGTGGGCGATTCCGGCGAGCTCAACATGCACCGGCTCGGCCGCGCCATGCCGGACAATCCCAAGACCGGCGTGCTGACGGCGCTCACCATGGCCGACGACCTGATGAAGATGGTGCGGGCGAGCGACTGGTAGGGGCACACACTCATGTTCCTCTCCCCCACCCTCATGAGCGCGTTCGGCTTCGCCGAGCCGCACATAAGGGGAGAGGCTAGGTGAGGGGGGCTTCGAAGGTTGCAGCAACACCTGCAGCCCCCTCACCCAACCGCTCCCCCTAGCGGGGGAGAGGAGCTTGAACATGAGATGTGTCGACCGCCTCCGCCTCCTCGGCGAGGAAGGTGCGGAAGGCGGCGAGACGGGGGTCGCTGGCACGGGAGAGCGGATAGACGAGGTGGAACTCGCGCCGGCTGCGGTGGGTGAAGGCGAGCGGCCGGGCGAGGCGGCCGAGCGCCAGATCCTCGGCAATCAGGCAGCCCAGGCCCATGGCGACGCCGACGCCCTCGATCGCGGCCTGGAAGGCGAGGCTCATGGTCTCGAAGTGCGGGCCGCGCGCCGCATCGATCCCGTCGGCGCCGGCGGCTTTCAGCCAGCGCGGCCAGTCGTCTGGCCGCGGGTCGGAATGGATCAGCACGTGATCGGCGAGGTCGGCCGGCGTCCTGATGCGCCCGGCGAGCACGGGGCTGCACACCGGGAACACCTCGACGGGGGCGAGCCAAAGCGAGCCGTGGCCGGGCCAGTTGCCGTCACCGATGCGCACCGCCGCATCGAAGCCGTCGCGCACGATGTCGACCGGTCCCAGCGCGGTCGTGAGCTGCAGGTCGATGTCGGGATGCCTGTCGTGGAAGCGCCGCCAGCGCGGCACCAGCCAGCGCATGGCGAAGGTCGGGTAGGCACAGATGGCGAGCGGCCCGCCGGCGCCGCGCCCGCGCACCTGCTCGGTCGCCAGCGCCAGGCGGTCGAAGGCATCGTGCACGTGCCGCGCATAGGCGCGCCCCTGGGCGGTCAGCTCGACGGCCCGATTGCCGCGCACGAACAGGCGATGCCCGAGCGCTTCCTCGAGCAGCTGGATCTGCCGGCTGACGGCGCCGGGCGTTACCGCGAGATCGGCGGCCGCACGGGCGAAGTTCAGGCGGCGGGCCGCGGCATCGAAGGCGCGCAGCGCATTGAGCGGGGGCAGGCGGTCGGGCATGTACGGGCTTCAGCTGAGTTGAGAAATACTCAATCCGGGCGCTCCGGATACTCGATTTGAGAAGTCTCGCCAATCGGCGATTGTCGCGCCGCATCTGCCGAGGAGACATCCATGAATTCCGTATCTCCGACCCTCTCCCGCGCCGCCTTCGAGCGGCCGCCATCGCGCTCCGACCTGATCGCGCCGGATTGCCGCGGGCTCAATTTCTGGTCGATCGACCGCTCGGTCCGCGACCTGCTCGCCCTCAACCTCGAGCCGGCGGCGCTGGCCCACTTCGCGCCGCATCTCGAGCGGCTGGGCGGGATCGCCGGCGGCCGGCTCGACGAGCTCGCCATGCAGGCCGACAAGCGCACGCCGGTCCTGCATTTCCGCGACCGCTTCGGGCGCGACGAGGACTGGGTCGAGTACCACCCGGCCTACCGCGAGATGGAGCGCATCGGCTTCGGCGAGCTCGGCATCCATGCCATGTCGCACCGGCCGGTGCTGGGCTGGCCGGCGCCGGTGTCGCCGCTGGTCAAGTACGCCTTCCAGTACCTGTTCGCCCAGTCGGAGTTCGCGCTGCTCTGCCCGCTCTCCGTCACCGACACCTCGGCGGTGCTGATCGCCAAGTATGGCGATGCGGCGGTGAAGGAACGCTTCCTCGACCGCATGCTGACGCAGGACATGGGCTCGCTGCTGAAGGGTGCGCAGTTCATGACCGAGAAGGCCGGCGGTTCGGACGTGTCGGGCAATGCGCTGACCGCCCGCCGGGCCGGCGACCATTGGGAGCTGTGGGGCGACAAGTGGTTCTGCTCCTGCGTCGACCACGACGTCGTGTTGCTGCTGGCGCGCTGCGAAGGGGCGCCGGCGGGCAATGCCGGCCTGTCGCTGTTCGCCATGCCGCGCCGTCTCGACGACGGCAGCCGCAACCGCTATCGCGCGGTGCGCCTCAAGGACAAGCTCGGCTCGCGTTCGATGGCGGCCGGCGAGACCATCATGGAAGGCGCCGTGGCGTACCTGCTGGGCGAGCCCGGGCGCGGGCTGAAGCAGATGATGGACCAGGTCAACCTGTCGCGTCTCTCGCACGGCTTCCGCGCTGCCGGCATGATGCGACGCTGTCTCAACGAGGCGCTGCAGGTGGCCCGCCATCGCGCCACCTTCGGCCGCACCGTGATCGACCATCCGATGGCGCGCCGGCAGCTCCTGAAGCTGATGCTGCCGACCGAGCAGGCGCTCTCGGTCTCGGTTGCCGCGGCGGTGGCGATGACGAAGGGCGACGACTCGACGCTGCGCATCCTGACGCCGCTGGTGAAATATCGCGCCAGCCGCGACAACGTCGCCGTCGCCACCGGCGCCATGGAGATGCGCGGCGGCAACGGCTACATCGAGGACTGGGGCAACGCCAAGCTGGTGCGCGACGCCCATCTCGGCCTGTTGTGGGAGGGCACCAGCAGCGTCAACGCGCTCGACATCGTGCGCCGCGCCGTCGGCCGCGAGCGCGCGCACGAGGCGCTGGCGACGTCCCTGCACGACGATCTGGGCCGCGCGCCGATCCCGGGCCAGTTGCGCAGCCGACTCGCCGGCCTGGTCGACCGAGCGACCGGCTTCGCCGAGACGGTCGCGCGCCAGCCCGAGGCCGAAGCTTCCTGCCGGCGCGCCGCGAGCGGCCTCTATCATGCGACCAGCGCCGCTCTGCTGGCCTCGGAAGGCGCCCGGCTCGGCGCCCGGGGCGGCGACGCCCGCCGCCTGCTGCTGGCTCGTCTGGTGATCGATCACCGGCTGGGCAACGCCGACCCGTTCAGCCTGCCCGACCATCGCCACGAGGACGCGATGACGGCCGCGCTGCTCGACGATGCGCCGGTGACGATGGAGCGGGCGGCGGAACTGCTGGCGGGCTGAAGACTTATCTCCCTCCCCCGTAATCGGGGGAGGTGGCCCGCAGGGCCGGAGGGGGAAGGCCTCACTCGGGATCTCTCCGATTATGACGTCGGGATCAAATTCATCTTGTGTGAGGCCTTCCCCCTCCGCCCCGTCTGACGGGGCACCTCCCCCGTCAGACGGGGGAGGAAAACGATATCCGTCCTACCGCCGGCCGCGGTGATGGTGCATGCCGCCGCGGCCGCCCATCGGGCGGGGCGAATCGAGGACCGCCTTCTGCTCGGGCGACAGCGTGTCGTAGAGCGCCTGGAGGCTCGGCTTCACGGCGTCGATGCGCTCGATGCGCGCCTTCATGACGGTCTCTTCCATGGTCAGGCGCTCGACGTAGCTCGGCCGCTCCTTCATCTCGGTCGGCAGCGCGTTGCAGCGCGCCACGTCCTTCACGTCGGCGTCGTCCGAGGCCTTGGCGAAGGCGTTCCACGCGGTCATCTGGTCGGCCTTGAGGTCGAGGCGGAGCTTGATGTAGGCACGGTTGCCGGCGCGGCGGGCGACCTTGTCGAGGCAGAACGCCTTGGGGTTCATGGCGCGGTGCTCGCGATGGTCCGGGCCGCCGGGGCTGCCGAGGCCGCCCTGGCCGGGCGGCGGATTGGCCGGAGGCGTCGACTGGGCAAGCTCGAGCAGGTCGTCGGAGCCGCCGTCGGCCGCGCCGGCGGGCATGCTGGCCAAGGCGAGGCCGGCGGCGGTCACGAGAGCGGTCGACAGGGCAAGGAGGGGGGAGCGGAACGACATCGGGCACCTCGGCAGGCGTTGCAGGACTTCGTGGATGAATACGAGCCCGCGCGCCCCGGCGTGCCCGCCGGGAAATGTAAAGCTACGTAAAGTTAGCGGCTAGCCGGCAGGGTAGGGAGGCACGAGCAAGTGCCCTCCACCTGGCTCCCAGGAGGCTGATCCGCGGAGGGGGGTAACTCGCGGCATTCGACGCAATCATAGGAACTGAGGAGGATGATCGCTCGTCAGCCCCAAGGAAACTGCTGGACCACTCCAGCTTTGCCTTGATCATTCAGGCCAGTGAGGACGAGCCACGCCTACCTGCACACTCGTAGCGCCCTCCGAGGGTACAACTACCTAGTGACGCCGCTTGGATTTCTGCTATGATAAGGTGCAGCGAGGCCAACAAATGCAGGTTGCTACCTTCAGGGATACCATCCGCAAGGTTCTTCAACAGCTGAAGAACCTGATGCAAGTCGCAACGTTCCGAGTTCGTTCGGGGGCTCGGCGGCCTGGTGATAGTCCTGCCGATTGAGGCTGCCATGAGACCCTGGATTAGAAACCTCCTTACTGCAGGTAAGGTTGGCGGGGCTGCGCTTGCGTTAGCGACCTTCGTCTTTGCTGTGTATCAATTTTACGATTCGAATATTGAAAAGCGTAAGGAGCGCGCGGCGGCAGAGGTGCAAAGGTTTCAAACTTACGCCGCTTCCCCGGCTGCAAGGCTTATCAGAGCGCAGTCTGAGGCGGGTGAGGGGAAGCAATACAAGCTTACGAAATTTACCGGGGGAAGCGATCAATTCTTAGCTCTTTTAAACTTCTTCAACTTGGCTGAAAGCATTGCTTACCTCTACAATGAAGGGGTTATCGATCCAGTATTTATCGACGCAAACTTATTGTGCACAGTCGAGAAGCAATACCGCACTTTTATTCTGGCTGATGGTAGTGGGGGCACCGAAGTTATTGAAAAGATTAACAATCGCGGCGTCTTCCCAATTGGTTTGTTCGAAAACCTAGACAAGTTGCATCGATCTTGGATTTCTAGAACATTCAACGGCCTATCCGTTGAGACCCGATGTGGTGCTCAGTGGGGGCGGTCCGGCGCCTAGCAAGGAGTCGGGCAATCACTGAAATCTGAGCAATTCGTCAGCGCTCATTAAACCCCAGGTCCTAAACCGCGCCGCCGCCACCCTAACTATTAGGCCCCCTCGGCACCTAAACGCTAGCCCGGTAAAACAGGCCGCTAGCGGATAGGTCGCGCCCCGCCCGACCTAGCCTACCGCCGGGCCCGATCCCCCTGAACGGGCCTTAAAACGGCTCCTGGCTTGGACGGGAGTTGCCATATGTTATCCCCCACCTTCCCGCCGATTCGGGCAACGAGATGATGTACCCTATCGATCTCAAGGAGACGTTGCAGGTGGTCCGATCTCTCCCACGCATAGCATCCCTGCGGCAGTAGTGCCATGGTTCGATTTTCAGGCTCAGTCAGGCTACGCCCGGTACGAGTGGCATTTCTCGTCCCACCGGATGATTTGGACCTCGTGGTGCGCGTGACACAACTCACGACCTGTCTGTGGGGTGGCAGATACAATCCCATCGTTCCCTGCTTCGAGGCAGGCGGCGAGCGTTGGGAACGCTATCGTGCTAACAGCGGCCTAGACGTTGCGCGGAACTTCATTAAGTTCTTTGAGCCCGATACCCTCGTTGAGGCGATACCCGGCATGGCGGAAAAGCTCGGGTGGCAAAGCTCGGACCCCCTGCTTCGTTTACCACGCGTAATCCCGCTCAGCGATTTCTACGAGGTGGATTTTCGCGGTTACGTCGAGTTCGCAGCTGGCGTCGACATCACTGAGGCAATGAAGGAACTATACGACACGGAGTACAAATACGAGCGGCGCCATAAGCAACCCTTCGCAGAAATAGAGCAATCGCCAGGGAATGCCTTCTTTGATGTCTTTGGTGGACGATATCCGGCAGATGACGAGATCTCCTACATAGTTGACGGGTATCGTGACGTCTTCTCAGCCGAGAGACTAGCCGCGTCCAATGAGACGGCGATGAAGCTCCTTCAGGCGTACTATGCAGGCCCTCTTTGGGTGACGCAGCACGGACTTGAAGAGTCTTCTGGAAACAGGCACGGAAACCAAACCTTTTGCATCTTTGATCCAACCGATGCAGGTGATGTTATTGATTTTTGGAATACCCGCCTTGTTGAAAGGCGCGTCGTACCGATCAGTCTCGAGTGGCTTGCTGAACAAGCGGAATTTCTCCGAGGGCAAATCGTTGCTATGCTTCGACCAATCCCCGGCAATCCTCATGGCACGAAGTACAGCTCTTCGCTGCAGTTCGGAAGCTCAATCCCAGACGAAGCGCGTACCCAGCTCATCAGGACGCATTTGACGGACCTCCCGGAGGGAGCATTCTCGCTAGCCCATACACCCGCCATCTGGCATGGCGTGGGAAGAGGTCGTGACAGGGGAGAGCGCAAGATCATTGCTAGTGGTAAGGAGGTCTCCTTTGATGAGGAGATTAGCTCTACTCAGCACGTCAAGCTACCCGCGCCAGCACCGAGCTTTCACAATGCCACCCAACACTACTCAAGAGCTCGATGGGTTAACATCGTAGTCATAGACAACCATTATCAACGTCCTGATCCGGCAGCGGTGTATCCGGCAAATCTTTGGTCGCCATCCTATCCGCGGCTCGGAAATGTTGATGGATTGCGCATTGGACGTGAGGGCTGGTTACTGCAACAACAGCATGACATTGGCTATTCGCTCTTGAAACTGCAAGGCGGTCGTGCTGCCATAGTTGAATGGCTAGAGTCCGAGGGTATAAAAGCCACGCCCTCCGAGGAAGGTCAGGTTGCGTCGCGCGTTATAGCGACGGCCGAAACGCTATTAGCTTGTGGGATGTTCGCTGACCTGAAGACGCTTAGTCTCCTGAACGGCATGGCCGAGAGCCATACAGAAGTGAGTCGCGATGGCAGGCGAGCCATTAAGTCTGTGCCAGATCGTTCAAAGCATGTCCAACAGATCCAGGCACACTTTAGGGATCGTGAGAATCGGTCATTTGGATATTGGAGCAAACTCGATCACTTTCTTGATCTCTCCGTGTTTCGAGCGGGCTTGAGTGTGCAGTGTCCTGTTTGTTCTTATCACAACTGGTTTGCGGTCAATGATCTCGGCTACAAGCTCACCTGCTCGCGTTGCCTGAATGCCTTTGATTTCTCGCAGGTACCGGAAGACTTGCGTCGACTGGACTGGTACTACCGCGTTACGGGTCCATTCACGGCGCCGGACTACGCACGGGGCGCCTATGCGGTCGCCCTGACGCTCCGGACCCTAGCCTATCGGCACAGTGGCGTCACATGGTCAACCGGACTTCGGTTGGAGTCGCTGAATTGTGAAATTGATTTCGTCGCGTGGCACCAAACGATCAGGACGTTGTCTACGGAAGAACGCGACGAGCCCCTTCTTGTCCTGGGCGAGGCTAAAAGCCTTGGGGTGGGAAGTATCCATGACGAGGCGATCGGTTCATGGAAGAAGATTGCCGAGCGATTTGCTGGTGCCGTTATGGTCGTGTCGACGCTTCGCGATATCACCCAGTTCAGCTTAGCTGAAATTGCCCGATTGCGGCACCTGGCTCTCTGGGGTCGGCGGGCAACCCACGAAGGGCAGCCGGTGAATCCACTCATTGTGCTGACCGCAACGGAGTTGTTTGCAAGGCACAGCATTGGTGACGCGTGGAACAATGTCGATGGACAAGAAATGCTCACATATATCGATCTTGATGACATTCATGTACTCGCGGAAATGACGCAACAGCGCTACCTTGGAATACAGTGGCATTGGGATCAACCGGTAGGAGGTAGCTTGCCGGAGCCAATGAGTGGCTTACTATCTGCAATTCGAAGCAGGGCAAACCCTCCATAGCGCGTAGGGTCGTTAACTTTCTTTAACCATCATAATAATACCGCTTTTGCCAACAATTCCAAAGCACCTACACTACACCCATTCTCGGCCGCGCGTGCGGCAGTGCACCATCCGCCATAGAGGATCTCGGCGGGGTTCCACCACGCGGCAGCTAGGCAACTCGCCATGGATAACCCTTACCTAACCTCACGCGCCCGCCGACGCCAGCAGCTAAGTCAGCACCCGGATAATCTCGATTCTATCCCACAATGTGCGGTGAGGCAGGGGTGAGGACCGAGCCAATCCTTGTTCAGAACGTTGATGATCGTCCGTTTGGTGCGTTTTCCGTCGAGTGCTGCGCGTTAGTAGTCCCGAACAATCTTGTAGATCGTGTTCACGTGGGTCTGGTGCGGATTCCGATTGATTCGGCCGGGCATTCCGATTGATGTCGGCCACCTGTTCCGATTGAAGCCGGCATCGATTCCGCCGATGTCGGCAGGGGTGGCGAACGCCTGCTGGCGGTCGTCGCTTGCCATCGCGCTGGTTGAGTGATCAAGCGCGGATGTCGGGATGATCGGGCACGGCCGATGCGTGCGAGAGGGGACATCGCGATCCGCTCTCATGGTTTTTCTTGTTGTGTTGAAGCCCAGGGCGGCGGCAGAGGCGGTGGGTATGTGGGCGAAGGCGACATCTCCACGGCCTTGTTGCGGCGGCCGCGTCAGGCGGGCTGTGCCGGCGAGGCGCCTTGTGCGCAGCGAGTCGCCCTTGAGCTTGAGGCGGTGAGCGTTGTGGACGATGCGATCGAGGATGGCGTCGGCGAGGGTCGGCTCGCCGATGAGGGCATGCAACTGGTCGTCGGGGATCTGGCTGGTGATGAGGGTTGCGCCGTGGCTGTAGCGTTCCTCGACGATTTCCAGCAGATCGCGCCGGTCGTCGGGCGCGCACGGCCCGAGGCCCCAGTCGTCGAGGACGAAATGTTCAGATGTCCTTACTCGATTTCTACCACTCCAACTAAGTTAGGTAAAGTTGGGCCGCAGCCCGGCCATCCAGGCCGCGAAGGCCGCCCGCTCGTCGGCAGTCATGTGCAGGCCCTCCTTGGTGCGCCGCCACAGGACATCGTCGGGCTCGACCGCCCATTCGTCGCGCATCAGATGGCGTACCTCGATCTCGTAGAGCTGCCCGCCGAAATGACGCCCGAGATCGGCCACTGTCCTGGCGCCGTCCAGGAGGTCGTCGAGGCCCGAGCCGTGGCGATGGCAAAGGACGCGGATCAGCTCCTTGGGCAGGCCCGAGCGCACCTGCGCGGCGGCGTCGACATAGCGCTCGAAAGCGGCCTCGAAAGTCGGCGCATCGGCGAGCTCGCCGTCGGCCAGCGCCCGCGTCGTCGTCCACGGACCGCCCATCTGCGGGTAGTGTGGCGCGAGATCGCGCAGCGCATGCTCGGCCAGCCGGCGGTAGGTCGTGATCTTGCCGCCGAACACCGAGAGCAGCGGGGCCATCGTGCCGCCCGGCTTGCCGTCGACCTCCAGATGATAGTCGCGCGTCACTGCCGAGGGATCGTCGTCGCCGTCGTCGAACAGGGGACGCACGCCCGAGTAGGTCCACACGACTTCGGCCGGCGTCACCGGCCGCGCGAGATACCGGCTGGCGATGTCGCAGAGATAGACGATCTCGTCCGGCGTGCAGACCGGCTGCTCGCCGTCCTCGACCGGGATGTCTGTCGTGCCGATCACCGAGAACGTACGCTCGTAGGGGATGATGAAGACGATGCGGTTGTCGCTGTTCTGCAGGATGTAGGCGTGTTCGCCGTCGTAGAGGCGCGGCACGACGATGTGGCTGCCCTTGATCAGCCGCACCCGCTTGGTGGTGGCAATGCGGGCCTCCTCGTCGAGGAAGCGCTTGACCCACGGGCCGGTGGCGTTGACCAGCCCGCGGGCCTGCAGGCTCACGCGGCCGCCGTCGCGGGCCGCGAGCTCGATGTTCCACAGCCGGCCGTCGTCGCTGCGGCGCGCCGACACGCAGTCGTGCCGGGCGTAGATCTGAGCGCCCATCTGGCGCGCCGATTTCAGGTTGGCGATCACCAGCCGAGCGTCGTCGACCCAGGCATCCGAATAGACGAAGCCTTTGTCGAGCGTGGGCTTCAGAGCGGCCCCGTAGATGGTTCGCCTGAGGTCGACGGCCCGCGACTTGGGCAGGGTCATGTGCCAGTCGAGATGGTCGTATAGGAACAGGCCGAGGCGCAGCATCCAGCGCGGCCGCAGATGCGGCTCGTGCGGCAGCACGAAGCGCAGCGGCCGCGACAGATGCGGCGCCTTGGCCAGCAGCACCTCGCGCTCCTGCAGCGCCTCGCGCACCAGCCGGAACTCGTAGTGCTCGAGATAGCGCAGCCCGCCATGGATCAGCTTGGTCGAAGCCGACGACGTGGCGCCGGCGAAATCGCCGCGCTCGCACAGCCCGACCTTGAGCGCGCGGCCGACAGCGTCGCACGCGATGCCCGCCCCGTTGATGCCGCCACCGACCACGAACAGGTCGAGGGGGGTGGCGTCAGGGGGCACGGGGGATGTCCCGCAGCTCATACTCCTCCCCCGTCTTACGGGGGAGGTGGCCCGAAGGGCCGGAGGGGGAAGGCTTCAGTCGAAGATCATGAAATTCCGACGTCGGAATCATGGGGATATCGACTGAGGCTTTCCCCCTCCGTCCCCTGTCGGGGGCACCTCTCCCGAGTACGGGGGAGGAACCGTCAGATGAACCACGTGTCATAACCTCCATCATATAGCGCGCTTGACCGTGGGGTGCAGGGACCTCACACAAGCGGCATGGGGTTCCTGCTCAAGATCATCCTGTTCGGCGTCGCAATCTACGCCGCGTGGAAGACCTTCTCGCGCTGGAAGGGGCTATGGGACCGCTTCGTCGGCCGGCCGGACGAGCCCAACGTCCCGACACGGCCCAGCCCGCCGACGACCCCGCCGCCACCCACCCAGCCGCCGCCGGCGCGGCAGCAGGCCCAGGTGATCGATGCCTCGACCCCTTGCCGGGTTTGCGGCGCCTGGCTTTCCACCGCTGCGACGAAATGCGGCCGCCCGGACTGTCCCCTGCCGGAGGGGCGCTAGGGTTCTCGGCGTCTGTGGCGTCAAACCAGATCGTCGAGGTCGACCTTGAGTGCCGAGGCGATCTTCTTCATCGCAGCGACGCTGCCATCCTTCTTGCCGCTTTCGATCTCCGAGATGTAGGGGGCGCTGAGGCCTGTGGCAGCTGCGAGATCGCGGGCCGACATTCCTCGGAACTCGCGCCAGACCCGGACACGATTTTCGCCGTCTATGATGCGATTTACGAACTCGGCGGGGATAAGCTCCATGCGGCCGGCCTCAATGTCGTCCATGATCTTGTCGGCCCGGGCGGCGTCGGCCTCGTCTACGAGACGCTCGTACTCTGCCTCGGCAAGCACGATGAGAACCTCGCCGTTCGGAGTGATGATCTTCTGCATGGCGACAAACCGCTGTGATCGACGGCGATACCATCAAGCTCAACGGAACAACCTATCGACTGTGGGGCATCGATGCGCCGGAGCGCGACCAGGCCTGTAATGGATGGCGCGCCGGCTTTACCAGGACCACGGGACCAACCCATGGTTGCTGAATTGGTCTGGAAACATTCACGCCATGTGGCTTATCTTGCCATTCAGGCCGTGACACTCGGGACCAATCCAAGTGCTGCGACTTAGGGGATTGGTCGCGGTTGGCGCCGCTCTGTAGCGTTCCCGGTCCCCGATTGGAAAGGGGGGTCCCCAGCCCTGCAAAGACGGTGTCCTACCGATAGACGATCCGGGAGAGGCTATGACCACCCAATCCGCCTGCTTCTGTTGGCGCAGAAGCAGGCTTTTTGCTACGGTCAACATTCTATCGCAAATTTGCGGTAATCGATCAACCTTGAATTATTGCAAATTTGCGGTAGGGTCATGCCCATCCTGCTGACCTTTCGCACCTCGACGGGCCGCGACGAGTTTGATGAATGGTATGGTTCATTGTCCTCGATCACGCGAGCCAAGGTTCGCGCCACTTTGGACGACCTGGCGGCGTTGCCCGCGGCACAGTGGGATCGACCGCGCTATGGGCATCTCAAGGGCGACAATTGGAAAGGATTCCACGAGATCATTCTCAAGGTAGAGGGCCATCATATTCGTTTGGTTGGCTATTGGGGGCCTATTCAGGGGCAGTTCATTATCGTGCTGCGACACGACAAGAACGAACAGGGCGCGCTCGCGTCAAAGCACAGCAAGGTGGCACGAGACAGGCGAGCCGAAGTTCAGATCAATCCCGCTAGAGCAAAGGTGTGGTTCGATGCGTAAACTAGCCGACGAACTCAAGGACAAGGTGTTTCGCCACGTCTACGCTGTCACGCGCGTTGGTCAGCGCATTGCCCATCGCATCAAGGCGATCAGGGAAGGGCAGGACCTGACGCAGGGTGCGTTTGGCGAGCGGATGGGCAAGAAACAGAGCGTGGTGACCAGATTGGAAGATCCTGACTATGGGAAGTTTTCGCTGCGCTCACTACATGAGGCGGCTGCGGCGCTCGATGTCGTGCTGTGGGTCGACTTCATCTCGTTTGATGAATTCCAGCGGCGCCTCCGGACTGAGCCGCATGACGCTCCCGTCCTCTCATATGAAGCCGAGCAACTCGCCAATGCCCGGAGCGCACGGACTGCTGCTCTGATTGAAAATGCGAGTAGTTGGGCTGCAATGACGCAAGGAGTCCACTTTCCGTTTACGGACGATGTGGCTGGTGCAGAAACAGTGAAACGCCGGGACATTCTTGAATTTCGCAGGGCCGCATGACATTCGATGTTCTAGACTTCCTTCCATGTGATTTGATACGCCGCGAAGACACCGGGAAGACGTTACTTGTGGGTGTCTATGGCAATGGAATACTGCTTCGCCCTGAGACGGGGTTTCCGCACAAAATCGCGCTGGCCTACTGGGTGAGACTTACGCACCGCGTACACGGCGCGTCGCCCTTTAAGATGGAAATCACAGGGCCTGGTGATTCGTCCGCCTACTCCGTCGATGGCGAGTTCACAGAGGACAAAGACGAGCCCGAGGGAAGTCCTTCCATTTTTCCCTTTCCCCATACATTGGTCACCGAACTCCACGGAGAAGGGCGCTACACGGCCCGCCTCACGTTCGCCGGCGTGACGAAGGACATTGGTTGGTTTGATGTCCGGCTGAGGCCCACCAAGGGAACTTAGGACACTCTTCGCCTAAATCGGACAGCACCTGGCAGCCAGGGCGCTTGACCGGGGTAGGGGTGGCACCTATTTTGCCGCACCGCAAAAACAGCCTTAAGTCGCGGAAACACAAGGCCTTCTGAGCTTCGGGGAATGTCGTGACCGAGCCCTCAGCACGCGTCGTACCGACGTGCTTCCAGGAACTGATTCTCACCCTGCAGGACTACTGGGCGCGCCAGGGTTGCCTGATCCTGCAGCCGTTCGACATGGAGATGGGCGCCGGTACCTTCCACACGGCGACGACCTTGCGTGCGCTCGGTCCCAAGCCCTGGTACGCCGCCTACGTCCAGCCGTCGCGGCGGCCCGGCGACGGCCGCTACGGCGACAACCCCATGCGCCTGCAGCACTACTACCAGTTCCAGGCGATCCTGAAGCCGTCGCCGACCGATATCCTCGAGCGCTATCTCGGCTCCCTCGAGGCAATCGGCATCGACACCTCGCTGCACGACATCCGCTTCGTCGAGGACGACTGGGAAAGCCCGACGCTGGGCGCCTGGGGGCTCGGCTGGGAAGTGTGGTGCGACGGCTCGGAGATCAGCCAGTTCACCTATTTCCAGCAGGTCGGCGGCATCGATGTCGACCTGGTCTCGGGCGAGATCACCTACGGGCTGGAACGGCTGGCCATGTACCTGTTCGACAAGAACTCGATCTACGACCTGCCCTTCAACCGCACCGACTCAGAGGTGCCTCTGACCTACGGCGACGTGTTCCTGCAGAACGAGCGCGAGCAGTCGGCCTACAATTTCGAGCACGCCGATACCGACATGCTGTTCCGCCATTTCGCAGACGCGGAAAAGGAGAGCAGCCGCCTGATCGAGCGCCGGCTGCCGCTGCCCGCCTATGAGCAGTGCATCAAGGCCAGCCACACCTTCAATCTGCTCGATGCGCGCGGCGTGATCAGCGTCACCGAGCGTCAGAGCTACATCCTGCGGGTGCGCGAGCTCGCCAAGGCGTGCTGCGAAGCGTGGCTGGCGACCCAGACCGCCAGGAAGGCGGCGTAACATGGCCGAACTCCTGCTCGAGCTCCTGTCGGAGGAGATTCCGGCCCGCATGCAGCCTCGGGCGGCGGAAGATCTGCAGCGCCTGGTGTGCGACGGCCTGAAGGGCGCCGGCCTCGACTTCTCCTCGGCGCGCGCCTTCGCGACGCCGCGGCGTCTGGCGCTGGTGGTCGACGGCCTGCCGGCGGTGCGCCCCGACGTCAGCGAGGAACGGCGCGGCCCGCGCGTCGGTGCGCCCGACCAGGCGATCCAGGGCTTCCTCAAGGGGGCAGGGCTCGCCTCGCTCGACCACGCCGAGAAGCGCGACACCGGCCGCGGCGAGTTCTGGTTCGCCGTCATCAGCAAGAAGGGCGGGCCGACCGCCGAGGTGCTGCCCGGCATCATCGATGCCGCGATGAAGGCGCTGCCGTGGCCCAAGTCGATGCGCTGGGGCAGCGGCACCATGAGCTGGGTGCGGCCGCTCCATTCCATCATCGCCCTGTTCGACGGCAAGGGGCTGCCGGGCGAGGTGTCACCCGGCGGCGAGATGACGCCGATCCGCTTCGGCGCCACCACGCGAGGCCATCGCTTCCTGTCGAAGGGCACGATCGAGGTGGCGGGCTTCGACGACTACGTGGCCAAGCTCCTGGCGGCCCACGTCGTGCTGGATCCTGCCGAGCGCAAGCGGATCATCGTGGCCGGCGCCGAGAAGGCCTGTGCCGCGGCCCAGGTGACGTTTCGATCCGACGAGGCGCTGCTGGACGAGGTCGCGGGTCTGGTCGAATGGCCGGTGCCGATGCTCGGTGCCATCGACGGCCAGTTCATGGACGTGCCGCCGGAGGTGCTGACCGTCTCGATGAAGTCGCATCAGCGCTACTTCGCCACCGCACGCAAAGACGGCACCTTCGCCAACCGCTTCATCGTGGTCGCCAACAACGTGGCGCGCGACGGCGGCGCCACGATCGTCGGCGGCAACGAGCGCGTGCTGCGCTCGCGGCTGAGCGATGCCAAGTTCTTCTGGGACCAGGATCGCAAGCTGACGTTGGAGGAGCGCTTGCCGCGCCTCAGGGACATCGTGTTCCACGCCAGGCTCGGTTCGCAGGCCGATCGCGTGACCCGCCTCGAGATCCTCGCCGAGAAGATCGTGCCGCACGTGCCGGGCGCCGACCTGGCGCACGCCATCCTGGCGGCGCATCTTTGCAAGGCCGACCTGGTGACGGGCATGGTCGGCGAGTTCCCCGAGCTGCAGGGGGTCATGGGCCGCTACTACGCGCTCGGGGAGAAGTTGCCGGCGGCGGTGGCCGAGGCGATCGGCGATCACTACGCGCCGGCCGGGCCGAACGACCGCTGCCCGTCGGCGCCGATCTCGATCGTGGTGGCGCTGGCCGACAAGCTCGATGCGTTGGTGTCGTTCTGGTCGATCGGCGAGAAGCCGACCGGGTCGCGCGATCCCTATGCGTTGCGCCGCGCGGCACTGGGGATCATTCGCTTGATCGTGGAGAACGGTCTCCGAATTGGATTGGCCGACATGCTCGATGATTCCTTCGAACGATCTGGCCGCGATTTGGTGAAGGTCGCCGGAGGAGCCCACGGAATCGCGTTGGTTGCTTTCGGCGGCAAGCAGCGTAATCAGCTGACGCCAGAGCTGCTCGGCTTTTTCGCCGACCGCCTGAAGGTGCAGATGCGCGAGAAAGGCGTGCGGCACGACGTGGTCGATGCCGTGTTCGCTCTCGGCGGCGAGGACGACCTGGTGCGCCTGCTGGCACGCGTCGAGGCGGTCCAGTCCTTCCTCGGGAGCGAGGCGGGCAAGAATCTGCTCACAGCCTATGGCCGCGCCGCCAACATCGTGCGAGCCGAGGAGCGCAAGGACAAGACGCTGACAGCCCGGATCGCCGGGGCTCCCGGTGCGGGATTGATGGAACAAATCGAAGAGAAGGCCGTTGTTGGCGCCTTGGCGGCGGTCGAGCAGCGCGTCGGGCCGGCCCTCGCATCGGAAGACTTTGCCGGCGCGATGGCGGCGCTCGCCGATCTGCGCGCGCCGATCGACGCCTTCTTCGACAAGGTCACGGTCAATGTCTCGGACAAGCCGGATTTGCGGTTGAACAGGCTGAAACTGCTCAACCAGATACGCGCCACGATGGACAAGGTGGCGGACTTCTCGAGAATCGAGGGCTGACATGGCAACAGCTTCCCCCGTATCCCCTACCAGGCCGTCGGTCCGCGCTCCCTCGCCGACGCCGAAATGGGTCTACAGCTTCGGCGACGGCAAGGCGGAAGGCCGTGCCGAGATGCGCAACCTGCTGGGCGGCAAGGGGGCCAACCTGGCCGAGATGTCGAGCCTCGGCCTGCCGGTGCCGCCGGGCTTCACCATCACCACCGAGGTCTGCACCTGGTACCAGACCAACAACAACGGTTACCCGCCCGAGCTCGCCGCAGAGGTCGACGCGGCGATGGCCGCCATGGAGACGGTGGTCGGCGCCAGGTTCGGCGATGCCGGCAATCCGCTGCTGGTCTCGGTGCGCTCGGGGGCGCGCGCCTCGATGCCCGGCATGATGGACACGGTGCTCAATCTCGGCCTCAACGACCGCACGGTGATCGGGCTCGCCAAATCGTCGGGCGACGAGCGCTTCGCCTGGGACAGCTACCGCCGCTTCATCCAGATGTTCTCCAACGTCGTGCTCGATGTCGGGCATCACTATTTCGAGGAGGCGCTGGAGCTGAAGAAGGAAGACCTCGACGTCCAGCTCGACACCGACCTCAAGGCCGACGACTGGCGCGCCGTGGTAGCCGAGTACAAGAAGATCGTCGAGAAGCGCACCGGCAAGCCGTTCCCGCAGGACCCGCGCGAGCAGCTGTGGGGCGCCATCGGCGCCGTGTTCGGCTCGTGGATGAACCAGCGCGCCATCACCTACCGCCGCCTGCACTCGATCCCCGAAAGCTGGGGCACCGCGGTCAATGTGCAGGCCATGGTGTTCGGCAACATGGGCGACGATTGCGCCACCGGCGTCGCCTTCACGCGCGACCCCTCGACCGGCACCAACCTGTTCTATGGCGAGTACCTGGTGAATGCCCAGGGCGAGGACGTGGTGGCCGGCATCCGCACGCCGCAGCACCTTACGATCCAGGGCAAGGAGGCGCAGAAGTCCGACGCGCCGGCCATGGAAGAGGTCATGCCGGAGGTTTTCAAGCAGCTCGACGGCGTTCGCCGCACGCTCGAGAAGCATTACGCCGACATGCAGGATATCGAGTTCACCGTGCAGCGCGGCAAGCTCTACATGCTGCAGACGCGCAACGGCAAGCGCACCGCCAAGGCGGCGCTCAAGATCGCCGTCGACATGGTGCACGAAGGCCTGATCGACAGGAAGGAAGCCGTGGCGCGCATCGTGCCGTCGTCGCTCGACCAGCTGCTGCATCCCACGCTCGATCCCAAGGCGGCGCGCAAGGTGATCGCCAAGGGCCTGCCGGCGTCGCCGGGCGCGGCCTCGGGCAAGGTGGTGTTCACCGCCGACGAGGCGGAGAAGCAGGCACGCACCGGCGAGAAGGTGATCCTGGTGCGGCGCGAGACCAGCCCCGAGGACATTCACGGCATGCATGCCGCCGAAGGCATCCTGACCTCGACCGGCGGCATGACCAGCCACGCCGCGGTGGTGGCGCGCGGCATGGGCAAGCCCTGCGTCGCCGGTGCAGGAGACGTGCGCATCGACGCCCGCGCGGGCACGCTCTCGGTGCGCGGCGTCACGGTCAAGTCGGGCGAGTTCATCACCCTCGACGGCAGCACCGGCGAGATCATGCTGGGCGTGGTGCCGACGGTGCAGCCCGAGCTGTCGGGCGACTTCGCCCAGCTCATGGAATGGGCCGACGAGGTGCGCACGCTGGGCATCCGCACCAACGCCGAGACGCCGGCCGACGCCGAGCAGGCGCGCAGGTTCGGCGCCGAGGGCATCGGGCTCTGCCGCACCGAGCACATGTTCTTCGAGGGCGACCGCATCGTCGCGGTGCGCGAGATGATCCTGGCTGACGACGAGAAGACGCGCCGCAAGGCGCTCGCCAAGATCCAGCCGATGCAGCGCCAGGATTTCGTCAACCTGTTCGAGATCATGGCCGGCCTGCCGGTTACCATCCGCCTGCTCGATCCGCCGCTGCACGAGTTCCTGCCCAAGACCCGCGCCGACGCCGAGCTGGTCGCCCGGGACCTGGGCGTCGACGTCGCCGAGGTCGAGGCGCGGGCGCAGAAGCTGCACGAGTACAATCCCATGCTCGGCCATCGCGGCGTGCGGCTCGGCATCTCGTTCCCCGAGATCTACGAGATGCAGGCCCGCGCCATCTTCGAGGCAGTGGCCGAGGTCCAGAAGAAGGCCGGCAAGACGGTGATCCCCGAGGTCATGATCCCGCTGGTCGCGACGCGCCGGGAAGTCGACCTGATGAAGGCGGTGATCGACCAGGTGGCGGCCGAGGTGAGCCAGATCTCGGGCGAGAAGTTCGAGTACCTGGTCGGCACCATGATCGAGCTGCCGCGCGCCGCGCTGCGCGCTGGCGAGATCGCCGAGACCGCCGAGTTCTTCAGCTTCGGCACCAACGATCTTACGCAGACGACGTTCGGGCTGAGCCGCGACGATTCGGCGTCGTTCCTGGAGAAATACCAGCAGCGCGGCATCTTCGAGCAGGATCCGTTCGCCTCGCTCGACGTCGAGGGCGTCGGCGAGCTGATCGAGATCGCCTGCGAGCGCGGCCGCAGGGTGCGCGCCGGTCTGAAGCTCGGCATCTGCGGCGAGCATGGTGGCGATCCGGCCTCGGTGTTCTTCTGCCACAAGGCGGGCCTCGACTACGTCTCGTGCTCGCCCTACCGCGTGCCGATCGCACGACTGGCCGCCGCGCAGGCGGCGCTGGGCGGTCCGCTCAAGACGGAATGACCCCGGACGGCGCAACTCCAGACGGAACGACGCTCCGGGCGCTGCGCCAGGGCGGCAAGCGCGCTCTGGCGGCGGCGCTGGCGCGGCTGGAGCGCAACCCCGAAAGCGACGACTCGCAGGCGCTGCTCGACGCGGCGTGGCGTGCCCCGGGCGGCCATGTCGTCGGCGTCACCGGCCCGCCGGGCGTCGGCAAGTCCTCCTTGTGCGCGGCGCTGGTCGTGGCGTGGCGCCAGGCCGGCCACACGGTCGGCGTGATAGCGGTCGACCCGTCGTCCAAGGCGAGCGGTGGGGCGCTGCTGGGCGATCGCGTGCGCATCGTCCACGAGGCGGCCGACGAGGGGAGCTTCGTGCGCTCGATGGCGGCGCGCGACCGGCTGGGCGGGCTGGCCGACCAGACCTTGGCCGCCATGGTGGTTATGCGTGCCCTGTTCGACCGCGTGCTGATCGAGACGGTCGGCGTCGGCCAGTCGGAGACCGATGTTGCGGGCGTCGCCGACACGGTGCTGTTCTGCGTCCAGCCCGGCTCGGGCGATTCCCTGCAGTTCATGAAGGCGGGCATCGTCGAGATCCCGCACCTGATCGCCGTCACCAAGGCCGATCTCGGCCCGGCCGCCGAGCGGGCCCGCGCCGATGTCGCCGGCGCGCTGTCGCTGGCCGCACCGGGCGACGGCACCTGGGCGCTGCGCGTGCTGGCGATTTCCTCGCGCAGCCGCGCCGGCCTGGAGGCACTGGTCGAGGCGCTCGAGGCCCATCGCCTGCATCTCGCCAAGGAAGGCCGCCTCGCTATCGCCCGACATCGTCAGAGCGAATCGTGGGTCGTGGAATCCCTGCGCGACCGCTTCGGCCGCGAGGGCATTGCCAGGCTGCACCGTCTCGGCCTCGATCTCGCCCTCGCCCCGGGGAAGCAGCCGTTCCAGCGGATGAGCGAGCTGGCGGCCGCGCTGGCGCATATCTGATCGAGCAGGATGTGTCCCGCTCGCTAGTCCTTTCGCCGGGGAGAATAGCTGAGTTAATGAGATCGATCGCTTCCCTTGCGGAGACTCCTCCATGACTTATCCGACCGACAGCGCCTGCATATTCTGCAAGATCGTCGCGGGCCAGATCCCCTGCTTCAAGCTCCTGGAGGACGACGACACGATCGCCTTCATGGACATCAACCCGTTGAACCCTGGCCATGCGCTGTCGGTCGCCAAGGGTCACTGGCCGACCGTCGACGTCATCCCGCCCGAGGTGCTGGGTGCCGTCGCCACGACCGCTCAGAAGGTCGCCAAGGCAGTGATCAGCGAGCTGCGGCCCGATGGCGTGAACCTGCTGCAGGCCAACGGCCCGGGCGCAGGCCAGAGCGTGCCCCATCTTCATATCCACATCCTGCCGCGCCTGCCCAACGACGGCGCCACCTTCAACTGGGAGTATCGGCCGGGCGATCGAGCCGAGATCGAGGCGATCTACAAGAAGCTGAAGGCCGTGCTCGGCGGGTGAGGTCCGGCTTGCCTGAGGGCACAAGGTTCGGAACGGGTTCAAGTCGCCTTCCGGGTCGAGCATCCCTTTAGCGGGCGAGCAGCTGGTTTCTTTCGCCAGCATTTTCGCGCATCCTGGCAAAGGACTCGCAGCACTGCGCCGTTGGACGGACCATGAGCATCGATCAGGTCATCGCCGTCAATCGCTTTGGCCTCGGCGCCCAGCCGGGCGATCTCGCCGCCATCGGCAGCGACCCGCGCGGCTGGCTCATGCGACAGGTCCATGGGCCGTCCCCGGCTCCTCCGACGGAGCTTGCCGGCCTGCCGTCCTCCGGCGAGGCGCTGAAGGCCTATCCGCGCTGGATCGCCAGCCTCGCCAGCTCGGGCGTCGGCACGATGAGCGGCGCGATGGACGGCATGCGTACCGTGGAGGGTACGTTTCGCGAGCAGCTCGGCCCGGGCATTCTGCGCGAGGTCGCGGCGCGGCTCGCCGCGGCGGCCGCGACGGTGCTGCCTTTCCGTGAGCGCCTCGTGTGGTTCTGGGCGAATCATTTCACGGTGTCGGCGGAGAAGGCACTGGTCTTCGCGCTCACCGGCAGCTTCGAGCGCGAGGCGATCCGGCCGCATGTCGGCGGGCGCTTCGCCGACATGCTGCTGGCGTCGACCCGTCATCCGGCGATGCTCCTCTACCTCGACAATCATCTCTCGGTGCGCGCCGGCTGGCGACCGCAGGGACTGCGCGCCAGTCGCAGCACGGCGTTTCCGTCGCCGACCGGCCTGAACGAGAACCTGGCGCGCGAGATCCTGGAGCTGCACACGCTCGGCGTGAATGGCGGCTACACGCAGGCCGACGTCACCGAGTTCGCCCGCGTGATCACGGGCTGGACGCTGCGCCCGACGATGTTCGACCTCGACGAGTCGAGCCCCGGCTTCGTGTTCGACCCCGGCCGGCACGAGCCCGGCCCAAGGCGGCTCTTCGGCGCCATCTACGGCCAGGATGGCATGGCGCAAGGCGAGGCGGTGCTGCGCCACCTTGCGAGCCACCCGGCTACGGCCCTGCACGTCGCCACCAAGCTCGTCCGCCACTTCATCGCCGACGATCCGCCGCCCGGCGCCGTGGCGGCCGTCGCGAAATCGTTTCGCGACTCCGACGGCCACCTGCCGACGGTCTACGCGGCTCTGCTGAACGCGCCCGAGGCATGGCGCCAGCCGCTCGCCAAGCTCAAGTCACCGGTCGAGTACGTCGTGTCCTGCCTGCGCGCGCTGCCCGGCCTGCGCGCCGCCCAGCCGCAGGTGCTGTACGCCATCCTGCGCGGCATGGGGCAACGACCGTTCTTCGCCCCCTCGCCGCAGGGCTGGCCGGACACGGCCCAGGCATGGTCCGGCGGCGATGCGCTGTGGAAGCGCATCGAGTGGGCCGGCATCGTGGCATCCCGCACCGGGTCCGGGATGGACCCGCTGCGGCTCGCGATCGACGGCTATGGTCCCGCCGTGGGTGGGCCGACGCGACGCGCCATCGAGCGCGCGGAAAGCCGCCAGCAGGGCCTGGCGCTCTGGCTCGCCAGCCCGGAGTTTCAGCGGAGGTAGGAATGACCACGCGCCGCAACCTGCTGCACCTGATGGGTGCGAGCGCCGCGCTCGCCGGCTTGCCGCGGCTCGCCTTCGCGGTTCCAGGGGGACGGGCCAGCGAACGGCGGCTGGTGTTCGTGTTCCTGCGTGGCGGCATGGATGGACTGTCGGCCGTGCCACCTTACGGCGACCCACAGTACGCGGTGCGGCGCGGGCCGCTCGCCGTGCCGGCGCCGGGCGTCCAGGGCGGGGCGCTGGATCTCGACGGCCGATTCGGCCTGAACCCCAATCTCCCGGAGATGCACAGGCTCTATGCCGCGCGCCAGCTCGCGGTGCTGCACGCCGTTGCCTCGCCTTACCGCGAGCGATCTCACTTCGACGCGCAGAACCTCGTCGAGAACGGCACCGCGAAGCCGTTCGGCCGACAGACCGGCTGGCTCAACCTCGCGCTCGTCGCCCGAGCCCCCGGCGGCGAGCGCACATTTTCCGGCATCGCCTCTGGTGGCGCGGGGCCTTCCGACACCAGATCTTCCGCTACTGGATCTTCCGGTGCGCTGGGCTTCGCCCTGGGGCCGAGCGTGCCGCTGGTGCTGCGCGGACCTGCCCAGATCGGTTCATGGTCGCCCTCGAAGCTGCCCGTGCCGGATGCCGATCTGCTCGAGCGGCTCGGTGCCCTGTACCGCGACGACCCGCTACTCGGCCGTTCGTTCGCGGTCGCCCGCGAGGCGCAGGCGATGATGGAGAGCCGCAACCCGGGCGGCGTGGACAGCGCGACGCAACCGGTCGTGGAACTGGCGAGGGCGGCGGGCGAGATACTTGGCAAGCCCGATGGCCCACGGGTGGCGACAATCGACTTCGGTGGCTGGGACACGCACATCAGCCAGCTTGGCGAGTACAGCCAGCTGACGCGCAGCTTGCGCCAGCTCGACCGCGCCGTCGCCACGCTCGAGGCCGCGCTCGGCCCGGCGTGGCGTCACACCGCGGTTCTGATCGTCACGGAGTTCGGCCGCGCGGTGGCGCCGAACGGCTCGGGCGGGACGGACCACGGAACGGCCGGGGCGGCGTTCGTCGCCGGCGGGGCCGTGCGAGGCGGGCGCGTGATCGCCGACTGGCCGGGGCTGGGCCTGGAGGCTTTGCACGAGGCACGCGACCTGCGGCCGACCCTCGACCTGCGCGCGGTCTTCAAGGCCGCGCTTGCCGCCCAGCTCGGGCTGGGCGAGGCGGCGATCGAGATGGAAGTCTTTCCCGACAGCCGCTCGACGAAGCCGCTGACCGACCTGTTCGTGTAGAGCGCGATCGTCTTGTGTTGAACCAGCTCGGTAATCATTCCGTCAGCCTGAGCGCAGCGAAGGATCTCGTCGCGAGGAGGGTCAAAGCACTCCGATTGCGGCGATAGATCCTTCGCGGCGCTCAGGATGACGGAGGAGGCGTCCGCCTGGTTCCAAGCCAACCGATCACGCTCTTGAACCCGGTCACTCCGGACGTCGTCCCGATCGGCGGCCGGCCGGCTTGTCATACTCGCCGAAGGGATAGTGGATGTCCTTCGGCGAGATGGCACCGGTGCGGATGTAGCGAACGATGGTCGGCAGCGATTCGATGATCCACCAGTATCCGTACTTGTTCAGTCGTCGCGCCGATATGCCCATCGTGACGTTCATCAGCCGATAGGGGCCGAGCTTCGACGCTCGCAGCGAGTAGTCGACGTCTTCCGCGAGCAGGATCTTCGGGTCGAATCCGCCGAGCCGGAAAAAGACAGACCTGGTCGTCATCAGGAAGCTGCCGGCGAAGTAGGGCCGACCATGCGAAAGCACGAGTCTCTGCAGCCAGTAGACGACCTTGTAGGCCAGCTTGAAGCCGAGGCCAGGCTCGATCGGAACCAGGACGGGAGCGGCGACCGCCAGGCGTCCCTCGACAAACCGCGTCAGCAGAGTCGCGTAGGTTTCGTGCGAGGGTACGCGGACGTCGGCGTCGCAAAAGATCAGAAGCTCGTGGCTCGCGGCGGCAGCACCGATGTTGCGCTGAAGCGAGATGTTGCGCGCGTCGCTGTGCAGCACCCGGAGCGACGCATCGCCGACGAAGGATGGCTGGTAACTCTCGACGACCTCCACGGTCCGGTCCGTCGAGTCGCCGTCCACCACGATGATCTCCATCGGCGCGGAAACCCGCATCAGGGAATCGAGAAGGACCGGCAGGTACTTCTCTTCGTTCAGGGTCGGGATGACGATGCTCGCGGCGGGGACGTCCGACGATGGCCCAGTCATGATCACAGTATAGCCAATCCTCGACGCCACGGCCCGGGCCACGCAGAATGCCCAGGCTGCGAGTCGCTCCAGAGGAGAGAGACGGATGCCGGCAGGGAAAGGCGATGTACGTGCCAGCTCCCGGCTGCTACGGGCCGGGCCCTCGAGGCGCAAGCCCCTGAACGAGAAACGACTGGTCGAGATACTCGGGACGCTGCGGTTCCCGGCGCCCTCGTGGGCCGATTTTGCCAAGGGCGGGCCATCCCGGCGCGCCTGGCTCGCCCATTGGCTCTGGAACATGCCCCTGGATGGCTTGCAGTGGCTTTCGTTTCACGCCCTGAGCGTGCTGCCGATCAGCTTCGTATCGGCTTTTGGCGGGCTCTTCGCGCGCATTGTCGCGCCGCGCTTCTTTCCCGACGCGATGGATCGGACCTTGACCAACCTGCGCTGGCTCGAGCCGACATGGAGCGAGGCGAAGATCCGCGAGGTTGCGGCGCGCCACTTCGACGGCATCGGCCGGCTTCGGGCGGAGTTCTGCATCCTGCATCGACTGGTGCCCGGCGGCAGGGTGTCAGTCGAGAATGGCACGCTTGCGCGTCGGACGATGCAGGAGGGTCCGGTCATCCTCGTCGGCATGCACATCGCCAACTGGGAGGTGCTCGGACCGGTCTTGGCCGAGTTCGGCGTTCCCGTCTTCGATGTCTACGAGCCCCAGCCCAGTCGCATGCAGACCCGTTTGGCACTGACGGTGCGCGCGCGAACCGGACCGGAAGGCAGCGTCGCCTACGCACGAAGCGGAAATGCCGCGCGGGCGGCCGTGAAGTGGCTGAGAGAGGGCGGCACGCTGATCATGTTCTGCGACGAGGCGGTCGACGGCCTGTCGGCGGCGCCGTTCTTCGGCCGCCCGCCTCATCTCGACAGCAACTACGCATTCGCGGCCCGGCTGGCGCGCATGAGCGGTGCGACGCTGCTGCCGTTTCACGTCCTGCGTCATCGCGGCTGCCGGTTCACGTTGCGATTCGGCGAGCCCATCCGGCTTGCGCCGACGGACCGGCCGGGCGATCGGCTTCTCGACGATGTCGCGCAGCTCAACGGGATTGTCGAGCCGACCGTCCGGCAGCACCTCGACCAGTGGTTCTGGCTCGACTGGAGCTTCGCGACAGTGAACTACCGCGGCTGATCAGTCTGGCGCGTGATCATCCTTGGCTGACGCACCAAAGAACACCTCACCCTGAGGAGCGGCCGCAGGCCGCGTCTCGAAGGGTGGGATAAGACAACTCTGTTGCCACCCCTTCGAGACGCCACGCTACGCGTGGCTCCTCAGGTGAGGTTTCCGCTGGAAGTAATGCCGGGCTACGCGCGTGGCGTCGCGATCACCGGGAGGCCGCCGAGCGGGCGCAGGCTCAAGCGGCAGCTCGGCTCCACGCGGTGGCCGTCGACAACCCGGATCCTGAAGCGCTGGACCAGGCTTGCCAGGCAGAGCACCGTTTCCGCCATGCCGAAGCCGAGGCCGGGGCAGATGCGCGGGCCGACGCCGAACGGAATGTAGGTGTAAGGCGGCGGGCGCCTCCCCTCGAGAAATCGCTCGGGCAGGAAGTGGCGCGGCCGGTCCCAAAGGTCGTTGGCGCGATGCAGCAGCCAGGAGACGACCAGCATCAGGTCGTTGGCCTCGACGGCAACCTCGCCGATGCGATCGGCGTTGCGCGCCTGGCGCGCCATGATCGGGATGGACGGATAGAGCCGCAGCGTCTCCTCGATGACGGCCCGGCACCAGGCCAGCTCGCGAATGTCCGAGAGCGTCGGCCGGCGATCGCCGGCGACCGCCGCGACCTCGCGCTGCACGGCTTCCTCGACCCAGGGCGCGTTGGCGAGCAGATAGAGCGCCCAGGTGAGCGTCGCCGTGCTGCCCTCATGCCCGGCCATGAAGATGGTTGCCGCTTCCTCGCGCAACGCGCCGACGTCGAGCCGGAGCTCAGGGCTCCTGGCCTGTCGGTGCACGAGCGCCTCGAGCATGGAATTGTGGTCGCCGAGGCCGGCGATGTGGTCGGCGACGACCTTGTCGATCACCCGGCTGATACTGGCGATCGCCTTGCGCAGCCGAGGCCCGCGAAGAAGCGGCCAGCCATCGTCGGCACCGAGGAAGTAGGGGATGTTGACGCTGTCGACCAGGCGCTGGAAGCGCGAGAACCCGCTCACGATGTCGTGCGCCGCTCCCGTGCCGAGCCTCTGCCCGAAGACGGCTCGCGCGATGATCTCCGCGGTCAGCCCGGCCATCTCGGGCAGCGCGTCGAAGACCGTTCCGGCCGGCCGCGCCTCCCAGCGATCCGCCATGTCGGCGATGGCCGCCTCCATGCTACGGCCAGATCGCGGGATCGTGTCCTTGTGGACGATGTCGGCGACGAGCGGACGGCGCCGTTTCCAGGTCTCGCCGTCGGAGATGAACAGGCCGTCGCCGACGATGGGCCTGAGCGCCCGGCGCAATTGCGGGCTCTTGCGCTCGTAGTTGTCGTGGTTCGTGACCATCACGTGCTTGATGGTCTCAGGCGAGTTGACGAGGATGACACGGCGTCCAAGCACGCGCATGGACATGCAGCCGGACACGTACTCGGTTTCGGAGAAGGCGGCGATCAGGCTGCGGCGCGCCGATAGAAGGCGCTCGAGCGCGCCGAAGTGCCCTGTCGGTGGAGCGGGATGGGCAGGCACGAACCAGTCGGGTCCGCGTTCCTCGCGAATTCGCTGCCTCGTCCACATCACTTGGACCATCGCGATTCCCTGGGAAGGCGAGGGTTTCGGAGGTGTAGTCGACCGGTACCGGGCCGCTGCGTCGCCCGCGGACGGCCAGCCACGATTGTAGCGATGGCTTCTTGCGCCCGTCATGTCAGCCAAACCGGCAGGCCGCGGCAAGATCAATCAGATCACCCCGACGCACACCTGACGGCAGTCGAGTGCAATTCTAGGGGCTCATTGCTGGGGGCGCGCCACTCCGATGGCGCTCTTCGTGGCTGCGGGAGCGATCCACTTCGGTTGGCTCATCTGCCGTCACGGGCGGCGTCATGATAGCCGGTAGGACCATATCCGCGCGATTCGCAGGATGTCACCACGATTGCCGGCCACCGACGCAAGCCAAGCCACCACTGACGCAGTGCCTTTCCGGTGCGTCAGTGCCAAGTCCTTGATTCCAAAGGGCACTGACGCAACGGACGCAACGGACGCAAGAATCGGTGCCGCGTTTATTGCTGGTGGCGCAGTCCCGGCGATGAGTCTCATGGTCGGCCGGCTACGCCGCCGCCTTCAGGATGTCGGCGGCCTTCTCGCCGACCATGATCGAGGGCGCATTGGTGTTGCCCGAGGGCATGGTCGGGAAGATCGAGGCGTCGGCGACGCGCAGGCCGTCGATGCCGTGCACCTTGAGCTTGTCGTCGACCACCGTGGTGGGGCCGGCCGGGCCCATGCGGCAGGTGCCGATCGGATGGTAGGCGGTCTGCGAGTTGTTGCGGATCCAGGTCAGGATCTCCTCGTCGCTCGTCACCGCGGGGCCGGGCGAGAACTCCTCGCCGCGATAGACGTCCATCGGCTGCGTGGCGACCAGCTTGCGCATCAGTCGGAAGCCACCGGTCATAGCCTGCTGGTCGATCGGGTCGGCGAGGAAGTTGAAGCGGATCGCCGGCTGCGCCTTGGGATCGGCCGAGCGGACATGGATCGAGCCCAGGCTCTCGGGGCGGAGCTGGTAGCAGGCGATCGTCATCGACGGGAAGTCCTGCAGCTTGCGCGTCTTTGGATCCTTGATCGAGTAGGGCACGAGATGCAGCTGGATGTCGGGCGTGGCGAGCTCGGGCCGCGTCTTGAGGAAGCCGAGCAGCGGCGCCGAGGGCAGGCTCATGAAGCCACCGCCGGTCAGCAGATACTTTGTCATCTGCGTCACCGCGCCGATGCCGCGCGCCATGTGGTTGTAGGAGACCTTGGGATCCTTCACCTTCCAGACGATGCGGGCGTTGATGTGGTCGCGGAAGTTCTCGCCGACCGCCCTGAGCTCGTGCCTGACCTCGATGCCGTGCTTCTTCAGGAGCTCGGGCTGGCCGATGCCCGACAGCTCGAGGATCTGCGGGCTGGCGACGCCGCCCGCCGACAGGATGGTCTCGCGCGCGGTGGCCTGCACCACCTTGCCGTCCTTCTCGTACTCGACGCCGGTGCAGCGCTTGCCGTCGAGCAGCACCCGCAAGGTCATGGCGTTGGTGACCACTTGCAGGTTGGACGAGCGCTTCATCGCCGGCTCGATGTAGCAGTGCGCCACGCTCATGCGGCGGCCCTTGAAGATCGAGGTCTGAGTCTTGACGATGCCTTCCTGGTCCTCGCTGTTGTAGTCGGGATTGAGCTTGAAGCCGGCCGCCTTGGCGGCGGCGAACAGCGCGTCGTAGAGCGGGTTCTGGTCGGGCACGGTCGAGACCTTGAGCGGCCCGGACGTGCCGCGGCCGTTGCTGCCGTCGCCGTCGACGAAGGTCTCGATACGGGTGAACAGCGGCGCCACGTCCTGCCAACTCCAGCCACGGCAGCCCATCTGCGCCCAGGTGTCGAAGTCGAGCGGCTGGCCGCGCACCCAGACCAGCCCGTTGATCGAGCTCGAGCCGCCCAGCAGCTTGCCGCGCGGCACCGGAATCGTTCGGTTGGCGGTGTTGGGCTCGGGCTCGGACTGGTAGCACCAGTTGGCCGCCGGATTGTCGATCAGCAGGCCGAACGACAGCGGCATGCGCGAGTAGGGATGGCTCGCCGCGCCGGCCTCGAGCAGCAGCACCCTGTTCTTCGGGTTCTCGCTCAGCCGCGCGGCGAGGGCACCGCCGGCCGAGCCTGCACCCACGATGATGTAGTCGTAATCGGCCATGGCCCCGTTCCCTCCCGTTCACGCCATCGTCACAGCTCCGGCGAGCCTAACGCAGAGCGATGCGGGACGCAGGGGCTAATCTTGCGGACCGTGGGCGTCTCATTCTCCTCCCCGGCGAAGCTGCTCCGGAGCGGACACAACTCATGTTCCTCTCCCCCGCTAGGGGGAGAGGCAAGGTGAGGGGGCTTCGAAGGTCGAGAGATCACAGGCGACCCCCTCACCCAACCTCTCCCCCTAGCAGTGGAGAGGAGCGTGAAAATGAGATGTGTCCACTCCGTAGCGACGAAGCTGGGGAGGCTCCGATTGAAGCCCGCAGCCCGGAATGTGACGACTCGCCCGAGTCTCATGGCCGCCGGGCGGCAAGCCCGCTAAACAGTCCGATCAGAGGCTCATATGGGGGAGAGTCCGATGATCGACACCGAGCGCGGCCGCGCCGAGGTCTCACGGTTCGTGATCGACCTTTTGATTCGCATCTCCTTGATTGCCGGCATCGTCGTCGTCAGCCTGTTGTTGCTGCGCCCGGTCCTGCCGCTACTGCTGTGGGCGGTGATCCTGGCGGTCGCCGTCTTCCCGCTGTTCGCCTTCCTGCGCCGGCGGGCGCGCCTGCGCAATGGATGGGCCGCCGCCGTGCTGTCGATCTTCCTGCTGGCGCTGCTTTTCATCCCGGTTGCAATGCTCGCGGGATCGGCGGTCGAGTCGCTCGAAGCCTATGCCAAGATGCTTCTCAAGGGCGATCACGTCGTGCCGCCGCCGGCCGAATCGATCCGCGGCTGGCCGGTGATCGGCCAGCGCCTCCACGATTTCTGGCTGGCCGCGTCGGAGGACATTCGCGCGCTGCTGACGGCCCACGTCGCGCAGATCACGTCGGCCGGCCGCTTCATCGGCCGCCTCGCCGCCGGCATCGCCCTGGAGGTCCTGCAGTTCGCGGCGGCGATCATCGTGTCCGGCGTGCTGCTCGCCTACTCGGAACGGCTGACCGACCTCGTCGGCGGCATCGCCAACCGGGTCACGGCGATGCGCGGGCGGCATTTCCTCGAGATTGCCGGCGCCACCATCCGCAACGTGTCGCAGGGCGTGATCGGGGTCGCCCTCCTGCAGGCAGCCTTGCTGGGGGTCGGCATGTTGGTCGCGGGCGTGCCGTTCGCCGGCGCCATCACCTTTGCTGCCCTGGTTCTCGCCATCGTGCAGGTGGGGCCGGGGCTGGTTATGCTGCCGGTGCTGGTGTGGGCGTGGTTCACCTTCCCGGTGCTTGGAGCGGCGGCCTTGACCGTCTACACGATCCCGCTCCTGCTGCTCGACAATGTCCTGCGGCCGCTGGTCATGGCGCGCGGGCTGCAGACGCCGATGGTGATCATCCTGTTCGGCGTGATCTGCGGCACTCTGGCCGGTGGGCTGATCGGCCTGTTCGTCGGGCCGGTCGTGCTGGCGGTGTTCTACGACCTCGTCTCGGCCTGGGTTCGCGAGCGTCCGCAAGAACCGCCGATGGCGCCCTGACCAAGGCCCGCTGGCGGGCCACTCCGAATCAGGAGCCCCGCCCACGGGCAGCGGGCGGGGCTCCTTCGGTACATGGCCCCCTCCATCGTCTCAGGAGGTCGGCACGCCGCCCCTGCGCATGCGGGACCGGCTGCCGGGGAAAAATCGATCGCGGTATTCCCGGTGCCGCGTCACCCTCGTTGGCCCGGTGGAGTCATAGGCCTTACCTACCCTCCTGCTTGTTGCACGCTTCGAAGGTAAGATCGGTGCCGGTGGATTATCAAGGCAGTGACCTTGTCCTATCCTGCCGCTGCTGCCGCGCCCGAGGCTCCTGCACGATAACGGTCGGGCATACGGCGTCGAGCGGGCAAGAAGGCTTCACGAGGACCAATGGACGACACGCTCCCACCGCTATCGCTCGACGATGTCACGCGGCTCGACGAGGATCCTTTCGCATCGCTGAACGGGCTGCTGAACGATCACAACACCCGCCATGCCGGCCCGGTCAGGCACGTGCCGCTCTGGGTATTCGCGCGAGACGGCAACGGCAAGGTGCAGGGCGGCTTACGCGGACAGACATACTGGTCGTGGTGCACGATCGACGTGCTGGCGGTTGCCGAGCCCTATCGCCATCAGGGCATCGGATCGCGCCTGCTGGCGAGGGTCGAGCAGATCGCACGGTCGCGGGGCTGTATCGGGATCCGGCTCGACACGACAAGCTTTCAGGCCCCCGGCTTCTACAGGCGACACGGCTACGTCGAGTTCGGCCGGATCGACGACTATCCGCCGGGCCATGCCCGGCTGTGGTTCATGAAGCGGCTGCAGGATCGGTAGGGGACGCAGTCCTACGCCTTCCTGATCTCGGTGAGCGCAGTGCCCGAGGCGAGAAGCTTGTCGATCTCTGCCGCCGAGTAGCCGGCCTCGGCGAGCACCGCTTTCGTATCCGCGCCGAAACGCCGGGGCTTGCTGCGCGGGCTGGCCGGCGTGCGCGAGAGCTTCACCGGGTTGCCGACGTTGCGATAGCCGTCCTTCTCCCAGACCATGCCGCGATGGCGGGTGTGCGGATGCTCCATGACGTCGGGCACCTCCAGCACCGCGCCGGACGGCACGCCGTTCTCCATCAGCATGATGGAGAAGCTTTCGCCGTCGACGTCCTTGGTGAGGGCGCGCAGCTCGGCCTCGAGCGCCACGCGGTTGACGACGCGGTCGCGGTTGGTCGAGAAGCGCGGATCGGATGCGAGCTCGGGCTTGCCGAGCAGTTGCGTGAGCTTGCGGAACTGGCCGTCGTTGCCGGCGCCGATCACGATGTTGCGGCCCTTGGTCGGGACGTTGCAGTAGGGCGCCAGGCTGCCGTGGCTGTTGCCGACCAGCTTGGGCTTGAGGCCGGCGGCGAAGTAGTTGGGTGCGTGCGGCTGGTGCAGCGCGATGGCGCTGTCGTACAGCGTGGCGTCGACGAACTGCCCCTTGCCCGAGCGATTGCGCTCGTAGAGCGCCATCAGGATGCCGATGCAGGCGTTCATCCCGGTCGACAGGTCAACAACCGGCACGCCGACCCGTACCGGGCCGCTGTCCGGCGCGCCGTTGACCGACACCAGGCCGGCCGAGGCCTGCACCATCGCGTCGTAGCCCGGGAACCCGCCGAGCGGCCCGTCGGCGCCGAAGCCCGAGACGCGGGCATGGACCAGGCGCGGAAACCTCCTGCTGAGCGTGTCGGCGTATCCGATGCCCCATCTCTCCATCGTGCCGGTCTTGAAGTTGTCGATCAGAACGTCGGCCTGCTCGAGCAGCTTCAGCAGAACCTCTCGGCCTTCCGGCTTCGAGAGGTCGAGGGCCATGGTGCGCTTGTTGCGGTTGATGCCGGAGAAGTAGGCCGAGATGCCTTCGTCGTCGAACGGAGGGCCCCACAGCCGCGTCTCGTCGCCCTGCGGCGGCTCGATCTTGATCACCTCGGCGCCGTGGTCGGCCAGCATCTGGCCGCAATAGGGGCCGCCCAGCACACGCGACAGATCGACGACTTTCAGGCCTTCCAGGGCACCCGACATGAATGAGCTTCCTCTCCCGGAGCACGCGACGGACCGGGTTATAGACCATGCCCGGCGGGCTCGATACGGTCGGCCATGATCGAACGCGGGCTCGATATCGCCACGCGCGACGGCGCCCTGAACACCTGGACGGTGCAGCCCGACGACGGCGGGGCCCTGCCGGTGGTGCTGATGCTGATGGATGCGCCGGGCGTGCGCGAGGGCCTGCGCGAGATCGGCCGGCGCATCGCCTGGGCGGGCTATCTCGTACTGCTGCCCAATCTATACTACCGCGCCGTGCGCGCGTTCGTGCTCGGCCCGACGCGGACCATCCCGATGCCGAGACCAACCGGACGAAGATGTTCGCCATGGTCGGCTCGATCTCCAACGACAAGGCGGCGCCGACGTCGGCGCGGTGCTCGATGCGATGCCCGCGATGGCCGGGGCGCGGCCTGGCAAGGTCGGCCTGGTCGGCTATTGCATGAGCGGGGCCTTCGCCACGGCGGCGGCGGCCAGGCATCCCGACCGCGTCGCCTGCTTCGCGTCCTTCTACGGCACGGCTCTGATCACCGACCAGCCGGACTCGCCGCATCTCTTGCTGGCGGATATCGTGGCCGGGGGTTACTACGCCTTCGCCGAGCACGATGCCTACGTGCCGCTCGAGCAGGTCGCCGCCTTCGAGAGAATGCTGGCCGCCGCGCAGTTCCCATCGCGTACCGAGATCGAGCCCGGCACGCACCACGGCTACGCCTTCACCGACCGCGGCACCTACCATCGGTCGGCGCGCGAGAAGCATTTCGAGCGCATGCTGGCGCTGTTTCGGCTCCACTTGGGGTGAGGGCGGTGGAGACGGCTTCCCGCCTGCGAGGTCTCTCGCTAGGCTTGAACGGAAACCTCTTGTCGTCCTGAGCGCAGCAAAGGACCTCGTCGCCGTCTGCTACGTGCGTGCTTTGCAACTCCAGGCGATGAGATCCTTCGCTGCGCTCAGGATGACAGCGACGATCGTTCCGAGCGTAGCAGGTGCGCATTTTCTTCCTCGATGAAGGGGCGATAGCCATGCTGAGCGGCATCCACGGGCACCAGGACATCGAGCGCGTCGTCTACGGCAAGCCGGCGGGACCGGCGCTGCGGGCCGAGGCGGAGCGGCTGGGAGCCTCGCGGGTCTTCGTCACCACCTCGAAGTCGGTGGCGCAGAGTGCGCTGCTGGCCGACATCGTCCGTGAGCTCGGCGATCGTTACGCCGGCGTCTACGCCGGGATCACCGCGCATTCGCCTCGTACCTGCGTGATCGAAGGGGCGGCGTTGGCGCGCGCGACCGAGGCAGATCTGCTGGTGGCGGTGGGCGGCGGCTCGGCGATCGACGCCACCAAGACGATGCTGATCGCGCTGTGGCAGGGCGTGACGCGCATCGAGGAGCTCGATGCCTATCGTGCCGGCCGGCCGAAGGAAGGGGCGGCGCCGCCGTCCGAGGCGATCCGGCCGCCCGTCGACGCGATCCGCATGCTCGCCGTGCCGACGACGTTGTCGGCTGCCGAGTTCAATGCCTTCGCCGGCATCAGCGACACGCGCCACGGCATCAAGGAGAGCTTCGGCCATCGCCTGATCGTGCCGCGCGTCATCGTGCTCGATCCCGCCGCGACCCTTGCCACCCCCTTGGACCTCATGCTGTCGACCGGGCTGAAGGCGGTCGATCACGCGGTCGAGCGGCTGTGCTCCCAGCAGGCGCATCCCTTCGTGCTGGGCACCTCGACCGAGGCGCTGAAGCTCCTGGCGCGCGCCCTGCCGGCGCACCGGCAGGCGCCGGACGACATGGCGACCCGGCTCGACCTGCAGTTCGGCATGTGGCTGTCGATCGGCGCCGGCACGTCGGGCGTCGGCACCGGCGCGAGCCACGGCATCGGCCACGTGCTGGGAGCGGCCTGCCACGTCCCGCACGGCCATACCTCGTGCGTGATGCTGCCGTCGGTGCTGCGCTGGAACCTGCCGGCAAACGCGGAGCGACAGAAGCGGGTCAGCGAGGCATTCGGCAAGCCCGACGTGGCGGCGGCCGACCTGGTGGCCACGCTGGTCGAGTCGCTCGGCCTGCCGGGCCGTCTCGCCGACGTCGGCGTCGGCCGCGAGCGCTTCCAGGAGATCGCCGAGAAGTCGATGCACGATCGCGCGGTGCTCAACAATCCGCGCCCGATCACGAGCCCGGCCGATGTGAAGGAGATTCTAGAGTTGGCGGCATGATTGGATTTGATTTGGGTTCCAAACAATATAGTCTGGAGTGAGAACGAGTTGCAACTCGCTCTCATTAACAAGGGCTGATCCGGGGTTCCCCGAGCTTCGGCCCGATCGGGAAGAAACGCGGAGGAGGGATGCTCATGATGGGACTCGGATTGCGTCTGCTCGCGGCCACTGCTGCGGCGACGCTCGCCTTCGCCGCCGCGGCGTCGGCGCAGGACAAGGTCAAGATCGGCTATGCCATCTCCAAGACCGGTCCCAATGCCGGCGGCGCCAGCATCACCCAGATTCCCAACTACGAGATGTGGGTGAAGGACGTCATGGCCAAGGGCGGCCTGATGGTGGGCGGCAAGCGGGTGCCGATCGAGGTCGTCGAGTACGACGACCGCTCCAACTCCGAGGAGGCGGTGCGCGCGGTCGAGCGTCTGGTGACCCAGGACAAGGTCGACCTGCTGTTCCCGCCCTGGGGCACCGGCCTCAACCTTGCGGTCGGCCCGGTGTTCAACAAGTACGGCTATCCGCAACTCGCCTTCAGCGCCGTCACCGACCGCGCGCCCGATCTGGTCAAGCGCTGGCCCAACAGCTTCTGGCTGCTCGGCACCAGCAAGCAATACGTCGATGCCCTGACCGGGCTGCTGAAGAAGCTGCGCGACGAGGGCAAGATCGGCCCGAACGTCGCGATGATCAGCATCGCCGACGGCTTCGGCATCGATCTCTCGCAGGCCGCGCGCAAGGGCTTCACCGACGCCGGCTTCAAGCTCGCCTACGACAAGAGCTATCCGATCGGCACGCAGGACCTGTCGCCGCTGATCGGCGAGGCGTCGCGCTCGGGCGCCGACACCTTTGTCGCCTTCTCGTATCCGCCCGACACGCTGGCGCTGACCGAGCAGTCCAAGGTCGCCTCGTATGCGCCCAAGGTGATGTTCCTCGGCGTCGGCGTCGGCTTTCCGCTCTACCCGCAGCGCTTCGGCGCCAATGTCGAGGGCATCATGTCGCTCGGCGGCTGGTCGAAGGACAACGCGTCGACGGTCGCCTACGCCAAGAAGCACGAGGAGATGTTCAAGCGCGGACCCGACCGCTGGGGCAGCCAGGTCGGCTACTCCTCGCTGCAGATGCTCGAGCAGGCGATCGAGCGCGTCGGCAAGATCGACCGCGCCGCCATCGTCAAGGAGCTGCAGACCGGCACGTTCGATACCGTGCTGGGCAAGGTGAAGCTGGTCGACAACATGATGCAGGACAATTTCTGGCTGATCGGCCAGTGGCAGGACGGCTTCTTCGCCGGCATCGCCCCGCAACGCGCCGGCGTCTCGCCGGTGGTGGTGCCGAAGCCCGCCTGGAAGCCTTGAGGGTGAGGCGACCTCTTTCATTCTCCTCTCCCCCGCTAGGGGGAGAGGTTGGGTGAGGGGGGTGCAGGTGATGCTGCAGCCTTCGATTCCCCCTCACCTAGCCTCTCCCCCTGTCGGGGGAGAGGAACATGAGCTGCGGATTCCATGCTCCTTGAGGTGACGCTGTCCGGCGCGACGCTGGGCGGCATGTATGCGCTGGTCGCGATGGGGTTGACGCTGCAGTACGGCGTCGCCCGGATCATGAACCTGAGCTACGGCGAGCTGCTGGTCGCCGCCGCCTTCGCCGCGCTGTGGTTCTACACCGGCGTCGCGGTGAGCCCGCTGGTCGGGCTGATCGTGGTGCCGCCGCTCGCCTTCGCGCTGAGCTTCGCGATCTACCGGGTGCTGCTGCAGCCGCTGGTGCGCCGAGCCAGGACGCGTGATGCGCTCGAGGTCGACAGCATCCTGGCGACCTTCGGGCTGCTGTTCGTCATCCAGGGCGTCATGCTCGCGATCTTCGGCGGCGCCTACTTCAGCTACTCGTTCCTCGCCGTGCCGCTGCAGATCGCCGGCGCGACAGTGGCGGCCAACCGCCTGCTGGCGCTGGTTCTCGCGGTGGTCATCGGGGTCGGCCTCTATCTCGGCCTGACGCGCACGCGGATCGGCACGGCGGTGCGCGCCGTCGCGGTCGATCCGGTGGCGGCCGAGCTGGTCGCCATCGACGTGCGCACCGCCTCGGCGCTGGCCTTCGCGCTGGGCGGCGCGCTGGTCGCGGCATCGGGCGTGCTGGTGTCGATGTTCCTCACCTTCAACGCCAACCTCGGCGTCGTGTTCACGCTGAAGGCGCTGGTCGTGGTGATCATGGGCGGGGTCGGCAACCTGCTGGGCGCGCTGATCGCCGGCCTGCTGCTCGGCCTGGTCGAGAACTATGTCGCCGTCTTCGTCGATCCCGGCCTGACGCTCGCCGCGACCTACGCGATCTTCCTGATCGTCCTGCTGGTGCGCCCGCAGGGCATCCTCGGAAGAGCCAGTCGATGAGGCCAGCCAAGGATGGCCCGGCAATGAGGACCAGCCGATGACGGGTCGCGATGCGCTGATCGGCATCGCCTGCCTGGCCGGCGTGGCGCTGCTCGCCGGGCTGCCGTTCGTCGTCGCCGACTACGGCCTGTCGCTCGCCATCAACATCATGAGCTATACGGTGCTGGCGACGGCGTGGAGCCTGTTCTCCGGCCCGACGCGCTACGTCTCGCTCGCCACCGTGGCGTTCTTCGGCATCGGCGCCTACACCACGGCGGTGTTCGTCGAGACGCTGGCCTGGCCGCTGGTGCTGCTGATCGCGATGGCCATCGGCAGCGTCGTGGCGGCCATCGTCGGGCTCGCCACCCTCCGGCTGTCGGGCGTCTATTTCGTGATCTTCAGCTTCGGCCTGGCCGAGCTGGTCCGCCAGCTGGTGACCTGGTTCGAGGTCAACAAGACGCGCACGCTCGGCCGCTACGTGTTCGCCGACATAACCGCGGCGCAGATCTACTGGCAGCTCCTGGCGCTCGCCGTCCTGGTCTTCGCGATCGGCTTCCTGATCGGCCGCTCGCGGCTCGGCCTGGCGCTGCGCGCGATCGGCGACGACGAGACGGTGGCGCGACATTGCGGCATCGACGTGACGCGCGCCAAGGTCGCGCTGTTCGTGCTCAGCACCGTGTTCATGACCCTGACCGGCGCGATCATGGCGCCGCGCTGGACCTACATCGACCCCGCCATCGCCTTCAATCCGGTGGTCTCCTTCACCGTGCTGATCATGGCGCTGCTGGGCGGCGTGCACCGCCTCTACGGCCCGGTGCTGGGCGTGGTGCCGCTGGCCCTGCTGTTCGAGTACCTGCTGGCCCGCTTCCCGAACCATTTCAGCATCATGGTCGGCCTGGTCTTCATCGTGATCGTCTACGTCGTCCCGCGCGGCGTCGTCGGGCTGGTCGAGGACACGGTGCGCCGGCAGGCTGCCGCGAAGAGCGCGGCATGAGTGTGCTGCTCGAGGTCGACGGGCTGACGCGCCGGTTCGGCGGGCTGGTCGCCGTCGATGCACTCGGATTCACGGTCGCGGAGCGCGAGATCGTCGGTCTGCTCGGTCCCAACGGCTCGGGCAAGACCACGGTGCTCAACCTCCTGTCCGGCGTGCTGAGTCCGGACGCCGGCCGCATCGGCTTCCGTGGCCAGGCGATCGCCGGCCTTCCGGCGCACCGCATTGCCCGCCTCGGCATGGCGCGGACATTCCAGCTGGTGCGGCCGCTTGCCTCGCTCACCTGCCGGGACAACGTCCGGACGGGTCTTGCTTTCGGGCGCCGCAGCGCCTGGGGCGCCGCTGCCGAAACCGAAGCCGACCGCCTGCTCGAGCGAGTCGGGCTCGGCGACGTGCGCGGATCGCTGCCCGGCGAGCTCACCTACATCGACCAGAAGCGCCTCGAGCTCGCCCGGGCGCTGGCGCTGCAGCCCGACCTGCTGCTGCTCGACGAATGGCTGGCCGGCCTCAACCCGACCGAGCTCGACGCCGGCATTGCGCTCATCCGGTCGCTGAACGGGCAGGGCATCACCATCCTGCTGGTCGAGCATGTGATGGATGCGATCCGCTCGCTCTGCCATCGCTGCGTGGTGATGAATGCCGGCCGGCTGATCGCCACCGGCCTGCCGGCCGAGGTGCTCGCCCACCGCGAGGTCGTCCGCGCCTATCTCGGCGAGGACGAGGGCGATCGGGGAGAGGGCGATGCTTGAGGTCGCCGGCCTCTCCGTCCTCTACGGCAAGCATCGCGCCCTCGACCAGGCCAACCTCATGGTCGGCGCTGGCGAGATCGTGGTCATCCTGGGCGCCAACGGCGCCGGCAAGTCGTCGCTGCTGCGGGCGGTCGCCGGGCTCCTGCCCGCCGCGCCCGGCGCGCGGGTGACGCTGTCCGGACGCCCGCTGATCGGCCTGCCGACCCATGCCGTCGTCGAGGCCGGCCTGGCGCTGGTGCCGGAGGGACGCGCGATCTTCGGCGATCTCACGGTGCGCGAGAACCTGCTGCTCGGTGCCTTCGCCCGCCGCGCGCGTGGCGAGGAGACGCGCAATCGCGCCCGCGTGCTGGCGCTGTTCCCGCGGCTCGCCGAGCGCCTCGGGCAGACGGCGCGCACCATGAGCGGCGGCGAGCAGCAGATGGTGGCGATCGGCCGGGCGCTGATGTCGGCGCCCGACCTGCTGCTGCTCGACGAGCCGTCGCTCGGGCTGTCGCCGCTGCTGTGCGGAGAGCTGTTCCGAGCGCTGGAGCGTATTCGCGGCGACGGCATCTCGGTGCTGCTGGTCGAGCAGAATGCGCGCAGGAGCCTGGCGGTCGCCGACCGCGGCTACCTGATCGAGAATGGACGCATCGTCGGCAGCGGGCGCGCCGCCGACCTGGCCGGCGATCCGGCGGTGCAGCGCGCCTACCTCGGCGGGAGATGATCCATGGGCATGCTGGACGGCAGGACCTGCATCGTGACCGGCGCCGCCGGCAGCCTCGGGCGGGCGAGCGCCCAGCGCTTCGTCGCCGAGGGCGCCAGGGTCATGCTGGTCGATCGCGACCGGGCGCGGCTCGACGCCGTGCTCAAGTCGCTGCCGGAGGGGCGGGCGACCGCCATGCTTGCCGACGTGACCAGCGCCCGCGAGACCCAAGCCTATGTCGATGCCACGGCGGCGCGCTGGGGACCGATCGACGTGCTGTTCAGCAACGCCGGGATCAGCGGCGTCATCAAGCCGGTGGTGGATTACCCCGAGGAGGTGTTCGACACCGTTCTGGCGGTCAACCTCAAGGGCAGCTTCCTCGCCTGCAAGCACGGCCTGCCGAAGATGCGCGACGGCGGCAGCATCGTCATGACGTCGAGCGTGGTCGGCGTCACCAGCGATCCCGGGATCGCGGCCTACGCCGCCTCCAAGCACGGCCTGGTCGGCCTGATGCGCACCGTCGCCAAGGAGGCGGCGCCGCGCCGCATCAGGGTCAACATCGTGGCGCCGGGCCCGATCGACAACGACTTCCAGCGCGACGTCGAAAGCGGCCTCAGCGAGGCGCTCGGCACCGATGCCCGCAAGTTTCTCGATGGGGTGATCCCGCTCGGCCGTCACGCCAAGGCCGAGGAGGTTGCCGAGACGGTGCTGTTCCTCGCCTCGGACCGCAGCAGCTTCACGACGGGCAGCGTCGTGATGGCCGACGGCGGCATGCACGTGTGAATGGCGCACGAGCATCCCGACCCGATGCGCGTGTTCTTCATCGTCAAGGGGCCGCTCATTTGGCTCGACGACAAGGGCGAGCCCGACGGCTACTTCGACGTCCACGACTACATCGCGATGTGCAGGGCCCACTACGACAAGGTCGGGCTGGGCGCCGGCCTGATCGACAAGCTTTTCCGTTGATCGCCTTTCGGCCTCATGAAGTCTTCTCATGAGGCAAGCCGGCCAATCGGTCATATGTTCCCTTCGACCGACCCGGAGGAAACCATGCCGTCCGTCCAGCCCGCTCCGTCCGCCATCGCGCAGCCGCCGCTCGCCGCCTGGGTCGAGGCCAGCGTTTCCTACCTCGCCGACCTCAGCGTCAAGCCGGTGACCTACAACCCGCCGATCGGCACCGGCGTGGCGCGCCGCCTCGGCAACTATCGCGACTTCAAGGTGCGAATCCACAACATGCGGCCGATCGCCAGCGACCTGTCGCTCGATCGCCAAGCCTTCGTGCTTGCCCAGCACGAGACGGCGGTACGCGACTTCTATGATCGCGACGAGGTGCGCCGGGTCTACGAGCCCGAGGTCGAGGCGCTGGTCAAGCGCCAGACCGGCGCCTCCAAGGTCGTGGTGTTCGATCACACGATTCGCGCCGCCGATCGCGGCGTCGAGCGCGGCCTGCGGGCACCGGTCCGCAGCGTTCACAACGACTATACCGAGAGGTCCGGCCCGCAGCGTGTGCGTGACCTGCTGCCGCCGGCCGAGGCCGCGACGCGCCTGCACAAGCGCTTCGCCGAGTACAACGTGTGGCGCAACATCAGCCACGACCCGGTCGAGATGTCGCCGCTGGGCTTCGTCGACTCCGAGAGCATCGCGCCGCGCGACCTCGCGGTCTGCGACCTGGTCTACGAGGACCGGGTGGGCGAGATCTATATCGGCGTCTACAATGCCGACCACCGCTGGTGCTACTTCCCGCGCATGACCCGCGAGGAGGCCGTGCTCATCAAGTGCTACGACTCGATGAAGGATGGCCGCGCCCGGTTCTCGCTGCACTCGGCGTTCGACGACCCGTCCTCGCCGCCGAACCCCAAGCCGCGCGAGAGCATCGAGACGCGGACGCTGGCGTTCTTCGACTGAACGGTCGGCGCGCGGCGCCGATGCATTTCATGTCATCCCGAGCAAGACGCTTGCGAAGCAAGCGCCACGGGAGAAGGATCCCGTCGCTGCCGCGCGGTCGTGGAAGCGGCGATGAGATCCTTCGCTGCGCTCAGGATGACGCCGAGGCTACGCCCGGGCGATCGCTTCGAGGTGCTCCACCAGCTCCTCGGGGTCGCTGTAGAACGGCGAGTGGCCGCATTCCATGGTGATGACCTTGCAGGGGGTCAGCTTCACCATCTGGCGCTGCAGGCCGATCTTCACCGCGTTGTCGAGCGTGCACTCGATGTACCAGCGCGGCACCGAGCCGAATCGCTCCTCGGTCAGGGTGACCGGGGTCGTCGAGATCGACAGGGGTTGCGGGCGCAGGCGCTCCATGGCGCGATAGCGATCCTCGGGCGAGACGTCGGCGTAGAACAGCCCCGGGATCTTGTCGCGCGCGAAGGTGTAGGTGAGGCCATCGGGGCTGACCTGGCGCGACAGGCGCCACATCGCATCCGGATCGAGCCCGCTCATGTCGCGCCCGGTCTTGCCCGGCTGCGGCAGGATCGCGCAGAGATAGACCAGGGCCTTGAGCTTGCGCCGCCGCGCCTCGGCGAGCGCGCTGATGGTGATGCCGCCCAGCGAATGGCCGACCAGCACGACGGGCTCGTCCATCTTGTCGAGCAGGCGCGACAGCTTCTCGACGTTGTCGGCGAGTGTGACGTTGGCCGGCGGCGTCGGATCGTTGCCGAGCCCCGGCAGGTCGGGCGCGCACACGCGATGGCCGTTCGCCTCGAGGAGCGGCACGATCTTCTCCCAGCACCATCCGCCATGGCTCGCGCCGTGGACCAGCATGAAGGTCGCCACCGGCTCAGCTCCGTCCGACCAATGTGCGCGCGCCCGGCGCGGGCACGAAGAAGTCGGGCATCAGGGGCGTGCCCGGCGACACGGCATAGCTGGCGAGATCGGTCACGCCCTCTGCCGCCAGGACCTCGTCGTCGATGAAGAAGTTGCCCGTGCAGGCGCGCGCCGGCCGGCTGAGGATCGCGTGGGCCGCATCGGCCATGATCTCCGGCTTGCGGCAGCGCTTCATGCCTTCTTCGCCGCCGAGGATGTTCTGGATCGCCGCCGTGGCGATCCCGGTGCGCGGCCACAGGCAATTGAAGGCGACGCCCTTGTCCTTGAACTCGGCCGCCATCGCCCACGCATAGACCGACATGCCGTACTTGGCGAGCGTGTAGGCCGCATGGTTGGCGAACCATTTGACGTCGAAGTCGAGCGGCGGGGAGAGATTGAGCACGTGCGGGTTCGCGGCCTTCAGGAGATGCGGAAGGCACTTCTGCGAAACGAGAAACGTGCCACGCGCATTGATCTGGTGCATCAGGTCGTAGCGCTTCATCGGCGTCGCCAGCGTGCCGGTCAGGCTGATCGCGCTGGCGTTGTTCACCAGGATGTCGATGCCGCCGAACCGCGCGACGGTCTCGGCGACCGATCTCTCGACACTCTGCTCGTCGCGGATGTCGCACGCCAGCGGCAGCGCCTTGCCGCCCGCCCTCTCGATATCCTCGGCGGCCGTGAAGATCGTGCCGGGCAGCCGCGGATCGGGCTGCACCGTCTTGGCGGCAACGGCGACGTTGGCGCCGTCGCGCGCCGCGCGCAAAGCGATCGCGAGGCCGATGCCGCGGCTGGCGCCGGTGACGAACAGTGTCTTGTTACGCAGGCTCATGGCGCCCCCAAGAGGAACTCGGGCTCTATAGCCGTCCCGGCAGGGGGCGGCTAGTCTTTGCATTCCGCGGGGAGAGACCATGAATCCGTGCTTCGAAACGGTCACACGCCTGTCGCGCGCCATCAGGGCAGGTCGTCTCAGCTCGGTCGAGGCGACCCGGGCTCACCTGGAACGTATCGCGACGCTCAACGATTCGCTGAATGCCCTCGTGGTGGTCGATGGCGATCGTGCCCTGAAGGCGGCCCGGCTGGCCGACCGCGCGCGCGCCAGGCGCAAGCCAGGAGAGCTCGGCGCGCTGCATGGCGTGCCGATCACCATCAAGGAGGCCTTCGATGTAGCGGGCCTCGCCACCACCTCGAGCCATCCGCCGCTCAAGGACAACGTCGCCCGCGAGGATGCGAGCGTGGTTGCCCGCGTGCGCGCCGCCGGCGCGGTGATCCTGGGCAAGACCAACGTGCCCGAGCTGTGCGCCGACTTTCAGACCGACAGCCCTCTGTTCGGCACGACAAAGAACGCCTGGGACCCGCGCTGCACCGCCGGCGGCTCGACCGGAGGCGGTGGCGTCGCCGTCGCCGCGCGCCTGACTCCGCTCGAGCTCGGCAGCGACATCGGTGGATCGCTGCGCAACCCGGCGCACTTCAATGGCGTCCTCACGCTGAAGCCGACCGAGTCGCTGGTGCCGGCGCACGGCCACGTGCCCGACCTGCCTGGCCAGCCGCGGACCACGCGCGCCATGGGCGTGTTCGGGCCGCTCGCCCGCTCGGTCGACGATCTCGAGCTTGCCCTGCGCATCGTTGCCGGCCCCGACGGCAGGGAGTCGGAAGCACCGCCGATGCCGCTGGGCAAGCCGGGCGTGCGATTGCCCGGGGACCTGCGCATCGCCGTGCTGGAGACCAATCCCCTGGTGACGGTGTCGGCCGACACCGCGGCGGTCGTGCAGGCCACCGTGAAGCTGCTGACCAAGGCCGGCGCGAGGGTGAAGCGCGCCGAACCCAGTGGGCTCGATTGGCAGCAGGCCTGGGACGACTGGTGCGACCTCTTCTTCTACCAGGCGCGCGCGCTCTCGCCGTTGTCGGAGCGCCAAGGCGATCTCGGCAAGGGAGCTTCGCCGGATCCGGCGGCACGCTCGGCGGCGCGCACGGCCCGGCTCGACCTCGGGGCGTACTTCACCCTCCTCGACCGCCGCGATCGCCTGTTGCGCCAGTGCGAGATTTTCCTCGGCGACTTCGACGCCTGGCTGATGCCGGTGATGCCGGATGCCGCCTTCGTCCGGCAAAGCCAGGACCAGCCGCTTCGCATCGACGGAGTCGAGCATCCCTACTTCTTCGCCGGCACGTCCTACAACTTCCTCGCCAACCTGACCGGCCAGCCGTCGGTTGTTCTTCCTTGCGGATTTTCTCGCACGGGTCTGCCGATGGGCCTGCAGCTCACCGGTCGCAAGTGGCGCGACATCGAGCTGCTGTGCGTTGCCCGGGCGATCGAGAGGCTGCTGCCGCCTTGCCCCGTGCCGCCGGCTTGCGCGTAGCGTCGGACGCCTCCCGATCCTGACGGGCGCCCTTCCGGCGATCGGCCGCCACGCAGCGTGGTCGCTGCGGCTGCAGGCGGCGAAGGCTGCGGCTGCCCGTGCTGCGGCATGCGGACGAAAGAGTCTCACCGCCACCGCAGCACCGAACGCTCGATCATGCCGAGGCCCCACGAGATCAGCAGGCCCAGGATCGACAGCATGACGACGCCGGCCAGCAGCTGGTCGGTCTGCATCAGGTTGCCCGCCGTCAGCACGAAGGCGCCGATGCCGTGCTGGGCGCCGATCATCTCGGCGGCGACGACCAGGAGCAGGGCGACCGAGGCGGAGATGCGGAAGCCGGCCAGGATGCCGGGCATGGCGCCGGGCAGCAGGATCTTCGCGACGATGTCGGTTCCCGGCAGCCCGAAGCTCTGGCCCATGCGGATCAGGTTGCGCGGCACCGAATCGCAGGCGCTGTAGGCCGAGATCACGGTCGGGAAGAAGACGCCGAGCGCGATGGTGGCGACCTTCGACGGCTCACCGATGCCGAACCACAGGATGAGGAGGGGCAGCAGGGCGATCTTCGGGATGGGGAAGAGGGCCGACACGATCGGCAGCCCGCCGGCGCGCGCCGCCGAGAAGATCCCCATGGCGAGCCCGACGGCGAGACCGGCGCCGGTGCCGATGATCCAGCCCGGCACGATGCGCTTCAGCGACGCCGTCACGTGTTCCATCAGCGTACCGTCGAGCCATAGCTCCCCGAGAGCGCGCACGACGGTCAGCGGGCTGGGCATGAACAGCGCCGGCAGGAGCCCGGCGCTCGACGCCGCCTGCCAGGCGGCGATGACGACCAGGAACACGATCCACGGCAGCATGCGGCGCGGAGTCGGGTTGAAGCCGCCGCCGCGGAACGGGACGGGCCGGCGCTCGGGAAGGGGTCCCCGCGACGCCATCTAGCGCGGCCGCTCGAAATACGTGAGACCGCCACCGGATGAGCCGAGCAGCGGCCTCAGCGCGAGATCGTCACCCGCGAGCCCGTTCGACTTTTCCTGCGACAGGATCAGCATGGCCCTGCCAGGATCGAAGAAGGCTCCCCGGATGAGGTAGGGCGGGCTGGTCCTGAAGGGACCGGCCAGCACCCGGCCGCTCCAGTCCATCTGGCGGGCCGCGATCTGGTCGCCTTCCACGACCACGAAGCTCTCGCCGTCCTCGGCGACGGCGATGTCTCCCACGCCGCCGAACTCCGAGGCCTTGACCGGCTCGCCCTGAAGCGAGCCGTCGCGCGCCAGGCGGACGACCCTGCCATCGGCCAGCCCGAACGCGAAGCCCTGCGCCAGCGGCACCACGACCCGCTGCTCGCCGGGCAACGCGACCGGCCGGACGGTGCCATCCGCCGGCCGTGCGAACCACGCCGTCGCCCTCTCGTCGACGACCACGATGGTGTCGCCCTCCGGCGAGACGGCAAGCCCGGCCGGCGGACCGGGCTTCCTTCCGTCGGCCTCCACCTCGAGCGTGACGGTCTCGCCGCCGTCGCGTGACCAGGTCCGCAGGGTATTTTCGGGGCCGGCGGCGACGATCCGGCTGCCATTGCCGGCGATCGCCACGAACTGATGCCCGTAGTCGTTGCCGGGGATGGCGGCGCGCCAGGTCCTTGCTGCCGGCTGGATCAGGGTGGCGATCTCGCTGCCATCGAAGGCCACGACGACGGTGCCGTCGGCCGATATGGCCAATTGACCGCTCGCCCCGAGAAGGCCGGACTGGACACGGCGGACGAACCCGCCCTGCCTGGTATAGAGGTCGATCCAGCCGCCTCGTCTGGCGGCGACGATCGCTTCGTTCTCGGCGCCGGCCGCCGCGGCGTCGAAGGCGTAGTTCAGGAAGCCGGCCGGCGCGATCAACTGCCTGCCGTTGCTCGACAGCAGAGCGAGACGATCGCCGTCGAGGGAGACGACCTGACGCCCTCCCGACAGCGCGACGAAGCGCGTCACCTTGATCTCGGGCCCCCCGAACGGCGCGGTGGCGAGATCGGCCATGCGCACCACGATCGGCGCCGTCATGCCGGACACGATCGCGGCGTCGCCGCCGTCGATGTACTGGACCGCCGTCCCCGGGAAATCGTCGCCAGGGTTCAGCCGGCGCCCGGTCGCCGCGTCGAAGATCCTGGTGAACATGGGCCCGCCACCCCAGCTCACCGCGAAGCGATCGCCGCGCGGCGACCAGAGCAGGCGGAAGAGCCCGCTGCTGCTGCGGTCGATCGGCTCCAGGCCGCCGTCGACGGTCTTGAGATCGAGGACGCGCTCGATCGCGCCGTCCGCCGCCCGGAAGACCGCCATCCAATCCTCGGTCATCGTCACGAGGCCGCCATCGGGGCGGAAGGCGTAGGCGAATGCCCTGTCGGGCGAGACGCCGAAGGTGGCGTGCGGCCGCAAGCGCAAGGTCGAGCCGGTGCGCTCGACGGCGAGCAGGCCGATCCAACCGCGCTCGCTGGTGGCGGCAATCCACTTGCCGTCGGGCGACACGGCAAGCTCTGCCACCGCACCGATCGGGCTCGCGACGGGCTCGCCCGTCGGCCTGCCGGCCGCGTCGAGCAGGAACAGGTGCGGTGCCTGATCGAAACCGCTGCCGGGCGTCCCGGCATAGACGACGAAGGCTGCCGCGGGCGCCACCGCAAACGTCTCGATGCCGGGCGGGCCGAACGGCGAGAACGCGACCTTTCCGGCAGCCTGGTCGAACTGGACCCGCAGCAGCTGGCGCTCGAGGTGATCGGCGAAGACGGCAACGCAATTGTCGCGGGCCGCCACGGCGATCGACTGTGCCGCAGCGCTGGCCGCGATCATCAGGGCAGCGAGCAGGGAGGGCAGCAGGCAGATCGATGCTCTCATCGGCGACCGACCTCCTGCACTTCGCGGTCCGCCGTCGCCGCCTCGTCGCGGATCAGCGACCACAGGCGCCTGTGCACGTCGACCAGCAGGCCGGCATGCTCGGGCCGCGCGCGCTCGGCGACGGGAACGTCGATGGAAATCACCTCGCGGATGCGGCCGGGCCGGCGCGACAGCACCACGACACGGTCGGCCAGGCGGGCCGCCTCCTCGAGGTTGTGCGTGACGTACACCCGCGTGCTCTTCTCGCGCGCCCAGATCGCCAGCAGGTCCTCCATCAGGAGCTCGCGCGTCTGGGCGTCGAGCGCCGACAGCGGCTCGTCGAGCAGCAATACGGCCGGTCTCACGACCAGCGCGCGGGCGATTCCGACGCGCTGGCGCATGCCGCCGGACAGCTGCTTGGGGTAGGCGCGCGCGAAATCGCCGAGGCCGGTGAGGGCGAGCGCGTCCGCCACCCGCGCGCGCCGCAGGGCAGCGCCGAGCGGGCGATGCTCCAGCGCCAGCGCGACGTTGTCGGCAACGCTGCGCCACGGCAGCAGGGCGAAGTCCTGGAAGACATAGGTGAAGGGATTGAGCGAATCCTGCGTTGGCGGGCCGGACAGGGTGACTCGCCCGGTGGTCGGCTGCAGCAGCCCGCCGATGATGCCCAGCAGGGTCGACTTGCCACAGCCGGACGGGCCGATCAGCGCGACGGTCTCGCCGTCCGCAATGTCGAGCTCGATGCCGTCGAGCGCCTCGACCGAGCCGTAGCGGTGCGAGACCTGCTCAATGTGCAGCGGCATCGGCCGCCAGCGTGACCAGGACGGTGCGATTGGCCACCTGCTGGCCTTCGCGCACCGCGACCGACTCGATGGTGGCGTCGAGCCCCGCCTTGAGCTGGTGCTGGATCTTCATCGCCTCCAGCACGATCAGGGTCTGGCCGCGGCTCACGCTGTCGCCGGCCGCGACCTTGATGGCGACGATGCGCCCGTCCATCGGTGCGCGCAGCTTGCCGTCGCTGCCCGCCGCCGCCGCTGCGGGCGGCGCGTAGGTCCTGTCGGTGAAGCGCACGGCGAGCGCCTCGTGATCGACGATGATGTCGTTGCCCGCGATGTGGAAGGGCGCCGTCTCGTCGATGGCCTCGGCATCGGCCGCCGTCATGAGCAGCGTCCGCTCCTCGCTGCCGGCGGCGAGACGGATCGGCGTCGGCTCGGGGTTGGAGTTGCGCCAGCCGCGCAGCGCTGCCGGATAGCGTTCGGCCGATTGCCGCCACAGCAACGCCGCCGCGAGTTTCCAATGGGCGTCGCTCACGGGCGGTGGCGCCAGCGCGTCACCGGAAAAATGCTCGCCGATGAAAGCGGTGGTGGCCTTGCCGGCGGCGAACGCGGGATGCTCGAGCAGGCGGATGAGGAAGTGCCGGTTGGTGGTCGAGCCCAGCACGATGGTCTGGCGCAGCGCCTGCACCAGACGCGCGCGCGCCTCCTCGCGCGTCGCGCCATGCGCGATCACCTTGGCGATCATCGAATCGTAGTAGGGCGAGATGACCAGCCCGTCCTTCATGCCGTGATCGACCCGGATGCCCGGGCCCGTCGGCGGCCGCCACACGGCGATGCGCCCGGTCTGCGGCAGGAAGCCCGCATAGGCGTCCTCGGCGTAAAGCCGCACCTCGATGGCGTGGCCGGCGAACGCCACCTGCTCCTGGGTGAGCGGCAGCGCCGCGCCGGCCGCGACACTGAGCTGCCAGGCGACCAGATCCTGGCCGGTGATCATCTCGGTGACCGGATGCTCGACCTGCAGGCGCGTGTTCATCTCGAGGAAGTAGAAGGCGCCGTCGGCGCCGAGCAGGAACTCGACCGTGCCGGCGCCGCGATAGCCGATGGCGCGCGCCGCGGCGACGGCCGCCGCTCCCATACGACCGCGCAGGCCGGCATCGACCGCCGGCGAGGGCGCTTCCTCGATCACCTTCTGATGGCGGCGCTGCACCGAGCAGTCGCGCTCGCCCAGATGAATGACGTTGCCGTGGCTGTCGGCGAAGACCTGGATCTCGACATGCCGGGCATCGACAACGGCCTTCTCGAGGATCAGCTCGCCCGAGCCGAAGGCGCTCTCGGCTTCCGTGCGTGCGGTGCGGATCGCGTCGAGCAGGTCCGCCTCGCGCTCGACCAGCCGCATGCCGCGACCGCCGCCGCCGGCCGCCGCCTTGACCATCACCGGCAGGCCGATCCTGCGCGCTTCCGTCTCGAGGTTGGCATCGCTCTGGTCGGCACCCTGATAGCCCGGCACGCAGGGCACGCCGGCGTCGATCATGCGCCGCTTGGCCGCCGCCTTGTTGCCCATGGCGGCAATGGCGGCCGGCGGCGGGCCGATGAACACCAGACCGGCCTTCTCGCAGGCCGTGGCAAAGGATTCGTTCTCCGAGAGAAAGCCATAGCCCGGATGCACGGCGTCGGCGCCCGACCGGCGTGCGGCGTCGAGGACGCGATCGATACTGAGGTAACTCTCGCCCACCGGCGAGGGACCGATGTGCCGGGCCTCGTCGGCATAGGCGACGTGCGGCGCCTGCCGGTCGGCGTCGGAATAAACCGCGACAGTGCGGTAGCCCATTGTCCTGGCGGTGCGCATGACGCGCCAGGCGATCTCGCCGCGGTTCGCGACCAGGATCTTGCCGAAGGTCATTCGACGGCCCATCGCGGCGGGCGCTTTTCGGCGAAGGCGCGCAGCCCTTCGGCTGCCTCCGGGCTGCGCCGTGCTTCGGCGAACCTGTCGGCGGCGAAGTCGAGCACGGAGGACAGCGGTTCGCTGCCGACCTTCATGACGACGGCCTTGGTGAGCGCATTGGCGAGAGGCGCGCAGCGGTCGACCTGCTTCAGCACCTCCTCGAGCTTGGCATCGAGCGCCGCCGCGTCCCGGACGAGATGGTGGACGATGCCGAGCCGCAGCGCCTCGGGCCCCTTGAAGCGCGCCGCCGTCAGCGCGAGATGCCGGGTCTGCGGCACGCCGATACGGGCGGCGACGAAGGGCGCGATCTGCGCCGGCACGATGCCGATGGCCGTCTCGCTCATGGCGAAGCCCGCGTCCTCGGTGCAGATCGCCACGTCGGAGACGCAGAGCAGGCCGAAGCCGCCGGCGATGGCATAGCCTTCGACCGCCGCGACCACGACCTGGGGCGTAGTGTTCACCATCTCGAGGAAGGTCCCGTACTCGCGGTTGTTGACGGCGATCGGGTCCTTCTCGCCGGGCTTGGGCGCTTCGCGAAAGCTCTGCTCCATGTTCCTGAGGTCGGCGCCGGCGCAGAAGGTGCCGCCGGCGCCACGCAGGACCACCACCTTGATGTCCCGCCGGTCGCGCAGGATCTCGAACACCGCGCGCAGCTCGGCGACCAGGGTCGGGTTCAGCGCATTCTTGACCTCGGGCCGGTTCAGCGTGACGTGCAAGCGTGAACGCTCGCGGCGCAGCAGCAGGGTTTGATAACTGGGAGCGAAATCAGTCATTGCGAACTCCGAAGACGCGTCGTCGGCTGATCTGAGCAAAGGTCCCTCGCTTCGCTCGGGATGACAACAGTGCTGTTGCCTGTGACATCAATGGTGTCATGCCGAGCGCAGCGAGGGATCTTTCCTTCTCTGAGCGCGCCACTCATCGATTCTCCAGCCGCGGCAGGGTGCCCATCAGCTTCGAGATGATCTGCAGCATGACCTCGTCGGCGCCGCCGCCGATCGAGGCGAGGCGCGAATCGCGGAAGGCGCGCGCGGTCGGCGATTCCCAGAGGTAGCCGGCGCCGCCCCAGTACTGCAGGCAGCCGTCGGTCACCAGGCGCAGCGCCCGGCCGGCCTTGAGCTTGGCCATCGAGGCCAGCATGGTGACGTCGGTGCCGTCGAGATACTCCTCGCAGGCGCGGTAGCAGAGCGAGCGCACCAGCTCGACCTCGGTGCTGAGCTCGGCCAGCTTGAAATGGATCACCTGGTTGTCGAGCAATGGCCGGCCGAACACCTTGCGCTCGCGCGTGTACTCGATGGTCTGCTGGATCAGCCGTTCCATGCCGACCACGGCGCTGATGGCGCCCCACAGCCGCTCCTCCTGGAACTGCTGCATCTGGTAGACGAAGCCCATGCCTTCCTGGCCGATCAGGTGGCGCACCGGCACCTTGACCTCGTCGAGGAAGATCTGCGCGGTGTCGGAGCTGCGCATGCCGAGCTTGTCGAGCTTCTTCACGACCTGCACGCCTCTGGTCTTCATCGGCAGGCAGATCAGCGACTTGTTCTTGTGGACCGCGCCGTCGCCGGTGTTGGCGAGCAGGCACATCCAGTCGGCCTGGGTGCCGTTGGTGGTCCACATCTTGCCGCCGTCGATGACGTAGTCGCCGCCGACCCGGCGCGCCGTGGTCTTGAGCGAGGCGACGTCGGAGCCGGCGCCGACCTCGGAGACGCCGAGGCAGGCGACGTAGTCGCCGCTGATCGAGGGTGCGAGGAACTCCTTGCGCAGCTCGTCGCTGCCGTAGCGCGCCAGCGCGGGGGTCGCCATGTCGGTCTGCACGCCGATCGCCATCGGCACCGAGCCGCAATTGATGTGGCCCAGCTCCTCGGCCATCACCATGGCATAGGAATAGTCGAGCCCCATGCCGCCGAACTCGACCGGCTTGTTGATGCCGAGCAGGCCGGCGTCGCCCAGCTTCTTGAAGACCTCGTGGGCGGGGAAGATGCCGTCCTCCTCCCATTGGTCGACATGCGGGTTGATGTCCCGGTCGATGATGGCCCGCAGCGTGCGGCGGATCTCGGCGTGCTCAGCGGTGAATTGCATTGCGTTCCTCTTGGGCGGGAGCGTGCCTCGTCGTTTCCCTCCCTAGCGAAGCTGGGGAGGTGTCGCCGTCTTCGGCGACGGAGGGGTCATGAGCCATGGGCCTCGCCGACTCTCGTGGCTCATGACCCCTCCGTCCGCGTAAAACGCGGACACCTCCCCAGCTTCGCTAGGGAGGACAATGACGTGGCGCGCCCCCAGCGGGGCGTCGTTCGTGAACCTCATCGATTGCCCAGCCTCGGCAGGGTGCCCATCAGCTTGGAGATGATCTGCAGCATGACCTCGTCGGCGCCGCCGCCGATCGAGCCCAGGCGGCCGTCGCGGTAGCTGCGCGCCACGGGATTGTCCCACAGGTAGCCGGCGCCGCCCCAGTATTGCAGGCAGGCGTCGGAGACCTCGCGGCGCAGGCGGCCGGCCTTGAGCTTGGCCATCGAGGCCAGCATGGTGACGTCGTTGCCGGCGAGGTACTCCTCGCAGGCGCGATAGACCAGCGAGCGCAGCGCCTCGACCTCGCTCTTGAGCTCGGCCAGGCGGAAATGGATCACCTGGTTGTCGAGCAGCGGGCGGCCGAACACCTTGCGCTCCCGCGTGTAGTCGATGGTGGCGTTGATGATGCGGTCGCAGCCCATCAGGGTGCCGGCGCCGGCCCACAGGCGCTCCTCCTGGAACTGCTGCATCTGGTAGATGAAGCCCGAGCCCGGCTCGCCGATCGTGTAGCGCACCGGCACCTTCACCTCGTCGAAGAAGGTCTGCACGGTGTCCGACGCGCGCATGCCGAGCTTGTCGAGCTTCTTGACGATCTGCACGCCCCTGGCCTGCATGGGCACGACGATCAGCGACTTGTTCTTGTGCGCCTGGCCGTCGCCGGTGTTGGCGAGCAGGCACATCCAGTCGGCCTGCGCGCCGTTGGTGGTCCACATCTTGCCGCCGTTGATCACCCAGTCGCCGCCGACGCGGCGTGCGTTGGTCTTGATCGAGGCGACATCGGAGCCGGCGCCGGTCTCCGACACGCCGAGGCAGGCGACGTAGTCGCCGCTGATCGACGGCGCCAGGAACTCCCGGCGCAGCTCGTCGCTGCCGTAGCGGGCGAGCGCCGGCGTGGCCATCGAGATCTGCACGCCGGTCGCCATCGGGATCGAGCCGCCATTCACCAGCCCGAGCGATTCCGAGCAGATCATGGCGTAGGAAAAATCGAGGCCGGAGCCGCCGAACTCGACGGGCTTGTCGACGCCCAGCAGGCCGGCATTGCCCATCTTCTTGAACAGGTCATGCGCGGGGAAGGCGCCTTCCTTCTCCCACTCGTCGACGTAGGGATTGACCTCGCGATCGATCAGCGTCTTCCAGGTCTGGCGCAAGGCCTCGTGCTCGGGCGTGAACTTCATCGCTTACATCCTCGCGACGCCGAAGGTGATGGGATTGAGTGGCCGCACCATCGATTCGCGGGCGATCGACAGGGTGAAGGCCAGGATCCGCCGCGTGTCGCGCGGATCGATGATGCCGTCGTCCCACAGGTGGGCGGTACCGTAGAGCGCCGTCGATTCGCGATCGAACTGGTCGACGATGCTCTTGAACATCTTGTCGATCTCGGCGTGCGGCGGCTCCTTGCCTTCGCGCAGGAACTTCTGCTCGGTGACGGTCTTCATCACACCGGCCGCCTGCTCGCCGCCCATGACGGCCGTGCGGCTGTTGGGCCAGGCGAAGATGAAACGCGGGTCGTAGGCGCGGCCGCACATGCCGTAGTTGCCGGCGCCGAAGCTGCCGCCGATCACGATGGTGATCTGCGGCACGGTGGCGTTGGCCACCGCCTGGATCATCTTCGAGCCGTGCTTGACGATGCCGCCGCGCTCGGCCTCGGTGCCGACCATGTAGCCGGTGGTGTTCTGCAGGTAGACGATCGGCGTGCCCTGCTGGCAGCACAGCTGGATGAACTGCGCCGCCTTGACCGAGCCCTTGGTGGTGATCGGCCCGTTGTTGCCGATGAAGGCCACCGGCTCGCCCTCGATCTCGGCCCAGCCGCAGATCGTCTGCTGGTCGAAGAGGCCCTTGAACTCGAGGAAGTCGGAGCCATCGACCAGGCGGGCGATCACCTCGCGCACGTCGTAGGGGTCCTTGTGCGAAGGCGGCACGACGCCGGCGAGCCCGTCGATGTCGTACAGGGGCTCCTTGAACGAGCGCACGGGACGCGGCGGCAGGCGATCGTTCCAGTGCCACTTGGCGATGATGTCGCGCGCCATGCGGATGCCGTCGGCGTCGTTCTCGGCCATCCATTCGGCGACGCCCGAGACGGTGGCGTGCATCTCGGCGCCGCCCAGCTCCTCGTCGGTGGCGATCTCGCCGGTGGCGGCCTTCAGCAGCGGCGGGCCGGCCAGGAACACCTTGGCCTGGTTGCGCACCATGATGACGTAGTCGCTGAGGCCCGGCAGGTAGGCGCCGCCCGCGGTCGACGAGCCGTGCACCACGGTGACCTGCGGGATGCCGCGCGCCGACATGCGCGCCTGGTTGGCGAAGCCGCGGCCACCCGGCACGAAGATCTCGGCTTGGTACAGGAGATTGGCGCCGCCCGATTCGACCAGGTTCACGACCGGCAGCTTGTTCTCCATCACGACCTGCTGCACGCGCTGGCCCTTGCGCTGCCCCGACGGCGCGACGGTACCGCCCTTGATGGCGCTGTTCGATGCCGTGACCATGCAGCGCACGCCTTCGACATAGCCGATGCCGGCGACCGAGCCGCCGCCAGCGCTCGAGCCGTCACGGTCGTCGTGCATGCGATAGCCGGCGAGCGGCATCAGCTCGAGGAACGGCGCGCCGCGGTCGAGCAGCAGCGCGATGCGCTCGCGCGGCATCAATTGCTTGCGGTTGCGGAAGCGATCGCGCGACTTTTCCGACGTCGCCTGCACGCTCGCCTCGGCCTCGCGGAACTCGGCGATGGCCGCCAGCATGCGCTCGCGGTTGCGGCGATAGTCGTCGCTCGCGGCGTCGACCTGGGTCTCGATCACGGGCATCGCTTCAGCCTCCCAGCACCTTGGGCGTGCGGGCGAGATGGAAGCCATTGAACGGCTGCGAGCGATCGGTCTGCGGCAGGTCCATCGAACGGTTGCCCAGCGGCACGCCGCCGTCGATGCGGATCTCCGTGCCGGTGATGTAGGCCGACGCATCGCTCAGCAGGAAGCAGACGACCGACGAGACCTCGCTCTCGGTGCCGAGGCGCCCGAGCGGGCAGTGGTTCTTGAGCTTCGGGATGTTCTCCTTGAACTCGCCCTGGTAGGTGTCCATGCCCGACGAGGCGATCCAGCCCGGCGACACGGCGTTGACGCGCACGCCGGACTGCGCCCATTCGTAAGCGAGGGTCATGGTGAGGTTGACCATGCCGGCGCGGGCGGCGCCGGTATGCGCCATCGAGGGAAAGCCGTTGCGCATGTCGGCCGCCATGTTGACGATCGAGCCGCCATGCTGGTGCATCGACTGGGTATAGACCTCGCGGCTGACGATGAAGCCGCCGGTGAGGTTGTTGCGGACGACGACGTCGAAGCCCTTGGCGCTCATCGCCGCGGCGGGGGCGGGGAACTGGCCGCCGGCATTGTTGAACAGGCCGTGGATGCGGCCGTTGCGCGCGACCATGGCGGCGATCGCCTCCTTGACCTGGGCCTCCTCGCGGATGTCGAAGGCATGCGTCTCGCACGAGCCGCCAGACGCCTCGATCTCGCCCTTCACGGTCGCGAGCTTTTCGGGCTTGCGGCCGGTGATCACGACGTGCGCGCCGAGGGCGGCGATCTCGTGGGCCGTGCAGCGGCCGATGCCGCTGCCGCCGCCGGTGACGATGACGGTCTGGCCTTCAAACAATCCCGGCTTGAAGACCGAGCGATACATCATGTTTCCTCCGACGCCCATGGCCCTGAACGGCCGTTCATCGGCCTGTAGTTGACGTTTACGTAAAGGTCAAGTAAGCCCCCTCGTCGATAGGCCGACAGGAGGAACTCGCCATGACCTTGCAGGAAATCACCGCGAAAATGAAGGAAGGGGCTTCCAAGAAATCCTCCTTCGGCAACACCGTGAAGTTCTCGACCGACCAGGGCGTCGTGTACATCGACGGCAATCAGAATCCGCCGACGGTCAGCAACGACGACAAGGCGGCCGACTGCACGCTGAAGATGGATTTCAGCGATTTCGCCGACCTGATTGAAGGCAAGCTGGACGGCGTTGCCGCATATATGAGCGGCAAGCTCAAGATCGAAGGCGAGATGGGCGTCGCCATGAAGCTGCAGTCCATCCTGCGCTAGTTAGGTCGAATCATATCACGACCAATGCCCGCCGTGCACTTGGCCGCGGCGGGATTGTGGTAATGTACGCGGTTCTCAATTCCGAGCCCCGGGGCGCGCTTGCCCGGTCGCTTCTTGTAGCCCTTTGTTTCGGTGCTTGGCGCTTGAGCGGCAGCTGTCAATGTGCCACGATATCAAGCGTGGCTTGATGCAACTTCGATGGACAAGGCTTAGTTTTCGCCGACGTTTCGGAGGCTAAGTTGTGTAGCCGATGAGCGCCGTGGAACGGCCTAGTTCATTGAGGCTCACTTGCACATTAGAGGAGTCAATTTCTCGCCGCTCTAACGAAATTCGAAAATGACTGGTGGCCCGTTGATGTTGCAATGTCGACATCAGAGATTGCGGAGTCGCGACGCCGTGGAAAATCCGAAGTGCTTTCTGAGTTATTCGTGGGATTCTGATGACCATCGAGAATGGGTGCGGGGCTTAGCCCATGCTCTGCAAAAAGCTGGTATCTTTGTACATCTCGATCGATGGGATGTTCGACCGGGAATGGATATTACTAGATACATGGAGCAGTGCATTCGTAAGTCCGACTCGGTTCTCTTGATTTGTACACCGAAGTTCGCTGAAAAGGCGGACAATGGCTTGGGAGGTGTCGGTTACGAAAAGAGCATCGTAACAGGTGAGATTTTCGGCAGTCGGTCGGGTGATACGAAGTTTGTACCGATATTGCGCGCTGGGACCGCCAGCACTGCCTTACCTTCCTATCTTCAATCAAGGTACTTTCTCGACTTTAGAAGCGATGAGCAGTTTTCGCGGCAGCTTGAGGAGCTCTTGCGGCACCTGCATGGGGAATATGTAGATGTGCGTCCCCCCATAGGTTCTAAGCCGTTCTTTGGTCCTTCGGGCTCCTTAGGTGACGGCGCTGCTGCAGTGCAGCCTTCAAAGTCACGGGCCGATGGCGAAGCGAACCTCGTCGAGACGATAAACGGTCTAAGACAAGAAGTACCGAAAGCCTTAGAGTTGGAACAACGATATCACAATGAAGTGTCAGGCCTTTCCCTACGAGGAATTACCGCGAAGATAAGGGAAGGTGCCACTAAGAAGGTGCCATTCGGTAACACCATAAAGTTCGCCACGAACCAGGGCGTCGTGTACATCGACGGCAACGCAAATCCGCCGTCGGTCAGCAATGACGACAAGGCGGCCGACTGCACGCTGAAGATGGATTTCAGCGACTTCGCCGACCTGATCGGCGGCAAGCTCGACGGCATGACCGCGTTCATGACCGGCAAGCTCAGGATCGAAGGCGACATGGGCGTCGCCATGAAGCTGCAGACCATCCTGCGCTAGCATCTGCGCAACGCCTTCCCGCCAAATCGTAAGCGATGTTGTCAGGCCGCAGCGCGGTCGAGAGCTTTCGGCTTGACGTAGGCGAAGGGCAGGAGCTCGTCGATGCGGCTCATGGGATGGTACGCGTCCGGTGAAGGCCGCCTTTTCGAGCTGACAGTCGCATGAGAAGAGTGCCCGCTAACTGGCGAGTTAGCGAGGGTGCATGACAGCAATCAGTGTTCTGACTGGCCCCGAGCGGCGTCGGCG
>Ga0268299_1000737_pt1 | contig 84954 bp, 76 predicted proteins | sample NOBtaG_FD_193484 | JGI IMG/M metagenome (GOLD analysis project Ga0268299, IMG submission 193484) | Activated sludge microbial communities from bioreactor in Nijmegen, Gelderland, Netherland - NOB reactor | ecosystem: Engineered > Bioreactor > Aerobic > Activated sludge | place: Netherlands... | reverse complement strand
CTTCGGCGTCACGAGTTGGCTCAGCAGAATGTTGGGTAAGTCGAACATCGACGCTTCCGGCCCGCCGAGCGTGATGCGGGTGAATCTCCACATGGACATGCCGCGTACGATGCCGAAGAAGCGCGTGAGCCATTTGCGTTCCACCACCATGTCCCAAAAGGTATGGGACGATGGAACGATGGCACGCAATTCACGAATGGCCTTGCGGTGCCGGCGACGCTCCGCTTCGGCGAGCACGAAACTTGTACGAGGCGGCTTCGAATGCGGCCCACTCGCCGATCTGTCCCGTGCCGACATAGGCGGCCACTTTCTCTGGGAATCGTGAAGCGTAGAGGACGCCCAACACCGAGCCCCAGGAATGGCCGTACAGCGCAACTTTGTCCTTCCCGAAGCACTTCCGCAGCATGTCTACGAGTTCGTCGAGATCAGCAATGAATTGTTCGATCGTCAGGAAGGAGGCGGGCATGCGCCGGTCGAATGATTTGCTCGTACCTCGCTGCATCCAATACACAACGGTGTAGTACTGTTCGAGTGCTGCATTGAAGGTACGGAACAGGCGCATCTCCGGAAAACCCGGCCCCCCATGCAGGAGGATCAGGATCGGGTTGGCGATGCTCTCGCCCCGAATCATCACCCACTGATCGAACCCACCGAGGCGTAGATAGCTAATTTCCGCGATGCTGCTCGGTAGGATTTCGCCATTAGGACCTCGAAACGGCGGAGTGGTTCCCAGATGCTTGACGGCTTTCTCCGTCTCACGACCATCGCGTCACGTTTCTTCTCATCCGTCTCTTTGCTTCATCATTGTGTCCGTCACGCGAACTGCCGCCTGAACCGCCATAGGCTGAAGCCGAACAACACCGCTCCAAGCGCCGCCATCGCAAGCACAGAGTCCCAGAGAATGTTCAGGCCGGCACCTTTCAGCAGAACGCCGTTCGCAATTTCGATGTAATAGCGCAAAGGAGACAGCGCCATGAGATAGCGAACCCATACCGGCATGGCCTCCATCGGCGCTGTGATGCCCGACAGCATGAGCATTGGAGCGGCCACCAACAGCGTCATCATCCCCACCTGACCCTGATTCCTCGCGAGCGTTGCGCCAGCCAGCCCCATACAAGCCGTGGTGACGACGAACAGCGCCGTGAGGGTAAAAAATAGCCAGATGCTTCCCCTAATTGGCACTCCGAAGACCGGCTGCATGATTCCGAACAGGCCGATCGCCGTCGCGCTGAGGATCACCACCGTCATTGCAAGCACCTTTGAGGCCATGATTTGAAACGGCGACAACGGTGAGACTAAGAGTTGCTCCACCGTGCCCCGCTCTTTCTCCCTCACCAGGGCTGCCGCAGGAAGCAAGAGCGCGAAGACGGTAATTTGCCGGAGGAGGTGTGAGATGCACTCGAACCAGGCCTCATTCTGGTCCTGGTTGTACCACACTCGATGGTCGCTCAGGATGAGAGGCACGTCTTGTGATGATTCATCACCGCTCCCAACTCCGTTGAGCGCCGTTTCCTGTCCGAACCGTGCAACAATCCGCGCAGCATAGCTCGCGGCAGAGAGACCATTCGGCGAGTTGGTCGTATCCACCAACAGTTGCACAGCCGTGGGTTCGCCCGTCACGAGTTGCTCGTGAAACCGCGGGGGAATCTCCAAAAGTGCGATGGCGGTCCCACGATCCAGTTGCCGAAGAGCTTCCCTCGAATCGATGACCTCCCCACTCAGCCGAAAGAAGGGAGCCTGGAACCGATGGATGAGCTCGCGCGACGAGACGCTGTGATCGGCATCATGAACCAGCAGACTGGCATCATGCAGTTGCGATCGGATGCCGTTCCCGGTGATGTAGATCGCCAGAGTGAAAGAGTAGACGAGGAAGGCGACGATCGGCACGTCCCGAAACAACTGCAGCATCTCCTTGTGGGTCATCACCGCCAGCCGATGCCACCAAATGACGACTCGTTGTGAACTGGCGACGGACTCAACGTTCATGATCGAGGTCTCTTCGTAAAAAGTCCGTATCCCACGAACCGCAGGGCAAGTGCATACAGGGCCAGTGCAAGGACATCCGCCCATAACACCTCGAACCCTATGCCTTTGAGGAAGGTCCCGCGGACGATGTCGGTGTAGTACATACCCGGAAACAGGTGGGCCTGGAACTGGGAGCCTGGACTTAAGGATGAGACTGGGACAATGAGGCCGGAGAACAGGATGGTCGGAACCATCGCAATAATGATCGTGACGAGCAAGGCGGCGATCTGCGTGCGGACCAGCAGCGACACGAGCAAGCCGACGCCGGTGCTGCTGAGTATGAACACCACCGAAGCCGCCAGAAAAAACAGGAGATTGCCTTTGAACGGCACGTCGAACCAGAGGGTCGCCATACACCACAGGACCACAGCGTTCATAGAGGAAATCAGCACGGGGGGAAGCAGCTTCCCGACGAGAAATTCGACCTTGGTTACCGTCGAGCTGTAGATGTTGTAAATAGAGCCAGTCTCTTTCTCTCGGACAATCCCCAGTGCCGTCAGCAAGGGAGACGAGAGCATCAAGGTAAACATCACGAGCGCGGGCACCATGGACCAGGTGCTCCGCACCTCTTCGTTGTAGAGATAGCGCACCTCGAGCTTGATGGGCCGCGCCCGATCCTCAGCCTGTGCGCGAGAAATCCCCATTCGGCGGGAAACATAGTCGGTCAGCCGTTCCTCGTTGAAGGCACTGTTGATCGCAATCACGTACCCTTTGGTGATGTCCGTCCTTAGGGGGAATGTTCCGTCGATCAGTGTTTGCACACCGACCATCTGCCCGGCATTCAACCGCTCCTGAAACTTCTCAGGAATGATGATCGCGGCCCGGATACGGCTTGCGGCGAGCAGAGGCTCGACCTCTCGTTCATTCGTCAACACCCCTTTAAAATCAAAATACCGTGACTGCTCAAAGCGATACAAATAATCGCGGCTGAGCGCGCTCTGATCGTGATCCAAGGCTGCGTAGGGAATGTTCTCAACATCGAGAACCAGGCCGTAACCGAAGACGAGCATCCAGAGGATCGGAAGCAAAAACGCCAGCGAGAAGAACATCCGGTCCCTGACCGTCTCGCGCCATTCTTTCGAGGCTACCGCTGCAATTCGCCGAATATTCATGCCACCGCCTCTTGCGCAGCCACTCTGTCCTGCCGCTCCAAGGTCATGACTTTGTACACAAACACATCTTCCAAGCTGAGGGACCGCACGGTGACCGATGCGACCTTCACTCCGCTGGACTCGAGCGCCCTACACACGCCGTCCTTGTCACGTACCGGATCTCGACAAAACAGATGGATGCGCGTCCCATACAGAGCGGCATCGCCAAACCCGACCCGTCGCAATTCCAACACAGCCTTGCCTGGGTCATCGGCGATGACTTCAAAGAGGTGGCCGGCCTCTTCCTCCACACCTTGCTTCAGATCCGAAGGGGAGCCATCCGCCACGATCCGGCCTGCATACATCAGCGCCAGATGGTCGCAATGCTCGGCTTCGCTCATATAATGGGTCGTCACGAGAATTGCGACTCCTTCTTCCCGAGCCAGCCTCGACAGGAGGTCCCAGAACTGCCGACGGCCGATCGGATCAACGCCGGAAGTCGGTTCATCGAGGAACAATACTCGTGGTTGATGCACCAGCGCGCAACCAAGGGCTAACCGCTGGCGGACACCCATCGGTAGTCGGCCGGTGAGGTTCGCTTCATATCCCTTCAAGCCGGACATCGACACAATCCATTCAAGCCGCTGATCTGTCGCCTTCCCGTCCAATCCATAGATCCCGGCAAACAGACGTATGTTCTCTACGACCGTCAGATCAAGATAGAGGGAGAAGGCTTGCGACATGTACCCGATCCGTTCCTTGATGGTACTGCCCGCTGTCTTCATGTCAGCCCCCGCGACCCAACCCTCTCCCCCGGTCGGCGACAGGATGCCGTTCAACATCTTGATGACGGTCGTCTTTCCCGCACCATTGGCCCCGAGCAGGCCGAAGATCTCGCCTTGCTTGACCTGAAAACTCACATGGTCCACGGCCCGAAACGATCCGAAGTCACGCACAAGTTGGCGGGCCTCGATCGCGAGCCCGTGATTCTCCGTCCGTTTCGCTGCAGACGGAATTGCCAATACCTGTTGGTTCTCAGCCTGTCCGAGTAAGAGAGAGACAAAGACATCCTCCAATTCAGGATCTTCTACCCGCACCTGATCCGGCTTGATGTCGCCGAGGCTCGCCTCGATGTGTGTCACAGCCTGTGCATGGTCAATGTCTTTGGTGAACACATGGAGTCGAGGACCCAACGCCTCGACTTGTTGATACGTTTGTTTAAGTCGTGTAATTGCCTCCGGTTGTGGTGTGGCTTCAAAACTCACCATCGATCCGGGTGCCAGTGTTTGCACATCGGCGGGAGTCCCGGAGACCAGCACTGTTCCGTTCGAGAGAAATGAGAGCCGGTGAAACCGGGCAGCCTCATCCATGTAGGCAGTGGAGACCAGGACGGTCATCCCCTTTTCTTGGAGCAACTCCCCCAGGATAGACCAAAAATCACGGCGCGACACAGGATCGACACCGGTCGTCGGTTCATCGAGTATGGCCAACTCCGGTTCATGAATGAGGGTGCAGATCAGCCCAAGTTTTTGTTTCATGCCGCCGGACAGATTTTTCATCGCTCGATCGCGGAACTTGTCGAGTCTGGTCATGGCCAGCAGCTTGGTCTTCCGGTCAATGAGATCACGCTCCGGCACCAATCTAAGTCGTGCAAAGAACTCGATGTTCTCTTCGACGGAAAGATCGGGATACAGATTTAGTCCCAGTCCTTGCGGCAAAAAGCCGATGCGTTGCTTCACTCGCTCGGCCGCCCGCTCCGAATCGACCAACGTGCCGAACACCTCGACAGTACCGCCGTCATAGGTCAGCACCCCGGCAATTGCCTTCATGAGGCTGCTCTTCCCTGAGCCGTCCGGACCGATCAGTCCATAGATTTCGCCCTTGCGGATCTCCAGATCAATCCCATCGACCGCCACGTGCTTCTTGTAGCGCTTCATGAAGCCGGACACCTTGACGATCGTGTCCAAGTGCTGAGTGCTAAGCCCTGAGTGCTGAGCTGCAGTTAAATCCATGACCCGTCGGGGTATAGACCTCACACCCCTTACCACTTACATTTCACCTTTTACTTCTCACCTTTCACCACTCACATCCTCGGCTTCACCCACGCCACATGCTCTTTCCATCGCACGATCGCGTCGGCCGGCAATCCCGGGGTCAGCCGGTGGTCCGGGTTTGCAGTCAAGTAAAGCTTCACCGCGTAGATCAGTTTCACCCGTTCATCCGGTGTCTGCACTTCTTTAGGCGTGAACTCGGCTTTCGAAGCGATGTAGCGGATCGTCGCGTCGAACGGCTGATCCGGAAACGCGTCCGTGAATATGCGGGCCGGGAGGTCGAGTCGTAGTTTGCCGATCTGCACCTCTGGAACATAGACCTTGAGATACAAGTGATCGAGATCGACGATCTCCAGCAACGGCGCCCCCGCCGCAACCACCTCGCCGATGTCGATCATCCTCGTTGTAACCGTTCCACTTGTGGGAGCTGTGATCGTCAAATCCCTCAACACGCTTTCGGCTTCATCGAGAACGGCATACGCCTGGTCGCGCTGGCTCTCCCACGCGGAGACGTCGGATTCTTTGGCACGAATCCGCTTCCATCCCAGCTCAGCCTGCGCAAGTTCCTTTATGGCTTGGGTCAGCGCTGACCGCGAAGAGGCAATCTCTTTCTGCGCAACTTCCCATCGCATGACGGCTTGATCCCGTTGCTGGATTGAGGCCTCATCTTTCGCCGCAAGTTCCTTGAAGCGTTGCGCGTCGCCGTAGGCTTCTCGTTCGACCGAAATGGCTTTATCCACAGCATGCTTTGCTTTGGCCACCTGTGCATCCGCTCGCTCGATCGCGAGCGGCACATCCAGATTGAGAACGGCTAATGTCGTATGTGCCGCCTGCACCTGCGCTTCCATCGCCTCGGCTGCATGCTTTGCCTGCTGAACACGAGCGGCGGTCTGGCTATTATCCAGTCGAATAAGCACCTGGCCTTGCGTCACCGTCGCTCCTTCTCTGGCGAGCAATTCCTGGATGCGTCCCGGAAACTTGCTCGCGACGGTGACGTGATCGCCCTCGATACGGCCATTCACTTGAATCAGGCCGTCAGGTAGTCTTTGGTTCAAAACCCATCGGTCGAGCGCAACATAGCCGCTTCCGGCGAGGACGAGGGTCAGGAGGGCGAAGATAATCGGTTTTCGAAGGGTCGCCATCTATGACACTCACTTTAAAACAGCTTCTCGATCTCGCCTTTGGCCCGGGCTAGGTTGATGCGGGACGCATTGAAGCGGAACAGGGCTTCGATCTGATTGTCCCTCGCCCGCGCGACCGACGTTTGGGCATTGGTCACCTCGATGTTGGTGGTCAAACCGGCCGTAAACCGGTCTCGTGCGAAGGTCAGTTCTTTCAGTGCCAATTCCATTCCTTTCTCAGCGACGGCGACTTGTTGCGTGGAGGACTCCAAGGTCAACAGGGCGTTCCGCACTTCCAGCGTAACTTGATCCGAGACATCCTTCATGCGAATCAACTCCTGCCGAACCCGGCTGCGGGTTTCTGAAATTCGACCCTCGCGTTGGCCACCGTCAAAGATCGGAATAGAAAAAGTCAGCCCGATCGACCGAGTCGCCAATGCATCTTCCGGTTTCAAACCGATCCAGCCGTAATCGCCGTTCAACGAGAGGGACGGTATTCGTTCACTGGTGAGAGAGCTGAGACTGAGTGCCGCAAGTTTCTGCCGGTTCTCTTGCGCCCTCAACTCCAACCGCTGTTCCCGCGCAATCGAGAGGGCCTGCTCAGGGGACTGCGCCGCCACCGAAATAAACTTGAGTTCGTCGGTCAGTACTAATCGCACCTCGAAGTCTATCCCGAGGGTACGGATCAGGTTAAGCCGCGCACTCTCCTGTTCGTTCTGCGCGACCAGCAAGCGCTGTCGATCGTTCTCCAGCTGGACCTCCTCTCTCGTCACGTCGAGTCCCGTTGCAATACCGGCTGCCTTACGGTCTTTGGCGAGTTTGACCAATTGCTGGGCCAGTTCAATATCAGCCTCCCGCGCCTTGACCGCCTCGTCGGCCCGTAACGCCTCGATGTAGAGCAATCCGACGGTCGCCATCACGTCACGTTTGGTGACCTCTGCCTCCAGACTCGCAACGTCGACACCGCTCTTTGCCGCACGCCACCGTTGAATGAGGCTGAGACTGAAGATGTTCTGCACAAGCGTCGCGCGCGCGTCATACACTTCAAACGGGTCCGTCACGCTACGTCGCAGGCCCAGACCGGAAAGCCGGTCTGGCGGGAGGCCGAAAGCGCCAAGATTGACCGTCTGGTTTCGACCGCTCGCGTAGCCGGAGATGTTTGGCAATAGGGCACCAAAGCTCGTATTAGCCTGGGCTTGGGCCGCCGCGATACGTTCTTTCAGCAGCTTCACGTTGACGTTATTGTCGACGGCAGCTTGAATGGCCTCGCGAAGACTGAGCGTGAGTTCAGGAGGATTTCTCTCAGACGCTTCCGCGGCCGCAACTCCTGCGACGGTTATGCCAAAGGCTGTGGCAAGGACGAGCAAAATCGTGAGCCCCGTGACCAGGCGCCCCGTCTGTATGCCTGTGAAAAGCCCCATGATCGATTCCGTCCTGACGAAGCTGGCTTGACTGCAAGGAGAGAGCCGGTCGGAGGATGAGATCAGAAACGTTCATTTCCGCTTGGAAATTAATGGGTTGAACGACCACAGTTGAGGCGAAGATGTGAGCACAGGGGAGACTTGCAACAGCAGGAAATCTTCCACTGGTGCAGAACGCGACAGCTTCCGCCTTAAATCAGAGCCGGTTGAGAACTTCTTTCTTCTGAACTCCGCGAACTATCCTTATCTATCGATCCGACGGAGGGAAGAGGCGGTCCAACTGGCTTTCTGGTCACATGGTAGTAGAGCAGAGGAATCACGACCAAGGTCAGCAGCGTCGAGGCCCCGACACCGAAGAGCAACGAGACGGCCAACCCCTGGAAGATGGGATCCAGAATGATGACGAAAGCCCCGACCATCAGTGCAGCGGCGGTGAGAAGAATGGGGCGTGTGCGAATGGCACCCGCCTTGACAACTGCTTCAGATAAGGACACGCCCGCACGTTCTTGCAGTTGAATGAAATCGACGAGGAGAATGGAGTTCCGGACGATGATCCCCGCCAGCGCGATGAAGCCGATCATGGAGGTCGCGGTGAAGTACGATCCGGTCAGCCAATGTCCAGGTAGAATACCGATGAGCGTGAGCGGAATGGGCGCCATGATGATCAACGGCGTGACGAACGATTGAAACTGGCCGACGATCAACAAATAGATTAGCAACATAGCTACGGCAAAGGCGATACCCATGTCACGGAATGTTTCGTAGGTGATGTGCCATTCTCCGTCCCACTTCATAGCGATCTTCTCTTCAGACCAGGGCTGCGAGGCATAGTACTGTTCGATCTGATACCCCTCTGCCGCGCGAAACGCTTCTAGTTTTTTCCCAACCCCTAGCACACCATACACCGGACTCTCCGCTTGCTCCGCTCCTGGGCCGCCGACATCCGCGACAACATAGACGACCGGCTTTTGATTCTTGTGATAGATCGCCTTGTCCTGGACCGTTCGCTCGACCGTGAGTAGTTCGGACAACTGCACGATGCCCCCGGCACTCGTGCGTAACCCAATCTCACCGAGATGCTCCAGACCAGTCCGCTCGGCCAGCGGGAGGCGGAGCACGATTTGGACCGGACTCTTCTCTTGCGGGATATGGACGAGGCCAGCCTTCGTTCCTTGGAGCGCCATGCGCAGTGTGTTGACGATTTCCTCGGAAGGAATCCCGGCGAGGGCTGCCTTGGCGCGATCAACTGTGAAGACATATTTCACCTGATCCGCCTCGATATAGTCATCCACGTCGACCACCCCCGTGGTGGATTCAAAGAGCGTTCGAATCTCACGGGCCACGGCAAGCTGCCTGTTGTAGTCAGGACCGTAGACTTCCGCCACAAGGACTGATTGAACAGGGGGCCCCGGTGGCACTTCGACGATCTTCACATTGGCTCCATATTCACGGGCGATCTCTTGAACCAGTGGACGAATCCGCTGGGCGATTTCATGGCTCTGAGCGGCACGTTGGTGCTTCGCGACGAGATTGATCTGAATGTCCGCCTCGTGAGGTTGCTCCCGTAGGTAGTAGTGCCGGACGAGTCCACTAAAGTTGAAAGGGGAGGCCGTTCCGACATAGGCCTGATAATCCCTCACTTCCGGAACCGTCTTCACATAACGTCCCAGCGCCTGGGCGACCCGGGCGGTCTCCTCGAGCGTCGTCCCCTCCGGCATATCAATCACCAGTTGGATTTCGCTCTTGTTGTCGAAGGGGAGCATCTTTACGACAACATGACGGGTGTAGAACAAGAGGGTCGATCCGACAAGTAACAGCCCGACAACGGCCAGAAACGCATAGGCGAGGAGCGGATGGGCCAGCAGCGGAGAAAGGAGCCGTCGATACATTCGAGCCACAAACCCTTGCTCATCGCCTTCATGGTCGACACCAGCAACAGCAACTCCAGGGCGATAGCAGGTCTGACAAAACCACGGGATCACGATGAAGGCAACCAGCAGTGAGAAGAACATCGCAATGGAGGCGTTGACGGGAATCGGCCTCATATAGGGCCCCATGAGCCCAGAAACAAAGGCCATCGGCAGAAGCGCGGCGATGACGGTAAATGTCGCCAGAATCGTGGGATTTCCGACCTCATCGACCGCCTGGATGGAGGCGTCCTGGTGAGCGGTGAGACGCATCTTCAGATGGCGATAGGTGTTTTCGACGACCACGATGGCATCGTCCACAAGAATGCCGATCGAAAAAATGAGAGCAAACAATGTCACTCGATTGATCGTGTAGCCGATCATCATTGACGTGAAGAGCGTGAGCGCAAGGGTCAGAGGAATCGCAATCGAGACAACAAGGGCCGGCCTCGGCCCCAATGCCACACCAAGAAACACCACCACCGCAACCACGGCGATCAAGAGGTGCCAAAGCAGTTCATTGGCTTTCTCTTGAGCCGTTTCTCCGTAATTACGTGTGACGGTTACACGAACGTCCGATGGAATGGTTACGCCCTTCATCTCGTCGACTTTCCGGATCACCTCGGCAGCGATGGTCACGGCATTCATACCTGCTTGCTTCGCAATCGCCACCGTCACAGCGGAGGACTCGTGAGAGGTGAGAAGTGAAAAGTGAGAGGCAGGCGCATTCGTTTCACGTTTCACGTGTAACGTTTCACCGGCGCCTCCGGCGCCTAAGCCAAACCAGACATAACTCGTCGCCTCTGCAGGCCCATCCATCACTTCCGCCACTTGGCGCAAGTACACCGGTCTCTGCTCATTGACGCCAACGACCAGACTTTCTAGATCTTCACGTGACCGGATGAAGCGACCCGTTTCTACCAGAAAGCTTTGATTACGACTGTCGAAGCGGCCGGTCGACAAGGCGCGATTCTCACCTTTGACAACGCTCGCAATCTGCAGAGGCGTCAACCCGTAGGCCTTCAATCTCGTGGGATCGATCTGGATGCGCAGCTCGCGCGGTCGCCCGCCCACGATGAATCCAGCCGAGGTGCCGGCTACCTTCTTGACTTCCTCTAAGACCTGTTCAGCAAGCCGATGGAGCTCAAATTCTCCGTAGCGCTCACTCGACAGCGTGAGGGTAACAATCGGGACATCGTTCACATCCTTCGGTTTGACCAGAAACGGCTCGGCCCCGGGCGGTAGGAGATCTTGGTTCGCCATCAACTTGTCATAGAGATCAACCAGGCTCTGCTCCATCGGCTGGCCGACATAGAAGCGGACAATGATCAGGGCGTCGCCGGGCCTGGAAATCGAGTACACATACTCGACTCCCTTGATCTCGGAAAGCTTCCGCTCAAAGGGCTTGGTGAGTTGTTCTTCGACGATCTTGGCTGATGCCCCGGGAAACGGTAACCAGACATCGGCCATCGGCACGACGATCTGTGGCTCTTCCTCACGAGGTGTACCGACCACCGCAAACAGACCCAACAGCAGCACACCCAGCATGATGAGCGGTGTGAGTTTACTGTCGATAAAGAGGGCGGCGATGCGGCCTGAAAGGCCAGGGCGGTATGGGGAGGGATGGGAAGTCATTGGTCATTGGCCATTGGTGAAAGGAGGGCCTGAATCAAAGAGTTCAAGGTTTTTACCATTGACGAATGACTATTGACCCATGACGTTCTTTCCCGACGCCGCTGCCGTCTCGACGACCTGAACGACTGCTCCGTCAATTCCACGACTTCCATCCGCTAAGACTCGCTCGCCCTCGTTGATGCCGGATAGGATCTCAACCTGTTTGTCGAACCTCCGCCCGACTTTGACCCATCGGAGCCGTGCGATCCGGTCTACTCCGACGACGTAGACACTGCTGAGCTCGCCTCGCTCGACCAGGGTTGTCACAGGAACCAGAATGGTTTGGGTGACACCCTTCTCGAGAGGAAATCGGCCGAACATCCCAGTCCTCAGTCCCTCTCCCTTCGGCAGATCGACCTTGACCATAAAGGTATGGGTTTGCGGATCTCCCGCGGGAAGAATTTGGCTGACTCTGCCGATCAACTCTTGGCCGCCTAAAGCGTCGATGAGGATTGGGATCGTATCGCCTCGAGACACCGACCGGAGATCTCCCTCCGCGACCGTGGCTTCCAGGCGAAGATGTAGGGGATCTTCCATTTTGAGGAGCGGCTGACCAGGTGACGCTAATTCTCCTGCCTCTACTTTTTTCTCGGTAATGACCCCGTCGAATGGCGCTCTCACCGTCGTATAACTGAGCTGAGCCTCCACTGCCTTGCGATTCGCCTCTGCCACGCGATACGCCCTGGTCGCATTCTCCATCTCCTGTTTCGAGACCGCATCTTGGGCATAGAGCTGGTTCATCCGGTCGAGATGCGCCTTCGCATTCTCGATCTCCGCATGCGCGCGGGCCAGGTCTGCCTGGAGATCTCGGCTATCCAGCTGGATCAAGAGCTGCCCCTTGGAGACCTTCGAACCTTCTCGAACCAGTAATTTATCGATGGATCCTTGGATACGACTGGAGAGCGTGGCTTGGAAGATCGGAGCAACCTGACCGGTTACTTCAACACGAATCGGTACGGATGATGGCTTGGCCTCCACGACTGCAGCCTGAATGGTCTTCTGTGGAACAGCGGATACCACCGGTGCGGCCGGCTCTTCCTTGGATCCGCAACCGGTTAGGAGCAGGGCCGCGAGGACCATGTAGTTCGTTGGGTTGACTCTCATCTGCGTGATGTATTCCTCCGGACTCAGGCTTCGCCCGCAGCAGCTCGAGCATGGTCTTCACAGTGATCCTGAGTGTGAGCCTGTGCATTCTTCTGATCGTCCCATGTCCCGCGCTTGGCCCCTAGCTGTCGAAGGAGACATTCGGCTGTTTTGAGCAACTCCTCTAAGCGACGATCTGGTTTCGCCCCATAGTGTCCCCGATCGAAGATGGGAACCTGAAGACAGACTTCCGCTCGATACTGACGTTCCGGAGCATACATAACGCGATGCATCGGAGGTTCGGGATATTCGCAGGGTTTCAGAAGATCCAGCGACTGAAAGAACACACGGCAAAGCCGTCGAAGGTCACCGATGAGGTCGCGCAGCTCGGTGTCCTCGCCGGACGGCAGATGCTTGGGATCCTGAAAAGCAGCATAGAGGTTGAGTTGAAACCCGATCTGCACGATCTGATTCGATCCGTCTCTCACATAGAAAGGATCGTGGTCGAAGCAGACCTTCCGAGCGGCAACCATATTGCGCAGATCCTGCTCGCTTGCGAACGCATCCGTCAGATTCAGCGGTATTGCCATCGTGTCTCACCACCCGTGGAGAAGCCCAGCCGTCCCCTCAGGACAAGGCAGCTCGTTAGAAAGTTACGATTATTCTTCTACCCCAAGGCGACGTAACAGTGCCATCATCGGACACCAGCCGGTAAAGGCCGATTGAATCAGGTTGACTGCGACAAAAGCAGCAACATAGTTCCAGTACGGATGGACGGTCGCCCCTAGAATCACCGCGGCGAGCACGAATACACCGGCAATCAATCGCAAACGTTCGTTGAGTTTCATGTGGCCCTCCTTTTCTCTTGCCTATGGGAGGCACGGACCGAGCAAAGGATTCAGGCGAGAAAGGGCCGTTATCCAACGACTTCGCGTTTACCGATCCCTACGGCATCAAGAATCGCTTTCTCGAAAAAGGGCTCGCTGACACCTCGTTTCATTTTCATCAGGAAGTACTTCTCAAGGGCGATCTTGGCCAGGTGGACCCATTTGCCTTTCTTTGCCCAGGTGACGTTGCGTGGGGCCATCTGCGGCAGAGCGACGAACGCCATCCCCGTATCACCCATGTCCGCCAGACAGATCGCATTCCACGTTGCGGTTTCTTTCTTCGCATTGTTCTCGATGTCAGCCTTGATGTTGTGCACGGCCGCCGACACCATGGATTCGATCATGTACCCGGTCTTCGGTGCACCGGTCGGGACCGGCGTCTGCTCGACCGGCGGGATGGCCACACACACACCGACCGCGTAAATATTCTTGTACTTGGGATTCGCTTGGTAGGCATCGATGTTGACGAAGCCTTTGGGATTGCATAGGCCCGACGTCCCTGCTATCGCATCAACCCCGGCGAAGGGCGGAATCATCATCGAGTAACGGAATGATAATTCCTGACCATCCTCCAAAAACATTTTGCCTGGTTGGACTTCTTTGATCGCCGCGTTGTGGATCGATTTGATCGAGTGCTCGGCGAACTCATCCTCCATCAGCCGCCGAGATTTCCCGATACCGGCGAGACCCATGTGACCGATGTAGGGCTCGGGCGTCACGAAATAGATCGGAACCTTCTTGCGAAGTTTTTTCTTCCGCAGATCCGCATCGAGAATAAAGGCCATCTCGTAGGCCGGCCCAAAGCAGGAAGCGCCCTGCGCGGCGCCGATGACGATGGGACCTGGATCTTTCAGAAAGCTCTGATAGGCACCCCAGGCCTGCTCCGCATGGTCTACGTTGCAGACTGACTGTGTATAGCCGCTCGGACCGAGCCCAGGCACAGCGGCAAAGTTGAGTTTCGGCCCCGTGGCGATGATGAGATAGTCGTACGGCACCTCACCTTTCGCCGTGACGACGCGGTTCTGTTCCGGCTCGATACGATCAGCTGCGGCATGGACGAATTCGACCCCCTTCTTTGCCAGTACCGGCCCCAACTCAAAGCTGATGTCCTTGCGTGTGCGCCAGCCGACCGCCACCCAAGGATTCGACGGCACGAAATGGAACGAACTCACGTTTGAAATGACCGTCACCGTATGTTTCTTCTCCAACAGAGCCCGTGCTTCATAGGCGGCGGGTAACCCGCCGATCGATGCGCCGATGATCACCACCCGTGCCATCGTTCACCTCCATGGTTAGTGATGAGTGTTGAGTCCTGAGTGCCGAGCGTAGTGTTTACCTCAGCACCCAACACCCAGCACTCAGAACTTTTTTAGCGGCCGCCTCTCTCGCCACGTTCTGCCCTCTCATGCTGCGGCTTCTCGGGGCGCTCCGTTTGCATATGTTCCCTGGCCCGTTCACGCTCACGCGTCCGTTCACGTTCGTGCAACTGCTCTTTGTCCTTCAACTCTTTATGAAGTTGATCTTTAGTCTGTAGTTTGTCCTTGTCCTGAAGTTGCTGTTGCGTCTTGAGCTGATCGCGGTCGCGATCAAGGTCCTGCGCCGACCCACTGGTGACGAACCCAACTGGTGACAGCAGGGCTGCTGCGAGAGTGACACGTATGATGGCTTGGGACTTCATAAAAACCTCCCTGACTGCGCTACCGGAGCGACATTGCGCTCGGCTGTGGCGGATGTCCCGCCTTTCGAGGCTTGTGCCATCCGACCATGACAGGAGCGCTCATTGGGTGGGAGTCACCACCTCGAAAATGGATTCGCTCTTGAACTGATTTCCTCTCTTCTCCTTGACTGCGGATTGCTAATCGCCGATAGCTATCAGCCGGCTTTGAATCTGTACATGTCATGACAGGTCGTGCAGCGGGCCGTCATACTCGCTAGCCGCTTCAAGAGTTGCTGAGACGTCTCTCGTTGCACGACCGCATCGGCTAACGCATCCATGTCCTTGTGAACTGACATGCCCATTTGCTTAAACGGCAGCGGCAGCTTGACCATGAGTGCCGGCTCCACATCCTCGGCCATGTGCATCCCACCTGCCCTGGCTGCCGATTCCATTCGGTTCAGATCAGGTTCCGACTCTCCCAACTCTCGGATGACGCCGTCCACTGCTTTCAACAGTTGCCGCATCTCCGCCAGAATCTGATCACGTTCAGCCGGAGCCACGAGTATTTCTGTGCGCCCATCGCTTCCCTTCGTGGTCCATCCATTGATGAAGAACCAGCCAAGACCCGTGGCCGTGAGAACCCACAGGACAATACCTGCCATGCACCATGGTGATTTCATTTTTGTTGCTATGCCTCTCCATGCATTGTCTAAACAATACCCTTCATCTTTGAACAGAAAGCGAACATGGACCATCTCTTTGACTGATCAGCCCGTCGAGCTTGCAAGGAGGAAACCGCAGGGTGGGTGAAAGGGAACCCAATAATCAGCCTTGGAAATTCACTGGTTCCGCAAACCGATCAGACCAACCATCGACAAAAGTCGCCCTTTGCCACAGGAGACACCGAACCTTTGTAGCAAAAGGGGACAGTCTCAGTTAGGTTTCACATCCCTGTATCTTTATCCTCACGGACACATACGTAGCAGAACCCTAGCCTACATTATTCATGAGCGCTTCGACTGCAACGCCGATCCGCCGCTGCGACAAGCGTGGTCGCATGCTTAGCGCGGCCAGCGGGCGGGCTCGCCCCTCGTCACCTCAACATACTATTTCACGTATGCTTTGGCTTCTCGGCGCTCCGCACGCCCGTCTCGCATGGCGTCTTGGCAGTTTCGTTACGAACCGTCATGAATAATGCAGGCCCGGCTGATCACTTCGTCTCCGTTTCATGGTTTTCAGTCGACGAACCCCGTTGTTTCTTCAACCAATTTGTAGGGAAGGCGACCAGATATGAGGAATAGGTGTATAGCTGCCGACCAACCGGGAGAGACTCCTTGCCTGAGATCTGCCGCGAACCCACCTTCATCCACCGCACACAATGTGGTCGCTGGCTCAGGCTTCTTTATGCTTACGCTACGTTATGTTATGTTTCCGACCATGAAGGCTGCGTTCACGATAGCGGCCAGCGCTCTTTACCGGGAGACGAGACCCGCTGCCATAGGACAGTCACAAGTGGGAGGGACGCGTGTATGAGACAGACGTTTGGGGTGCTGAGTTTTGTCATATGTTTGAACATGACCGCAAACTCCATGGCGCTGGCAGCCGACGCCGGCGAGCAGGACTTTGCCAAAGGAGAGAGTCTTTTAAAGCACAACCAATATGCCGAAGCACGTGCGACGTTAGAGGCGGGGCTCATCAAAAATTCGTCTAATGTGCAGGCTCATTTCAATCTGGCTGAGGCCTGTCGAGGATTAGGAGCCTGGGACTGCGCGGAAGAACATTACGAGACCGCGTTACATCTGGATGCAAAATCCAGGATCACGGGGACGAGGGAACCACGGTTAAGCAAAATGAAGGTATGGCAGTTGCTGGAGGAAGTGACAGCATGGCGCTTGCTGGAGAACGCGAAGAGTCTGATTGCCAGTGGGCAGGCTCATCCCGACAAGATGAAGCAGGCGGAGGAGGCCCTGGACGGCGCTCATGAGCTCGGCCTCAATAATGAGCAACAGGCCGTCTATGAACAGTTACAAGCGAGATTCCCTGGGCGACGTTCAACCACCTCGCCGGATAGTCTGAAACCAGATGGATCAGCAGGAGAGGCGTTCCAGACCGATCCCCGCAATGTGCCGATGGCGCTGGTGCCGGCAGGAGAATTCACGATGGGGAGTACGCTGAAAGCCGACGAAAAGCCCGTGCATCACGTCTACCTTGACGCTTTCTATATGGACAAGTACCACGTGACGGTGGGGCAGTATGCCAAGTATCTGGAGGCGACCGGCGCGGAGGCACCGCCGGAGTGGGAGATCATGAACCAACCTCGCCATCAGAAACGTCCGGTCGTGAACGTCAGCTGGTCGGATGCAGCCACGTACTGCAAATGGGCCGGCAAGCGTCTACCGACCGAGGCGGAGTGGGAAAAGGCGGCTCGGGGGACGGATGGCCGTCTCTATCCCTGGGGCAACGGGGCCCCCACCAGGCTCCACGCGAATTTCGGCAAGAAGGAATGGGCGAACCATATGGCGTTGGTTCCGGTGGGGATGTTCGAAATGGGCAAGAGCCCCTACGGTATCTACGACATGGCCGGCAATGCCTGGGAATGGGTCAACGACTGGTATGACCATGACTATTACAAGAAGAGCCCAACGAAAAATCCTCAAGGACCGGCAACAGGCAAGTCGAAGGTCGTGCGGGGTGGAAACTGGCTCTATGTTCAGGAGTTTTTGCGCTCTTCCTTCCGTTTCAATGCCGATCCATCTGGTCGGCAGTTCGGCTACGGGTTTCGTTGCGCAAAGACTCCGTAATCCTGAGTGGCTTGATCGGAGTGATAGAACCCCGGCCTCACTTTGTTCTCAGGAAGGTTTCATGCTTACTCGATGAGGTAAGCCAGAAGATGTCGCCGTGCAGGTCAAGCAAGTGGTTCGTCCAATCCCACTATGACCGTGCCAGCATCGCCGCCGTAATCACGACGGCCAAGGCGATGAGTAGGGACAATCGAGGGAGCCAGCGCGCGGTTTTGAACACCACCTGCTCTCCCGCCGTTCGCTTGGATTCTGGAATCGCACTGACCCGGCTGACCTGGGGACCAAGCACGAGGTCATGCAGCAGCGTAAGGAGCAGCAACAGAGCGACCAGCGTCAGCTTCACGATGACGATTCCCGGCCAGGAGGAAGGGCTCGCGACAGCGACGCCGCGAAGCGACAATAACATCGGACCGGTCATTACGAGTATCGCTATGGCCACCCAGACGATGGGGCGAAAGCGGAGCGCGGCAGACCGAAACAGCGCCATGAATTCCGGTACTGCTTTCCGGCTTCTCACCAACGGCGCCAAGACCAATGACAGAAAGATCATGCCGCCGACCCAACTGACCGCAGCGAGAATGTGCAAGATAACAAGCGTGGAATACATACTGAGCTCTCATGATTGCTTTGATGAGACCCATCGTTCCTGGACGACTGCACGCGCACTCAGCGCAGTGCCCGCAGGAAGATCCGGTCGGTCACGGGGGGTTCTGATCCGCCATCAGCTTCCCGTAGACTTTTCCCCGACTTGGTTCGGACCAGAGTGGAACCCTCACCAGCGGCTCACGATGGTAAGCCGTGATCGGTCAGTCCTTGGCCTCGAACCACAGATTCAATGAAACCGTTTCATTCGCCGTGATAGTCAGCGCCTGTTCTCGCATGCCGAGAATCGGATGCCACACCTTGAGGCGGTACTTGCCCGGCGGAAGATCATCGATGGAGAAGACTCCTGCTGCATCCGTAACCGAAAAATAAGGGTGGTCGATCGCATAGCCCCAGCTCTGCATATAGGGATGCATGCTACACTGCATGCTGAATACTCGTCGCCCGTTGACCAACTGCACGGCCTCGGTCGTCCCGCTCACCTCCAAGGATGGGCGATAAAAAACCATATCGCCTCCCGTTTGGTCGAACGCATACCCTTGAATGTCGTGCGGGACGGGATCTCGATTAAACACCGTGATCAGCCGTTTATCGCCGACCACGGTCACAAACGGCACAAACCGACAGCGGCTTGCTTCCACTTGGGCATCGGTGAAGGGAAAAGGCTTTCCACGCTCCACACCCTCCACCATGACCAACACGTCCTTGAGGCCGCCGTCAGGCCTGACCGTGATTTCTCTCATGAGCCGATACCCGTTGAGATCAGACCGCTGAGTGCAATATTCGTGATCGAGATAACGACGCAACTCGAATTCCTTCGGCGGCGGGACGGTACCGATGAAGGTGACGGTGCCACGCACGGTAGCCCCCTCCACCACTGGCACAGACTCATAGGCCCGGGCCTCTGTTCCCAGACACATCATCAGGACCACGAGCACCCAGCCAACCAAACAGTCTCCCGTTCTGAACCTTTGTTTCACATTGTCCTTCCTTCGCACCCTGCTCGTCTCACACTGGTTGCGTGATCTCATGCGGATCGACCTGAATCCGGTCACGGAGACACCTCACTGCCGAGGGTCTGACCGTCGGCACAAGTATAGGTCGCAACCGGCTTGGGCAGATCGTCATGGGATATCGAGATGATCCCGCCGATATCCAAGCTAAGCGTTGCACACAGAGACCGCAGAAAGCTATGGAATTGTTGTACCGCATGGTTCGGGCAGGCGCAAGACCGCGTCGGCGCGGCACATCTACACGTGCATGGCTCCTGCGGCCCGCAGTTGTGGATACATTCCCGTTTCGTAACCGGCCCCTATGTAGAGGCTTCAGGAGAAGAGGACACCCGCCGTCCACGAAGCTGGGCCAATAGCTTGCGTCCGCGACTTTTCATGGCGGCACTCCCGGTCTTGGTGAGCGATGAAAGGATCGGTCTAATTGAATTCGTTAAGCTCGGATCCTGCTTCGTCAGGTCGGCCAAGCCCTGCATCGCAAACGTCTTCACGATGCGGCTGCGATCCCTCAGATAGCGTCGAAACACCGCCGTAACAATCATGCAGTCCCTCCTCGACAACTCCAAGCGCGGAAGGACCTGAGCCAAGTGCCAGCGCAGCTCCGGCTGTTCCGCACCAGCCGCTAACTTGATGAGTTGAACTCTAAAAGGCCGAAGCCACTCCGGATTCTTCACGGTGAGTTTTTCCACCACATCGGCGGCCCGCATGCGGACAAGCTCGTCCGGATGGCGCAAGCCTTCTATCAGGTCGGGGAACAGCATCGGTTGCCGGCGTACGATTGTCACTACCTCATTGGAACGACCGATGGAGCGCCGATCGCCACCCCGGAGCTTGTCTAAGATGGTTGGTTGGGCATTCATACGCAAACGAGCCTCCACCTTACCGCCATCAGACTGACCGGATCGCATCAACCCGCAGCATCGATGAGATTCAGCATCAACCGGAGCAAGGTCCTCCACCCGGTTTCGTTGTTCACTTCGATCAATGGCGGTCGAACGTGCTCACACGGCCATTCCTCAACTATTCGATTTAGGTCACCCATCTGAGCATGGTCTTTTCAGGAACCGGATGCTGAGGATCGCGCACTCCGGCCAACATGTCGCCATGATATTTCTTCAATTGCCGATACCACACGGCCGGTGTGTCCGATTCCAAGTTCAATAACATACTTCCATGCAGGCCGAACCCTTGTTCCTGCGATTCCAGAACGTGCCGGTCCTGACCAAGAATCGTCCTGAGAGTCCGGCGGACCAGCCATCCGACAGGAAACCCGCGCAGAAAGTTCCACCCCACGCAGATATCGAATCGGCTTCGCTCGTCAGTCAGCGGGGTGGCCACCAACATGACGGACGCGAACCGATCGCCGATGTCCCATCGCTCCAAATGGATGCCGGGCAAGACAAAGTCGACCGTGGTCGTCGCCGATCCCAGCCTTGGAGATAACGCCCGAAAGATGAAGGTGTCCGGCAGTAAGACATTCTGCGAGATCGTACGAAATCCCAGCGGCAATCGCGTGAAGACCTTCTTTTTCTCCATGGCTGCCTCCCGCCGCCTGAAGTAGTTGTTGTGCACGAACGGGACATGAGCGGGATCCATGAGGCTATCCACCGCGAAATCCCACCGGACTTTTGCCTGGGCGGACTCACGCACGGAAACCATTGGACCGCCGTCTGCAGGAATCGGCGACGAGGGTTTCGGGCACCGATCGTTTCCCATGTAAACCCACACCCACCCGTTCCGTTCCTCTGCCGGAAATGTCCGCACGCAAGCCGAGGCCGATGATGGATGCGGTGCGGTACCGAGGGACGGAACCTCGACACACTCACCCGAGGAGATGAAGCGCCATCCATGAAACGGACAACGCAAGGAATCCCCTTCCTGCCGGCCTGAGGAGAGTGGGACGCCTTTATGGGGGCAGCGGTCGTATAACGCCTGCACCAGGCCACGCCGATCCCGAAAGAGGACGAGCGGTTGGTTGCAGAGGACTGCAGGGCATGGCCGGCCGACGCAGACGTTCCTACTTTCTGTGGCAATATACCAGAATCCTTCGAGCATTCAGTCCTGTGGGATTAGTCGCCAAGTGTATCGGGCGTTTCCTTGAGCCTTCGACGGATGTAGGTGAAGATTGAGCTGGAGACGAGTGCCGGGAACCACTTCATGGCTCCCGGCAACGCCATTAGCGGATACCATCCTCCGCCTTGCTCGTTCGCTATCGGGCGACTAAAACCCGATCGCCCCATAGATGCCGGCAGTCCAGAAATTGTTCACGGTGTTGGTTTGGTTGGAGGCCAGATGGAATCGGCTGTCGAGACCAAGCCACAACTCTTTCCACACACGAAACTCGGCGCCGCCACCGAACTGCACCCCGATGTCCAAGTAATTGACCTGGCTGGACGTCGGGCTAATGACGTGGAAATCCAACCCGGCCGGAATGATCCAGGGTTGGAAATCCGTTCCCTGCCGGAACTTCACTTTGGGGGCTACGCTGACTGTCAGCATAGTCAGTTGCACCTTGCTCAGACCGCCATTACTCACTCCCGTCACACCGGTGGTATCTCCATTCCCCACGTTGGCAGAGGTCCACCTCTTGAATTCCAACCCAATCTCACCGACGAGCGCCACGCCGTTCATCATGCCCCACAGATCCTTGGTGACCATGAGGTCCGTTCCCCCGCCGATGTAATACCCTCCGGTCCCATCGTTCTTCCCTGCCACCCCATGGCCATCGGTGATCAACTCACCACCGCGATCGCTCAGCAGCTCGCCATAGCCTCCGCGAAAGAATACGCGGTTCCCCGTCGCGGTGGTTTCCTTTGTCGTATCTTGGGCCAGAACAGTCCCTCCGTCCGAAAACGCGCTCGCCGCCGCCAGTGACAATACGACAGCCCACACTCTGATGTTCCCCCTGCTTCTCAATACCCGCATGACACTCTCCTTCCCTGGTTACGCATCGAGGAGCACGGCCCTCCTTCGAGCAATCAACTGACAATATCTGATCGCATGCGCCTCATCTGGCTTGCTCAACTCTCAACCGACCACTCACACGTCCACCTCCGTGATATGCAGGTTCGGACACCAGTCCACTTCCGCCCGGCGTGCCACTTCCCTGAGCTGACTCGCAATCGGAGGAGATCCTTGATCGCGCGACAGCCCCATACAGCGTGAACAAATAAATCGGCAGTGAGACAGGCATGATCGCTCGAGACATCCTCTATCAGCTCCGACTTTTTCCGCCTGCTCAAGACAATAGGCCTTCGCGTCGCGGGAACTGAGGCTCTCCTGATAGCAGCGGAGGGCGGCATAGAAGTTGATCCGGCTCACGACGAGTCTGCCTTCGAGTGTGATGTGGACATCGCGCAGGTCCCAGGCTTCCTCGATCATTCGCGCAACGATCCCCACCGACGTCGGAAAGTCGTCAAAGTACGCCACGTACTCGGCCCCCTCCTCATCCGCCTCCGCGTCGCACACAGGTGCCATTCGGATCAGCTTGAGCAGCGTCGGGGCGTCAACAACCTGTGCTTCAGGAATTGCGATTGAGAGATGCACCACCAACTCCAATAGGGAATAACATCGTTATCTGATGGATCATCCCGCCTGACGGCGAGATTGCATCCGCGTTGATCGCCTGATTGGCCCTCGCCCCGCGCATCAAAGCGGCGGGGCAGAAATAGGCGACTGTGTCCTTCTGGCTCCAATAGGTGTATTGGATAGCCTGTTGATCCGATCGTGTGACCGTCTCGGCCAGCTCCTCTTCTAGACCAACCACCAGACGACTCATTTCACGAGACCCCTTTCGCTGTCTCGTGCTTCGTTCCCGATGCAGTGATCTGTAATCAGCCGGGCCTGAAAAAAATGAGGGGGCCACTCTCACCTGTGCCCCCCTCATCGCTGACACGTGGCGGCCGGGACTGCCGCTCACAATGGGGTGAACTGTACTGGATGTCGAGAGGGCAACTCGCCACCCAGCCCACAGAGAGAGTTACACCTCCCTGCGTTGCTGTAACGAATCAGCAACTGTCGTGCCATTCGTGGCCGTCGTTCCTCAACAGAGGATTCGCGCATCAGAAGAGAAGATGAATAGCTTTCGTCAACCTCGATGTCTGCTCCTGCTACCCCGGAGACTCCACGCTCTTGGACAGTGCTGGACTGTTTCTCCTCACTCGCTCACATATCATTCGCGTAGGCTGTCCATACCAATGGACATTCGCTCCCGGAATGCAGGGGAGAAAAGGGACATCCAAACCGTCACGGCCTGTTGCAGCTCGCAAGATGAGAGCACCACAAGCTGAAAGCAGGCATGGCTTTTCCGTCGTCCGATTCGCGCTCCACGTTCATGGATGCATGAATGGATCCGAACAATACGTACAATCGCGTCGATGAAGAATGCGGTGGATGAGATCGATCTGATCGGTGGGGAGATTCAGTAGATCAGGCGGCTTGGTCTCCCGATCCTCACGTAGCGGGATTCATCAGGCGAATGGGGCAGCAGTCGAAGACGCCAGTTTTGATCTTCTGATGAGGCGCTCTCACGACGTGGGAAACAGTGACCCAAGAAAGGAAGGGGACAAGAGAACCGGTAATACTTATTGGGGCTGTTGAATAATGAGCTTTTTTGAGGGAATTAAATTTCTAACTCGTTGATTTCATGATGGTGCAATTTTTTAAACCTCATCATTTTTGTCATTATTCAACAGACCCTTATTCGATGCGATACGCGCGAAGTTTGTTATAGAGGCTCGCTCGACTGATTCTGAGCAATTTGGCTGCTTTCAATCGGTTTCCTGCCGTTTTTCGCAGGGCATCAACGATTCGAGTGCGCTCCGTTTGAGCCACCGCGCCACGCGACGCCGATCGTAAACTTTCGTCCTCTTCCCCCAGAGCCTGGTCAAGAAGATCCTGGCAAGGCAGCAATGGGCCGACCGTCGTCACCACGGCCCGCTCGATATAGTGCTGCAACTGTCTGACATTCCCCGGCCAAGGGGCATCACGCAACAACCGCAAAGCCCTCTCATCCACCTGTCGAATCGGCTGATGATGTCGTGCACAGGACCCCGTGACGAAATGCTTGACAAGCAATGGGATATCGTCTCGACGCTCCCGAAGAGCCGGTAAATACAGTGGTAGGACGGCTAATCGATAATAGAGGTCTTGACGAAATGCCCTAGCTTTCACGAGTTCGGCCAGATCTTTGTTCGAGGCCGAGATGACCCGGGCATGGATCTTGACGGTTCGCGTCCCACCCACCGGTTTGATCTCCCCCTCTTGCAGAACGCGGAGCAACTTGGCTTGAAAAGTCGGCGTCGTGTCGGCAATCTCATCAAGGAAGATCGTGCCACCGTCGGCCTCGTCGAATAGGCCTCGCTTGTTCACCACTGCCCCGGTGAAGGCTCCCTTCACATGTCCAAATAGCTCACTTTCGAGCAGCGTCTCAGGCAATGAGCCACAGTCAACCACAACGAATGGCCGATCCCTTCTGGGACTGAGCGCGTGAATCGTTTTCGCCAGGAGTTCTTTCCCCGTTCCGCTCTCACCTTGAATGAGGACGGTTGCCGAGCTCTCCGCAACCAGACGGGTCATGTCGAAGAGCTGCTGCATGATCGGACTTCGTCCGATCAAGTCACCAAAGCCATCCGCAAGAGGTGTGGTACGACTGTCCCCAGCCGTAACGGTGCGAACAGGCTTCGATGTCGTCTGGAAGAGCACCAGCATCGAGCTGACGGACCCATTCGCATCCGTCAGTGGAAAAGCTTGGTGCATCCCACAGGCCGTGCCGTCACCTCCTCCTGCGCACGAGACACACTGCACCTCGGGTGTCTCGAACACCTTGGTCGCCGGACAGGCCTCACAGGGGTCGGCCCGCTGGGCAAAGGCTTCGTAGCATTTGGCGTGGGGACGGCTCGTGGGTGTGTTCTCCTGGACCGACCAGGCTGCTTCGTTCGCATACACGACGTTGAAGGATTGATCCATGACCGCCACACGGTCAGATAGACTCTGTGCCAGCTGCTTGATTGCTTCGACTCGCGCGGTAATGATGGGATCGAGGGGTACTGATTTATTGGAGCTTTCTGGGTCAGGCAAGGCGATCTCGCTTCTGGAGATGAGGCGCCCGGATCCTATGGCCGATGGCAGCCGACACAAAAATGATGTACCAAGGGAACTCAACGGGGCTTTTTCGTTCTTGTCATAAACCATACGCTATCTGCTATCAGCTCCCGGTCTATGATTGAGTAATTGTTGCACACAGTTCTTTAGGTCCGCAATACGGACCGGCTTGTCGAAGTAGGCATCCGCCCCGGCTTTCATCACCCGAGCTCTCAGACCAGGATCCCCGAATGCCGTGATCACGATAATCGGACACCTGGCCACCACCGTCCGCAGCCGACTGATGTAATCATCCCCTCCCGCCGGCATTCGCAAGTCAGTCAGGATCGCATCCGGCACGGATTGCAGGACCGCCAGAAACGCTTCATCTCCATCCCTTGCTTCACGGAGTTGATACCCCATTCCGCAAAACTCATCACACAACAGACTTCGCATCTCTCGGTCATCTTCAACAATCAGGAGCACCGCTGTCTTTTCCTTTGCCACAGTTGCCATCCTCATCTGTGTATATCCCGGCCTAGTGGTTTGACGATACAACGAGCAAGGGTGATGCCTGAGAGAAAGACAACCAAACTGAGCAATTACTCAGAGAAATTCGAACGGAAGAAATCGCGAACAACGCTTCAGTGGCGAGAAAGACCACAGTTATGAGCGCATCTGCTGTTGCGGGATGCTACAGCATTGAACGTGGGGGGCGAAAGGTAAAAGGTGAAACGATAAGAGGAAGCGATCAGGAATGACCGTGGAAAGTGGTGATTCAGGTCTTACTATCTGCCATCGGCAGTAGGATCGTAAACGTCGTCCCCATCCCTTCCTGACTTTCAACGGCGATGGAGCCCTGGTGTTCTTCAATAATGCCCTTGACGACCGTCAGCCCTAACCCTGTCCCCTTGCCGAATTCCTTCGTCGTGAAAAAGGGATCAAAGATCTTTTTGATCACCTCTCGTGGGACGCCATGGCCCGTATCAGCAACGGTGAGTCTCACCATCTGTGGTTCGGGAGCCAGAGCGACACGGAGAGTCCCGCCCTCCGGCATCGCATGCACGGCGTTCATGACGAGGTTGATCATGACTTGGCTCATCTGGTCCGCATCGGCCAAGACCATTGGACAGGGATCGGCCAACCGCAACTCCACCTGGATCTGATTTCGCGCAAGACGTTCGTGAAACATCTCGAGACTGTCTTCGACCACTTGCTTCAGATCGAGCGCAACACGTTCCGGAGCTTTGCGTCGTGCGAAGGAGAGCAGCTGGTTCATCACCCTCGTAATCCGCTCAACTTGGGTAATGATGGTCTGGAGGCCTTTCTTAATCGGCTCTTCCGTGACGCGATCCATCAAGTATTCGGCTCGGCCAAGAATGACGTTCATCGGGGTCCCGATTTCGTGGGCCATGCCCGAGGCCACCGTACCGAGTTCGGCGATGCGCTCGGTTTTTCGCAACTGTTCTTGCAGTCGCTTCCGTTCACTGATATCCCGCAGCATGACCAGAATCGCCGGACCCTCCTCATCCACAAATCGCGCCGCGCTGACTTCTGCGTCCACGGATCTTCCGCTCAGCGTAACGAGCTTCTCTTCGAGCATGGGCACTTGTGCGCGGCCTTCCACCAACTCGTGGATGCTCTCTCGAATCGCAGGGTGATAATCAGGATGAAACAAGTCCATAACGGATCTTCCCAGGATCTCATCGGCCTTCACTGCACCGAACAGTTTGATCGCCTGGTCGTTGGCGAAGAGGATGCGGTCGCTTCGAATCACCACAATTGCGTAAGGCGAAATGGCGATCAAGCGTCGGTAGCGCTCTTCGCTTTGCCGCAGCAAGTGCTCGGCGCGCTTCCGTTCCGTGATATCAGTGACGAACCCTTCCAGGTAGCTCAGGGTACCGTCCGTGGCATAAATCCCTTCACCCCGTTCCCAAACCGACTTGACCTCCCCCAACTTGGTAAAGATGCGGTACGTCGTTTCGTACGGGCGACGCTGCGCCACCGCTTCCTGAATCTCTTGCCGCACTCGCTCACGGTCACCCGGATGAGTATTGTCGCTATACGAAGTGGATCGTTCTACAAGGTATTCCCGAACGGTGTAACCGGTTAAGTCTGATACCCCTTCGCTGAGGTAATCGAATGTCCAATCTCGATCATTTGGGCAACGATAGACAAAGCCTGGGAGATTGCCGATCAGGGTAGAGAGTTGCCGCTGACTTTCTTGGTGGGCGTCTTCGGTCCTTTTGCGGTCGGTGATGTCTCGGAGGATGACGGTAGAGTATTTCTTATGTTCCACGGCGATATGTGAGATTGATGCTTCGATCGGGAATTCTTCTCCGTTCAAGCGAAGCCCCATCACCATCCCCAGTTTCCCCATCTTTCGGCTCGTCGCGCCGGATTGGCCGAACTCACGCATATGGTGGCGGTGGCCTTCGCGATACCGTGCGGGCAAGAATCGATCGAGCGGCTGCCCAATCACCTCTCGAGTAGAGTAGCCGAACATCTGCTCGGCCGCTCGGTTGAACAACACGACTTTCTGATCCTCATCCACGGTGATGATCGCATCCATCGCGGACTCGATGATGCTTTCCAGCCTCAGTTGACTGACCAGGAGCCGTTCTTCCGCTTCCTTTCGACCGACGACGGCACGTACTGCCTCCCGATCTGCATAGTAGCGTGCCTCTTGTGCCTCCATCATCAACCCCTCGGCATGGGCTTGCTCAACCAGCGAAGACTTCAATTCGTGCTGAGTCTGTCTGTAGCGGATCAGCCCTATCGCGATGACCCAGATGACCATCGTGCCCAATGTACGGTTGAACAGTGCGTAGGGAATTGGGAGGCCGAGCGGGCTTATCAGGACATCAACCCAGGTCAGTAGAGTGGCAATAGCCGAAAAGTAGAGCGGATCTCTCGTACGGGAAGATGTGTGCGTCAGCAGCAGCGGAACGAGATACAGAATCGACACTGTTACGCCGACCGGAGTCAGCAGGTCTAGGGCAAAGATTCCTATCGTGAGAAACGGGACCGCCCAAGGCCTCGTGCGCATAGCAAAACCATCTACAACGTTCATGCAATCCATCCCGGCCTGGGGCAGGATCAGCCGAGGCAACCTTGGTTCAATGATCCAACGGTGGTCGCTATTCCTCTGAGTGAGGCTTGCCTTCGATTTCGGCGAGTTTACGATACAGGGTCTTTCGGTCGATTCCAAGGGCGTGGGCGGCCTGATACTTGTTCCCGCCGGTCTTTTCGAGGACCTTCTTGATGTACTCTTTCTCGAGCTCGTGTAAGGGCAAGGTTTGTTCGGCCGCTTCGTCCAACACACGCCGATCTCCTCGCGCCCCCTGTACTGCCGGAGGCAGATCGTCCGGCGAAATCTTCTCGCCACGGCTCAGTGTCACAGCCCTCTCGATGACGTTTTCTAGCTCTCGTACATTGCCGGGCCAGGCATAATCTATCAGCATGGCGAGTGCCGCCTCGCTCACACCCTTCACGTCCTTTCCACGCGCATTGCCGCATTTCTTGAGGAAGGCCTCCACCAGCAGCGGGATATCCTCCCGCCGTTCCCGAAGCGGCGGCAGCTTCAGTTCGATGACATTGAGCCGATAGTAGAGGTCTTCACGAAACCGCTTGTGCTTCACTTCCTCATTGAGATTCAGGTTCGTGGCCGCGATGATCCGGACATCCACCGAGATCGGCTTCGTCGCACCCACCCGCCTGATTTCCTTCTCCTGAATCGCGCGGAGAATCTTGGCCTGGAGCATCAGCGGCAACTCACTGATCTCGTCCAGAAACAAGGTGCCTTTCTGCGCTTCTTCAAACAAGCCCCGCTTGTCGAGCTTGGCGTCGGTAAAGGCCCCGCGCATATGGCCGAAGAGCTCGCTCTCCAACAGTTGTTCCGGAATGGCCGCGCAATTGACTGGGATAAACGGGGCATCTTTCCGGTCGCTATTGAAGTGAATCGCTTTCGCCACTAACTCCTTGCCGGTTCCACTTTCTCCGGTAATCAGGACATTGGTCGGACTATCAGCCACCCGACGAATGAGATCAAAGACCTCTTGGATCGCCTTGCTTTTTCCCAGGATCTGATGGAAGCTATATTCCTTATGCACTTCTTTTCTGAGTCGGCTCACCTCCCGACGCAGCGATGCCTCACGAATGACCCGCTCGATCACGCGAACCAGGTCATCTTTCTTCACGGGCTTCGTGAGATAATCGCTGGCTCCGTGTTTCATCGCTTCGACCGCCGTCTCCACCGATCCGAATGCCGTCATGAGAATGACGTTGATGTCGGGATATCTGCGTTTGATTTCGGCTAGCAACTCGAGCCCTTCCATCCCTTTCATACGGAGATCGGTCAGGACGACGGCATAGTCTTCCTCGCTCAATAGTTTCAGGGCCTCTTCCCCGCTTCCGGCCATCGTCACTTGATGACCGCGGTCCTTCAGCATGTCATATGCGAGTTCCCGCATATCCACGTCATCATCCACAACGAGGATCGCACCCCAATCTTCCGTCATGCCATGCTCCAAGGGATAAGAATGAGCAAACAGGACCTCTTCTGCCCCATATGGCGACAGGGATCAACCATCTTTGTTGCATTATGCGACATTTTTCATGAGATTGCCGCCTTGAGCGGACAAGGGTGCAAGGGCAGGACCACGGGGCTACTGACCCTGGGGAACCTCTGCTCCTGATTGACTCGTCGAGCCGTTCTGAACCAACCCAAAAGAAACATCGGTTGCGGCAACCGCTTTGATCGGTGGCTCGTTCCCCTCATACCTGATCGGAAACACATACCACCGCTCCTCAGCTGCAAACAGAAGTTTGTAGGTGGTCGCATCATCGCGAAGATATACGTTCAGGAGCGACGAGGTGTCTTGCTGATCCAACCGTGCCCAGTTTGTGCCAAGCTGTGCGGGCACAACATACAGCGCAGCCGTGATCACCGCGAGTGAGAGGTAGGCCCTCGACAGATCGATACCCCGGTCAATGTTGCTGAATCTCACCACAAAGAGTTCGAGTGTCGACGCACATAAGAAGAGAAGAAGAGGAATCGCAACCAGTAAGAAGTCGATCGCAGCAGACACGAAATCAAGCGCGCTGAGTAGCGTAGGGATGCTGAGAAGTCCGACCAGGAACCAGGGACCATACCGGACCGCCGCGACCGCAATCTTGAACCCTGTGGCCGTGGTCACATGACCAAGCCCCTCGATCAGCGTGCGATTCGTGACGGCCACATACCCGAAGAAGAGAATGAGCAGCAGCGGGATCCAGCTCTGACTGAAGTAGATCGCGATCGGAACCTCTTCCAAGACCCACGAGGCTCCAAATGCTGAAAAGTATGATCGGGTATACACCGATCCGGACAGATACGCCGCACCGGTAATCGTGAACAGGGCGATGAAGACCTTTGGCCCCTGTTCGATCAGGCGACGAGCGTTGGCACGAGCCTCTTCAATTTTCTTGTTGTCGCTGGACCGCATGGCTTACGACGCGGAACAGTTGAACGGCCATGAACCTTTTACGCGATGTATTCTAGGATCGACTTGGACGCTGGCGCAATGCGCATTGTGTGGAGGTCATACGTCCTAGCAGTTTGCTGAAAAACTTGGTTTCTGCTTCGCGCACCGTTGCACGATGAGAGAAAGAACTGTGGCACTCTACAGCTCAGAATGCTCAAAAAGGCCGTCCAGAAAGGCCGCAGCGAGCGAAGGGGCGAGGAGGTACATACCAAGCTTCGCTTGACCCGCTCGCTTTGATCACATGCGAGCGGATAGGTACTTTGCCTTCAGTGGTCTCTACAGCGTCGAGGCTCTGAGTGATGCGACCTGCCTCGCGAAGCCGATTCGGCAAGCCGGGGAACGCCGCTGGAGGACTTTTTCAGCATTCTGCTAGCGCCACAAAATCCAGGACACTCCAGCATACGGCAGCACGGCATCCAGCCCTAAGTTCCGTGCCCCTCTCCCGGCATTCGAGATGTGGTGGTATCGCACCCCCAAGGTCAACGCCATGCTGGTCGTTGCGTAGTATTAAATGCCTGGTCCCGTCTCCAGGGCAAAGTTCACCTGACTGCTGTCCTCGGCAAGGCGGGGAGCGAGATCCGTCCACAGTACACCAACTCCGACATCCCAGAAGGGCACCCAGCGCCCGAATGACAGAAGATTGTACTTCAGGACCGCTGAAACTCCCGCTGCGTCACCGGATAATCCGTTCCTGAATCGACCATACAATGGTTCCAACCGAACCGCCAGGTTCCCCGAGAGCACGCCGGCATTCATTTCATCGGTCACAACCACCCCGATCCTGGGCATCACAAAGATGGCATGACGACTTGACGAGTGTGTCTTGCTTGGAAAGAGGAACTCCTCCCAGTACCCTACCGCTCCGCCTGCCTCTATTGCCCCGCGCTTCAAGATAGTCCGGGCGTCCGGTATTATTGTGGTGTCCGACTGTGCCCAGCAGAGAGGGATCACTCCCACCCAGCCCGCGAGCAACACCCCTATCCATGCACCAGAGGACGACATCGTACAACGGATCACCTGCAACACCGCTGCCGATTGGAAGGACTGTTGCCTCATCAAGATCCTTTGAGCCCCTTCCACGATCGCCATGATACTTGTGCCGGTGTCGGTCTCATTCCACAAAAACTGTGTCACTGTACGATCGCGAGGATGGAAGAAGTCAACTGAGTTGAGCGGGAGGTTGCGCTCTCACGGAAGGAGGAAAGGCACCGCACGGGTCACAAACGAAACAGGAGACAGGGGCGGAAGTCTGCAGACCGGAGGGGACGACACAGCAGGAATGACAGGAGGAGGAAAGGCCACGGTCGACTCTGGGATGATGCGACGTCACTTCTGATCATCAGGTTCGATCTGTTTCATGAGTCGGATCGTTTTGCCGGCAAACCAGGCCCTCCAGTCCAGTTTTGTGAAGAGCACTACCAGCGCGAGCATGAGGACTTGCGTCACGACAAAATACCCTCCGAGATAGGCAAAAACCGATCCCTCATCGACAACAACCTTCTGCGCCACCTCCATCGCCATGACCACCCAAACACTATAGGTCAGAAACCGGCCGAGGAACGAGGCCGCCGCCACCGGAGCCAGGGGCAACGACGTGAGCCCATAGGCCATGAACAGCGAGGTCGACGGCAAGGGGCTGCAAGTATAGGCGAGAACGGCCCCGAACGTCATTGCGCGGTGCTGTTCCAGGCGGGCTTTCACCAGATCAACATTCTCCTTGGTGCGCGCGCTCAGCCAGCGTTGCCTCACAAGTAGAAACGCCATTTTCGCAAGCACCAGCCTTCCGGCAGTCGCCGCGGTTGCAGCTACGAGCGCCGTGAGCCAAGGATTCGCGCCGGGGCTGGACAAGGTCATGGCAGACACCACCATCCACGTCGGTGGTGCAAACGCAGGCAGACAATTGAGCACAAAGATGATCGCAAAGAGAGACAGGGTGGTCATCGTTGCATACGTGCACAACCGACCGAGGGTGGCGGCTCCATTGCGGCATTGACGCGTATGCGCCACCAATCAGGCGACCCCGTACGCTCCATTGACTTCACCGCTTGATATGGATGGCCGCATCCGCAACCGATGAATTGTATCGCGTGCGATAGTTTATAGACAGCCGGTAGAAGAATGACGAGTTGGTGGCCTCCACCGGTGTTTCCTCGTTGTATCGGCTCACAATATGTTCCTTATGAGAGAAGGAAAGACACTGCACAAGTCATAGAGGACTCGTGAGGCGGCAGCGAAAAGCGACGGGCTGGAGAGGGAGAAGCAGCAAGAGTGCCAGTCTCACTGGCGCGAGCGGTGCGCCTGACAGGTACTAGCCCGCATGATCCATGATTCTTCTGCTGCAATCGCCGATCCGCTGTTGCGACAAGCCTGCAGCCTTCGGGCTCTCATCGGCAACGACCAGATACGTGCGAACACAGTTTCATGCAGTACAGGCAGCCCTCTCCAGGAAGCCCCTGGGAGCATTTCCCTGGTCTATCCTGATGATTGATCATTCGCTAGCAGTCTGCTGAAAAACGCGGTTTCTGCTTCGCACATCGTTGCACGATGAGAGAAGAAACTGTGGCACTCTACACCTCAGAATGCTCAAAAAGGCCGTCCAGCAAGGCCGCAGCGAGCGAAGGGGCGAGGAGGTACATACCAAGCTTCGCTTGACCCGCTCGCTTTGATCACATGCGAGCGGATAGGTACTTTGCCTTCAGGGGTCTTTACAGCGTCGAGCCTCTGAGTGATGCGAGAACGCCGCTGGAGGACTTTTTCAGCATTCTGCTAGTCTGTCTCCTCACCGCCTTCAATACATGCCTCGCATTGGTCTAATTGGGAGGTGCCGTGCTCACTACAGAAATACCGACGACAGCGGCTGCATGTCATGAAGGTCATCCTGACTCGATCGTCGGCTTCGCATTGAGCACACTGGCCGGCACTGCGGGCTTTGGGCATCGTTATGTCTCCATGACAATTGGTATGAGTTTTCGGGACATAATTTCCATTCGCTCTACACTGATAACACATCGGTGCTCGGCCCTCCAATTTAAAACGGTCGTGTCCGGCTCGTAGTCATCCCGATCGCAATGGTCCCGTTGCGAACCGTCACAAAAGGTGCTTCAGGTCTACTAAGATTACGCTGGACTGAGGCTATGCAGACAGGCTGAGGATGAAGTTCTGTTGAAAGTTCTGAACTGGTCCAGAGTCGTGAGCCGGTTGAGACTCAAACCCAGGGCCCTCGCCTTATGCCGCTCCCCAATATCTACGGTTTGCACAAAGTCCTTGCACTATTTGACACAGGCATTGAGAGACGAGGATGATTACGGTCCTCGACTTTCGAATATGCCACTTATGGCATATCATCCTGTCTGAATGAAGCCAGTCCATTCTGTCGGATCCTTCCGAGAGGACCTTCGCACGCTGCCGGAGACCGTTAAGGAATCAGCTGGATTCCAACTGTTCAAAGTTCAGCAAGGAAAGCAGCCGGATGATTGGAAACCGATGCCGGTGGTGGGGCCTGGCGTGCAAGAACTCCGAATCCGAGATGAAGGTGGAACCTATCGAGTTTTCTTATGTGGTGAAGTTTGAAGAGGCTGTGTATGTGCTGCATGTTTTTGAGAAGCGGTCACAGAAAACGGCACGCGCCGATCTGGAGCTCGACCAGGACCGATATGCAGCGCTTCTCAGATGGCGAAAGGGGGATCGCTCATGAAACGTGTGACTGTGACCAAAGGGAGCGGAAACATTTTTCGGGATCTTGGGTTTTCGGAAGAACGATCCGCGGAACTTATTCTGAAGAGCAGTTTGCTTCGAGCCCTTCAAGATACGATCCGGGGTCGAGGCTGGAAGCAGATCGAGGCCGCCTCGCGCCTTGGTATCGACCAGGCCAAAGTGTCCAAACTCCTCACGGGACAGATATCCGGGTTCTCAGTCGAGCGATTGGTCCATTATCTTTCGTTGCTGGGCCAAGATGTCGAAGTGACTGTAAGACAGGCTCCACGCGGACGACGTCTCGGAACGGTTCATGCGAAGCTCTCAAGCCGATCCAGAACCATGGGTGCATCGTGACTGGACGAACAGCATGATGACGCAACAGTTCTTCGCCGGCGAGATGGTGCGGGAGTTTTCCGGCTTCAGGAAGGTCGCTGAGCGGAAACTCACGATGCTCGACAACGCGACGGACCTGAAAGACCTTCTATCACCTGCAGGCAACCGACTGGAAAGATTGAAAGGTGATCGGGTCGGCCAACACAATATCAGGATCAATGATCAGTGGCGGATTTGTTTCATCTGGATGGCTGACGGACCCCATGACGTCGAGATCACGGATTATCACTGAAGGAGAGAAGACCATGATTAAGAATGGCATGCGTCCGGTTCATCCAGGAGAAATTTTACTGGAAGAGTTCATGAAGCCGTCAGATCCGCCGATTAACGCCAATATGCTGGCGAAAGCCCTCGAAGTTCGGGCGAATCGGATCACGGCGATTATCAAAGGACAGCGTGGCATCACGGGCGATACGGCGGTGCGCCTCGCGGCAGTTTTCAACACCACAGCCGAATTTTGGACGAACCTGCAGAAGACCTATGAGCTGCGGCTTGCCGAACAAGCCTTGCCGGTGAAGGTCAGAAGGCATATCGAGCAACGCAGGTCAGCGCTCGAGACTGCCTGATGACGGGACATTCCGTCTCAGACTCCCTACCATTTATCACCATACAAATTCCCTCTATCTCCTAGAATCCTGTGTGAAGTAAGGAAGCCCCCGGAGGGCCGGAGGCTTCAGAAGAAAACCGCTCAGCGCTTCAAAACGTGAGCGGCGATCCACACCTTCGCTTCGAAGGCGACATTCATGAGGGCCTCGAGGTCGTTGAGACCGAACGAGGTGCCGTTATGCCAGGCACCGGATTGATCCTTGAAGGGCGAGAGTGCCAGGTCAATGGTTTGAACAATGCGCCTCGCGATTGAAACCGGTCGATCACAACCTGCGTCGACCAGACACGGCCGAAGAGCGAGAAAAGGAGTGGGTCACGAAAGATTGTGCTCAGATCTTGTCTAGAGTGTCATCAAAACATGAGCCTGGCTGAATGATGCACATAACAAGACCTGACCCCGCTTCATTGTGAACCGTCACAAATCTTGCGGTAGGTTGATGAAGAGTTCACGAAAGCCAACTTCGGGGAGAATGGATGTGTGCGTCGTTTCGTGTACGAGGGTCCGTCGCCTCATTCGTCCGACATGAGTGAGGCGATGAAGCAAACCGAGGATGAAGATGACTTTAGAAGTTCTGCCTCTCCTTCACAATGGTGAGCCGGCTGGGACTCGAACCCAGGGCCCTCGCCTTAAAAGGGCGATGCTCTACCGACTGAGCTACCGGCTCACAATCGAACGCTGAAACCGGTCGTCAACTTCGTTCTCGCGTCGCTCCAACCTTGCGACGTACCAGCTGCTGTACGCCTCAGGTTTTCGCTCACTGCGGCCTTGTTGGCAACCGATTTGAGCGTCCTCGACAGAACTACAAAATTGAGGCTACGTTCTCGTTCAGCCTTCTCACCGTACTGAACATCCTGCACTTCGATTGCCCCATCATTCTATGTTCTCGACGAATGATGACGCAACAGCCCGCCCATCCTACCATTCCCGGCTGACCGATGACCATTGGCTATTTTCAGGAGCGTTTGGGGCGTCGGCGGGAGCAATTCAGCGGATTTCGCAGCATAATTGTTTCCGCACGCTTTGACCCGGTCGAAATCATGTCGATGCGGCACGCCACCAGCTCTTCGATGCGTGTCACATAGCGTTTCGCTTCGGCAGGGAGCTGCTTATAACTCGTCGTTCCCGTCGTGGCCGTGGTCCACCCCTTCATTCGCTGATAGACAGGCTCACAGCTGGTCACCACATCCAGATCGGCCGGCATCGTCTTATGGATGGTACCGCCATGTCGATAGCCGGTGCAGAGTTTCAACTCCTTACAGCCATCCAACACATCCAGCTTGGTCAGCGCCAGCGAGGTCAGCCCGTTCACGACCGTCGCATGGCGAACCACCACCGCATCAAACCAGCCGCAGCGCCTGGCCCGCCCTGTCGTTGAGCCGAACTCCTTCCCCCGTTCTTGAAGCCCTCGCCCGACCTCATCCGTCAGTTCGGTGGGAAACGGGCCGCTCCCGACTCTGGTGGTGTAGGCCTTCGCAATGCCCATCACCGCATCGATCATCGTTGGTCCGACACCGGTTCCGGTGCAGGCACCCCCGGCTGCGGCGCTCGACGAAGTCACATAGGGATAGGTGCCGAAGTCTACATCGAGATGCGTCCCTTGCGCGCCTTCAAACAACACCGTCTTGTTCTTCTCAATGGCCCGATTGAGCAACATGGTGGTGTCAACGATATGGTTCTTGAGCCGATCGGCATAGCCCATGTATTGATCGAAGACTTTGTCTACCTGAAAGGTGTCGACTTTATAGAGCCGCTCCAAGAACCAGTTCATTTCAACGAGATTCTCTTCGAGTTTTCTCTTGAACAAGGTCGGATTCAGCAGATCCCCCATGAGGATGCCGATCCGCGCCATCTTGTCGGCATAGGACGGTCCAATCCCTCGTCCGGTCGTGCCGATCTTCCGTGATCCCTTCGACTGTTCGGCCGCTCGGTCGATGGCCTTATGATAGGGAAGGATCAAGTGCGCTCGCTGACTGATGGCGAAGTTCTTGCCGAACGTGATGCCCTTGGCTTGCAGCTGATCCATTTCCTCGATCAAGGACCCGGGATCGACGACCACCCCGTTGCCGATGACACAGATCATTCCGCGATAGAGGATTCCCGAGGGAATCAGATGGAAGATGTAGGTCCCCCGTTCGTTGATCACGGTATGCCCGGCATTGGACCCACCTTGATAGCGCACCACGATATCGGTATCACGGGCTAAGATATCGACAATCTTCCCTTTCCCTTCATCGCCCCACTGCGCACCGATAATGACGAGATTTCCCATAGTTCAACGATGTCCCGGTCCCGATTTTGGCACGAAAAAATGGCTCTGACCCGATTGAGAGACCAGAGCCAAGGGGGCTCATGGTAGGTATCACCTACTGTTTTGTCAAGCCGTTCGTCTCAGCTCGTGGGATCGAGATCTGTTTGGATTCGTAATCTCTTGGAAAAGATCGCGCCGGTGGTTTCTTGACTGCCCTGTATCCGCGTGTTAGCATGCGGATTCATTTTCAACATCTTCATTTTTCGAATTAATTTCCCTGACTTCTTCGCGTGAGAGTGGGGCTGTAGCGCAGTTGGGAGCGCGCGTGAATGGCATTCACGAGGTCGCCGGTTCAATCCCGGCCAGCTCCACCACCACGCATATTGTGCAAACCGGTCGTGTTTTGAGGGTCATCCATCTGGTCGCAGCCGGGCCAATCTCTTTGCTGTTGTTGATCTAACGAGCATGTTCGTTCTTCAGCTGTCCACCCGGTTCAACTTCATTCCGTGGCCTCGCCTCCCTACCTGCTGACTTTCTCGTTCGCTCGAGTTCATCTCTTAATGCTCTGGTGATTCCACTTCACACGGAAGGTTTGTGCCGATGCTCCAAATTGAATCGATCAGTAAGCAATATTCCACGAAGGTGCTCCTGACGGACGCCTCCGCACATCTTCGCCCGAATTCACGGGTCGGTCTCGTCGGGCCGAACGGCGCCGGGAAAACGACGCTCTTTCGCATGGTCCTCGGTGAAGAGTCACCGGACAAAGGCTCGATCCGCAAGCGGCCTCGCCTTCGCATCGGCTATCTCCCGCAAGAGTTGGAGACCATCACGGACAAGACCGCTCTCGACGCCGCTCATCGCGACGAATATCCTGAACACGAAGCCAAGCGCATCCTGATGGGGCTGGGGTTTACCGAGGCCGATTTCGATCGCCCTGTTGAGAAACTCTCCGGAGGCTACCGGATGCGGGTAGCCCTGGCCCATCTGCTCCTCTCGAATCCCGATGTGTTGATGCTCGACGAGCCGACAAACCACTTGGATAAACCGACCCAACGTTGGTTTGAACAGTTTCTGATCCAATCCGGTATGACGCTCCTGATCATCAGCCACGACACCGCGTTTCTGGACCGCGTGGTGACGCACATCTGGGAGCTCCGCCACCATAAAATCGAGGAATACCGGGGCAACTATTCGCTCTTCACCAGGTTGAAGGAGGAGCGGGATGCCCAGCTCCAAGCCTCGGCAACCCGGCAGTCCAAAGAGATCGCCCGTGTTCAGAAGTTCGTCGATCGGTTCCGGTACCAGGCCAATAAGGCCAGTCAGGTGCAATCGCGGTTGAAGCAGCTGGACAAAGTGAAGCGGATTGAAATCCAGCGGGACCCGAAACGCGTCAAGTTCCGATTTCCCCTTCCTTCTACCAGCGGTCGTCAGGTATTGGATCTCGTCGGGGCGAGCAAACGCTACGGTGAAAAGGTGGTCTACAAAACGCTCGATTTTTCCGTGGAGCGGGGTCAGCGTGTCGCGCTGGTCGGTGAAAACGGGGCCGGCAAGAGTACGCTCTTAAAAATGCTCTCCGGCGTACTGGCGCCCGATACCGGCACCCGAACGGTCGGCCACGGGGTGACCCTGCACTACTTTGCCCAGCATCAGGCGGAGACGCTCAACCCTGAGCATTCGGTGCTCGAGTCGCTCGAAGAGGTCACCAAACATGCGGAGATGAACTTTCTCCGGGGGATCGCAGGTGCGTTCTTGTTTTCCGGCCAGGATCAGAAGAAACCCATCAAGGCGTTGAGCGGTGGTGAACGGAACCGGGTCGCCCTTGCCCGTATGCTGGTGGAACCGGCCAATACCCTCTTGCTCGATGAGCCGACGAACCACCTGGATCCTGCCTCCGTCGACGTGCTCACGGACGCCTTGGCTGAATTCCCAGGAACGATCATCTTCATTTCGCATGATCCGACGTTTCTGGCCCGCATCGCCACTCGAGTCGTCGAGATTGAAGAGGGGAAGGCCCGGAATTTCATCGGGGACTACGAGTATTATCTCTGGAAAAAGGCGCAGGAGTTTGAATCGATCAAGGAAACGAGCGAGGAACTCGCGGGTGGTTCAGCGCCCACGTCTTCGGGCCCGACCCGTGCGATGGTTCAACAGGTTCAACCAAAGGGGAAGGGCGGCGAACGACGAGACTTGACGAAGACCCAGGCCCGACTGGAAAAGCAGATTTCCCGATCAGAAACAGAAATTGCCGAGGCGGAGACCAAAATCAAAGCGCGTGAGTCTGAGCTCTCTGATCCGAAACTCTATGCTGAGTTCGATCGTTGGAATCTTCTGCATCAGGAACAGGACGGCTGGAAGCGGGATCTCGAACGACTGACTGCTCGCTGGGAATCACTCTCGGCTGAACTCGAGAGTGTGAAGCAACAGCTGGTGTCGATGGGTTAGCGAGGTCTCCGCGCGGTAGCGTAGGGTGTTGTTGACCGTCGATGAGTGACGGCGTCTCAGGCAAGTGGGCTCAGACGGAGGCTTTGAGGGTTTCTTCCAGATAGTAGTACAGCCAGCGGTGCTTTTCTTTGGTCACCAATTCATCCCACACGACTCCGATGAGGAATCCCTTCTTTTCCCATGGCCTCACCCAGGCGACCATGCCGTCGAGTTTTTCCTGCTGCTCGACTCGATCGGAATCCAGGAAGGCGAGCGAGACGGTGACCCGCTCATTCGACGGGAACCGTTCTTTGGTGTGAAACCCCGCTCCGATCTTGTTCACATTATCCAGAACCGCCGTACAGGCGCGCCTGCCGCTCTTCGGCGACACCAAGGCAGACCCGACCAATTCGGCACGGACGAATTTCCGCCGCTCACTCAGCGCGGTGGCATGGCCAGACAGTTTTCCTTCTCCTCGCCTCATCGTTCTAAGTATAATCGATAGGATGAGAATGTAAACCCCCTGCAATTGGCCCTATGGAGACGGCTTTGGACGGTAGTACCGGCGGTCCTTGAGCACCGGTGGGAGGTGGGTTTGCTCTGTTCGTGCACGTGGGTCGTCATGAACATAGCGGTAGTCGGTTCCATACCCCAAGTCCTTCATGACAGACGTCACGGCATTCCGGAGATGGAGCGGAACTCCTAGATTTCCATGGGCTTGTGCATCCTTTCGCGCTTCCAGGAGAGCGATATAGGACGCGTTGTCCTTCGGACGTAAGGCGAGGTACGTCGTGCCATGGGCCAGATTGATCTGGGCCTCCGGAAGCCCGACGAGTTGGACGGCCTGTGCCACTGAGACGGCCACGACAAGAGCGAGCGGGTCGGCATTGCCGACATCTTCCGATGCAAAGATCACCATCCGGCGGGCGATAAACGTCGGATCCTCTCCAGCTTCCAACATCCGCGCCAACCAGTAGAGCGCCCCATCTGCATCGGAATCCCGCAGACTTTTAATGTAAGCCGAGATCGTGTTGTAATGCTCTTCACCGGTCTTGTCATACCGCAGGGCCTTCGCATTCAACGCAGCTTCCAACATCCCTACATCGATCGCGCGTGTGCCATCAGACCCTCCGGGCGCCTGCCTCACGACAAACTCCAATGCCGTCAACATGGCCCTCGCATCACCATTGCCACACGAGACCAAGCGCTGACGGGCTTGTGGTGACACCGCGGCCTTCAGTTGTCCCAGACCGACCTCTGAATCGTTCAGTGCCCGATCCAGGATCCGGCCGAGGGCTTCATCGCTCAGGGGTTTCAGCACCACTAAAATCGAGCGTGACAATAGCGGACTGATGACTTCGAACGAGGGATTTTCCGTGGTTGCGCCGACCAGGATGATGATACCTCGCTCGACGTGGGGAAGAAAGGCATCTTGTTGCGCTTTGTTGAACCGGTGAATTTCATCCACAAACAGGATGGTCCGTTGACCGTTGATCAACCGGCGTTGCTCGGCCGCCTTGATGATCATGCGCAACTCGGGCACCCCGCCGGTGACGGCCGAAAAGGATACAAACTGGGCCTTCGTATACCTGGCAATCAGATGAGCGAGTGTCGTCTTTCCCGATCCCGGTGGCCCCCAGAAGATGACGGAAGAGAGCTGATCGGCTTCAATGGCCCGTCGTAGCGGTCGATCTGTTGCGGTGATGTCGTCTTGCCCCACGAAATCCTCGAACACACGGGGGCGCATCCGTTCTGCAAGCGGAGCGTCAACGACATGTTCATGGCGCACCGTGAATAGATCTGGGGCCTGATCACGAGAACGGGTCATCTCACTCCTCACAATTTTCTGGAATTGTATACGCCGGGCCACCTGAGCGCAAATGACCTCTTGACCATGCCGACAGCCGATGGTACGACGGTTGACCAGGACGGACTATCTCATGCTCGCTCAGGTCAATGATATCTCCCTCGCCTTCAACGATCTGGGGACCGGACTTCCCCTTGTCTTTCTTCATGCGTTTCCACTCAATCGCACCATGTGGGCGGATCAAGAAAAAGCCCTTTCAACACAGTTTCGCGTGATTACGATCGACCTGCGCGGACACGGGGAATCCGATGCGCCGCTTTGGCACTATTCTCTTGATCAAGCAGCCGATGACGTCTGCGGCCTGATGGATCATCTCTCGATCCGGCAACCCATCCTTGTCGGCCTGTCGATGGGAGGGTATATCGCCTTGGCCTTCTATCGACAGTATGCCGAGCGTGTCAAAGGATTGGTATTGGCCGATACGAGGGCCCAGGCCGATACAGAGGATGGAAAACGGGCACGGTTTGAGATGGCTCAGCTTGCGTACACACAAGGGGCTGGTGCGATCGCCGAGATCATGATTCCCAAGTTACTGAGCCCTGCCACGATTCAGACGAGGCTGGAGCTGGTTCAACGGGTGCGCACGATGATCGAAGGCAATCAACTCAGTGGCATTGCCGGAGATCTCATGGCGATGGCAGAGCGGCCTGATTCGCAGCCTCTCTTAACGCAGATTTCATGTCCTGTTCAGATTATCGTCGGCGAGCTGGATCTGCCGACGCCGCCTTCCGACGCCAAACTCATGGCTGACAGGATTCCCGACGCCCGCCTGGCCGTCATTCCAGGAGCAGGCCATCTCTCGAACCTGGAACAGCCGGAGCTGTTCAATGAAGCAATCCGTTCCTTTGGTTCGAATCTAACAAGATAAACGTGAGCTGCCAGGGGAATCACCGTGATCTCACTCTGGGTCGCCGACGCTGCCCCGCCGAATCAATTTCAAAAATTCCTCACGCGTCTGCGATTGACTGCGGAACGCTCCCAACATCGAGCTGGTGACGGCCACGGTGTTTTGTTTTTCCACTCCCCGCATCATCATGCAAAGATGTCGGGCTTCGATCACAACGCCGACACCATGGGCATTCAGCTTTGTGCTTAATGTTTCAGCGATCTGCACGGTCAACCGTTCTTGAACTTGCAGACGCCTGGCGAACATGTCGACGATCCGCGGGATCTTGCTGAGACCGACCACTTTTTTGTTCGGCAAGTAGCCGACATGGACTCGACCAAAAAACGGCAGCAAGTGATGTTCGCACATGCTGAAAAAGTCGATGTCTTTGACGATGACCATTTCGTCATATTCGATCGGGAACAGCGCACCGTTCAAGAGATGATCGATATCGCGCTGGTACCCCTGCGTCATAAAAGCCAGGGCTTTGGCCACTCGCTCAGGGGTCTTGAGAAGCCCATTCCGACTCGGCTTTTCACCGAGAGCGAGGAGCATCTCCGTCACCAGCGATTGGAGGACCGGTAAGTCCGGAGCCCGCCCACTTCCGCTGGCGTCTTCCACCGATGTCGGTCGTTTCTCTCGTTTTGCTGACTTTCTCACGATGTTCCCTTTCGCCTTAACGGGCGCCCGTATATTCAAAATAGTTGTCTCTGGTCTCAATGACCCCGACTTTGTGCAGACGACCGGCAGGCAGCAGCGGGTTGAGGATGTCCCAGATCACTGCGACAAGATTCTCTCCCGTTGTAGTCAATGCAGAGAACGCCGGGTCACTGTTCAGATCCTGATGATCAAAGCGTTCGATGACCGTATCGGTGACGAGGCGGTCAAGGGAATCCAGGTTGGTCATCCTCTCTGCCGTTCCGGCACGAATCGTCACCAGGACCACATAGTTATGCCCGTGACCGTTCGCATTGTTACATTTGCCGAAGGCAGCCCAGTTTTCTTCAGGGGAGAGGAGATCCGTGTGCAGCCGATGGGCGGCGCAAAAGCGATAGCGTCTGGTCACAAATATCTGTGACATTCAATCCGGTCACTCGTAGTGTGGGTGAAAAAGCTAAGACTGCCCGATGTTCGAGCAGTCTTAGACAGGAGAGTTCATGATCGGCATTCCTACGGTCATCCCGTAGCCAGGCTTACGCGCTAAAGGAACTGCCGCAGCCGCACGTCGTTTTGGCCTGGGGGTTCTTGATCGAAAATCCCGAGCCCTGCACACTGTCGACGTAGTCCACTTCCGCGCCCTGCAGCAACGGAGCACTCTGTGAATCCATGATGAGTTTCACCTCACCCTTTTCGATGATGGTATCATCCTCGGCCATCTTGGATTCAAAGGCCATTCCGTATTGATAGCCATGGCATCCACCACCGCGCACGTAGACCCGTAACCCGACGATATCCTTTTCCTCGGCCATCAATTCCTTAATCTTCTGTTCCGCCACCGCCGTAATGTTAACCATTGTCATCCTCCTCTATGGATCGTTCCAGCCTACTCGGCTGGCTAGAATGTTAGTCTAACACCTCTTCTTCCAATATCAACCCCTTGCTTCTGATGCCGCTCGCTGTGGTTGCTCCCACTTGGCTTCCGGCACGCGCACCACGACATCTCCCAACACGCGAGCCTGACAAGCCAAGCGGTGCCATGGCTCGGTCAATGCTTCACGATCCAGCAGGTCCTGCTCGTCGAAATCGATCTCCGAGAGATGCTCCTCCCCCATCTGAACCTCGACCCGGCACGTCGTACAGGATGCGTTCCCGCCGCAATCGTGATTCAGACGAAACCCCAATTCCTTGGCGGCGTCAAGCAGCGAGACGTTCTCATCAACCTCTCCGCTTCGCCCGTCCGTGTGCAGAAACGTCACTCGTGGCATGATGACGTCTCCTCCTAGGAGTGGGTCACGATCCCAGCCGGTGTTTCCTGATAAGGACACCGCTGCAGACGAATATGGTCTTCGTATTCGTGACGAAACAGCTTCAAACTGCTTTGCACCAACACCGATGCGCCGGTGACAAGCGTGCAGTAGCCAGTGCCTTTGACGAAGCCACAGAGTTGCAACATACTATCGAGGTCTTTTTGAGTGCCCTGTCCGGATTCAATTTTGGTCATCAGGATGGCCAGGTTGTTCGTACCCATACGGCACGGCGGACACTGTCCGCAGCTCTCATTCTTGAAAAAATTCGAAAAATGCAGCGTCTTCGCCACCATACACGTTGCATCGTCGACGACGATCATTCCAGCCGAACCTAGCCCAGTCCCCGCTTTCTTCAGTGAATCGAAGTCCATCGTGAGATCGAGCTGATCCGCCGTCACCATCGGGAAGGCCGGCCCACCCGGGAAAACGGCCTTGATCTTGCGACCGCCCGGCACTCCGCCACCGCACTCCTCGACCATTTCACGGATGGTCACACCCATCGGCATCTCGTAGACACCGGGTCGATTCACCGATCCACTCAACGAAAACATCATCGTCCCGGGACACTTCTCCGTCCCAATCTGGGTAAACCACCCGGCGCCTTTGTGCAGAATCCGCGGAATATTGCACAGGGTCTCGACGTTATTGACGAGGGTCGGTTTGCCATAGAGGCCGAAGTCGGTCGGATAAAACGGAGGCTTCTGTCGCGGCATCGCAGGACGACCCTGCATCGACTCCAACATCGCCGTTTCTTCACCGGCCACGTAGCTGCCATGACCGTCAAAGAGTTCCAACTCGATATCGACGCCGCTGCCCAGGACATTCTTCCCCAAGAATCCATGTGCCTTTGCTTGAGCGATGGCTTTCTTCAGATTCTGCTGTTCCTCATGGTACTCATGGTTCACGTAGATGAAGGACGCTTTCGCTTGCACTGTGAAGGAAGCGATCAAGCAACCTTCAATCAGTTGATGGGGCAACGTTTTCAATAAATAACGATCCTTAAACGTGCCCGGCTCATGTTCGCCGGCATTGCACACGAAATAGCGCTCCTTCACCCGGTGATTAAGGACTTTGTCCCACTTGATCCCTGTCGGAAACCCTGCGCCACCTCGTCCACGAAGCCCTGATTTTTTCAGCTCATCAATGACTTGAGCCGCGTTCAATTCCTTCACGCACCGTTTCCAGGCTTCATAGCCGCCGACTTTGAGATACCCCTCGATCTCCCAAGGGGCTCCCTCAATCTGTTGAACAAGGCGAGGTTCTGTAAGCGTGGACATAGCTATCCGCTCTGAATTCTTCAAGGTTGAGCGGGTACTATACGGTTCTGCCGCTTCTTCCGTCAAGGCAACCAGTCATAAATGGGCCTGAATCTCAAACAGTTAGGCCTAGGAGGCCTAGTCAAAGCCTAGGCATGGAGGGGCAGAAGAGTAGGAGAAGGAGAGTGATGGAAACCGTGGCCGGAGGGGGTACCCCCTTCCGGCCACGCATCAAACTTTCTATCTGAAATGGCTACCGGCCCCCATGAAGAACAGCATGGGAATCGAGAGCATGAAATTCACGCGGGAAGCGAGCAAGGCGGTTCGCCCCCATTGTGCCATCTCGGGCGGCGCTGGAGTCCCCTGCGCAGCTGCAGTAACGGCGGCAATGATCTTCTTCTGGTTCGGCCAGATAATGCCGTGAACATTGCCCATCATGATGATGCCGAGCAACCCACCGATGGCTAAAGCCACCGCTCCTGTTCCACCCTTGTGATACATATGCCCATACAACAACACCCCGGCCAGCACGGTCACGGTAGCCCCATGCCGGAACCAATTGAGCGCTGCCGGCATCAGTTTCGGAATCACGATGTTCTTGGTCGGCCCATCCAGGCTTTTCAAAAACGAGGCATTGATCAGGTTGAAGAAATACAGGAGCCCGATCCAGGTAATCCCAGCCAGGAAATGCACCCAGCGAAGGATCATCTGACCCCAGTCCGCCTCGCCCGCGCCAATGCCGGCTAATCCCAGATATATCATGATCAAGACGACGGTGAGGGCAAATCCCACTCCCATCGTCTGCATCGGATCTTCAAGAAATTTCATAACTCCCCTCTCTTAAAAAACGGTTGATGGCCTAGGCCGTTGTCTGTACGACAGCCATTCTCCGAATGTCAAGCCAGCCGTTCTCGCAGGCTGTTGAAAAAGGCCTCCAGCTTCGTTCTCGCATCGTTCAGGCCCTCAACGTACCCCAGAGGGTACGCCTCGGCCCTTCACTCGCTGCGGTCTTGCTGGGCGGACTTTTTGACCAGCCTGCAAAGCATCACGATCACAACACTGTTTTGATGTCAGCATCTGATTTATCAACACGCTGCTAGGCCATCAGTCGATCGACTGTGCTGCAGAGTTCTCGCACGGCATTGGCTGACGTGTCCAACGCGGCTCGTTCATCACTGGTCAGGTCATACTCCATAATCTGTTCGGCGCCCCCACATCCGATCTTCACCGGAACACCAACGATGACGTTCTTCAGCCCATACTCGCCCTCGCACAGCACCGCACAAGGCATGACCCGTTTTTCATCCTTGTGGATCGCCTCCACCATGGAGACGGCCGAGGCCGATGGAGCATAGAACGCACTCCCCGTTTTCAAGAGACCGACGATTTCTGCTCCGCCATCGCGTGTCCGCTTCACAATGGCATCCAATTTTTCTTTCGACATGAGTTCCGACACCGGTCGTCCCTTCACCGTGGTATACCGCGGCAGCGGCACCATCGTGTCCCCATGTCCTCCTAAGACCATCGCCTCGACCTCAGTCGACGGTACGTTCAGTTCTTCGGCGATAAACGTGCGCATTCTCGCCGAGTCCAGCACACCTGCCATCCCGATGATTTTCGATTTGGGAAGACCGCTGACACGAAGCGCCATATGCACCATGGCGTCCAATGGATTGGTGACCAGGATCAGGATAATGTTCGGCGAGCGAGACACCAATTCCGTGACGACGGACTTCACGATTTTCGCGTTCGTCGCCAACAATTCGTCGCGACTCATACCCGGCTTCCGTGGAATGCCGGACGTAATCACGGCAATCGACGATCCCGCTGTCGCGGCATAGTCCTTGGTGCCGACAACACGGGTGTCGTAGCCGCACACTGGCCCAGCTTGAGAAAGATCGAGCGCCTTGCCTTGCGCCATGCCCTCATTGATATCGACAAGGACCACGTCATAGAGATTCTTCTCAGCCAACCGCTGCGTCGTCGTCCCACCGACGTTTCCTGCCCCTACCACTGTGATTTTCGGTCGTGCCATCATTACCACCTCGTAAAACGTGACTCGTGAGGCGTGAAGCGTAACGTCCCATTACCCCTCACTCCTGACTGTTCACGCGTGTTCATGTTCAGTCCACCCTGCAACCTTGAAGTTGATCGTACACACGAAATTGTCGTCATCATAGAAGTTGACCTTGATCTTCTTTTTCCCATAGGTGTTTGCCAGAAACTCCTCGGGATTGTCCACGAGGGCCTGAAAGCTGCCCGGGGGATACTCACCGAGATCATGAAAGACCACGATCATGCCTTCTTTGACTTCTTGTAGGACCTTCACCCGACAACGAGGATACACCTCCCAGAATTTTGCTTCGATCATGTCCTTCGTCGGCTCGGGACGATCCTCGCCGGGCTTCACGACTTGCCCGAACTTGGCCAGGCGTCGGACATAGGGATACTGATGCCCCGTGAAGAGTTTATACAGCCAGGCAGGGACCGCTGGTTTTCCTGTCGAGTTGGTCATGTTGTCAATGGGGTTATGCCGTCAATTGCCTGTACATACGCGGCAATCTGGTCGGCAGCGTCTCGACGCGGTCGATGACGCAGTACCGCGTCTCATCATACAGCGGGCGCACATAGCTCTCCGCTTCCCGGTCGATCGTCACGCAAAATGTCTCGATTCCCTGTCGCTTTGCCTCGCGGAGCGCCGCTTTCGTATCCTCCAGCGAATAGTCATCCCGATAGTGATCATCCAACGGTCTTCCGTCACTCAGCATCACCAGGAGGCGGTGCTTCGCATCACGGGTCGACAGTTTCGCCATGGCATGACGAATCGCGGTACCGTCGCGGTTTTGGTGCCGAGGAGCCAGACCACCAAGCCGACGTGCCGTCGCCGCTCCCAGTCGATCATCAAAGTCCTTGATCGTCAGAAATTCGACCGTCGCTCGCCCTTGACCCGAGTACGCATAGAGTCCGTACTGATCCCCGACCGCCTCCAACGCTTCACAAAGAAGCACCAGCGCTTCCTTCTCGACGTCGATCACCCGCCGACCGGTTCCGAGGTATTGACTTGTGGATCCGCTGATATCGATCAGGAAGGCGACTGCCACATCCCTCTCTCGTTTGTCATGGTGGATATACACTCGGTCGTCGCCTTCCATGCCCGCCTGCTGTTCCGTTGTTCGTCGGACTACCGCATCGAGATCCACCTCTTCTCCATCCGGTTGCCCCGCAACACGGCGATAGGCCGGAGCACGCAGCCCTTCAAAAAACCGGCGGAGCAGTTTGACCGTACTCTGCCGGGCCGCCAACGTCTCCGTCACGAACTCGTCGGACCCGAGATCTGCCGGTCGTTCCACCACGCGACACCAATTCATCCGATAGTCCTCGATCCGATAGTCCCATTCTGGATAGAGGATGGCGTGTTCCTCATCGGACGGCTGCCTCGACTGCGGAGTGAGTTCGAGCGTGAGGCATTCTTCCACTATTGATGGCAGGGAGCGTGCCTCTTGGAGTAGTTCTCCACTCCCCGATGCGGGTCTCGCGCTTGGAACATCTTGTCTGGCGGGACCATCCGCTGGGGCCTGGGACTGGTGCGGTTGTTTCGCCGATTGCTCCGGACTCCACCTGACGAACCCCGGGTTCATCGCGCCACGATAGGCCACCTCGGTCACCGAACGGTATTGGTCCTCCGCTTCATTCGATTGTGCCTGGGCCGCTGTGGTCTCCTCCGGCTGCTCACGCTCCTCTCCCTGTATCATCTCACCGCGAGCCGCCAGCAGTTCCTCGAGCCGCACGTAGACGGCATCGACCATGCGTATCGTCTTCTCGGCCGTCGCTGTGGCCATGAGAGCCGGCTGACACAGATCCCACAGAATGGAGACCTCTTCCTTGACCGCTTTGGGCACGATGGAATCCTCAGCTTCACCGAGCGACAGCCTTAACAGGCAATCGACCACGAGCTCCTTCGGCGTCACCCCTTGCGCCGGATCACGCGGGGTGACGGACTCAGACGCGAAACGAGCAAGGTCGCATCGGAGTCCCGGATACTCCGTTTGCAGCAAGACGTCGACCCTCGCATCCTCCAGCACAACCCAGAGATCCCGCACCAGCGTGGGGTTCGGGTACAGCTGAAACAGATCGGCCAGGGTATCCGGCCTCGCCATATCGGATCGCCCGTATCGATGTCGCACGGTCTCAACCAGATCGGCGAGCGCTTCGAGGTTGGGCCGATAGGTGCCGAACTCCACATGGCCGGCTTCATGTGCCGCCATCACGAGATACAGGCGCTCGTTCTCCTCGGCCGTTGGATACCGGCGGAGCAACGCCGGCAAGGAAATGACTTGCCCATTGTCGCTGACCGTCGCCCGGGCAGGAGTCGTGACCGAATCCGGCAGTGCGGCTACCGTCACGCCCGCTCCGCAGAGTCCCTGGACAAATAACGTCAGGCGCCGCGCGACCTGCCGAAACGGTACTCCGCTCAACGCTGCTTCGACGGAAGAGAGCGCTTTCCGAGACTCAACGGAAAAATATGCCAGCGCTCCGTCCGGGCTGTAGGCCAACACTTCCATTCCAGCCTTGAACCAATTCTCGAATCGTGACAGTGCATCGGGAACATTTCCGATGAGCGCAACCAACTCCGGAGCCCGCTGGACATACTTGAGCGCCGCCGCCGCATGCTTTTCGGCCAGTAAGGAGCCATACTGCAGCACTCGGACCCTCCATTCGACGGAGGGCAGCCCTCGCAGCAGAGGAGGCGACGCAGCTAGCCATTGCATGCTCACCTCCGGCGACTCTTCGGCCAACAACCGGCACAGAGACACGACCTTCGCACGAACCGCTGAGTCTTCGATCTCGCCAAGAATCGTCGGGCTGGTCCTGAGAAATTCGATGGTCGCCACATAGTCCGGTTTTCCAAGACTGTTCGGCACGATCAGCCTCAAACCTACCTCCGCCCAGCTTCGCACCGTATCAAGAGGCAGGATGGAAACCAGCTTCCCGATATGTCGAACAAACTCCAGTCCGACGACCACGTTGATCTGGGTAAGTTCCGCGGCGATTTCCAACCAGGGTCGCAGGTCTGTCACGGGAACGTCGGACAGGATCTGCGGAGCCTGGCGCATGTATTCGAGTGCCACGTTCGCGTCTTGCTCGGCGATCTCCAGCCCGATGGTCAAGACCTCGGTACGGACATCGCCGGAATCGATCAGCCCAAGGACCAAGGGGCTTTCCTTGAAATATTTCAGTGCGGACGCGCCGGATGACTCCGTCAAGGCAATACCAAGGTCCAGCCACAATATGATCTGTGAAAGCCCGGCCCTTCTGTCCAGTTCCGGAAGTGCTTCCACTGCCGCACAGGCTGCTTTCGCAGACAGTTCAGAGAGTTCGTCCAACAACATGAGGACCTGTGCGGACAGGTCTGGGTTGCCGGTCTCCTGGGCCAGGCGTGTCACGAGAGTCTCCGCGATCGTCGGACTCATCTCAGACACCAGCCGGTCTCGCAACAATTGTCGACTCGCCACGTCCGTCATGATTGATTACCGAAATCAGCGTGAAGGGACGGATTGTAAAGGAGCGAATTATCCTTGTAAACTAGCGGTTCCGCCCCTTGTGGCCCTGAGGAGGAGATCCATGGCTGAACCGACAGAGGAAAGCCTCGAGAAAATCAGGAAGTTCATCGCGGGTTTTGCTGAGAAAAGTGGAACGGTGATGCACCCGAATGCCGCTGTGACGGACGCGGTCGTCAAGGGATTAGCGTCCCATATCGATGAACTGGGGAAACCGCTCTGTCCATGCAACTTCTACAAGGACAAAGAAGCGGAAGCCAAGCTCCGCCGCTGGATCTGCGCGTGCGACGAAATGCAGATCTACAAATACTGTCACTGCCTCCTGTTTGTGCGGGAAGATGGGATGCCGATTACCGAATATTTGCCGGAGGGTCATGAAGGTCGCGAGGTGTACGGGCTGATCACCGATCCAACTCCCGACAAAGGTCGTGCCCTCAAGCACAAGGCAGTCCCGGTTCTCACTTCCCAGGACGAATCAGCCACGGCGTCGGCGTCCTCAACATGATACGGCGACATTGTGATTTTAGGTACTGGCTTGCCTGCTTCTTGCTGATGAGCTGCTCTCTCGAGGCCCCAGCACAGGCCGCTGCGCCGCCTCCGCCGAATCCATCGGCCTTCAATGAGAAAGAGTTGTTCGCCTATAAGGCCAAAGGCCATGGAAGCGCGGCAGGACAGGTGTTTTTGCGGGCCATTTCAGGCAAAGCCGTGACTCAAGCCGGCGCGTCGATCGTATTGATTCCCATCTCATCCTATACTCGCGCGTGGTTCGACAAGCAGGTCAGGGAAAGCGCGTGCCCTTCAAAGGGCGGATCGTCGCCCACTGAGGCCGCTACGGTTCAGAGCTCGGTCGTCGAGTGCCTTCGGACGGTCATGGACCAATTGCTGACCGACAAGCGCTTGCTTCCCTATCTACGTGTGACACGAGCCAACCCGACCGGTCACTTTTGGTTCACAAAAGTTCCCGCAGGCCGCTATTACGTGGTCAGTCTGCTCGAAGGCAGTGGTGGCGCTCATCAAGATGAGCGAGCCGTGGGGATCGCCTGGTTGACCCTTGAGCTTGATGCTGATGAAAAGGCGACAAACCTGGTGGTCACCGATTGCAAAAGCAGCCTCTGCTAAGCGACCGCTTCTTGGACGGTGCACGTCGTGAAGCGTCGTCCGCATCTCGTGGGTACGACCCACCTGAACTCTCTCAGCGAGGGAGAGACGGATGTGGCCTAGCGGCGTGTACTGTGGAAGCGCTCCTGAACCATAGGACTAGAGGGAGGCGATGAGAATTCTGCTGGTTGAAGATGATGCGGATCTGGCTCAGTTCATCCGAAAAGGATTGAAAGAAGAGCAGTACGCCGTCGATGTCGCCAACGACGGTGAAGCGGGCTTGGCCCTGGCGTTGGACAACCCCTACGATCTTGTGATTCTCGACATCATGCTGCCTAAGTTGGACGGCCTCACTGTCTGCCGCCGCATCCGTGACAAGGGTATCTCCACCCCCGTGCTTCTGTTGACGGCACGCAACACGGTTGAAACCAAGGTGTCAGGTTTTGATACGGGCGCGGATCAGTTTTTGGAGAAACCGTTCGCATTCGTGGAATTGCTCGCTCGGGTTCGGGCCCTCTTGCGACGTGGCAGCTCCCAACAACTTGCCCATCTTCAGGCCGCCGATCTTCGATTAGATCCGGCTGCCCACCGTGTCTGGCGCGCCGGCCACGAAATTGCGCTCACGAACAAGGAGTATTCGCTCCTTGAGTTTCTACTGCGGAACAAAAATCGCGTGCTCACTCGAACGGCGATTATCGAGCATGTGTGGGATATCAGTTATGACCCAATGACGAATATCGTCGACGCCCATATCCGCGCCCTCCGTGCCAAGATTGATCGAGATTACTCCCCTCCCTTGATCGCGACGGTTCGCGGCGCCGGATACATGCTCGAAGAGCCGGACGCCTCCGCATGAAATCATTGCGCAGTCTGATCAGTTGGTCCGCCTTCGTCCTGATGGCCGGGCTTCTCCTGTTTTCCGGGCTCGTGTATGCCGCTAGTGAAACCCTGCTGCAACGGTTCGTCGACGGGCGCCTGCTGGTGCTGGCGGAGAGTCTGGCCGAGTTCGTGGAGCAGTATCCGGATATTCTCGAAAAGCATGACCGCAAAATTGCTCCCACGAACGAATTAACCCAAAGCCTGACGGAACAGCACGTATTGCCCGATGTCACACATGCCCTTCGCATCTTTTCGACGGATGGCCGACTTCTGTGGAGCAGCCCCCATGCTTCTCCGCAAGACTCGCTGTCGCCCCGCGTGCTTGAGCGAGTCCGCATTTCGACGCTTGTCTTCGACACGCTGACCGCACAGGACGGCGTTCCTGCGCGACATCTCTTCCTGCCTCTTGTCGTACAGGGTGGACGTCTCCGATATGTGTTGCAGGCGGAAACGTCCTTGCTGCACTACCAGGAAACGCTCCATGGGCTCGTGTTCTTGCTCAGCCTTGGATCCGGCGCCACACTGTTTGTGGCATGGGTGGGAAGTCTTTGGTTGGCCAAGAAAGTGCTGGCCCCGATTGAGACCCTGTGCAAGGGAGCCGAGACCATGTCGGAGGCCGACCTTGGGAAACGCTTGGCGCTCGATTCACCCTATCGAGAATTTCGGCGACTCACCCAGGCGGTGAATTCCGTATTGGATCAATTCCAGCGCGGAAGTGAAGTCCAGCGAAACTTTTGTGAAATCGCCGCCCACGAAATGAAAACGCCCCTGACCATCCTTCAGGGAAACCTCGAAGTGGCACTCATGAAAGCCCGGACGACCGAAGAGTATCATGAGGTGCTGCTCAACAACCTCCAGCAGGTCGACCGGCTCATCGCGTTAACCCGCCCCTTGTTGACTCTCGCAAAGTTCACCAGTAGCAAACCTCCGGTTAACCTCGTGCCCCTTGCCTTGGAGCCGTTGATTCAAGAGCTCATCGATGAATTGATGCTCTTGGCGGATGACCGTCAGATCACGTTGACGTTCGAGTCCCAGCCGGTGCCTTCAGTGCTCGGTGACGCACAGTGGCTCAAGCAAGCCCTGATCAACTTACTGGACAACGCGCTACGGTACACACCCTCGGGCGGGTCCGTGACCGTTCGCCTGCACGCAGTGGGGCGTGAAGTTGCCATTGCCGTCGAAGATACGGGCCATGGGATCGAGCCGGAGAATATCCCGCATCTCTTCGAACGTTTTTACCGTACCGATTGGGCGCGGGCGAAAGACGCCGGCGGGACTGGTCTTGGGCTCCCCATCGTGAAGGAAATCATGGAAACCCACGGCGGGAGCATTTCCGTCACCAGCGAGGTCAACAAAGGGTCTGTCTTCACCCTGCGGTTGCCCGTGCTTGCCCCTCTCTCCAGCTCCACCTACTAACAGAACGCTCGGCTAAATCCTCTTCGACCGGTAATATTTCTCTCCGCCAAAGTAGCCTAGTTCATAGCACTTCCCGACATGCCACAAGCTTGGCCGGTGCTGCTGTTGCGTGTGAGGAAACGAGTTCTATCCTCGTACCCTGGACTGGTCCTGCACATGACGCGAGAGCAAATATAGTGGCCTTTTCGAGCCTGCTGTTCGGTCGTTTGGCTGACCCATTGGCCACAGAGCAAACTCGATCGTGCAGACTTCTTCGCGTTATCAATGTGTTCCAACAACATGTCCACACCCGGCCTATATGAAGAACTCTTCATGATCTCCTCACGGTAGCTTCATCTTGACAGCGTATCCTTGCAAAAAAGAGAAGGGGGGTGAAGAACGATCATGGTCTCCTTTATTGAAGTGTTCATCTTGGTCAGCATCGTCGGCGTGTTGTACGCGATGTTGCAGCTCTCACGAGGGTAATCGGAACAGCCTCGTTGTTGGGTCGTGCCCTTGTCTGGCCGGCAGACCGCAGTGTCGAAGTAGGAAGGTCTACCTTCTTTGGAGGTCCCAGCAGAAACCCATCAGGGTGTCACTGGGGAGAGGATGGGCGGCGTAAGAAGCGGATCCTTTCGGACCTTCCGCAGTCTCAAACCAGGCATGCAGAAGGCAGCGGTGAGGTGAGCTTCTGCCGGCGGAGCGGAATGTGGCTCGGTTCGATGGAAGGTGGGGAGATGACTCCATAATGACCGGAACGCTCTCTGCACTCTGAACTATGAGGCTCTCCCCTGCTTAAACGGCTGTCGCTCTACTCCATTCTCATTACTTTCTCTCCTTGATCGCCCGTTCTACTTCACGCCCTGCTTCGCGAGCCCTGATGGAATCACGGCGATCATGCTGCTTTTTCCCCTTCGCCAACCCGAGTTCGACCTTCGCCTGGCCTCGTTCTGAGAAGTAGATTCGTAGAGGAATCAGCGTGAGCCCTTTCTGCTGCGTCTTTCCGAGGAGCTTGTTGATCTCCTTTCGGTGAAGAAGCAATTTGCGGGTTCTGACCGGGTCATGGTTCATAATATTGCCGTGACTATAGGGACTGATGTGGCAGTGGTAGAGAAAGACCTCGCCGTCTTTGACACCGGCATAACTGTCTTGCAGGTTTACTCGTCTGTCCCGAAGCGATTTCACCTCGGTGCCTTTGAGCACAATCCCGGCCTCGAATTTTTCTTCGATAAAATAATCGTGGTAGGCCTTTCGATTGGTGGCCACCACCTTCTGCTGATCCTCTTTGTCTTTCGTCATACCCAGACACCACTACCTTGATCTCGGTCTCCGCTAGCGCCTATGATACATGATGGCTCGCCCCGGCACCCTCGATTCCTTCGGCACGATTCTGTCCGGTCTGTCCAAACGACTTGGCCTTGAATCGAGACTGGTGGAGCTGCGCTTGCAGCATCAGTGGAGGGATATTGTCGGTGAGCCTATGGCGTCCCACACCTGGCCGGCCAATATCCGCTTCAAAAAGCTGTATTTGACCGTCAGAAATTCCGTCTGGCTTCAACAATTGACCTTTCTCAAACCGGCTCTCCTCACAAAACTACAGGCAGATGTTGATCCCGAACTCGTGACGGACATTGTCGGTCGTGTCGGAGAGCTTCCGAACGATCTGGCAGTACCCCCGGCTGATCTCGATCCCGATATCCGATCGGCGCAGTCCGAGAGCTCATGGGCTGAAGTCGTCACACACACCACGACCATCCAAGACCCCTCGCTTCGCGAGCGATTTAGAGAGGTGATATCGCGATACCCTCAGGTTCCGCCTCAACCGGCAAAGGGTCCGTTACGCGCCCCTTGAATAGGACCCGGGTCTCACTGGAAATTCGTCCGCCCTGTGGCATTGGACCGAGACCACCGTCTTCCTCCTGATCCAGTAATCGATAATATCCGCGCATAGCCCTTTCATAGTCTCTTGCCACAGACGCATCTCCAGCCAGATACTTAGCTAGGACATCCGGATCAGTCCAGCCATGGTCATCAAATACGTAAATCATGATTTGCTTGTATGACCCACCTGGATCGCCAGGAGTCGTGGGATAGATCTTCATCCGAGCGAAATCATGGTTGTGGTGGCCGACCTTTCGAAAGCGTTTCACCAGCGACTCCACCTCTTCATCGGTTGTACCACGAGGAACGTCCGTTACGACGAGAAGGCCGGATTGTGCACCGACCGTATAGGGAGGAATCGATCGATCCGGACGGCTCAGATACATGCCCCCCCAGATTAAGGCAAACGATCCGACAAAGACGCTGAGCGCGAACTTGACGACAATGTCGAGGGGCTTCTTGGTCTTTTGGTCATTCGGAGGCATAGAAGCAGAGAGCGGTTTGGGCATCGAACGACCGGCTGGCTTAATCCAATGAGTTCTCGGGGGTGTCCTCCGACGTAGCATCCTCTCGTTCGGCGGCGTCCGCCAATCTGGCCACGGCAACGACTCGGTCTCCTTCACCATCGAGATCGAGAATACGAACACCCTGGGTGTTCCGTCCGATTTCGCGGATATCATCAACTTTGCAGCGCAGCACTTTCCCCTGTGCAGCCATCAGCATGATCTGATCGTCATCTCGTACTTGAAGGAACCCCACGGCCAATCCGTTTCGTTCAGTGGTCTTGACGCTGATGATGCCCTTTCCACCGCGTCCCTGTATACGATATTCGCCCACCGGTGTCCGCTTGCCGTAGCCACCTTCCGTCACGGTCAAGATCGAGGTGGTCGAATCCGGAGTAATGGTTTCCATTCCGATGACTTCGTTGCCCTCTTCGAGGGTGATCCCTTTTACACCGTGCGCCATCCGACCCATCGACCGCACTTCCTCTTCTTTGAATCGGATCGTAATGCCCTGTCGCGTCCCCAATAAAATTTCGCGGTGACCATCGGTCAGCTGAGCCCCGATCAACCTATCGCCACCTTCGAGCCCTAGCGCGATGATCCCGCCCTGCCTGGGGTTGCTGAATGCGGACAATTCCGTTTTCTTGATGATTCCTTTTTTAGTCGCCATCACGATATAGCGGTCATCACGAAACTCTTTGACCGGCAAGGTCGCGGTCACTTTTTCACTCCCGGTTAACGCAAGGAGATTGACGAGTGCTTTTCCTTTCGCTGACCGGCTGGCCTCGGGAATCTCATGGACTTTCAGCCAGTAGACCTTCCCGGCATCGCTAAAAAATAGGAGCGAATCGTGGGTGGAGGCGGAAAAGAGGGTCTCGACGAAATCTTCCTCCTTGATCCCCATCCCGATCTTGCCTTTCCCTCCGCGTCGCTGAGCCCGGTAGAGAGTCACGGCATTCCGCTTGATATACCCAGAATGGGAGATCGTGACGACCACTTCTTCCGCTGCAATCAGATCTTCGAGGCTAATCTCGGCTTCTTCCTTGACGATCTGGGTCCGGCGGTCATCTTTGTAGGTTTCACGAATCTCGGTAAGCTCGTTCTGGATGATGGTGCGTACCAACGACTCGCTGGCCAGCACGGATTTCAGATATTCAATCTGCTTGAGCACCTCCTGATACTCTTCGATGAGCTTGGTCCGCTCCAGCTGCGTCAAACGCTGCAGCCGCATGTCGAGAATCGCAGTGGCTTGGATCTCAGTCAGACCAAATTCCCGCATCAACCCTGCACGGGCTTCATCAGGCGACTGCGATCGTCTGATGAGCGCGATGACGGCATCGAGATGATCGAGGGCGATCTTGAGTCCTTCGAGAATATGCGCCCGTTCTTCGGCCTTTCTGAGTTCGAAGGCGGTCCGCCGTACCACGACTTCGCGTCGATGCTCGAGAAAATGATGCAGGATCTGCTTGAGCGTGAGGATCTCAGGGCGATTGTTCACCAGCGCCAACATGATGACGCCGAAGGTCGTCTCGAGTTGGGTGTGCTTGTACAGATTGTTCAATACCACCAGGGGAATTTCGTTCCGTTTGAGCTCGATCACCACCCGCACCCCTTCGCGATCAGACGATTCGTCTCGGAGATCGGAGATGCCTTTGATGCGATCGTCCTGGATCAACTCCGCAATTTTTTCGATCAGCTTGGCCTTGTTGACCTGATAGGGAATTTCCGTGACGATGAGCCGTTCTCGCTCGGTACGTTCGTCGATCTCAACGACGACTTTTGCTCGGAGTTTCAGAAGACCGCGTCCAGTCTCATAGGCCTCTTTAATCCCGCCCATGCCATAGATGAAGCCGGCCGTAGGAAAATCCGGCCCAGGGATCTTTTTCATCAGCTGGGCGATCGTCACTTCTGGATTCTCCAACAAGAGCAGCAATCCATCGATGATTTCCCGCACATTGTGTGTGGGAATGTTGGTTGCGTAACCGACTGCAATACCCCCCGCTCCATTGACCAAGAGGTTCGGAACTCTCGTCGGAAGCACCAGAGGTTCTTGCCGTGACTCGTCATAGTTCGGACCGAAATCAACGGTTTCTTTGTCGATGTCGGCCAACATCTCCTCAGCCAGCTTCGTCATGCGGGCTTCGGTGTACCGCATGGCTGCTGGTGAATCCCCGTCCATCGACCCATAATTGCCCTGGCCGTCAACGAGGGGATAGCGCATGTTGAAGTCTTGCGCCATCCGCACGAGGGTGTCGTAGATAGCCGAATCCCCATGGGGGTGATAGTTCCCCATGATTTCGCCCACAATTTTGGCTGATTTGCGGTAGGCTCGATTGGAGGCCAAGCCCATTTCACTCATCCCGAAGAGGATCCGCCGATGCACCGGCTTCAACCCGTCTCGGACATCCGGCAACGCCCGCCCCACGATGACGCTCATGGCGTAATCGAGATAGGAGGACTTCATCTCGTCTTCGATTGCGATATGACCTAACCGTTCATCAGGCGGCATCTAGTTCTCCACGGATGCTGAAAATGGTCACCGGCTTCGTTCTCGGCTCGAAAAGATCCTCAACGTACCCCAGAGGGTACGCCTCCGGTCTTTTCTTGCCTGCGGCCTTGCCGGATGATCATTTTGAGCATCCTAATAGTCAAAGGACATCCGCAGCTACTTCTTACACGTCCAAATTCCGCACTTCCAGGGCATGGGTTTGAATGAAGTTGCGCCTCGGTTCAACCTCATCGCCCATCAAGATGGTAAAGATCTCATCCACGCCGGTGAGGTCTTCAAGAGTCACCCTCAGGAGCGTTCGAATTTCAGGGTTCATGGTCGTTTCCCAGAGCTGTCCTGGGTTCATTTCCCCGAGACCTTTATAGCGCTGAATGCTGAGGCCTTGTTTTCCCGTATCCAGAATGGCCTTCACTAACTCATCCGTGGATTGAAACGACTTTTCCTGGTTCTTGGCCTTGAGCTTGTACGGAGCTCGACCTAGTCCGATCGCAGAGGGCGTCAGTTTTTGGAGTTCCCGGAAGTCGGCGGACCCAACCAGGTCATGTGTCACGTCCAACTCATGGGTGACCCCACTCGCGTGCAGTCGGCAGGTGACCTTGTTCGACTGGTGCTCCTCGTCCACAAGAATATCAAACGTTGGGGTCACATTCGGGAACACCACGGCCAGTGCTTGCGTGACGTTCTCGACGGATCGTTGAAGGGCTGCACGATCCTTGAGCCGCTCGCGATCGAGCCCCGGTTCATCGACAAAAGCACGAAGCATTGCGGCTTCGTATGATTTCTTATTGAGACGACCGAGCAAGGTTTCGAAGGTAATCATTTTCTTCAGGATGGGTAGAAGGCGACGCCCGGTCACGTAACCCTGAGCTCCCTCCATAAAGAGTTCAACGTCCTCGACTGCCAAGTCGGCGAGGTATTCGTTCAATAACCCTTCATCTTTGAGGTACCGCTCCGTCTTACCTTTCTTGACCTTGAACAGCGGAGGCTGCGCGATATAGATATACCCCCGTTCGATCAGCTCCGGCATCTGCCTGAAGAAGAACGTCAACAACAATGTCCGAATGTGGCTTCCGTCCACATCCGCGTCGGTCATGAGAATGATCTTGTGGTACCGAGCTTTCGCAATATCGAACGCATCTTTCTCCGGCTTATCCCCTTCTTCCCGCCTACGACCGATCCCGGTGCCCAACGCCATGATGAGCGTTCGGATCTCATCGCTGGAGAGCATCTTGTCGAACCGCGCCTTCTCCACGTTCAAGATCTTTCCCTTGAGCGGCAAGATCGCCTGAAATTTGCGGTCACGTCCCTGTTTCGCGGATCCACCGGCTGAATCGCCTTCCACAATGTACAGCTCGCTTAACGCCGGGTCTTTTTCCGAGCAATCCGCCAATTTCCCTGGCAGCGAACCACCATCCAGGGCACTCTTGCGCCTGATAAGATCCTTTGCTTTCCGTGCCGCTTCTCTCGCACGAGCCGCGTCGACGGCCTTGCCAATGATCTTTTTGGCGACTGGAGGGTTTTCCTCAAAATAATTTCCCAAGGCCTCGTTGACCGCAGCCTCAACCACGCCCTTCACCTCACTGTTCCCGAGCTTGGCTTTAGTCTGGCCTTCGAACTGCGGATTGCGAACCTTGACACTCACCACCGACGTCAGTCCTTCCCGTACATCGTCTCCGGTGAGCGATTCGGTTTCTTTCTTGAGCAGGTCATTGGCATTGGCGTAATTATTGATCGTCCTGGTGAGGGCGGCTTTGAACCCGACCAAGTGCGTGCCGCCTTCCTTCGTATTGATGTTGTTCGCAAACGAAAAGAGATTTTCGGCGTAGCTGTCGTTGTACTGGAGCGCCACTTCCAGGATCATTTCCGGCTTCTCGACTTTGACGTAGATCGGCTTGTGCAGGGGTGTTTTGGCTTCGTTGAGGTGCTCAACAAAGGACACAATGCCGCCCTTGTACAAGAAGACCTGTTCTTTTGCCGGTTCTTTCCGTTCATCTCGGAGCGTGATGGCGAGACCCTTGTTCAAGAAGGCCAGTTCCCGCAACCGCTGAGCCAACACATCGAAACTGAACTCCAGCGTTTCAAAGACTTGGCCGTCCGGCTTGAACCGCACCTTGGTTCCTCGGCGTTTGGTCTTGCCTGTCGCAGTGAGAGGTGCGTTGGGTTTCCCTCGTTCGTATCGCTGTTCGAATACTTGGGCGTCCTGCCAGATCTCCAGCTCCAGCCACTCGGACAAGGCATTCACGACGGAGATGCCCACTCCATGTAGACCGCCGGAGACGGTGTACGCGCCCTGTTCGAACTTGCCTCCCGCATGGAGAACGGTGAGAGCGACTTCGGCCGCAGACTTCTTCTGTGTTGGGTGCATCCCGGTGGGGATTCCGCGCCCGTTGTCGGTCACCGTCACGCTTCCGTCGATGTGGATAGTCACCTCGATGGCTTCCCCGAATCCCGCCATATGTTCATCGACGCTGTTGTCGACGACTTCATAGACGAGATGATGCAATCCATCGACCCCGGTGCTGCCGATATACATCGCCGGCCGTTTGCGAACCGCATCGAGTCCTTCAAGGACTTTAATTTGATCGGCACTATAGCTATCAGACTTGGTTGGAGACTGTTCTTCCGTGGCCATCCGCTACCTATTCCATCCTCGTGATCAGAGGACTTATTTCAGTTTGGGACAAGGTTTTCGTCCATGGGGTAACACTTAGATTATGATATGTGGAGCCACCCACAAAAGAGAGGAACGATGATCGTGAGTGCGTCCAGCATTCCGCTAAATCTTCACCGGCATGACAACGCACTTGAAACCGGGGCTCTCCGGTTCCTGAACCAGACACGGACTCAGCGGGGTCTCCATCTGGAGCGAAATCGTTTCCCCCTCCATCACGCTAAAGACATCCAGGAGGTAGCGAGCATTGAAGCCGGTTGTCAGGCTTTCTCCCTCGTAGCGGGCTGGCAATTCTTCGGTCGCTTCGCCGAAATCAGGGCTGGCAGAAAATAGCGTCATCTTGCCGGGTCCAAAGGAAAGTTTTACCGCGCTGGCCTTGTCTTTCGACAAGACCGACACACGACGCAGGGCACTCTCCAAATCTGTCCGATTGACGCTGATGATCTTGCCTCCATCTTTTGGGATGACCTGTTGGTAGTTCGGATAATTGCCCTCCATCAGCCTTGACGTCAGGAGCAGGCCGCTCTTCCGAAAGATCATGAGATTTTTCGAGAACCCGATGAGCGGTTCACCATCTCCGCCTTCTTCCAAGAGATGGCGAATTTCGTGAGCGGCTTTCTTGGGAATAATCGCCTTCATTTCCTGCGGAACGCCCGTCGCCTTGGCCCCCGCTTTGCCGACCTCTTGTTCTGCAACCGCCAGACGATGGCCGTCCGTGCCGACTAATCGGAGCGTCGTCTTCTTATCAGTGACAATCAACGTGACCAACAGTCCGTTCAGAATGTACCGGGCATCGTTGTCTCCTGCTGCAAAGAGCGTCTTTCGAATCAATTCAAGCAGACCGTCTCCCGCCAACGGCATTAATCCCTCTCGCTCGATCGCCGGTAACGCCGGATAATCGGAGCTTGGGAGGCCCACGATTTTGAATTGACTCCTCCCCGCCTGAATCGTCGTCCAGTTATTGTCCGTTGCCGTCAACTCGATGTCACCGGCTGGTAACTCCTTGACGATTTCAAAGAGTTTCCTGGCTGATATGGTGACCCCTCCTGTCGACAACACCGTCGCCTTGTACAAACCTCTCATGCCGAGCTCAAGGTCTGTCGCCACAATCTCGACACCATCCTGCTTGGCTTCCAGCAGGATATTCGACAGAATGGGCATGGTGTTGCGTTTTTCCACGACGCCCTGCACACGCTGAAGGCCCGTCAACAACTCATCTCGCCCGATCCGTACTTTCATGGAATGCTCCCCCATCGACGTCGCTAACCGCGAAGGATCTGTTCTTTTAATGATTCGATCGTCGTCTGCAATCCCGTATCGGTCTCCTTGGCCTTCGTCACCTGGCGGCAGGCGTGAATAATGGTCGTATGGTCTTTCCCGCCGAATTGTCGCCCAATTTCAGGGTATGAAGCGTCCGTCAACTCCCGACAGAGATACATCGCAATCTGTCGAGGATGGACCAGTGTCTTGCTTCGGCGCCGAGATTTCAGTTCCGCGATCTTGACATGAAATTGAGCGCAGACGGCTTCCTGGATGTCATCCATCGCAACAACCTTTTTCTTATCTCCGATGAGATCTCGGAGAACAGTTTTTGCGAGGTCTAGGCTAATGACTTGCCCAGTGAGCGATGCATAGGCTCCTAGCCGAACCAGACTTCCCTCCAATTCCCGAATATTGCTCTTCATGGTGGTTGAGAGAAACTGAATGACATCCTCGGGTAGTTTGACCCCTTCATCCTCGGACTTCTTCCTCAGAATCGCGATCCGTGTCTCGACATCTGGAGGCTGTAGGTCTGCGATTAAGCCCCACTCGAATCGGGAGCGTAACCGTTCCTCGATATCAGGCATGTCCTTCGGAAAGCGATCGCTCGACAACACAATTTGCTTATGGCCTTCATAGAGCGCGTTGAACGTGTGGAAAAACTCTTCCTGTGTCCGCTCCTTCCCGACGAGGAATTGAATATCATCGATCATCAGCATATCGATGTGTCGGTAGCGCTTGCGGAGATCCATCATTTTATCGTAACGAATCGAGTTAATGACCTCGTTTGTGAATTGTTCGGTTGTGAGGTACGCGATTCGGAGGTCTCTCTGTTCCGCCACATGATTCCCTATGGCGTTAAGGAGATGAGTTTTTCCGAGTCCAACACCTCCATAGATAAACAAGGGGTTATAGGTTTGGCCTGGTTGCTCCGCCACGGCCATGCAAGCCGCATGGGCAAACTGATTTCCAGCCCCAACCACAAAATTCCGGAATGTATATTTAGGGTTGAGAACAATACCACGCCGTGGTTTTGGTGGAGCTTGCCCTTTCCCTCCCTGTACTACGGACGGTAGCTCGGTCGGAGATGCTGCTGTTTTCTCCCGAACAATAAATGCGACGGTCAGAGGTTCACCCCCACCGGCTATCGCTACAGCTTCAGCAAGGAGAGCGCCATAATGCGTATCCAACCACTCTCCAAAGAATTTATTGGGTACTCCGAGATAAATCGTTGAATTTTCAACCTTATCGAATTGCACCGGTAGAAACCAGGTGTCAAAAACCTGTTTCGGTACCTTCTGTTGAATATACTCAAGCGCCTCATCCCACTCAATCTCTATACTCATAGATCGCATTCACCCTCTATACACAGGATTACTCACACTTGTGGATAACTACTCATTTTGCCCGTTTTTAACTGTAAGGAAGGTGCGCTGAATAGCATGCCTAGCCACATTCTGTCGAGCTGATGACTACTTCTTCAAACCCATCAACGAGCTACTCACACATTCCTATACCTCTTTTCAGAGGATTTCCCCAGAGTTACACAGAGAAGAAATAGTGAAAATTTCAAATATTATCAAATATCTATACACTATCCACTCCATACACTTTATTACTCCTACTCCGACGACGACGAATTTTCTTTATTCCAGAATATCGGAGTTACAGAGTAATAACCCGACTGGTCCCCATCAGTAGTTCAAGGAGTTCATTATATGACAGTGGTGTCCCCTTCTCTTTAGAACAACCTGGCATACTTTCTAATACCCTTCCCGCCACAAAAGTCGTTTCAACCGCAACGATAGTAACGTCCTTTGTTTTTGGATAGAGAAATGGTGAGATTGTCTCCTGGGGTGATCGAACTAAATAAACTACCGACTCCACCAGATCCTCTTAGTCAAAAAATGAGTGTGCAATCCATAGATTGAATAACAGCAGCCACAGTATCCTCTGATTCACAGTGAATAGAGAATTTTCCACTTAATTCTGAAAGATCAAATACTTTTGGGAGTATAAAAGGGATCTCAAGGTGCTCAATAGAAGGGAGGTACTTCTCAAGAATATCAAGATCGACAATGTCATCATTATCGATAGTCAACAGGCGGACAGCCTCGCCGAGCAAAATGACGGTCGTGTTATGAGATCCAGCGACAAGGCCGAGAGCAATACGCAACGCCTCAACCGGCCTATGCGTGATCCGAGGATCTTCTTGAATAACAACCGCGACGTTTTTTGCCACGCGAGATATGAATCGCCTTACGTGAAGGAAATAAATGGCTTACAAGCATCAATAAGTCCGGAGAGAACGACTAATCCACATAAAGTAAAATCCTTTTCAACATTGACTGTTGAAACATGATGTTGCTGGCAGCCATATGCACATACAAACATTCGGACTCCTGCCCGGGCAAGGTCTTGATATGAGGGAGAATTCATATTTTTAACACCCTCATCAATGAGATAGAGATATACCTCATGACCGGCATCTAGTGCCGCGCGGGCGAGTCCAGTAACTGTCTCGGAGCTTTGATGTGTCGGAGGAAGAGCCAGCAGGAATCCAATTTTTCTCTTCACAGGTTAATTCACAGGAATTTATATGAATATTCAGTAGATTCGATAGTTTATCACCTGCGCTCAGACTAAGTGGTTTTGAGGGGAAAGTCAATGCCGAAAAGCAGCTCTCAGGAAGGCAGAAGAAGAGCCTGTATCTGGCTACACAGAGATGACAAAAGAACCTCATACTGACTCTTAGATTCCATATTCCTGAGCATGGCTACTCCCTTCGCAACTTCGTCGTCACCGAGCATGAGAGTGAACTGACAGCCAAGCCGATCGGCTTGGCGAAGGTGAGCCTTTAAAGTTGTCGACCTAAAATCGGAAACAGCCGGTATACCAGAGAGGCGCAGTTCTTCGAGCGCAGTAAGCCCGGCGATAGATCCTTGATCGCCGAACCCCGCAACATAGATAGTCCTGTCATGAGGCGACCGAGATTTCTGAGAGTCTGGTAACAACATGGCTATACGTTCAAGCCCAACGGCAAAACCAACGGCCGGAGTTGAGGCACCTCCGAGTGTTTCCACAAGCCCATCATATCGGCCTCCTGCGCCGACTGCGTTTTGAGCTCCGAGGTTTGTCGCGGTCACTTCAAACGTTGTGAGATTGTAGTAGTCGAGACCTCGCACCAGCCGGTGGTTTAAGGAATAGGGTATGTGGATGAGATCGAGGCCGGCCAGTACTTGAGCGAAGTAGGAACGGGCGGTCTCCGACAGAGATTCGGAGAGACGAGGAGCCTGTTCCGTAATGATTCGGCACTCAGGAACCTTGCAATCCAGGACGCGAAGGGGGTTCGCCTCGATGCGGTGTTTGCAATTACCGCACAAACCCGCCTCATGGTGTTTGAGATAGCTGACAAGAATAGGGCGGTAGATATCTCGATCAGCTGCCTGGCCAAGGTTATTGATTTCGAGGGTGAGGCTATGAAGGCCTAGCTCATGGAGTATGTGCCAGAGGAGGGCAATTACCTCAACATCGGCACGCGAATCTGCTATTCCATATGATTCAACACCAAATTGATGGAACTGTCTCAGCCTGCCGGCCTGCGGGCGCTCGTGACGAAACATCGGACCGGTATAGAAATATTTTTGAGGCACCGGAATCGCGGCACGATTGTGTTCGATATAGGCCCTGACGGTACCGGCAGTTCCCTCCGGTCGAAGGGTTAACGAGGTACCATCCCGATCCGGGAACGTGTACATCTCTTTTTCGACGATATCCGTGGACGCACCGATACTCCGTGCAAATAAGGTGGTCACCTCAAAGATTGGAATACGGATTTCGTGAAATCCATACCGGGTCGCCCATCGCCTCGCAGACTCTTCGATGAACCGCCAGCGAGGGGTCTCTTCCGGCAACAGATCCTTGACACCTTTGACACCTTTAATCACGGACACGGAATTATCTCCTTACGTATGTGCCTGTCCTGCAGCGGAGGTCGCGCGGACTATAGCGGCGGCCTCGGCGGCAAGTCAACGGCGTGGAGCTTGCGCCGTCCTACCTCGAGAGGTATAGTGCCCAGCTTATGATACGGTCCTTGTCACTTAATCTCCTATGAGCCAAGATCAATCAGGCCGTCGGGTTCTGGCCCTGGCCCCTATGCCCCCTGAAAAGTCTGCCTATGCGCTGGCACGGTACAGCCGATCTCCCGACTCCATTGAGGAGAGTATTCGATGGGTGCACGGACACTCGTCGGAAAAATTCTGGGAGCAGTTTTATTTTGATTACGGACATGCGTCGATCGCCGATCTTGGACACGTCATCATCTGCTTCGAAGAGATTTCTGAACTTGCGGCGATTCGACTGGAAGATGAGCCGCTGTGGGATGGTCAGGCGAAATCCAGCCGCTATCAAAATTTTTCCTTGAGCCGTTGGTTCATCCCAGGCCACATTCGTGGAAGTGAAACCGAGGCTCTGTATGAAGGGATTCTCCGAAGCCTTGGGGATGTGTACCGACTCCTCCACGAGCCTCTGAAACAATTCCTAGCTACACGCGAGCCACGGCCTGAATCGATGAAGCAGGCCGACTATGACCGGACTATTGCGGCACGGGCGTTCGATGTCACACGGTACTTGCTTCCCCTTGCGGCCAAGACCAATGTCGGGCAGGTCGTCAGTATCCGGACGTTGGAGAAACAGATCACCCGGCTCCTGTCGTCTCAACTCCCGGAGTTACAGGCGATCGGGGAGGATTTGAAGGACGCATGCCAGCGTCCGCCGGTGAATCTGTGGGGTGAACTCTGTGGCCAGACTGGAGGCCTCAACGACCCTCTGGCGCCGACCCTGGCTCGGCATGCAAAGGCGAATGTCTACCAAGAAACGGTGTATGCCGATCTTGCTCGCCATGCGAAAGAAGCCTTACGCGGCACGGGGTTGGATCAGCCTGGGACGTGGGGAGCGGTGGAGTCGGTCGAGCTGATGGACTCTCATCATCCGGTCGACGAAATTGTCACGACGCTGCTCTATCGCGTCTCACAGGCTCCCTATCGCAAGATCCTCGAGGTGGTGAGAGAGTGGACCGAGAAGGAAAAACAGGCGACCATTGAAGTGGCCACCAGACAGCGTGGTCCATACGATGAACTCATCAAAGAGTTCCGCAGCGGCTATGCCTTCATATTCGATATCTTGATGGACATTGGTGCTTGGCGAGATATGCACCGCCATCGCCGGTGCCAGCAAGTGCAACAGAACTTCACGACCGTCCACGGGTACGATGTCCCGCAGTCGTTGGTCGACGCTGGTTTGGATCAGGAGTATCGGCAGGCGATGGATGCCGTGCGCCAGGATATCGACTCGCTGAGGAAGAAGGACCAAGAAGCTTCACTCTACGCCATTCCGTTTGGCTTCAAAGTCCGGTGCTTGTTTAAGATGGACTATGCGGAAGCAGAATATATCAGCAAACTACGGTCCGGCGTGAAAGGCCATTGGTCGTACCGAACCGTGGCCTGGCAGATGAAGCAACGGCTGGCCAAGAAATTTCCCTTCCTCGGCGAACAAATTCAGGCGACACCGCCTGATGTCGAAGACGCGCTGACTCGATAAGATCTCCGTAACGCTCATGCACACCTATCAGGAACAATGCGAAGCCGCCATTATGGCCGGTACATGGGACACCCTCTTTGCCGAGTCTCTAGCTTGGAGCCGAGATCCGGACGGAGCGAAGGACCCGCGCCCGCTCTTTGCGCGAAATGTGGTGTACCTCGTGCAGGGACGGTTTGCCGAGGCCTGGAAAACCCATGCGCTCTGTCTTGAAGCCCAGGAACACATCGCAGCCGTGGGGAGCTGGGTGAACGACCTGCTCAAGCGGCATGGGGACAGCGGCTATGCCCATCTCGTCAAGGGCTTGTTTCTCGCCCAGTCGGGTCAATCCGAACAATCGATGGGACCATACGCGGAAGCCGCAAGACTGCTTCCACAATCTGCATATCCGCACTACTTTTTGGCACAGATTCAGGAACGGGCCGGCCATCTAGAAATGGCGATCAAAGAGTATCGTGAAGCGGTCCGACTAGCTCCGGACTATGCACCAGCACGGGTGAATCTGGGTGTGGCCTACCAAGACCAGGGGCGGCTGGAGATGGCCATCAAGGAGTACCGTGAGGTGATCAAGCTTACCCCGAACGATTCAGCCGCGCATTCCAATCTCGGTTGTGCCCTGGCTGAACAAGGGAAAATGGAACCAGCGGTGCAATCCTACAAGACGGCGTTGAAGTTGAACCCCCAGGATGCCGAAGTGCACTTTGCCCTGGGCGGCCTCTACGAAACGCGCGGGCGCCTGGACTTAGCACAACGGAGCTATCTAGATGCGCTCAATGCCAATCCGGACTTTGGCGCAGCCCACTCTGCCCTCGGGTGGCTCGCGTTAGGGAAGCAGCGGCTTCAAGAAGCGGCGGACATTTTCAGCCGGGCTCTCAAGTGCAATGAGGAAGACGCCAGCGCCTACCACGGCATTGCCGAGATCTACGCGATCCGGGGTAAACGCCAAAGCGCGATGGAAAACTACAGCAAGGCCCTCAAGTACTATCGCGATCCCGAAAAGCGAAACCAGATCATGAATCAGCTCTTTCAGGAGGGACAGGTGGGGGATTGAACTACGTCCTGCCACCGTGCGCGCCTGATCCGCACAAAGCGAAATACAAGCCGTTCTTGACGGGATCCTCCTACCCAGAGTAGCATCCATAACGGATTCGATATGGAACCTTCAGAGGGGGACTATGGCGACCTTGACCATCAAGAATATTCCAGAGCCGTTGGTCAGACGGCTGAAACAGCAAGCGGCAGCTCAGCACCGGAGCTTGAATTTTCAGGTCATCTCCTATCTAGAACAGATGACACAGAGTGTGCCGGTCGATGCCGACACTTTGCTGGCACGGGCACGAGCAATTCGCCAAACTCCAAAAGGGATGAAGTTGACGGATCGCCTTCTCAGTGAGCTGAAGGTGGTTGGTCGGTCATGATCGTGGCCGATACGAATTTATTGATCTATCTTTATGTCCAGGGAGATAGAACGGAGGATAGCGAGGCTGTACTCAGACGCGATGCCACATGGGCGGTTCCGTTGCTATGGCGTTCCGAATTTAGGAATGCATTGATCGGCCTCGTTCGTAAAGAATTTGTGCTGCTGGGAAAAGCCGTCGCCATAGTCGATGAAGCAGAGCGATGGTTGGTTGGACGGGAATATAGCGTGATCTCCCGCCATGTACTCACCCTTGCAGAGCATTCTGGCTGTTCAGCGTATGACTGTGAATTCGTGGCTCTTGCTCAGGATCTTGGGGTGCCGTTGGTGACGACCGACCAGCAGGTCCTGAAAGCGTTCCCTGGCCTCGCCCTCTCACCGCGGACCTTTTTGGGCTGACCGCGATGGAAAGCTGAAGGGAATGATGCCGGATGATCTCCGAAGAGGAACAGGAGAAAAACTGCTAGCCCTTGGTTTAGGACGAAATACGCTTCACGAGCGACGATATTACAGCTCCCGAATCGCGCCCTGCAGCACGGTGATCTGCGTCGTGGGATCGCCCGTCGCTTGCAATTCGTTGCGGATCTGGTCCTTGAGGTAGGAAGAATAGCCGACACGGTCAATGAGGAAGTCGAGGAAGCGTTCGGTCGGCAACAGGCTCTGTTCCTTGAGTTCGTCGATGGTCTCATCACTCACGGGGACGTAGGTGCTGCCGATGTGGAAGACCACATTGTAGTGACGTCCAGTCGCAATCCGCTCGAATCTCAACCCCTTCACAGGTTCCTCCTTACAAGCTCCACAAAGGGTTCCATTCTAGACAAGGTCGAGTTGTGAAGACAAGGGCTTATGAAGGGTTATCGCGGTGGACAGTACCGGCGACGGGCATTTATCATGACGTTCTCCTACGTTAAGAAATAGGCGCAAGAAATCACTTGTCATGACAGCAACAGAACTCATCGAATTCTGGATCGCTCGCCTTGAAGCCGAGCAAGCGCGTCTGGTTGAAACGGGACAGGATGCTCCGGCCATGGCATCACAGGGCCGACTCGTCAGGACGACTGGCGGGTTGCACCTGTACGAATTTATGGTGCCCGGTGAGGTCAGGCTCCCGATCGACCTTCCGGTCTCCCTCGTCCCTGCCGATGATACGGATACGACGGAGGGAATCGTACTGCGGCAAGCGGGGCAGTCGATTCTGGTTCAACTGGTTGATAAGCTTGAAAGTGATGTCCCTTCTGTCACCCTGGTTCCAGACCAAGCTGGCCTGATTGGTACGGCAGCGGCCCGCCTGAAAGAGATTCTGGCGAAGCCAGACCTGTACCACCTCGGGCCGGCCGAGCGGTTGGCGGCGATTCTCCAGCTGCCAATTGGGGAAGTAGAAACGTTTTCCGCCAATTCCTCCGTCTTCACAACGCTGTGGTCCGATGACCGAGCGCTCCGTCGACAAAGGCTTGGGAGCCTGGCGATGGACCTGGTTCGTGCCAACAAGCGCATCCTGTTGCTGAGTCCCGGCCATGACGACAGTGATGAGCTTGTCGGGATGGTGGGGCGGACCATGAAGGCGGGCGGATTGAACCCTCGAACGTGGGTGACGCGATATGAACTTCCCCTGGTATCGCAAGCCGCCGGTCTTGATCTTCAGGAGCTGAGCTTTGAAGCCCAGATGCATCAATTCTATGCCAAATCACAGGGCGATAAAGCTTCGCTGAAACAGAAGTACGACCGGTTCCGAGCGTTGACCCCATTTCTGTCCCAAAAGGATGCGAAACAAAGAGATTTGGACGAAGTCCGTCTCCTGGAGTGGCGTCTGGTGACACAGTTCCGAGAGTTTCAAGTCAAGCTGGCGGGAGTCGACACCACGCTCAAAGAGTTTGAGACCCTTCCGCTGTTTCAACGTCTTGCGATGCAGACCGTTGGAAAAAATGTGGACTCGCTCAAGCAGTACCGTGCACTGTATCAGAGTCAGCTGGATCGTCTGGACAACGAGATCGATGTGGCCAAAGGGAGAATTCAGCAACTTGTTCCGGAAGCAGCGGTGCCTCGAGGGCAGCGTGCGGAGTGTGAGGAACTCAAGGAGCAGATCGCGAAACTCGGTGGTACCAAGAAAGTCCGTGAACTCCTCGCGGCTGAGGAGAATCCGAATCGCCAGGCCTTTGTCCAGAATCGACGGCTGGTTGCCGCAACGCCCACGCGAGTCGCGACCGACCCGTTGTTCAGCCGCGTGCGGTTCGATGTGCTCATGGTCGATGAGGCTCCGCAGATTGCCGTGCCGTCGCTGCTGGCTGTGGCCGGACTTGTCCGTGAGCGCATTATTGTCAGCGGCGATCCACGGGACGTCGCTGCAGCCGGGCAATGGGTGATGCCTCAGGCAGGCACCCGGACCGCTTCGGAAAATGCTCCGTTACCGCTTGCTTGACGTGGGTGAGGAGAATTCAGGATAATCGTCCGTCTCGCGGCTTGGCATGCAAGGGGAGTTCACGCATAGCTGTCAGTAAGCCGCAAAGGCCACATGGTTCAGGTGGCAGTCGAACTCCGCACAGGCTGCTCAAAATGGGTTCCACCAAGGCCGTAACGAGCGAGGGTCCGAGGCGTACGGGAGGGCAGTACGTCGAGGATTCGAGCGATGTGAGAACGACGGTGGAAGCCATTTTCAGCAGCCTCTAGAGCCGAAGTGGTGGAATGGCAGACACGCCAGCCTCAGGAGCTGGTGCTCGCAAGGGCGTCCGGGTTCAACTCCCGGCTTCGGCACCACAACACCTCACCCTCTCCTATCAAGGAAGTTTATCGTTTCCTTTTTTTAAAACCGGTGAACACCCCCTTCTGACGTTTGGCTATGCCGAATCGTTACGTCACTGTAAAGTGAACACGCAGTTAACCATCCTATGAGGAACCGTTGATCGTGGTCTCACCCGGAGTTTACCGTCACTATAAAGGTCAGCAGTATGAAGTCTTGGGGGTTTCTAGACATTCAGAAACGGAAGAGCAGTTTGTCGTGTACCGAGCCTTGTATGGCGATCGAGGCCTCTGGATAAGACCCCTTGCCATGTTTACTGAGAGCGTCGAGAAGGAAGGCGTATCTGTTCCGCGTTTTTCACGAATAGATAAGAAAACAGGAGAAGCCGAGACTTGAGGACGGATGGGGTAGTCGAAGATGCCTGGTCACTCACCCAGCAACAGCCTTTCAAGGCTCGCCATGATGGAATCTGTTCCGCTTGATGTCTTTGCGGACTCATCGACCGCCACTTCCTACAACGTTCCACGTATCATTCTCAGACCTCAAAATGGTATTTTGATGACAGGTCGGTCAGGTTCGACAACAATGAACTGTCTCTTGAGGGATCCACTTGCGGAGCATATGAAGGCTCAAGAAGCCGCTATCAGATTACCTCTGACAAATCGATCGGCTTCACGATAGATGATCAGGTTGAAAGGTGGGAACATAATGAGACGACTTGTGCTCGCGGGAGTCTTGATCCTCAGCACGGTGGCGATCGCAATGGCGGTGGAACCGCTGACTGGGGACCCAAAGAAAGTAGTCCCTCAGAGATCGATTCCGCTGGCTGGGGAAGAACCCTACGAAGCGTTAAAGCGGGGCGACTATCGAGGCGCCGCGGGACTCTTCTCTCCACGAGCGGAAAAAGGCGATGTGCGGGCGCAGTACAATCTCGGACTCCTGTATGCCAGTGGAATGGGCGTGATGCAAGACTACCAGACGGCCTTGAAATGGCATCGCATGGCGGCGGGGCAAGGCCACGCCGGGGCGCAAAATGAACTCGCTCAGATGTATGCGAAGGGGCAAGGGGTTCAGCAGGATCAAGTACGGGCCTATGTCTGGTACAGTGTCGCGGGAGAATCGTCGACCGGTGGGTCAAAGACGGAGATCATCAAGGACCGGGACCATATGGCGAAGCGTATGACGCCAGATCAGATTCAGAAAGCCGAAGGGCTGACCAAGCAATGCCTCGAATCGCAGTTTAAGAAGTGCGGTGAGAAATAGAACCTTCCTCATAATTATCTGACGCCACACCACTTCGAGTTTAAAGCCTTTCGTAGTTCATTTCTCCATGTATATCTAGCCAGCTCCATTGGATTTTGTCTCGTTCATGATATTTCCCAGCCTGTTGCCGTCCTCCTTGACCATCACAGCGTGATTGTTACGCGGCGCGGAGTTCGTTGATTGCTCGTAAGGTCGTGTCTATTTCTTCTGCTGAGTTGATGATACTCGGTGCAAGCCTGGCGTATTTCGTGGCGTAGGGTGTCACGCTGCCGACGATGTTACGTTGCCGGAGCTTCTCGACGACCTGACGAGGTGCCATACCTGCTACCTCGAAACAGACAATGCCAGCGGACAGCTCTAGAGATATCGGTGTATGGAGAGTGATGTGTGGCATGGCTGCCAAGCCCTGCTTCAGCTGCTGGTTGAGCTCATAGATCCGCTTCGTCACCCTGGACTTCCCAATGGTCTGATGAAATAGAAAGGCTTCATCCAATGCCCAGCGATGTTCAAATGAGTGGAACCCGCCAGGAGTCATATGAACAGATTGTGGGAGGTCCTTCGAGGATTTGTTCTCCATCCAGAGGTCATAGGCTTGACTGCTAAATGTTGGGATCGTTGCCCTGGCGATCGGCCAGGCCTTCGGATGGCCCCAGACGAGCCCGGTGCCGCGTGGGCCGAATATCCACTTGTGGGTTCCGGCAATGAGAAAATCGCAGCCGAGTTCATCCACACGGAAGTCTTCAACCCCTAAGGCGTGAACTCCGTCCACGCAGAAGACGATCCGGTCCCGTTCATCCCGTGAACGATTGATGGCCTGGATCGCCTGCGCCATCTCATGAATCGGCAGTTTGAGGCCCGTGCTCGAATGCACCCAGGTGACGGCCACGATACGTGTCATCGGGGTGATGCCTTTTCGCAGCGATTCGACGATTTCATCGCGTGAAACGGTCTTGAGTGAACGATAGAGGTGAATCGGTCGTACCATGGCGCCAGTCCGTTCGGCGCGAAGACGCAGCGCAGTTTCCGTCGAATAGTGGTCGTGGGTCGTTGTCAGAATTTCCTGCTCGTTGCCAAGCTTGAGACCACCGTAGAGAAGCCCCAGCCCCATCGTCGTGCTGTCGGTCAGGGCGATGTCGGTGGGGTTGGCTCCCAGATACTCGGCTGCCGCCAGGAGGACTTTCGCCTCCTGTTTCTCTTCATGTTCAAACCAATAGCCGATCGGATCGGCATCCAGGCCGGCTCGATGTCGTTCGATCGCTTCTCGTACCGGGGTGGGATGGGATGCAAGGAAGAACGCGGCCAAGTGGATAAGCTGTGGAGAGAGAGGAAACTGAGCGCGAATCTCGTCCCAGTTCTCCGGTTTCCTTCGTGAAGCTTGTGGTTCGGCATGGGTGTGACTGTGGGTACCGGCCAGCAGCGCTGCACTTAACACCAAGCCACTCCTGACCAGAAAGCCTCGACGTCCAATGTCACTCATAGGATGCCCTCCTCAGAGATGAATCCTCTGTACTCTACTGCTTGTTTGGAAAATCAGGCAAGGAGAGGCATAAACGAAGCCCCTGGCTGGTAAACCAGCCAGGGTTCGGACCTAGTACAGGGGGTCCTGCTAGTTCTGATACGTCTCTATCGGCGGACAACTACAGACGAGATGGCGGTCGCCGTAAGCTTCGTCGATGCGGCTGACACTCGGCCAGAACTTGCTGTGCTTGACCCAGGAGGCAGGGAACGCCGCTTGCTCGCGGCTATAGGGTCGGTTCCATTCCGTGGCGGTCACGACAGCGGCGGTATGGGGTGCGTTCTTCAGCACATTGTTAGTCCGTGGCTGGTGGCCGTCGACGATCTCCTGAATTTCGGCGCGGATCAAGATAAGCGCCTCGCAAAGACGATCGAGTTCCTGCTTTGATTCGCTTTCAGTCGGTTCGACCATGAGTGTGCCGGCTACGGGGAACGACACGGTCGGTGCATGGAAACCATAGTCCATCAGTCGTTTGGCGACATCCATCACCTCGACACCGGCGCTCTCCTTGAATTCACGCAGATCCAAAATGAACTCATGCGCCACCAATCCTGACTCTCCGCGGTACAGGATGGGGTAGTGCTTTTCCAGGCGTTTGGCCATGTAGTTCGCATTGAGAATGGCGACCTGTGTTGCCTTGGTTAGGCCTTCGCGTCCCATCATGGCGATATACGTCCAGGAGATCGGAAGAATCCCTGGACTGCCGAACGGGGCCGCCGACACGGGACCAATAGTCTGTGGGCCACCAAGCTTGACCACGGGGTGCCCTGGTAAAAACGGGACCAGGTGCTGCGCGACACCGATGGGTCCCACGCCCGGTCCTCCGCCGCCATGGGGAATACAAAACGTCTTATGGAGATTGAGGTGGCAGACATCGGCTCCAATATCGCCGAGACGGCAGAGGCCGACCATGGCATTCATATTGGCTCCGTCGATATAGACCTGCCCCCCGTGGGTATGGACGATTTGGCAAATGCGCCGCACGCTGGCCTCAAACACGCCGTGGGTCGAGGGATAGGTCAGCATCAGGGCCGCCAATCGGTCTCGGTATTGAGCCGCTTTGGTTTCCAGATCCGCGACATCCACATTTCCGTTCCGATCGCAGGCGACGACGACCACGGTCATGCCGACCATGGCGGCGCTAGCTGGATTTGTCCCGTGGGCTGAGACAGGGATCAAACAGACATCCCGGTGTCCCTCACCCTTTGACCGATGGAAGGCTCGGATCACCATCAATCCGGAGTATTCGCCCTGTGAGCCCGCATTCGGTTGAAGCGAAAATGCCGAAAATCCTGCGATCTCGGCCAACCACCCTTCCAGTTGACGGAACAGGGTTTGATAGCCACGGGTTTGGTCAACCGGGGCAAACGGATGCAGACGGGCAAACTCGGGCCAGGTTACGGGCAGCATTTCTGATGTCGCATTGAGCTTCATCGTGCAGGAACCCAGCGGGATCATTGAGTGCACGAGCGAGAGGTCGCGCGCCTGCAGTCGGTAGAGGTAACGGAGCATTTCGTGTTCAGAGTGATAGCGGTGGAATACCTCATGCGTGAGATACGGACTGCTTCTCGTCAATGGAGCGGGGTATTTCAGATCAACAGAAGAAGCAAGGTCCGAGAGGCGGAACGGCAACTGGTCATGGCCGACGAAGATCTGTAGGAGGCGATGCACCTCCTGCTCGGAGCTGACTTCGTCGAGCGACAGGCCGATGGAGCCGTCCTCGTACTGTCGGAAATTGATTCCTTGTGTCTCCGCCCTCGCAACGATCTGCGCGGCTTGGGACTTGGAAACTGGGAGTCGAATCGTATCGAAAAAGACCTTGGGCAACACCTCGAATCCAAGGCGACGCAGGCCTTCCGCGAGCAACAACGTCAGGCCATGGACCCGTTCCGCGATGCGACGCAGCCCATCCGGCCCATGGTAGACCGCGAACATGGCTGCCATCACCGCCAGCAAGACCTGAGCGGTGCAGATGTTACTCGTGGCCTTTTCCCGTCTGATGTGTTGCTCGCGTGTTTGCAGGGAGAGCCGGATGGCCGGTTTGCCGGTGACATCCTTTGAGACGCCAACGAGTCGACCAGGGATCTGCCGTTTGAACTCTTCTTTGGTCGCCAGGAACGCGGCATGGGGTCCCCCGAAGCCGATGGGGACGCCGAACCGTTGAGTCGAGCCGACAGCAATATCGGCGCCGAATTCTCCGGGTGAGCGGAGTATCGTGAGTGCGAGGAGATCGGTGGATACGACGACCAGAACTCCAGCCTCATGAGCCTGGGTCACCAACGCACTGAAATCGCCTACATACCCGTCCGTGGCAGGGTACTGCAGGAGGATGCCGCACAGCTCTGGACGGGCACAATCAGCGGCCGATGGGACGCCCGTCTTGAGGACGATGCCCAGGGGTTCAGCCCTTGTCCGTAGCACAGCGAGAGTTTGTGGATGGCAGTCGTGTGAGGCGAAGAACTCATGGCGTTCCTGACCGTCATGGCGGGCGATCGCGTAGCACATCGCCATCGCCTCAGCGGCCGCCGTTGCTTCATCCAACAGGGACGCATTGGCCAGCGGAAGACCGGTCAGGTCCCCGACCATGGTCTGAAAGGTGACAAGCGCCTCCAATCGACCTTGTGAGATTTCAGCTTGGTACGGAGTGTACTGCGTATACCAAGCCGGATTCTCGAGAATGTTCCGTTGAATCACCCCAGGCGTGACACAGTCGTAGTATCCCATGCCAATCAGCGACCGATAGGCCTTGTTCTGGGCTGCGATTTCCTTGAGTCGCGTGAGAACGGCTTGCTCGCCCTCACCGTTGGGAATGTCCAGGGCTTGCCGAAGACGGATATCAGGTGGAACGGTCGTATCGACTAATGTATCAAGCGACTGGTGGCCTAAAGTAGCCAGCATCTCTTGAATATCTGCATCGGTAGGACCAAGGTGTCGATGTACAAAGTCATCCGTCGGTTGAAGCCATGTCGGACTGTTCATGAAGTCATCCATCCTCTGTTCGGTTTTTGAGACCGCCACTAGTGCAAGACGTACCCTTCGCCGCGCTGACCGCGCAGCCTACCATGGGATCACCCCATTGCCAAGCGATCTGATCCGCTCCTTAATGGAGAAAGTTCATGGCCATGATGAGCGCTGAGCGATCAGGTATGAGGTCCATGTTCACCCTCCGGAACTACTTGGTTCATTCCACAGGGAGATAAGTGTGCGTGGCCGCACTCTTTCGTTGCTTTTTTGAGAATTCAGGCTATTGTGAGGTGATCGATTGAGTCCGGAGCGTTGACCATGACCGCTACAAGTCGAAGCTCCAGTCAGGATTCTGGGAAGCCATCTACTGGTCGCTCCTTTAAGGGAACAGCGCTCGTCATCACGCTGACTCTCGGTCTCCTGGCCGTAGGCGGATACGTGATGTTCAACGGCCAGGGGCTCCGAACCACCTTCTTGGCACCCCATAGTCAACGAACTGCATCGCTGACGGAGCATCAGTCGAACTCCAGGCCGGGGGATGTGCGCCTCACTCGTGAAGGAATCGATCGGCTTCTCGGAGTTCTCGACGAGGCCGTCAGGAGAAAAGATGTCGAGGGCGTCCTCCGTCATATTTCGTATGACGCAACGATCACCATCCATCTGAAGCAAGGTCCGCAACAGCAAACAGCCTTGCTGACCAGGGACGACTATCGCAAGACGCTAGCCATGGCGTTCGCCTTCCCAAGCGACCACGACTTCACGCGTACGAATACGTCGGTCTCGTTGGCTGCGGATGAACGAAGTGCCAAGGTGTCCTTCAAGTCCATTGAGACCCTCAGACCGGCCAATCACGAATTCAAGGCAGAAGGCGAAGAGACTCTAGTGTTTACGATCCGTGACGGGAAACCCATGATTACCTCTGTGGAACAGACCTTCCCCGGCGACTCCACCTAGCCCGCATTATTCATGAGCGCTTTTACTGCAACCACCGATACGCCGCTGCGACAAGCCTGGCTGCGGTTGCGCTGCAGCCAGGCGGGCAGGCTCGCCCCTCGTGACCTCGACATACTGTTTCAAGTATGCCTCGGTCCCTCGGCGCTCCGCGTACCCGTCTCGCATAGCGTCTTGGTGGTTTCATGACAAACCGTCATGAATAATGTGGGCTAGCTGTGCTACTCCACCCGTCTCCGTGAGGTAGGGCCCTGTCATCCTCTGCCCTCTTGCCTATGTCGAGCCTGTCGACGCACGTGAATCAGGCTTTCCGCCGGCTTTCTTGAGCTCCAAGATTCATGGTGCGTCGTTTGGTATAATCAGCTCCCTGATCAATCTTTGTAGGAGTGGGTATGCGGGTGCTTGTCCTCGAAGACGAAACCAAAGTCGGTTGCTTCATCAAGCGGGCATTGGAAGAAGAAAGCTACGCCGTCGATCTCTGTGAAGACGGGGCGAAGGGGTTGGAGATGGCATTGGCGACCGACTATGATCTCCTGGTTGTTGATGTCATGTTGCCGGGCATGTCCGGGTTGGATGTGCTCAAGAATATTCGTCGTGAACGGATCCAAACGCCGGTGCTGATCCTGTCTGCTCAATCGCAGATCGATCAGAGGGTCAAAGGGCTGGATGCCGGTGCCGATGACTATCTCACGAAACCATTTGCCATCGATGAGCTGTTGGCACGGGTTCGTGCCTTACTGCGTCGAGGTGCAACAGAAAGTCCGGGAGTGCTCCAAGTCGACGACTTGTTGCTCAACCCGGCGACGCGTGAGGTGACACGAGGCGGGCAACGCATCGATCTGACTCTGAAAGAGTATGCCTTGCTGGAATACTTGATGCGTCACACCGGACGGGTACTCACCCGACCGATGATCTCCGAGCACGTATGGAATCAAGACTTCGACACGTTTACGAACGTCATCGACGTCTATGTGAACTATCTCCGGAACAAGATTGACCGAGGTCGGACGAAGAAATTGATTCATACCATCCGGGGAAGCGGATACATGCTCAAGGCTGATTAGCAGGATGCGGAGACTCGTGGCCCCAGCCCACACCGCGACTCTCGTTCGTCCTTATTGGCCAGGAGGTGGCTGATGCCGCTACGTGTCCGATTGACTCTCTGGTATGGGACCGTGCTCGCTCTGGTCTTGATCGTGTTCTCCGTGGTTCTCTATGCTATCACGGCAAGAAATCTCCGCGACACCGTTGATGAATCGTTGGAGGACACGGCGACGACGGCCGTACGCTTGCTCGAAACGAACGGATTTCTTCCTCTGATCGATGAAGAGGTACTGCTCTCTCAGTTTCCGGAGCTGACGCGAATCGATAAGTTCTTCCAGATCTTCAGCCCTTCCGGCACCATCACGATTCGCTCCCCGAACATCAAACAACACGAGGTTCCATTGAGCCGGACGGCCCTCGACGCCGCGTTTGCCGGGCAGAGTATTTATGAGTCGGCCAAGTATCCCAAGGAGCCTCCCTTGCGGTTGATTTCCATGCCGATCATGTATCGAGGCAATTTATTATACATCGTGCAGGTCGGGACCTCGATGGAGTCAGTCGGAGAGACGCTCCATCGATTCCTCGTCCTGGTTCTGGTGGCGATCCCTATTGCGTTGGCCGTGTCGCTGGCTGGGGGCTGGTTCCTGGCTGGGCGGGCCCTCCGCCCGGTCGATAGGATTACGCTGGCTGCACAGCGGATTGCCGCAGGAGATCTCAGTCAGCGACTCAGTATGCCTGGGGCTCATGATGAGATCGGGCGTCTTGCGGCCACCTTCAACAACATGATCGGCCGATTGGATGCTTCGTTCCGCCAAATCCGTCAATTTACCAGCGACGCGTCGCACGAGTTGAGAACGCCCCTGACCGTGATGAAGGGCGAAACAGATCTGGTGCTCAGAAAATCTCGCCCGCTCGAGGATTACAAGGCGGTGCTGGAGAGCAACCTCGAAGAGATTGATCGGATGACCCGCATCGTGGATGAACTGTTGTTTCTTTCCCGTGCCGATATGGGGGAGGTGAAGATCGAGTCCATGCCGGTGGCCCTGCAGTCGTTAGTGGAAGACGTCCATCGTCAGGCGAAGCTACTGGGACATGAGCGGAATATCGAAGTGGTGCTTGGAACGGTCATGCCGGTCATTGTTCAAGGGGACGACCTGCGGCTTCGGGAATTGCTGCTGAATCTCGTGGAGAACGCGATGAAGTATTCGAACTCCGGCGGCAAGGTTGAAATCTCGTTGTTGAAAGACGGACAAGAAGCCCGGCTTTCCATCACTGATCATGGAATTGGCATCGCCGAGGCTGATCACAAAAAGATCTTCCAACGCTTCTTCCGCACGGATGTGGCTCGCGCCCATACCAAGAAGGGAACCGGACTTGGCCTTGCTATCTGCGCCTGGATCGCAGACCTTCATAAGGGACGGGTTGAGGTCAAGAGTGCGCTTGGCCAGGGATCGACCTTTACGGTTGTGCTGCCGCTCTCGACTTTGCCAGCTTAGCCACGTTTAATCCTCGATTAATCTCCTTCTCATCACCGGTTGGTAGTTCTAGTACTCGATCTCGAACAACAGGCTGCGCAGGGATCAGCTCGGAGAGCCTTGAGCACGTGATCCTTAGCGTGATGAAGGAGGGAATCATGCCATCACATCCCCGTCGTACCGTCAGTTCTATTCTTGGAATTGGCCTTGTGAGCGGAGCATTATTCTGGGCTGGCCACTCACTCACCCCGTCCGATGCATCCACGGCTCTGTCACAGGGCACTCCGGCTGGCGCCGTTGTTTCACCGGCCCCAGGCTTTACAGACGTGGCCAAGCGAGTCACTCCGGCGGTCGTGAACATTACGACGGTCATGACGGAGAATGTGGCCGACGGTTCCCCTGTCCCAGACGAGCTACGAGAGCGAATGGAGGAATTCTTTGGGAAACCATTCGGACCTCGTGGTCGACGACCTGGCGACCCATTTGATCATCGCGCACCTAGGAGAGGGCAAGGGTCTGGTGTCATCATTTCGCCGGATGGCTATATCTTGACCAATAATCATGTGATTGCTCAGGCTCGTGAGGTGAGTGTCACACTTCCCGACAAGCGGGAATTTAGGGGCAAGATCATCGGAGTGGATCCAAAGAGTGACCTCGCCGTAGTCAAGATCAACGCCGGCCATCTTTCGACCGTGACCTGGGGTGATGCGTCAAGTCTGCAGGTCGGTGAGTATGTCTTGGCGGTCGGCAACCCCTTTGGCCTCAATTCCACCGTGACACTTGGGATCGTGAGTGCGGTGGGTCGTGGCCAAATGGGCATCACCCAGTACGAGGATTTTATTCAGACGGATGCTGCCATTAATCCAGGCAACTCAGGCGGTGCACTGGTGAATACGAAAGGGGAGCTGGTAGGCATCAACACGGCGATCTTTTCCCAGACGGGAGGGTATCAGGGTGTCGGGTTTGCCGTGTCGACCACGATGGCCAAGCCGATATATGAGAGTCTGATAAGGTCCGGGAAGGTTGTGCGCGGATATCTCGGGATTGGGCTTCAGGGATTGAACCAGGATCTCGCCACGGCATTCGGCCTCAAGGATGCGAAAGGCGCGTTGATTAGTGATGTGAAAGCAGGGAGTCCTGCGGACCAGGCTGGTCTCAAGCAGGGGGATGTGATCGTCACCTATCAAGGTACTTCCGTAGAAGATGGTGTCGCGTTACAACGACTTGTCACGAGGACCACCGTTGGTGCCAGAGTGACACTCAACGTCATTCGTGATGGACATGAACGTGAGGTGACCGTCAGGGTCGGTGAGCAGCCGGACGACTCCAAAGTTGCGAAGGTGCAACACGGAGATGCAGACGATGCTCTGTGGGGCCTTGTGGTTGAGGAGCTAGATCAAGACCGGGCAAGACAGCTTGGATTCCAGGGAACGCAGGGTGTTGTGGTGACAAGGGTTGCTCCAGACAGCGGTGCTGAGAGGGCCGGCCTTTCTGCTGGAGACGTAATCCAAGAAATGAATCGGCGACCGATCAAGTCTGTCAAAGATTTTGAGAAGGCTTTCGCAGATCTCAAGAAAGGAGCCAGCGTCCTGATTCTGATCAATCGGCGAGGGAATTCATTGTTCGTATCCGTCAAAGTGTAGAATTATGCTGCGTTCGAAGGTAGGGGGAGGCAACATCCTGTTTCCCCCTACCTGCGGCTCCGTCTCAAAATCTTTTAATCGAAGACCACGGTTTTTCTCCCGTACACCAGGACTCGGCGCTCAATGTGGCGACGAACAGCTCTTGCCAGCACGACTTCCTCAAGATCCCGCCCTTTCCGAACGAGATCCTCTACCGTATCCCGATGTCCCACGCGAATTACGTCTTGTTCGATGATCGGTCCTTCGTCCAGGTCTTGGGTCGCGTAATGGGCGGTCGCTCCAATGATCTTCACGCCACGGTCGTACGCCTGTCGGTAGGG